>OMNU01001465.1_pt1 | contig 10512 bp, 10 predicted proteins | sample 1673511 | NCBI WGS metagenome assembly OMNU01 (sample SAMEA103958113, study PRJEB25191) | human gut metagenome | reverse complement strand
TTTATGACGCCAAGACCGACCGCCTCGTCGCCGCGCGCGACCCCATCGGCATCCGCCCGCTCTTCTACGGCTATCTCGCCGACGGCGGCATCCTCTTCGCCAGCGAGGCGAAGAACCTCGTCGGTCTGTGCGAGCGCATTATGCCCTTCCCGCCGGGCCACTACTACGCCGACGGCAAATTCGTCCGCTACGCCGACCTCACCACGGTGACGGAATACTCCAAGGACGATCTGGACACTGTATGCAAAAAGATCCGTGAGAAGCTCATCGCGGGCGTGGAAAAGCGGCTCGACGCCGACGCGCCGCTCGGCTTCCTGCTCTCCGGCGGACTGGATTCCAGCCTTGTCTGCGCCATCTCCGCCAAGCTCCTCGGCAAGAGGATCCGCACCTTTGCCATCGGCATGGACCTTGACCCCATCGACCTCAAGTACGCCCGCGAGGTCGCCGACTTCATCGGCGCCGAGCACACCGAGGTCATCATGACGCGCGAGCAGGTGCTCGCCTCGCTCGAAGAGGTCGTTGCCATGCTCGGCACCTACGACATCACCACCATCCGCGCGAGCATGGGCATGTACCTGTGCTGCAAGGCCATCCACGAGCAGACCGACGTGCGCGTGCTTATGACAGGCGAGATCTCCGACGAGCTCTTCGGCTACAAGTACACGGACTTCGCGCCCTCGCCCGAGGCCTTCCAGCAGGAGGCGAAAAAGCGCGTGGACGAGCTGTATATGTACGATGTGCTCCGCGCCGACCGCTGCATCGCGGTCAACTCCATCGAGGCGCGCGTGCCGTTCGGCGACCTCGATTTCGTCAAGTACGTCATGAGCATTGATCCCAAGCTCAAGGTCAACAGCTACCACATGGGCAAGTACCTGCTGCGCGAGGCGTTCGCCGCCGACCGCATCCTGCCCGAGGATATCCTCTGGCGGCAGAAAGCCGCCTTCTCCGATGCCGTCGGCCACTCGATGGTGGACGATCTCAAGGAATACGCCGAGAGCCTGTACACCGACGAGGAGTACGAGGAAAAGCGGAAGCAGTATTCCTTTGCGACGCCGTTCACAAAGGAGAGCCTGCTCTACCGCGAGCTGTTCGAGAAGTATTACCCCGGGCAGGCCGAGATGGTCAAGGACTTCTGGATGCCGAACAAGGACTGGGAGGGCTGCGACGTCAAGGACCCCTCCGCCCGCGTGCTCTCCAACTACGGCGCAAGCGGCGTGTGAGCTATACGGAATCAACAGGAAGAGGCCGCCCCGCAGGGCGGTCTCTTTTCATTTGAGAGAAAAGCCGCGCGGCGCATTGACATTCCTCCCCGCCGCGCCTATAATCAAGTTCTATTTTTCCCGAAAGAGGCCGCCTATGAAATACGTCAAGCAATTCGGCATCATTCTCCTCATTTCCTTTGCCGGAGAAGCGCTCAACTACCTGCTCCCCCTCCCCGTGCCCGCCAGCATCTACGGGCTGGTGCTGATGTTCCTGTGCCTGCAGCTGCGCGTCTTCCGTCTGGAGGACGTGCGCGATACGGCGCTCTTTCTCATCGAGATCATGCCGCTGATGTTCATTCCCGCGGCCACCGGACTGATGACCTCATGGGGCATCATCCGCGCGAAGCTCTTCGCCTATCTCGCCATCGCCGTTATCACGACCGTGCTGGTCATGGTCGTTTCGGGCCGCGTCACGCAGTTCTTCCTGCGCCGCGGCAAGGAGGTATGAGCATGGAATTTTTTGAACACTCCGTCTTTTTCGGCGTTTCGCTCAGCCTGCTTGCCTACGGGCTCGGCGTGGTGCTGCAAAAGCGCTTCCGTCTGGCGCTCTTCAATCCCCTGCTCCTCTCTGTCATCGTCACGATCCTTGTGCTCGTCACCGCACACATCGATTACGAGGTGTATTACGCCGGGGCGAAGTACCTCAGCTACCTGCTCACGCCGGCGACCGTGTGCCTCGCCGTCCCGCTCTATGAGAAATTCGCGCTGCTGCGCAGCAGCTGGAGGGCCATTCTCGCCGGTATCCTCTCGGGCGTGCTCACCACGCTGTGCAGCGTGCTGGCGCTGAGCCTCGCCTTCCGTCTTTCGCATGAGGAGTACGTCACGCTCCTGCCGAAGTCCATCACGACCGCCATCGGCATGGGCGTCTCTGAGGAGCTCGGCGGCTATGTGACGCTGACCGTTGCCATGATCATCATTACCGGCATCCTCGGCAACGTCATCGCCGTCGCCGTCTGCCGCGTGTTCCGCATCACCGAGCCGATCGCCAAGGGCGTAGCCATCGGCTCCGCCGCGCACGCGCTCGGCACGGCAAAGGCCATCGAGATCGGCGAGGTGGAGGGCGCGATGAGCGGCCTGTCCATCGTCGTGGCCGGACTGCTGACCGTGGCCGGCGCCTCAGTATTCGCCAACTTCCTGTGATGAAAAGGAGTCCCCTGTCCGCACGGACAGGGGACTCCTTTTTGCTGCTTTACAGGAAGAGCTTATCCTCGGCGCGGCGGGTGTAGTCGCGCTCAAGCATCGCCTTGTGCGAAAGGAAGGCTTCGTCGTCGAAATACTTCGCGCCCGTCGGGCAGTTCCGCACGCAGGCATGGCACTTGATGCACACGCCCGTGACCTCGGCGGGGTCCTCGCGGCTGATGCTGCCCATCGGGCAGAGCGCCGCGCACACGCCGCAGCCGGTGCATTTGCTCCGGTCGGTCTGCGGCTTGGCCTTGAGGAAGTTTTTCGGCTCGCCGTCCAGTCCGAGGGGACGGTAGTAGGGCGCGTCCGCGTCGCCGTCGACCTGAACAGGCGCGGGGATCTCAGTCATTTTGCCGAGCTTCGTCACGACCGCCGCGCCGAGCTGCGCGAGCACGGTCATGTCCTCGCGGTCGGGACGGCCCGCAGCCAGCGTATCCGAAAAGGCGTGCTGGCAGGCGAACGCGCCGGCGGCGATGGTGTGGAAGCCCACGTTCTCCAGACTCGCGCACAGCTCGGCGAGGGAGTTATCAAAACTGCGGTTGCCGAAGGTCACGACCGGCACAGCAAGCGCGCCGTTTCCGGCAAAGCCGGTCTGCACAAAGGGCAGGAGCTTGTTGGGCACCTTGCCGGCGTAGGTCGGCGTGCCGAAGATCACGAGGTCCTTGTCCGTGAAGGCATAGGTCTCCTCCCGCGCGGCAGGCAGGGTGAAGTCGACGGTCTCGAGCGGCAGCTCCAGCGTCTGCGCAATGGCGTTTGCCAGGGTGGTGACGACCTTGCGGGTCCTTCCGGTAGCGCTGAAATAGACGGCGTAAACGGTTTTGATCTCCATGATGCGTCCTTCTCTCTTCATTTTTATATAACTCTCAGAGGGAAAAATCCTCCGGCGAGTGCGCTTTGGGATCGAGCGAGGCGGGCCGCGGCGGCACGCGGCGCAGAGGGTCGTAGCGGAAGTGGCGGCAGTGGTCGCTGCCGTCCACCACGCCCCTGCGCGAGCAGGCGACCTCGCACTCGTTCACCGCAGAGCCGTGGGCGCAGTAGGCACAGCGCGGCTCAATGTCCTTGCGGAACGGATTTCTCATGTCCTCTCTCCCCTTTTTCTTTCTTTTTATTATAGGCTCAAAAGGTCGATCGCGCCGTCCTTCATCACGGCGCGCAGCTGCGTGACGGGGTGGTCGTAGGAGTCGATGATGCGCGTGGCGATGACGTCCTCCAGCTCCTTCTGGATGGTGCGGCGCAGGTTGCGCGCGCCGTAGGTGAGCGAGTAGGACTTGTTCGCCAGATACGCGGCGACGGCATCGTCGTAGGTGAAGGTGAAGCCCTTCTCCTTCAGGCTGGCCGCCAGCTCGTCGAGCATGATGCGGGCGATGGCGACGAAATTCTTCTCATCGAGACGGTTGAAGCAGATGATCTCGTCCACGCGGTTGATGAACTCGGGACGCAGGAACTCACCGAGCGCCTTCATGATGCGCTCGCGGTTCTGCTCGCTGACGCTGCGGCCGAAGCCGACGCTGCCCTCCTTGCGGTCGCTGCCGGCGTTGGAGGTCATGACGATGACGGTGTTTTCAAAGTTGACCTTGCGGCCGTGCGCGTCGGTCACCTCGCCGTCGTCGAGAATTTGCAGCAGGACGTTCATCACGTCGGGATGCGCCTTCTCGATCTCATCGAAGAGAATGACGGCGTAGGGCTTGCGGCGGATCTTTTCGGTCAGCTGACCGGCCTCGTCGTAGCCGACGTAGCCCGGAGGGGAGCCGACGAGACGCGAGACGGAGTGCTTCTCCATAAACTCCGACATATCGAGACGAATGAGCGAGTCGGGCGAGTCGAAAAGGTCGGCGGCAAGCTGCTTGACCAGCTCCGTCTTGCCCACACCGGTGGGGCCGACGAAAATGAAGCTCACGGGCTTGTGCTTCGGGCTGATGCCCACGCGCCCGCGGCGGATGGCTGCGGCGACCGCGTCCACGGCCTCGTCCTGCCCGATGATGTGCTTTTTCAGGCGGTCGGCCAGCTCGCTCAGGCGCTTGAACTCGGCCTCGCGGATGCGGCTGGCGGGAATTTTCGTCCACAGCTCGATCACGCGGGCGAGATTGTCCATCGTCAGCTCGGGATCGCCCTGCGCGCAGAGACCGTCCAGCTCGCTCTGCGCCTGAAGCTCCAGACTTTTCAGCTCAGCCAGACGCTCGAAGTCGGGAGTCTCGGTCTCCGCCTCGAGCAGCTCGCGCTCCTTGGCGTAATCGTCCAGCTCGCGGCGCAGCTCCATGCGGCGGTTGATGTTTTTGTCGTGCAGGTTCATATCCGAGCACGCCTCGTCGATCAGGTCGATGGCCTTGTCCGGCAGGAAGCGGTCGGTGATGTAGCGTTCGGAAAGCACGACGGCCTGGCGCAGGATGCCGTCGGGAATTTTCACGCCGTGGAAGGACTCGTAGTAGTGGGCGATGCCCTTGAGAATTTTGAGCGTATCCTCCATGCTCGGCTCGTTGACCGTGACGGGCTGGAAGCGGCGCTCGAGCGCGGTGTCCTTCTCGATGTGCTTGCGGTACTCGTTGAAGGTCGTCGCGCCGATGACCTGAATTTCGCCGCGCGAGAGGGCGGGCTTCAAAATATTGGCGGCGTTCATGCTGCCCTCGGCGTCGCCCGCGCCGACGATGTTATGCACCTCGTCGATGACGAGAATGATGTTGCCGAGCTTGCGAATTTCCTCAATAAGACCCTTCATGCGGCTCTCGAACTGGCCGCGGAACTGCGTGCCGGCGACGAGCGCGGTGAGGTCAAGGAGATAGACCTCCTTGCTGCGGAGCTTGAAGGGCACCTCACCCGCGGCGATGCGCTGGGCAAGGCCCTCGGCGATGGCCGTCTTGCCGACGCCCGGCTCGCCGATGAGGCAGGGGTTGTTCTTCTGGCGGCGGTTGAGAATCTGAACGACGCGCTCGATCTCCTCGTCGCGGCCGATCACCGCGTCGAGCTTGCCGTCGCGGGCGCGCTGGGAGAGGTTGATGCAATAGCTGTCAAGAAATTTATGCTTGGCGGCCTTGTCGTTCTTCTTGCCGCGCTCGGCGCGGCCCGGGCCGTCCGCCGCGCCGTCCGCAGGCGCGGGCGCGTCGCCGTTCTGCCCGCCGAAAAGGCGGCCGAGGAACGGGAAGGTCGCGGTCTTGCCGTCCTCCTCGTCGTCGCCGTCGGGCGCGTCGATGCCCTCAAGGTTTTCGGCGCCGCCGAAAGCGCTCATCATCTCGTTGGAGATGTTGTCAAGGTCCTCGTCGGTGATGCCCATGCGCTGCATCATCTCGTTCACCTGCGGCAAGCCGAGATTCTTGGCGCACTTGAGACACAGGCCCTCGTTGATATTTTTACCGTTCTCCATGCGGGTGATGAAGACAACGGCAACGTTCTTTTTACATCTGGAGCAAAGTTGTGGCTGCATAATGGGAAACCTCCGTTATGTGAGAGATGCGATGATGGATCGCGGGGTGTTGTTCAGAAACCACGCGAGCAGGTGCGTGCCCGCCGCATGGTCCGCAAACCACGTCACGCCGAGGCGCGGCGCGAGGAATACAATGAGAAAAATAAGCAGCGCGCCTTCCATGAGCGAGAGCGCCGCGCCGCCGAGGCCGTTGAGCTGCGCGAGCACCGGCAGCGAGAAAAGGCGGTCGAGCCCATGCGTGAGCAGACGGAGCAGCAGCATCAGCGCAAGGAAGAACGCGAGGAACAGCGCGGCCTGCACGATGGTCTTGACGAGCAGGTACGCCGCCCGCTCCGCCGCGGAAACGGCGGAATCGGTCACGCTCTTTGTCACGCCGTCGATGGCGTCGTCGGAGACACCAAAGCGCTTGAGCGTGTCGAGCGCTTCGCCGAGCAGATCGCTCAGCTCGTCGGGCAGCAGTCCGCCGGCGCTCAGGTCGCCGTCCTCCGCGGCCAGCGCGTCGGACGGAATGTCGCGCTCAAACTGCTCAAGCACTCTCTCCTCCACCTTGGGATAGACGAGGTCGGTGACCGGCTCGACGAACATTGCGGTGAGCAGCGTCGCGCCGATGAGCGCGACCACCACGCTCACGAGCGCCATCAGGCTGCGGATAAGGCCCTTGCGCGCGCCGAGAAGCGCGAACACCGCCAGCACGGCAGCCAGGACGAGATCAATGATAAGTGCATTATCCATGCTTTTCACTTACCTTTCAAGTGAAACATTTTTCTAATTACGGCACAAAGAGCCAGCCGTGCTGCGAGCCGAGCAGCACCGCCGAGCCGTCGGCGCGCATCCGCACGCCGCGCGCATACTGCGTGTCGGCAAGCGAGGCGTACTCGGCAAGGTCGGAGGTGTAGATGACCAGCTCGTCGCTGTAAAGCACGGCGAGGTACTTGCCCGCCGCCGAAATGTCCAGCACGTCGCGCTGCGTGTCGAGCGAGGCGATGAGGTTGCCCTCCGCGCCGACGGTGACGAGCTTGCCCGCGCTGCCGGAGCGGTAGCGCGAGAGCACGAGCGCGCCGAAATCCGTCCCGCCGAGCGTGCTGCCGCGCAGATAGGGATAGGCGTAGTCGTAGGATCCGCCGAGCGAACCGTCGCCGCTGAGCGCGAGAAAGCGGTCGTCCGTCACGGCGACGAGCGTGCCGCCGAAGCTCGAGAGCTCGTAGAGCAGCGAATCGTCCAGCACGCAGGCGGAGACCGCCGTCTCCTGATCGAGCGCGTAGCGGCGGATCGTACTGACGAACATGGCGTCCTCCGAGCCGAGCGTCGCGACCGCGACGTGCTTGCCGCCGCGCTCCACGCAGGCGTCGATCATGTAGCGGTTGGAGGAATTGAAGGTGAACACGCGCTCCCCCGAGGCGTTGTAGACCGAGACGGAGGACTTGTAGCCGCTCTTGTCCGTCACGAGCGCCAGCATATCGGAGGAGTTGAGCTTCGCCGAAATAATGCCGTTTTCCGTCTCGGTACTCAGGTCGCGCACAAGGCCCCTTTCACCGAGGATATAGAGCGTCGTGCCGCCGACGTCGTAGACCGCGGCGGTGCGGCCGCCGAGGGCGATGGCGGGCGAATCGAGCTTGACCTCCTGCGCGTAGACCTCGCTGCCGTCGTCGGCGAGCACGCTCACGCGCGTGGTGGAAACGACCAGCAGGCGGTCGCCGAGGAGGGCGAAGCGGTTCGTGCGGTCGTTGTCGTAATCATAGGTGTTCTCGCCCGCGGCGTCGGCCTTATCGTAGCTCAGCGCGCGGCGGAGACTGTCGAAATTCGACAGGTCCAGATACGCCGCGGCGAGCACCGCTCCCAGCACGACCGCGAGCACCGCCACCAGCACCAGAATACGGTGGAGCGTGCCGCGGCGCGGCGGCGCGGCGCGGTCCGCGCGCAGATCCTCGCGCGAGAGCTTATCCTTGTCAGTCATTGAGCCGTTCATCCTCATACCAAAGTCTGGTCATGTACAGTCCCCCCGGCGGCACCGTGGGGCCGGCGAGCGTGCGGTCGCCGGAGTCGAGTATTTTGGGAATGTCCTCCGCCGTGAGCTTGCCCTCGGCGGCGTAGAGCACCGTGCCGGTGATGGCGCGCACCATGTTGTAGAGAAAGCCGTCCGCGCAGACCTTGAGCTCCAAAAGCTCGCCGCGGCGCGTCACGCGGCAGTAGTGCACGGTGCGGACGGTGGTCTTTGTCTCCGTGCCGACCGAGCGCACGGCTCGGAAATCGTGCGTGCCCTCAAACGCCCGCGCCGCCGCGTCCATCACCGCCTCGTCGAGCTTTTTGGGGTAGAAGTACGCACGGTTCACATAAAACGGGTTCTTGATGCGCGAATTGTAGATGCGGTAGGTGTATTCCTTCTTCAGGCACGAGCCGATGGCGTTGAAATCGTCCGCCACCTCCAGCGCCTCGCGCACCACGATGTCCTCGGGCGTGTGGGTGTTGACGGCGAAAGGCAGGCGGTCGATGGGGATGCGGGAGCTCGTGCGGAAATTCGCAACATAGCGCTCGGCGTGAACGCCCGCGTCCGTGCGGCCGACGCCGGTGAGCCTGACCCTCTCGCCGCAGACCATCGAAAGACCGCGCTGGAGCGTCTCCTGCACGCTCGCCTCGGTCCGCTGCATCTGCCAGCCGTGATAGGCCGTGCCGTTATACATCAATTTTAGCGCAATGTTACGCATGATTCGTGTCCTTTTTTTGAATTTTAGAAAAACTTTTTCAGCGCGATCATCGCCGCGCACAGCGCGGCGTAGAACGCGAGCGTCAGATAATCCCGCGTTTCATAGCGCAGGACATGGAGCTTCGTGCGCCCCTCACCGCCGTGGTAGCAGCGGCACTCCATCGCCGTCGCCAGCTCGTCCGCGCGGCGGAATGCGCTGACGAACAGCGGCACGAGCAGCGGAATGAGCGCTTTTGCGCGCTGGAGCAGGTTGCCGCTCTCGAAGTCCGCGCCGCGGGCGCGCTGGGCGGACATGATCTTGTCCGTCTCCTCGATGAGCGTGGGGATGAAGCGCAGCGCGATGGACATCATCATCGCCAGCTCATGCACCGGCACGCCGAGCTTCTTGAGCGGGCCGAGCAGGTCCTCCAGCCCGTCGGTCAGGCGGATGGGGCTGGTGGTATAGGTCAGCAGGAAGGTGCCCATGATGAGCAGCGAGATGCGCAGCATCATGGCGATGGCGGTGATCACACCCTCGCGCGTGACGTGGAAGATCCAGAACTGCGCGATGACGGTGCCGGGGGTGTAGAAGAGGTTCAGCACCGCGGTGAAGGCGATGATGAACAGCACCGTCTTGAGGCCGCGGAAGAGCGCCCTCGCGCCCACCTTCGAGATGCGCACGGAGACGATCAGCGTCAGGATCAGCACGCCGTAGGCAATGGGGCCCTTTGCCAGAAAGATGGCTATGATATAAAGAACGGTCGCCAGCAGCTTGGTGCGCGGGTCGAGCCGGTGGGCGAGCGTGTCGCCTGGGAAATACTGGCCGAGGGTGATGTCCTTCAGCATACGGCTCCCCCCTTTCGCAGCGCAAGCAGCGCCGCCTTCAGCTCCGCGACCGTGTAGACCGCAGGGTCGATGGGCAGCCCCTTGGCGCGCAGCGCCATGGCGACGCGCGTCACCTGCGGCACGTCAAGGCCCGCGGCGACCAGCTCGTCCGCGCGGGCGAACACCTCGCGCGGCGTGCCGCTCATGAGCACATGAGCGTCGGAGAGCACGGCGATGCGGTCCACGTTCTGCGCGATCTCATCCATCGAGTGGCTGACGAGCACGACGGTGTTGCCGCGCTCCTTATGATAGGCGCGGATATGGGCAAGCAGCTCCTCGCGCCCGCGCGGGTCAAGTCCCGCGCTCGGCTCGTCGAGCACCAGCACCTCCGGCTCCATGGCGATCACGCCTGCGATGGCGACGCGGCGCTTCTGCCCGCCGGAGAGCGCGAAGGGCGACTTTTGCAGCAGGCCCTCGTCCAGTCCTGCGAAGCGGGCGGCATCATGCACGCGGCGGTCCAGTTCCGCGCCGGTCAGGCCCATGTTGGTGGGGCCGAAGGCGATGTCGCGGTAGACGGTCTCCTCAAAGAGCTGGTACTCCGGATACTGGAACACCAGCCCCACGCGGAAGCGCACGCTGCGGATCTTCTTCGGGTCGGCCCAGATGTCCTCGCCGTCGAGCAGCACGCGGCCGCCCGTCGGCTTGAGCAGACCGTTGAGGTGCTGGATCAGCGTCGATTTGCCGCTGCCCGTGTGCCCGATGAGGCCGAGAAACTCGCCGTGGTAAATGTCGAGCGACAGATTTTCCACCGCGCTGCGGCGGAAGGGCGTTCCCTCGCCGTAGGTGTGGGTCAGATTTTCAATACGAATGATCTCGTTCAACTCAGTTGTCCTCTTTTGCGGATTTTCCAAAGCACCTTGCAATGGCGTCGGCGCACTCGTCCACGGTGATGGCCGTAAGCGGCAGGTCGCAGCCCGCGCCGCGCAGCTCGTATAAAAGCTCCACCGTGTCCGGCACGGTCAGGCCGATGGACTTGAGCTTTTCCACCTGCGCGAACACCTCGCGCGGCGCGCCGTCCATGGCGACGCGGCCCTCGTTCATCACGATCACGCGGTCGGCGTGCTCGGCTTCGTTCATGTGGTGGGTGA
>OMNU01001461.1_pt1 | contig 10545 bp, 10 predicted proteins | sample 1673511 | NCBI WGS metagenome assembly OMNU01 (sample SAMEA103958113, study PRJEB25191) | human gut metagenome | reverse complement strand
AGGGCAACCCGGTGGACAACAGCCTGTTTGCGGGCAACGCCTTTACGGTGGTGAACTTCTGGTTCAACGGCTGCAAGCCCTGCGTGGAGGAACTGGACGACCTGAACGCCCTGAACGAGAAGATCAAGGCACAGGGTGGCGAGGTAGTCGGCATCAACACCGAGACCTTGGATAGCAACCAGCAGGGCATTGATGCCGCCAAAAAGCTGCTGGCTGCAAAGGGCGCAAGCTACCGCAACATCTACTTTGCCTCCGGCAGCGAGGCCGGTAAGTTCGCACTGAACATCATGGCTTTCCCCACCACCTACGTCTTTGACCGGGACGGCAACGTTGTGGGCCAGCCCCTGCTGGGCGGCATTGACAAGGAAGAAAACCTTGCCGCCCTGCAAAAAAATATTGACGCCGCCCTTGCCAAGGACAGCGCCAAATAAGCTTTCTACCCTGCCGCCTACGGGCGGCTTTTTTGTTTGCTACGGGCATTGCCATGCACGCCCGGGCACCGGACGGAATACGCTGGGGCAGAAGCATACTTTTACCAGCAAAGGAGCGTATCTCCATGAAAAACACCGGAACTCTCCGCATCCAGGCCTTTGCGGCACGCCAGTCTGCCCCCGTGGAGGGGGTGACCGTTGCGGTGCAGGGGGACGGCTTTACCCTGCACCGCATCACCGATGCCACCGGCAGCGCCGCCGATATTCCCGTTGAAGCCCCTGCCTGCGCCCTCTCTCTGGACGAGGACAACACTACCCGCCCCTACGCCATTGTCAGCCTGACCGCTGCAAAGCCCGGCTACCGCACCGTGCGCATTGAGGGCATCCAGATCTTTGCCGGGCAGGTAACGCTGGCACAGCCCCAGATGCTGCCCGACACCGAGGAGGGCCGGGACATCCCGAACGCGCCCATCATCATCCCGCCGCACGCTTTGTTTGCGGGCAGCGGCGGCAGCGGCCCGCAGCCGGCGCTGCACTGCACGCCCCGGGTGCTGGATCAGGTCATCATCCCCAAAAATATCACGGTGCATCTGGGCAAACCGGCAGCTTCCGCCCGCAACGTGACCGTCTCCTTCCGGGATTATATTGCCAACGTAGCCTCCAGCGAGGTGTATCCCACCTGGCCGGAGCAGGCACTGCGGGCGAATATCCACTGCCAGATCTCGTTGGCGCTGAACCGCATCTATACCGAGTGGTACCCCAGCAAGGGCTACACCTTCAACATCACCAACTCCACCAGCTACGACCAGTACTACGTCCACGGACGCACGGTGTTTGAGGTGATGGTGCGCATCACGGACGATATCTTTAACACCTATCTGCGCAAGCGTGGCACGGTGAACCCCTATTATTCCGAGTACTGCGATGGCAAGTCGGTCACCTGCCCCGGGCTCAAGCAGTGGGGCACGGTAACGCTGGCCAACAACGGGCGCAGCGCCTTGCAGATCTTGCGCTACTACTACGGCAGCAGCATCGAGATCGTGCGCACCAAAAATATCCGCTCCATCCCGCAAAGCTACCCCGGCACGCCGCTGCGGCAGGGCAGCCGCGGCGCGGCGGTATTCACCCTGCAAAGGCAGCTGAACCGCATCGCCAAGGACTATCCCTTCCTTGGCAAACTGACGGTAGACGGCGTATTCGGCAGCCGGATGGCCGCAACGGTGCGGGCGTTCCAGAAGCAGTTCAACCTGACCGCCGACGGCGTAGTGGGGCGGCAGACATGGTACAAGATCAGCTACATCTATGTATCGGTAAAGGACCTCGCCGAGCTGACCAGCGAGGGTGAGACTTCCACCGGCACCCTGTCCAACGGCACATGGAACGGCACGGTGCTGAGCACCGGTGCTTCCGGCAGCGCGGTGGAGCAGGTACAGTTCTGGCTGAACACGCTGGCGCAGTACGACAGCGCCATTCCATCCGTAAAAGTGGACGGCGTATTCGGCACCGCCACCGCCAATGCGGTACGCGCCTTCCAACGCAAATACGGCCTTACGGTGGACGGCATAGTGGGGCAGACCACTTGGAAGGAACTGTACGATGAGTTTTTGAGCATCCAGTCCGACAACGGCACCCCCAACGCCTACCCCGGCACGCCGCTGCGGGAGGGTGCCTCCGGGCAGAATGTGAGGCTGGTGCAGTTCTGGCTGAAGATCGCACGCACCGTGTACACGAGCCTTGAAAGCGTGACTGTGGACGGAAAATTCGGCGCGGGCACGGCGGCGGCTGTTCGGCGGTTCCAACGCTACTTCGGGCTGACGGCAGACGGCGTGGTGGGGCGCACCACATGGCAAAAGCTGTACGAGGTGTACAACGATATTGCCAACCGGCTGCTCTCCTCTTCCCTGCGCCCCGGCGAGTACCCGGGCGTGCTGCGCAGCGGCTCCACCGGCACGCCGGTGCGGGAACTTCAGTTTTACCTCTACCTCATGAGTGCCTACGAAAGCAGCATCCCGCCGGTAAGCATTGACGGCAAGTTCGGCGCGGATACCGAGCGGGCAGTGCGGGCGTACCAGCGGTTTGCAGGGCTTACCGTGGACGGCGTGGTGGGGCGCACCACATGGAACTCCCTCTATGGCCGCGCCAGCCAGCTGCGCTCTTCCGGCCCGGTGGTCACCTTAAAGCGTCTGCCCTACCCCGGCACGCCGCTGACGGTGGGCAGCAGCGGTGAGACCGTATTGTATTACAATCTGCTTTTGCAGCGCATCGCCTATTATTTTTCCAGTGTGGAAGTCCCGCCCCTTGCCGACCGTTATACCGACGAAACTGCCACCGCCACCCGCAGCGCCCAGCAGCTATTAGGGCTGGAGCAGACCGGCATTGCAGATGCCGACACATGGACGGCGGTGGAAGCGCTGAGCTTGCAGCTGGCCGCTCATGCCCCGAACCCCGATAGAGACACACCATCCGGCACCGCCTACCCGGGGCGCGCCATCGCCGAGGGCAGCGCCGGGCAGGAGGTAGGACAGGTGGAGCGCTGGATCAACCGCCGGGCGCAACTTTCCTGCGGCGAGGACTATGTAGCCGACAACAACCGCTTTGGCGCGTCAGACGCCGCTGCCGTGCGGGCTGTCCAGCAGCAGGCGGGGCTGCAGCCGGTAAACGGCATCGTGTACCGGGAAACATGGCACGCCTTGCAAGCCCAGTGTACTGACCCCTGCGGCTGCGAGAAGGAGGAATGAGGGATGGCACGCCTTTTGATCTATGACGCCTACGAAAACAAGGTATACACCTACGCAAACCTGAACGAGAACGACCCCATGCCTTACAGCACCCTGACCACCCTGCGGCTGCGGGAGTTCCGGGGCAAATCGGCCAGCCCTACCCTATGGACCACCATTGCCGCCATGGAAGCGTGGAACCTGACCCGCCGCAAATACGGCAGAGGCATCCCGGTAGGGTACGCTTTCCGCCGCATCTGGGAGGGTGGCCACGGCACCCGCAGCCAGCACTACGCCGGGGTGTCGTTCGATGTGGGGCAAAGCCTTGACCAGCGCCAGCGCACCGCCATTTACAACGCTGCCCGCACTTCCGGCGCATGGGGCTATGTGGAGCCGCTGAGCCAGACCCCCACATGGGTGCACTTTGACCGCCGCTACGGCACACCGGCGTGCAGCGGCACCACCGCAGGCTACCCCACCCTGCGCCGGGGCAGCCGGGGCTGCTATGTCATGATTTTGCAGGATGCGCTTTCCACCCTTGGCTACCAGACCGGCAGCCGTATCGACGGCATTTTTGGTGCCCGCACCGAGCAGGCTCTGCGCGGCTACCAGAAGCGCACCAGCCTGCGGGTGGACGGCGTGTGCGGCTGCGACAGCTGGAAAAAGATCTCCACCGCCGTCATCGGCATCGGGCGCACCAAAACCACCATTGACTAGCGTTTGTCCTATATAGCTTATACAGAAAGAGCGACCGCACAAAACAATGTGCGGTCGCTCTTTTTCACTCACTTTACAGCCTGTTTCAGCTGCTCGAGGTCTGCGGCGTCCGGGTGGGAGAGCGCCTTATCGAAGTTTTCGATCAGGGCATCCAGATTGGGGATGTGCAAAGGCTTTGCCTTCATGGCCTCGTACCGCTGCCGGACGGACACCGGCATTTTGCCCTGACACATAAAGCTGCCAATGACGGTGTTGCTGCCGTCCAGCGCCTTCCGGGTGGCGGCAAGGATCTTTTCGAAGTAGGGTGCACTGCCGCCAAAGCCTGCGGTGCCGAACAGGAATACCCGCTTGCCGTGCAGCTGCTGCAAGAAATCCAGCGTGTCGGCGTCCGCCTTGCCCTTGTCCGTCCAGAAACCCACATACAGGGTGTCTGCTGCCAGCGCGGCAGCATCCGGTGTGCCAAAATAGCAGCAGTCTGCCTGCGGCAGTTGCTCCTGCAGGGTCTGTGCCAGCAGTGCGGTGTTGCCGGTTTTGCTGCTGAATACGATAGCGTAACTCATTTTTACCTCCCTCAGAGCAGCGGCAAAGCTGCCGGATGCTCTTGTGCATACGTTATTTTACGGCAGTTCCTTTGCCGGGAGAGCCTGAAATCATGGAACAGTATAGTACAGTGCCCTGCCAAAATCAAGGGTTGACGATATTCTCGCCTTTCCCGGCCAGAAAGCTGCGCAGGTTGCCGGTGGTGATATCCATCAGCCGCTGCAATGCTTCCTTGGTGGTCCATGCGATATGCGGGGTGAGCACCGCGCCCGGCAGGCCGCGCAGACGGCTTTGGGGCGGCAGTGGCTCGGTGGCAAAGGCATCGGCGCCGTAAAAGGCAAGCTTGCCACTTTCCAGCGCATCGGCTACGGCTTCCTCGTCCACCAGTGCGCCCCGGGCAGTGTTCAGCAAAATGGCACCGGGCTTCATTTTTGCAAGGGCTTCCCGGCTTATCAGCCCGCGGGTTTCCGGGGTGGCCGGGCAGTGCAGGCTGAGCACATCGCTGCGGGCAAGCAGGGTGTCAAAGTCCACGAACTCCACCCCATCGGCGGCGTACGCCGGGCGCACCGTGCGGGTACACACCAGCACCTCCATGCCAAAGGCCTTTGCAATGCGTGCGGTCTGACGGCCGATGCTGCCGTAGCCGTAGATGCCAAAGGTCTTGCCCAGCAGCTCCACCTGCGGCAGCAGACCGTACTCTGCCGGGATGCCCAGCTGCCAGTACCCGGCCTTTACTGCCCGGTCGTACCGCTGGGCACACTGGCAGATGGCCAGCAGCAGACTGAAGGTCATCTGCGCCACACTGTAAGTAGAGTACCCCGGCACGTTGGCCACTGCCACCCCATGGCGGCGGCAGGCTTCAAGGTCGATATTATCCGTACCGGTGGCGATGATGCCCACCCACTTGAGGTTCGGGCACTGCGCCAGCACTGCCTCGTCAATGCGGCACTTGTTGATGAACACCAGTTCTGCATCCCCGATGCGGGGCGCGATGTCGGCGTAGTCGGTACGCACATAACTGGTGGTGTCCGGCACCAGTGCCTTTACCCCGGACCAGTCCAAGTCCCCTTCTTCCATCACATAGCTTTCCAGAATCACTGCCTTCATAGCTTTCTCATTCCCTCTCTGGTTTACGTTATTCCGTTTCTTTCAGCGGATAAAGTGCCAGCGCAAGGCTGCCGCCGTAGGGGCGGCTGTCCAGTGCAGCATAGCCCTTTGCCAGCAGCAGCGCCAGCTGCACCCTGTCTTCCAGCGGCACCCACACCGGCGCGGTGTGGGCGGGCACGCAGCCGGTGCGCAGCAAAAAGCAGGGCGCAAGACTTTCCAGCGGGCGCAGCGCCCGCAGCCCGAAGCCCTGCCGGAAATACAGCGGCAACAGCGCTGCCGCCGTTTCGGTGCACTCTACTACCGCCCATGCCGTACCCTTGCGGCGCAGCCGGTCTGCCCGGGCTGCGGCAATTTCCACCAGCCGGGCGGGCAGCTCCTCGCCGGTATTTACCGGCGGGGTGAGCAGGCAGCCGCCTTCCAGCTGCCTGCGTCCCAGCCAGCTGCGCAGTGCCGCTGCTGCGGCAGTATCGGCGGTGAGGGGCAGCACCAGCAGCGCCGCCCCGGCTGTGCCCCACGCCTCGCCTGCGGTCAGCATCCGCAGCACCTCGGAGCAGGGGCGGTAAAACCCCGCCCCGCCGCAGCGCACCAATGTAAAAAATTCCTCGGCGGAAAGCCGCCGTACCTGCCGCTGACGCGGCGGGTCGCATACCTGGATCATTTGCAGTTCCTCCGTTCTGATGTTCTTTCCATCAGCATACGGAAAACTGCGTGCGAACCGGCGCGAAACAGCGCGCCTTACAGTGCAAAAATCAGTCCAGCGAGATGTCCTCGCTCAGCACCTGCCCGATGGGCTTTGCGATGCACAGGTCGGCAGAGGTATCCGCTCCGGTGGGCTGCATGTTGATGACCACCAGATTATCGCCCCGGAAATACCGGATGAGCCCGGCGGCGGGGTACACCACCAGACTGGTGCCGCCAATGATGAGGGTATCGGCATGACGGATGGCATCCACCGCGCCGGACAGCACCTCCTCGTCCAAGCCCTCTTCGTAAAGCACCACGTCCGGCTTTACGATGCCGCCGCACTCGGTACAGCGGGGCACGCCGGTACTGTTTGCGATGAAATCCACATCGTAGAACTTGCCGCAGCGGGTGCAGTAGTTGCGCAGGGTGCTGCCGTGCAGCTCGTACACCGTTTTGCTGCCCGCCGCCTGATGCAGGCCGTCAATGTTCTGGGTGACCACCGCCCGCAGCTTGCCCTGCTGTTCCAGCTTTGCCAGCCGCAGATGGGCGGCGTTGGGCTTTGCACCCTTTACGATCAGCTTGTCGCGGTAAAAACGGTAAAACTCCTCCGGGTTTTCCTCCCAGAAGGTATGGCTGAGGATGGTTTCGGGCGGGTAGTCGTATTTCTGGTGGTACAGGCCGTCCACGCTGCGGAAATCCGGGATGCCGCTCTCCGTAGAAACGCCCGCGCCGCCAAAAAAGACGATGCTGCTGCTTTTTGCAATGATGTCTTCCAGTGCCTTGACCATAATTGAAACGCCCCTTTCCTCACGGAAATTTTTGTGTTAAGATAGTACCAGTATAGCACATTCTTACAGGAAAGGAAGAGGCCGGTTTTGAACGTCTGGTACATCAACAGCATCCTTGGTGCCATCTGTCTGGAGGAGGAAAACGACGCACTGTGCGGGGTACATTTTTGCCCGGACGGTGCGCCGGAGCTGGAGCCGCTGCCACGCAGGGTGGTGGAAACGCCCCTGCTGCAGGAGGCAGAGGAGCAGCTGAACGAATATTTTGCCGGGGTGCGCCGGGAGTTCGACCTGCCGCTGGCAGCAAAGGGCACGCCCTTTCAGCAGGCGGTATGGGCGCAGCTGCACAAGATTCCCTACGGGGAGGTGCGCACCTACGGCCAGCTGGCGGCGGCGCTGGGCAAACCCAAGGCAAGCCGCGCCGTGGGCAGCGCCTGCCACCGCAACCCGCTGTGCATCGTGGTGCCTTGCCACCGGGTCATCGGCGCAGACGGCAGCCTGACCGGCTACGCCGAGGGACTGGAGATCAAGGAATATCTGCTGGAACTGGAACGATTTTAAGAGAATGATAAAGGCTGCTGCGCATCGTTTGCGCAGCAGCCTTTGGTGTTTTATGCAGTTTTAAAAGCCCGTGGGCGGGACGTAATAGCTTGGAATAGACCCGCTTTTGGGCGTAGCTGCGGCCTGCTGGCGCAGCGCCGAGCGGGTAACCTCTGCCCAGGAATACTGGGTCATATACTCGCCCCGGTAGGCGTTGAAAGCCGAGCGGTCTCCCCGCAGGAAGTTATAATAATCGCAGTCCACCTTGCTGGTATCCAGCGCCAAGGTGCTGCGGCCGCGTACCAGCAGCCCGTTGACCCCTGCATCCTCCAGCGTATGGCTGAGGTCAAAGATCAAATTGCGCAGATGGCTGTGCAGCGAGGCGGTGTCGGGCTTATCCTCCCACAGGACAGCCAGCATCTCGCCGTTGGTACAGGTGGCGCCGTTGCGGTCCACAAGGTAGGCCAGCAGCTCCTTGCTTTTGCTGCGCTTGAAGGAGAGCGGACGTCCGCCCACAAAGATCTCGAAGTTGCCGAAGCACTGGATCTTGATGCCCACAGGTGCCGTTTCCGGCGGGTAGCGCAGATTTTCCAGCACATTGCGCACGTCCGCCTCGTTGGCGGGCTTGAGCAGAAAACCGCTGACGAAGATCTGCAATGCTTCCAGTGCATACTCCGGGTGCTCGGTGACCACGATGATATTGCAGCGGGGCTGCAATTTCTGGATCATGCGGGCAAGGGCAAGGCCATTCATGCCCGGCATTTCCAGGTTCAAAAAGGCAGCATCCATTGGGCCCTGCCGCATCCACGTCAGGGCATCGTCAGTCGTCATGGCACTGATATAGTCACAGTCCGGTGCCACCCGGCACAGGATGCGGATCAGCGAATTGATCGCAAGCTGACCGTCATCCACAACCAGTATTTTCATAGCTTCATCCCCCTATCTGCTTACGCAAAACAATTCCCCGCTGTTAGTTTAGCACGCTGCAAACTTTTAGGCAAGTTTTTTTCCGGAAAAGCCCAAAAAAGAAACGTTTTCGCCCAGATATCTGTCCATCTTCTCCTGTCTCTTCAAGTCATTTCCGCAGCTTCGGTCGCCTTTTTCGACGAAATACCGGAGCATTGCGCGCTCAATTGATATATCAAATCAGCGCTCATTTGTCCCCGCTTCCCGCCGGAAGGCACGGCTTTTCCCCGACAAACACAAGGCCGCTGCACCGGTCTTGTGCAGCGGCCTTGTGAATAATTTGCGTTTGGCGTGCTCTGCGGCGCGCTCCAAACGTTTTTTCACGGGTTCTTCAATGGAGATCCAGCTCCGGCGGGACATCCAGCTGGTCGGAGACATATTTCCCATTCTTTTTGCGCTGACGCACACACTCGGTAAGCAGATATTCGATCTGCCCGTTCACCGAGCGGAAGTCATCCTCTGCCCAAGCGGCAAGGGCATCGTAGAGCTTGGCGTTCAGGCGCAGGGGCACCTGTTTTTTCGGCTCGGCCATCAGTACAGGCTACCGCTGTTCACGATGGGCTGGGCATCGCGGTTGCCGCACAGCACCACCAGCAGATTGGATACCATTGCCGCCTTGCGCTCATCGTCCAGTTCCACTACCTTGTTCTCGTTCAGACGATCCAGCGCCATTTCCACCATGCCCACAGCGCCGTCCACGATCATCTTGCGGGCGTCAATGATGGCGCTGGCCTGCTGGCGCTGCAGCATGACCGCTGCAATTTCCGGTGCATAGGCCAGATAGGTGATGCGGGCCTCCACCACCTCGATACCTGCCTCTGCCACGTTCTTCTGGATCTCGTCTCGGATGCGGGCAGCCACCACCTCAGAAGAGCCGCGCAGGCTGCCCTCATCGGCTACGCCGTCGCCGGTGGTGTCCACGTTGGGAGAAACATCATAGGGGTACACCCGCACCACGTTGCGCAGGGCGCTGTCGCACTGCAGGGAGAGGTATTCCTTATAGTTATCCACGTTGAACACAGCCTTGGCGGTATCGGTCACGCGCCAGATGACTGCAATGCCGATCTCCACCGGATTACCCAGACAATCGTTGATTTTCTGGCGGGAGTTGTTCAGGGTCATCATCTTGAGGGAGATCTTTTTGCTCATGGACTTGACGCTCATCTGAGCATTCTGGCCGTTATTGCCAAACAGCGCAGCCACGCTGTTCTCCTTGCTGTTCACGTCTCCGCTCTGGCTCAGGCGGGTACCGGCGGCAGGGTTGACGGCGGTGCAGAAGGGGTTCACCCAGTAAAAGCCCTGTCCCTTCAGGGTGCCGATGTAATCACCGAACAGGGTGAGCACCAGTGCTTCCTGGGGCTTTAACACCTTCAGGCCGCAGAGCAGGAAGATGCCCGCCACCCAGTATGCGATGGACAGGATCGTGAGCAGGATGCCCGGAAACAGGCTTTCGTCCAGCAGAATGATGCTGTAGAAAAACAGCAGGACGGTAAAAGCATAGCCCAGCAGGGTGAGCAGCAGCATAACCATGCCGTTCTTTTTGGTCTGCAGAATTTTCTCTTCCATAACAGTTCCCTCCTTCACAGGGTGCGGAAGTATTTCTTTGTGAAATCAAAATCATATCATTTTATATCATTCTTGTCAAGTCCTCCGCAGGCAAAAAAAAGAGCCGCCGCACAAACACTGTGCAGCAGCTCCTTTTTGTTTATCTTTTTATAATGTAAAGGACACTTGCTCTCAGGCGAAGGTCAGCACCACCTTGCCAGCGCCGCTGTTGCGGTCTGCAAGGGTATCGAATGCCTTCTGGAAGTCCTCTGCCTTGAACACATGCGTGGTGATCTCATCGACCTCTTTCAGGTGGTCAGGCAGGATCTTGACCACCTCGGGGAACTTCTGGTACTGATGACGGGTCCCCAGAATGGTCAGTTCCTTTGCATTGATCTCCTTGAAGTTCACGGGGATCGGCTCCTTGCCAAAGGTCATAGCCACCAGACGGCCTGCGGGAGAAAGCTGGCTGGTTGCATGTGCCAGCAGTGCGGGAACGCCTGCGGCCTCAAA
>OMNU01001455.1_pt1 | contig 10557 bp, 8 predicted proteins | sample 1673511 | NCBI WGS metagenome assembly OMNU01 (sample SAMEA103958113, study PRJEB25191) | human gut metagenome | reverse complement strand
TCAGACGCCGCGTAGACAAGATTTGCAAGTCCGCCGTCAAAAAGCAGATTAACAGAAACCTTGTCTCCAAACCGGTCGCGCAGGGTGTTTAAGTACCATTCGTACTTCTCCTCACCTGTACCGATGATGACAAGCTGGATGCGTCGCTGGATCAGGCGCTCGGCAATGTAGCATAGAAGATCGATGCCTTTGTGCCCGACCAGACGTGTGACCATCGCCAGAACAGCCACATCCTGATCCTCCGGCAGACCAACGCGCTGCTGAAGCGCAAGCTTATTGGTTGTCTTGCCTTCGCGGAGTGTCTTTGCGGTATAATTCTGCGCGATAGAGTCCATCTTTGCAGGGTCAAACACTTGCATATCAATGCCGTTGGTGATACCAGAAAAGTCAGAGCCTCTGTTTTGCAGTACACCGTCAAGCCCGTGGGAATAGTATGGGTAGCGCAGTTCCTGTGCATAGGTCTCGGAAACGGTCGTCACACGGTCAGCTGTGACGATGGCAGACTTCATAAAGTTCGTGCAGTCGTCAAAGCGGAGAATCTCGTCGCAGCCTGCGCCAAGGCCCAGCACGTCATAGTTGAACTGCAGATTACACTTGCCCTGATATTCGATATTATGGATGGTGAACACGCTCTTCGTATCTGGGAAACAGCCGCGGTATTCCGTCTTCAGCAGCAGCGGGATGAGAGCCGCCTGCCAGTCGTGGCAACTGACGACGTCGGGCCGGAATTCGAGATAGTTCATCGCCGCAAGGACAGCCTTGCTGAAATAGGCGTAGCGCTCGCCGTCATCGGCAAAGCCGTAAATGCCGCCGCGGTTGAAATAATGCTCGTTATCGATGAAATAGATCTGAAGCTTCTTGCGGCGGGTCTTGAAGCGGAAAATACCGACATATTCCCGCCGCCATGCAAGCGGAACATCAAACGCGCCTAAAAATTCTGTCTGCCACTTGCCGGAATATTTGATCTGGCTGTAATACGGGACAAACAGGCTGACATAGGTGTTTTTCTGCTTGGAAAGTGCAAGCGGGAGTGCCTGCATCACGTCGCCGAGGCCGCCAGTCTTGACGAACGGCGCAGCCTCAGAGGCAACTACTGCGATTTTCATACGGTATCTCCTTTATCGACCACAAGCGGGTGGTCAATCGAGCCGAGCAGCTTCGTGCCCGGACGGATAGTGACATTTTTATCAAGAATGCAGTATCGAATCGATGCACCCGTGCCGATTTTGCTTCCCTGCATAACAATCGAATCTCGAACCTCTGCGCCGTCTTCAATGTCAACCTCACGGAAGATCACAGAGTTTTCCGCCTTGCCGAACAGATGGCAGCCATCGGCAATCAGGCAGTTTGCCGCCTGTCCGTGGTAGCCGAACAGCGTCGGGACAGCGTCTCGAACCTTCGTATAAATGTGGATCTCGCTGCGGAAGAGGCTGCGGCGCACATCAGCGTCGAGCAGCTTCATGTTATTGACAAAATACTCGTCCACGCTCTGATTGAACAGGGCGACGTTATGGAACGGATAGACATTGACCTTCAGATTGCCCGCGTTGTACTCCGGCAGGATGAAATCCCGTTCGAGATGGTATTTTCCGTGCGGGACCATCTCGCGGATGACCTGAATGAGTTTATCACGGCGCATGATGAACATGCTCATGCCGACCAGATAGTCCTCCGGCGCACAATAGTCAACAGCCAAATCGACAATCTTACCGTCGTCTCCAAGCTTAACAGCCAGCGGCTGACGTGTCTTGCCGTTGGCGCGGCCTGCTTTGGCGATGACTGTGATATCACAGCCGGAAGCAATATGCTCTTCGAGGACCGCTGCAAAATTGATTGCGCAGAGGACAGTTGTATCGGACAGCACGACATACTCAGCGTCGCAGCGGCCGAGAACCGGCATGGCGGTCTGAAGCGCCTCAAGCTTACCGCGGTATGCCCCGGTATGACCGGTGGCATACGGGGGCAAAAACCGGACGCCCTCGCCCAGTTTGAGATCCCACTCCTCGCAGTTGCCGAGATGATCCATCAGAGACTGATAATTATATTTTGTGACAATGCCGATGTTGCTGATCTTGGAGTTTGCCATATTGGACAGGGCAAAGTCAATCTGACGATAGCGGCTGCCGAACGGGATAGAGGCCGAAGTCCGCTCACGGGTTAACTCACCCATGCTGCTGTCATAGATATTGGAGAAAATAATGCCCATTGCTTCCATGTTCGTATCCCCCTCTCTCTTACTTATACAATCGCGCCGGCATCGATCACGGTGCCCTCGGCGATGGTCTTATCCTTGCCAATCACGCTGATCTTCCGTTCCTCGCCCTCAACGTAATCGCCCACGCGGGCGCCGGCCTTGATATGGCAGCCCTCGGCGATGATGGCGCTGCGGACAACCGCACCGTTTTCGATGGTTACGTCCGGCATGATCACGCTGTCGGTAATTTCCACTCCCTTGCCGACAGTGCAGCCAGTGGAGATAATGGAGTGCGTAATGCAGCCCTCAATGTTGCAGCCCTCAGCGACGAAACTTTCCCGAATCTCGGCAGATTTTGCAATATAGCTTGACGGCATTGCCTGATTTCTGGCATAAATCTTATGACCGGCAGTACCGTAAATGTCAAACGCCGGATGCTTGCCGAGCAGATCCATGTTGGCCTCCCAGAGACTGGAGATCGTGCCGACATCCTTCCAATAGCCCTCAAAACGATAGGCAAAAAGCTTATGGCCCGCGTTCAGAATGGCAGGAATGACATTTTTTCCGAAGTCATTTTCGCTGGTACGGTCGGCCTCGTCCGCCTCTAGGAAAGCTTTCAGGACACTCCACTTGAAGACGTAGATGCCCATGGATGCGTTCGTGCTCTTCGGATGCTTCGGCTTCTCCTCGAATTCGTAGATGGAGCCGTCCTCGCGGGTATTCATGATACCGAAGCGGCTGGCCTCGGCCAGTGGGACCGTGCGCACGGCGATGGTGCAGTCGGCCTCCATCTGCTCGTGGTAGCGCAGCATGGCGGCGTAGTCCATTTTATAGATGTGGTCGCCGGAGAGGATGATGACATCGTCCGGATCATAGCGCTCGATGAAGGCGATGTTCTGATAGATCGCGTTCGCGGTGCCCTTGTACCACTCGGATTTCTTACTCTTGGCATAGGGCGGCAGGACCTGTACGCCGCAGTGGCTGCGGTTCAGACGCCACGGCTGGCCGTTGCCGATGTACTCATTGAGCTCGAGCGGCTGATACTGCGTCAGCACGCCGATGGTGTCAATGCCGGAATTCACGCAGTTGGAGAGAGGAAAATCGATGATGCGATACTTACCGCCGAACGGGACCGCAGGCTTTGCCGTGTTCTCCGTCAGCACCAACAGGCGGCTCCCCTGCCCGCCCGCCAGCAGCATCGCGACGCAGTGCTTTTTCTGGAAGTTCATGGTCATTTCTCCTTCTCGTCATTCAGGATTTTGCCGTTTTCTTGCGCGGGGCTGTCTTTTTGCGGTAGAAGGCCACGGAGAGCGGCGCGAGCGTGAAGCTGCCGGAGAAGGGCAGGCCGTGCAGCGGCTCCTTTTCGGCCGTCACAACGGAAAGCTCCGTTCCCTTGCCGCCGTAGCGGACCTCGTCACTGTTGAAGACCGCCTCGTATTCGCCCGGCTTCGGCAGGCCGAGGCGATAATCCGTCCGGGTGACCGGGCAGAAGTTGCAGATCACGATCAGCTCGCAGCCGCGGCGATCGATGCGGCGGAAGGCGATAACGCTGTTGTCGCGGTCGTCGGCGGAGATCCACCGGAAGCCGTTCCAGTCGGAATCGTTGTTCCACAGGCTGCTGTGATCCAGATAGAAATGGTTCAGATCGCGCACATAGTCCTGCATCTGGCGATGGCGCTCATAGTCGAGCAGGAGCCAGTCGAGCTGCTGTGCGTAATTCCACTCGATAAACTGCGCAAATTCGTTGCCCATGAAGCTGAGCTTCTTGCCGGGGTGGCCCATCATGAAGCCGTAGAACACGCGCAGGTTGCTGAACTTATCGTCATATTCGCCCGGCATCTTGTTGATGAGGGAACACTTGCCGTGCACCACCTCGTCATGCGAAAGCGGGAGAATGAAGTTTTCGGAATAGGCATACGTCATGGAGAACGTCAGGTCGTTGTGGCTGCCCTTGCGGAACAGCGGATCGAGCGACATATAATGCAGCATATCGTTCATCCAGCCCATATTCCACTTGAACAGGAAGCCGAGGCCGCCGTCGTAATCCGGCTTCGTCACGAGCGGGAAGGCCGTGGACTCCTCGGCCGCCGTGATGGCGCTGCGCCGCACGGAGAATACCGCGCGGTTGAGCTTGCGCAGGAAGGCGATGGCCTCGAGGTTCTCCTTGCCGCCGAATTTGTTCGGGTGGTACTCGCGGCGGCCGTAGTCGAGGTAGAGCATGGCGGCCACGGCGTCGACGCGCAGGCCGTCGATGTGGTACTGCTCCAGCCAGTACAGCGCGCTGGAGATCAGGAAGCTCTGCACCTCATTGCGGCCAAAATCGAACACCATGGTGCCCCACTCTTTATGCTCGCCGCGCTTGGGGTTGGGGTCCTCGTAGCAGGGCTCGCCGTCAAAGCGGTAGAGGCCGAACTGGTCCTTGGGGAAGTGGGCAGGCACCCAGTCCATGATGACGCCGATGCCGGCCTGATGGAGCTTGTCCACAAAGGCCATCAGGTCCTTGGGGGTGCCGTAGCGGCTGGTGGGGGCAAAATAGCCCGTGACCTGGTAGCCCCAGCTGCCGTCGAAGGGATACTCCATCACGGGCAGAAGCTCCACATGGGTGTAGCCCATCTCCCGGATGTAGGGGATCAGCTCGTCGGCCAGCTCGGAATAATTGTAGGGAACCTTCTCGTCCTTCAGCTTCCAGCTGCCCGCGTGCATCTCGTAGATGTTCATCGGGCCGTTGATCACGTCCGCCTTTTTCTGGGCCGCCTGCCAGGCATCATCGTGCCAGGCAAAGCCGGTGATATCGTAGACCTTGCTGCCGTTGGAGGGCCGGGTCTCCGCGTGGAACGCATAGGGGTCGGCCTTGTAGAGCAGGTCGCCGCCCCGGGTGGTCACACAGTACTTGTAGACATCGTATTCCTTTACGCCGGGGATGAACAGCTCCCAGACAGAATCCCCATCCACTTTGCGCATCGGGTGGCTGCCCGGCTTCCAGCTGTTGAAATCGCCCACCACACTGATGGCGGCTGCATGGGGTGCCCAAACACGGAACACCACACCGGACTCTCCGGCGCGGGTCTCAAGGTGTGCACCAAAGTAACGGTATGCTTCGCAGTTGTTGCCCTGCTTGAACAGATAAATCGGCAGATCCGAGGGATCTTTCTGGATCTTTTCTTCCGTCGGTCTCATAAACAGCTCCTCCCCGTACAGGCCGCAGTGAGCCTATACTTTTGTACTCTCTTATATTAAAGAATTTTGTCCGATTTTTCAAGGGCTTTCCGTCAAAATCTACCATAATCTTTTCGTCAATATTTTTCCATTGTGGTCAACTTATCCAATTTTACACAAGAATTCTCGGCAAACTTTACAGAATATAGGGCAAAAAGAAAAACCCGCCTCATTTTTCCTGCAAATCCAGGAAACTGAAGCGGGTGCTTTTTCAAATTTTTCCGTGTGCTATGCGGTTCAGCCTACAACGTAAACGTTGACCTGAATGGCTCCGTTGATGACCGACTCTGCGTAGGTCTCATAGAACAGATCCACCAGGATCTGGCCCTTCTGCACCGCGATACCGGTGTCGGTGGCAACGGCATAACCGTAAACAAAGCTGCCGTCCGTGGAAGTGATGTACAGCAGCGTGCCATAGGGGATGACGCTGGGGTCAACGGCAACGGTGCCGTAGCCCAGGCCCAGGCCCGACGAGCCCTTGCCCGTGCGGGAATAATAGCCCGTGGCCTTGCCGGTGAGGACCTGGCTGTACGAGGCGGGGGCGTTGGTGGTGCCGTCCGGCCCGGTCAGGGGAGAAACGGGCGCACCGGCACCATAAGTCTTGATGACATGGTCGGTGGGCTCCACCGTGGTGGTCACATCCACCACCATGCTGTTTTCCAGCTCGCCGTCCACATACTTTTCGCGGGTGGTCACGGTCTGCTGGCCCTCCGCCCCATGCTGCAGGGTGGTGGCCCGGCCGGTGTTGCGGAAGTACAGGCTGGTGTAGATATACTGGGTGTCGTAGGGGATGGTCTGGGTCTCCACCTTGTCCTGGTAGTCCACCCGGTGCACCGTGATCTCACTGCCCGCAGTGACCAGCTGATCCAGCGCAGGCTCGGTGTAGTCATCTGCCTCCAGGGTGATGCCGGCGCGCTCCAGCGCATCGGCAACGGTGCCAAAGGCCATCTTCACCGGGTACTCCTGGCCGTCGGCCTGGATGTTCACGGTGAAGGCCCGCTCAATGTTCAGGGTGGCAAGATTGCCGCTGAACGCGGTGTAGTAAACGTGGTCGCCCTCTTCGGCCTCAATGCCGGAAAGGCTCATGACGCGGGCAGGGTCAGTCTCACTGCTGACCACCAGCTGACGCGCACCATCGGAGTCGGTGACGTAGGTCAGCCGCAGATTCGCGGCGGTCACGGCCAAAGTGAACACAAGGCTCACCGCCATGACGCAGAACGCCAGCACACGGGGTGTGACCGCACGAGCGCGGTCAGACAATGCTTTTTGAAATTTGACGGAAGCGATACGAGACAACTCCTCTCTTTTCATCATTTTGGAATGCGGCGGGCTCTTCCTTTGCCCGCAAAGCGCAGGGCATTTTTCCCTGCAAAGGGCCGTCTTTTTATACGGCGTTTTACTTCCTGAGAAATAAAATTTAGACGCTCCAACGTGTGTATGATCCGTTGAGCGGGCACTATTTTAGCAGACGACGGCCCATTTGTCAAATCTGTGCGCTTCTGCTTGACAATTGTTTCACATAGTTTTTTGTGTAATCTGTACATTGTTTTCCCTGATTCAGAATGATTTCGGGCGTTTCCTTCTGAAATTTTCCAAAAAAATTGGTCGTATTCGTTCATAATTTTTTAACATTTCAATTCTGTTTCCCGGGGAGAAATCGCCGGGCTCTTTTGCACATTCCGGCGCATCAATCATGCGTAATCCGACATTTTGCGGCACAAATTCCCCGCTGTTTTCCTGCCGGAAATAACCGGGAGTTTCTCCGCAGTTTCTGTCAAAAACCGGCTTCCAGCAAAATGCCGAAAGGTAAAAAACGCCATAAAAAAAGACCACACTTCCGCGCCCTGCCGCTAACCGGTACAATGGGGTCAAAACGAAGAAAGGAAGGTTTTTATGCAGATCAAGATCACTCCCCGCACGCTGGGCGGCACCGAATTCACAGCCCAGCCCGCCCGGCTGCACCTGGGCGCACAGAACGCCGAGGGCGTGGACCGGCTGGTGTTCCAGCTGCCTGCGGAATGGGCCGGGTGCAGCGTCACCCTGCACATCCGCCACAGCGACGGCACCCTTACCGCACCCCTTGTGCTGGATGCAGCGCACAGCGCGCCCGTGGGCCGCAGCTTCACCGGCTGGCCCGCCGGGCAATGGATGCTGGCCGCCACCGACGGCAGCGGCTATACCGCTTACACCCGCCCGGGCCGGTACGATGTCTACGACATTCTGCCCACCGACGGCACCGAGGAGGAGCCCAGTCCCTCGGTGTACGAACAGTTCATCGCCCAGGTATCGGGGCAGGCCGATGCGGCGGTGCAGGCGGCCCAGAACAGTGCCGCCAGTGAGGCCAGTGCTGCCCGGCAGGCGCAGGCCGCTGCCGACGCTGCTGAGCGGGCAGCACTGAATGGCAGCCGTGCCGCGACCTCGGCTTCCCGCGCCGAGAGCGCCGCCCTGCGTGCCGAATCCTTTGCGCCCGAGGACGGCACCCTGCTCAGTGTCAACGGCAAGGGCGGCGCGGTGGTGCTGGACGCGCAGGATGTAGGCGCGCTGCCTGCCCCGGTGGCCCCGCAGGCTGGTGCCCTCCTGCGGGTGCTGTCCATCCGCAGCGATGGCAGTCTGGTGGTGGACACCGTCACTCCCGCCGCCCTCAAGACCCTGCTGGAGGCCACCTGATGTTCACGGTGCTGGATGTCTCCCGCTGGCAGGGCAGCATAGACTGGGATACCGTAAAAGCCAGCGGCAGGGTCCACGGCGTGATGCTGCGCGCACTGGGCAGCAGGAACGGCACGCCCTACATCGACCCCATGTTTGAAGCAAACTACTCTGCCTGCATCCGGCTGGATATCCCGGTGGGGGTCTACTATTACAGCTGTGCCGTTACCGCCCCACAGCGGGATGCTGAGCTGGCCCTCCTGCACGATGCCCTCAGGGGAAAGCGGCTTCAGCTGCCCGCTGCCATCGACGTGGAGGATGCCCACCTGCGTGCTCTGACACCGGACGCGCTCTCCGCCCTTGTTGCCGGGGCGGCACGGCAGCTGGAACACTGGGGCCTGTACGCCATGGTATACACTTACACCCATTTTGCAGATACTGCCCTGCACATGGACACACTGGCCCCCTTCGACCTCTGGCTGGCGGACTACCGGGGCAAACGCCCGGCCCGCAGGCACGGGATGTGGCAGTACACCAGCAGGGGCAGGGTGCCCGGCATCTCCGGCCCCGTGGACCTGAGCCGCACCGAAAAGGATTATCCCGCCCTGCTCCACCGGACGGGGCTCGACCGTACCATCTTATAAAAGAAAGGAGTTCCCCATGAAGAAATGCAAAATCTCTCCCGCCACGCTGGCCCGCACGGCGGCGCTGGCACTGGCGCTGACCAATCAGGTGCTCAGCGCCACCGGCCACCGTGTCCTGCCCATTGAATCGGCAGAGCTGGAGCAGCTGGTCTCCACCGGCCTGACCATTGCCACCGCGCTGGTCAGCTGGTGGAAGAACAATTCCTTCACCCCGGAGGCCATCGAAGCCGATGACTTCCTCTGCCAGCTGAAGGAGCACAAATAACCAAAAAGGGACGATGCTTTTGTGGCATCGTCCCTTTTTGGTTATCTGCTTTTATTCTGAAGCACCGGCTCAGGAAATGGCATCCACGTCCCACTTCATGCGGACGGCATCCGCGCCATCCAGTTTGATATTCAGTGCACCGGCATTGTCCAGCACCTGCTCCGGGGTGCGGGCACCGCACAGCACATGCAGGCCGGGGATCATCCGGGCCGTCAGGGCAATGACCAGCTGGGCCATGGTGCAGTCGTATTTCCCGGTCAGGTCGTCCCACTTGGTCAGCAGGTCCAGCGCCTGCTTCCGGCGGGCGGGCTGGAAGCTGGGGTTGCTGTTCCGGGTGCTGCCCTCAGGGAAAGTGGTCTCCATGGTGACCCTGCCGGTGAGCAGACCCTGCTCCAGCGGGGAGTAGGCCTGCACCGAAACGCCCAGCTCCCTGCAGGTGGGCAGGAGCTGCTTTTCGATGCGGCGGGTCAGCAGGCTGTACTTCTCCTGAATGACATCCAGCTGGCCGTACCGGCAGTAGCCCCGGATGAGATCCGCCGTCACGTTGGACGCACCAATGGCGCGGATCTTGCCCTGCTCCTTCAGCTTCATCATGGCCTCCACGGTCTCCTCCAGCGGATAGAGGCCGAGGTCCGGGCTCTGCCAGTGGGTGTACAGCACATCCAGGTGGTCGGTGCCCAGGCGGCGCAGGCTGTCCTCCACGTCCTCAATGATGCTCTGCGCCGAGAGGTCCCGGTAGACGGCGGTGCCGTCCACGACCTTGTGGAGCACCGGCGTTTCATGCCGCCACTCCAGGCCGCATTTGGTGGAGAGCACCACCTTGTCCCGGTCGATGTGCTTCAGGGCCTCGCCCACCACGGTCTCGCTGTGGTACAGGCCGTAGATGGGCGCGGTGTCGATCCACCGAATGCCCTGCTCCACAGCAGTCTGGATGGCTTTGACCGAAAGGGCATCATCGTTGTCGCCCCACCAGCTGCCGCCGCCGATGGCCCAGGTGCCCATGCCCAGAAAAGGCACTTCGATGCCGCTGCGGCCAATGTTCAGGTTTTCCATATACGTTTCCCTCCATGCCAGCAGTGTTCCCCGCAATGGGAACCATTCATACAGAGGCTGGCATCTTTTGTTGTATTTTTGCTTTTTATAAAAAAGAGAACTGCGGTGCGAGTCAGCTCCGCACAGCAGCTCTCCTTTTTCCAATCAGATATTGCCGAACTCGCTCAATTCCAGCGTGTCGTTGTGGGTCTCAGCCCAGCGGACGGCCCAATCAGAGGTGAACAGCAGCAGACGGTTGCCCTTCATATCCTCCACAGCCTTGGTATCGCTGGTCAGATCCAGGTCGCGCAGGTTGTAGGTGTCGGGGTCGTTCTTCACCCAGCGCAGCTGCTCAAAGGGCAGCTGCTGCATCCGGATCTCCACGTTGTACTCGGTATTCAGGCGGTACTCCAGCACTTCCAGCTGCAGCACGCCGACCACGCCGACCACGACCTCCTCCATGCCGCCGCCGACTTCGCGGAAGATCTGGATGGCACCCTCCTGGGCGATCTGCTCCATACCCTTCACGAACTGCTTGCGCTTCATGGTGTCCTTCTGCT
>OMNU01001443.1_pt1 | contig 10641 bp, 9 predicted proteins | sample 1673511 | NCBI WGS metagenome assembly OMNU01 (sample SAMEA103958113, study PRJEB25191) | human gut metagenome | reverse complement strand
CACCTTTACCGGCGCGGGCGAGGAGGCGCGCAGCTGCACCCGCTGCCAGGAGCAGGAGACCCGGGTGCTGCCGCAGCTTGTCCCGGCCGTTGTCAAGGAAACGGAGGGCGACTTCAAGCAGATGGAGGATACCGCGCTCCGCTTCAGCTGCAACATGCCGCTTGACAAAAACGCGGTCATTACGGTCGATGGAAAGGCGCTGACCACCGCCTCCTACCGTTTGGAGGGGGAGAACGCGCTCACGCTGCTTGGCGATTACCTGAACACCCTTGCGGTGGGCAGCCACACGATCGCGATTCAGACGGCGGACGGAACGGCACAGACAACCTTTACCGCAGCTGCGGCCGCAAGTGAATCGGAGACGAGTTCCGGAACAAGCTCCGGCACAGCGTCGGAGAGTTCTGGGACAGGCGCGAACGGCAGCACCACCTCTGACGATAAGAGTGCTGGCGCCTCCGCAGTGAGCGGCTCGTCCGGAGGAAAGACCGAGCCCGAAGCCTTCCCGAAAACCGGCGACAGCAGCAACCCCGCACTGTGGATTGCGCTGTTGTTTGTCAGCGGCGGCGTCCTGGCCGGCATAACCGTTGTGCAAAAGAAGAAAACGCACTCTGCAAAATAACCGAAACCCTTTAAAAAGCGAGGAGCCGGCAAACGGTTCCTCGCTTTTTTTGTTTTGCCTATCTTTTGGAAGATAGGCAGCCGCCTTTCCCTCTGCCCTCCCCCGCCGTTCGGCGGAAAGCGGAGCGCAGCCTTAAAAAACGGCAGCGTGAAAAAGAGCGCCGCCGCCCTCTCCCTCTGCCCTTTCGCTCCGGCCAAAAGGGCAATAAAAAGCGATCGTTCCGCCACCTTTTGTCCAGGGCATTGACGAGGTTAAGGCTTGTGGAGGGCTTTGCCGGAACTCCCCCCCTTTTTTTCGTTTTTCCAAAAAAATGGCGGCAGGCTCACTATTTTAAAAAAACAGCGGCAGACTCCAAAAGCTTCTTGCCGGAGTCTGCCGTCTTTTACTTGCTGCTGGGACTGTTTATTTTACCGAGCGCTTCTTTTTCGCGGCCGTCACTGCGATGGCGCCGCCGCTGAGGAGCAGAAGCGCAGCCACCGGCAGGAGATTGCCTGCATCCCCGGTTTTCGGGAAGCTCGGCTCGTCGGCAGGAAGCCGCTTTATCACGGTGTCCGCCTCGGTGATCTCCATCGTTGCCGCCGCGTCGGCATAGTACCTGCCGCAACCTGCGCAGCGCCAATATTCGGAATTGCCGTCAGCCTCTTTCGTTGCGGCGGCTGCGGGCGTGTGCGCGAGGTCGGTATGATTATCCGGGGCAATATCCCCGTATTTTTCGCCGCAGACCGCGCAGACTGCCCTCTCTGTGCAGGAGGCCTTGCCGCCGTGGCAATTTTCTGTTTCAGCCCCCGCCGTGCAGCCCTCCGCCTTGCAGCGGCGCGTATGCGTTCCCTCACCGTCGGCCGTCCACGCACCCCACGTGTGCGTAAGGCTTGCCGCTGTGATCTCGCGTCCGCAGGCGTCACAGTTTACCGGCGTGGTGCAGTCTCCGTCATCCTGACCGCTGTGGGCGGTTTTGGTATCGGTGACGGTACAGCCGCTGTTCTGGCAGATGTGCCAGTGGCCAGTCTCATCCTCCTGCCAGGCGCCCGTAAAATCGTGCGCCTTTGCCGGAATCATCACGACCTCGCTGTGATAAATGCAGCGGACCGGCGTTGTGCAGTCTCCATCATCCTGCGCCGCAGTATGGCCGTCGTGAATCGTCACGGTCAATTTGGTCTCGTTGCCTGCCTCGTCGGTCACAACAATCTCCTGCGCCTTTTTATCCGGAGAAAGGACAAACTGACCGTTTTTATCGAGGTCAATCTGCACCCCGTTCACCGTAACCGTACCCAAATATTTTTCCCGAATCGTCACGGTCTGCGCCTCGCAATAGATGCCGTCGGCCTCTACTCCCGAAATTACGGGAGCGGTTTTGTCCAGGACAATCCCCTGCGAACAGATGTAACGGATATTCTGCGCAGCATCCGTCAGCCGGCCGCAGATGATACACTCCTGATCGGGACTGATGTGGAAGGCCTTCGTGTATTCCGTAAAGCTTTGACCCGCAAGCTCCGCTTCGGCAAGCGCCTTTTCGGAGAGCAGATATTCGATCTTGACCGTTTCGCCGCTGTTATCCTCGGCAGTTATGGTCACCTTCTGGGTCTCTTTGAAAAAGAGGCCGAAGGTGATGTTATTTAGAAACTCGCGCCATTCGCTTTTGTCAACGGTGATTTTTCCGCTCGGCTTTTCGATGTCCGCCCACTGCGCCGTAAGCGTGATACGCGCCACAGCGTCGTCCTTCGCAAGGTCGGCGTAGGTTGTCTCGCCGGTCACGTTAGTGTCGCCGCACATCCAGCCCAGGAATTTCCACCCTGCTCTCGCCGGGTCCAAAACACCCTCCAGCACCCGATCCGACGTCCTTTATCACCCCATTCTCAGCGAAAGACGCCATAGGCATCAGGCACAGCACCATACACAGGGCAAGGAAAATGCTTAAAATCCGCTTTTTCATTTCATTCCCGCCATAACCGTTGTGAAGTATTGGACAGTTGCTGTTCAAGGCAGGCCGGGGCCGCCCGGGAGGTCACTCCGACTCCTCCCGTCCGGTTTCCCCCGCTGCCATTTTTACCTAATCCAGCGCGAGGATGGTAACACGATAATTGCTGGCTTTCAAATCCGTGTCCTGAATCAGCAGCCTGTTGTATGCGAACTGCAGGGTGATGTCCTCCGTCGCCGCCGTGTATATCGTGTTATAGGCTACGGTCAGCCTGCTCGTCATTCCCTCGGCCGACGAATTCACATAAGTTTGCGTCGCAAACATGCAGCTGGAAGAGTCGTACCCATCTATGAGAGATACCCCGTAAGTGCAATTTGCCTTTTTCGCCGCGACAGAGGCCGTTCCGCTGAACACCAGGCTGTAGGAATGCCCCTTTTGCAATGTGATCGTTTTATCGGAAGCGTTATAAGTAATGCAATTGCCTTTGCTTGTTTTCACATCGAAGGTAAGCGGCGCGTCCCATGCAATACTGTAAGAATCTCCGCTGGCCATGAAATATCCGGCGCATACGCCATTCTTACCGTCGCTGCCCGGGGCGCCTTTCTCGCCCTGGGCACCTTTTTCGCCCTGAGCGCCCTTCTCGCCCTGGGCACCTTTTTCGCCCGGGTCGCCTTTTTCGCCCTGAGCACCCTTTTCACCCGGATCGCCCTTTTCACCCGGATCGCCCTTTTCACCCGGATCGCCTTTCTCGCCCGGATCGCCCTTTTCGCCCGGGTCGCCCTTTTCACCCGGATCGCCTTTCTCACCTTTTAGGAGGGAGAGGTCATAGAGGTTGAACCACACCGTGCCGTCGACATACCGCCACTGGAGTGTGTTTTCATCTACCCGAAACTCCGGCGTTTTGCCGTCGGCTCCATCGGTACCGTCGGTTCCGTTTACACCGGCAGGCCCCCGGATGTCGGAGATTGCAATCAGATTCTGCCACGCCTCATCCGAATAGCGCCACTGAATATACTCTGTATCTTTTCTTACCTCGATCGTCTTTCCGTCTACGCCATCCTTGCCGTCAGTGCCGTCGACACCATCCTTACCATCTACACCATCCTTGCCGTCGACACCATCCTTGCCGTCGACACCATCCTTGCCGTCGACACCATCCTTGCCGTCAGTGCCTTCGAGCAGAGACAGGTCATAGAGATTCAGCCAGATTTCATCCCCGGCATATTGCCACTGCAGCGTATTTTCCTCTACCCTGAATTTCGGCGTTTTTCCATCTGTGCCGTTTGCACCGTCTTTTCCGCCCGGCCCGGTAATATCCGAAAGCGCAATCAGATTCTGCCACGCACCGTCCTCCTGCCGCCACTGAATATATGCATCCGAAATCCGAATCTCGACAGAACGGCCGTCCGTGCCATCCTTGCCATCGGCGCCATCTTTACCGTCCGTGCCATCCTTGCCATCGAGGCCGTCCGTGCCATCAGTGCCATTTACGCCCGAAAGCGCCGCCAGAGAGACAAGGTCTTTCCACTCCTCATCCGCGTAGCGCCACTGCACAAAGGTATCGGTTTTTCTGATCTCTACCGTCTTACCATCAAGGCCGTCCTTGCCGTCGACGCCATTCTTTCCATCCAGGCCATCTTTACCATTTGTGCCGTTCTTTCCATCGAGGCCGTCTTTACCGTTGAGACCATCTTTACCATCAGTACCATTTGCGCCATTGAGGCCGTTATCTCCATTCTCACCGTCCGTACCGTTCTTGCCGTCGGCGCCGTTTTCACCGGTTTCGGCCAACGCGGCTCTCAGCTCCTCTATTTTCACAAGGTCGTGCCAGGTATCATCCTGACCGTATTTCCACTGAATTGCCGTGCCGTTGTTCCGCACGTCCAGAAGCTCGGCAGAGGCGGTAGTCACCTCCTCACTGCGGCACCCGGCGGAAAACAGGATGCAAAATGTCAAAAGCATGCAGATGAATCCCATGCTTATTTTTTTCATTTTCTGTACCTCCTTCAGATCATCGGCGCAAAAACCGAAAACAGCTTGAATCCCCTGAAAATCGCAGCTTTCCGGTGCAGCGGCAAGCCTCTTCAAGGTGCTGCGTTTTGTCATCATCGGCTTTTCTACCTTTCCAAAAATAAACGATCGTTTATTCAAATAAAGCATAACACAGATCGGCCGAAAAATCAACCGTCTCTTTTCCTCTCGTGTATAATATGAGTGTGCGGCGCCCCCTGTGTTAAAAGCCTCCCTTCCGCCGCGCGGATTTATGAAATGCAAGGAGAAGCGTAGGCCGCACAGCACCGCGTGTTCCTTTTCTTGAAGAGGACAAAAAAGCACCGCGCCGCGGGGCAAACTGCCCAGCAAGGCGGTGCTGTGTTTGGCTTTTAACGCCGACCTCTCGGAGGCAGACAGGCAGCCTGACGAGGCAAAAGCCTCCGGCCGCAAGGTGGTGGAGAATATCGGCGGCCCAGTCTTGGTTCGGCGCCGTTTTTTGTTACGTCAGCGGTTTACCGCTGAACACGGGGAAAATATTGAACTCGCCATAATCCCGGATATGCTCCGCCTGCCGCAGTGCCTCCATATCCGCGTCGGAGATGGCAAAATCAAGGTTGGCATTACTTGCCATATGCGCGGGATTGGCGGTTTTCGGCAGCGCGACAGTGTCCAGCTGAATCGCATATCGGATGCAGAGCTGCGCGGCAGAAACGCCGTACTTCTCCGCCATTTTTGCAATCGCCGGATTTTTCAGCGCCTCCCCGTGCGCGATGGGAGAATAGGCCTCCACCTGAATGCCCTCGGCTTTGCAGAACTCCACCAGCTCGAGGTCGGTGTTGCCGATATGCAGCAGAATCTGGTTGACCATCGGCCTTACGCGGCAGGAACCGAGCAGGTTTTCCAGATCATCCTTCAAAAAGTTAGAGACCCCGATCACCTTGACCTTGCCGGCCGCCTGTGCGTCCTCCAGCGCGCGCCAGACCTCTTTGTTTTCCTTAAAATAGCGCTTTTCCACACGGAACTCGTTCCACGGCTGAGGCGAGTGGATAATCATCTGATCGAGATAGTCAAGCCCCATTTTCTCCAGCGTTTCGTCAATGGATCTTGCCGCCGCGTCATAGGTTTTCAGCTCTGCCGCAACCTTGCTGGCGACAAACAGCGCCTCCTGCGGGAGGCCGCAGGTGCGCACGCCCTCGCCGACGCCGCGCTCGTTTCCGTAAGCCTGCGCCGTGTCAATCAGGCGATAGCCCAGCTTTACGGCCGCGCGCACCGCCTGCGCCGCCGCATCCTCCGCAATAAACCATGTGCCGAGTCCCAATTTGGGAATCTGGACGCCGTTTTCCAGCGTGTAGGTTTCCTTCAAAATCATGGCAATTTCTCCTTTACAGCTTTGCATATTCCTCGTCCAAGACCGGCTCGCACCACTCGTTCCTGCAATCCTCACCGGGAACCTCTATCGCGATATGGCTGAACCAGCTGTCCTTTTTCGCACCGTGCCAGTGCTTGACATTTGCGGGAATCATGATAACGCTGCCCTCCTGCAGGCTGACGGCCTCCCTGCCCTCCTCCTGATACCAGCCCTCGCCGGCGGTGCAGATCAGGAGCTGCCCGCCGCCCTTTACGGCGTGGTGGATATGCCAGTTGTTGCGACAGCCCGGCTCAAAAGTGACGTTGGCGGCAAAGAGATCTCCCTTCGGGTCGGTCAGCGGATTCAGAAAGGAGTTTCCGATAAAATACTTTGCAAAGGCCGTGTTGTCCTCTCCGGTGCCGAACATGTTGCTTTTTCAAATGCTTCCCTGTTTTCGTATTTCATGATAAAAACCTCCTGCAGATGATGATTGATCGGTCATGCCGTCAGCCCAAAGGCGAAGCGGCCTTCGCCGCAGAGCTGCCCTGCACTATTGACAGACCGGCCGTTTGACGGTATGGCGTTTTTGATTTTCATGTATATTCTACAACTTGAAGTGCGCTTTAAGTCAAGGGGTGGAAAAAATTTTTTAAAGGATTCAGCCATGCCCTTTACAGACCGGAAAACCGCAAAGCCGCCGAGCGTCACGGCCTCGACTCTGCGCGATTATGGCAGAGAGGGGCTGCCGCCTTTTTTTCGGAGCGCTCCCCGGCGGCGTCCCGCATGTTTTTAGGGGTTGAATTTTGAATGACTTCAGGTCATCGGGTGCATGAAAAAGGCCGGAAATGCAAAAAAATACACGCTCTGCCCTTTACGACCGAACGCGTCTTTTTTTAAGCCGGCGGGCAGCACAGTCCAACTCCCATCAATTAAACATCCCGCTCGTCCAGTATCCACTCTTTTGCCGGTTCAATGCCATCGAAAAATCGGATTGCGAAGCCGCGTCCGTACAACAGCTTTTTCAGCTTTTTGCAGGAGGGTCCATCCGCCCCTACAAAGGCCGCACGCACAAACCGTTTGCCGGGCTTTATAAGAGTGTCTTCTACTTCGCTGATCAATTCGTCCGTAATCACCGTTTCGTCGAGGACAAATGCGATATATCCCGGAGAGGATGGGCGGCGGAATATCGCAGCATCCGTGCGCAGCTTTTCGATGACAAGCTCGGTATACTGATATATTCCATCCAGATGCTCAAACCATATTTCTCCGCCCGCAAAGGGAAGAATAAATGATTTTTTCCTAACACCCGGCAATTCTTCCGGATGAACACATCCGAGCCTATATCGCGACGCATCCTTTTTCATAAACACGGCATTTTTCCTCCACGGCAGATTTCACGCTTTTCCCCGCCGGGATTTTTGACAGGGTTTTGAGAGAAGTGAAGAGAAGCATGGCCACCCCTCTTAGGGATGGCCATGACTTAAAAAGCAGGAAAAAGGCGTTTTTATTCCGGCTTTCTCCAGATCATTTTGTTTACAATCCCGGTGTATGACTGAACCAGCCGCACGACCTTATCCGACACGTTGGTATCTGTATAGGCCGGGACGGCCGCAGCCTCTCCCCCGTTCGCGTGCATGGAGACGGCCAGCTCTACCCCCTGCAGCACCCGGTCGGCCGTAATGCTGCCGATCACAAACACGCCCTTGTCCATCGCCTCCGGCCGCTCGGTAGAAGTGCGCACCGACACGGCAGGAAAATGGAAAAAGGCCGCCTCCTCCGGCAGAGTGCCGCTGTCCGACACGACGCAGAAGGCGTTCTGCTGCAATTTGTTATAGTCATGGAATCCGAGCGGCTCATGCCGGATCACCCGCCGGTCAAAGACGAAGCCGCGCTGTTTTATATATTTCTCCGCCCGCGGATGGCAGGAGTACAGAATCGGCAGATCATACCGCTCCGCCATGGCGTTGACGGCGCTCATCAGGGAGAGGAAATTTTGCTCGATGTCGATATTCTCCTCCCGGTGTGCCGAAAGGAGAATATAGCGCCCTTTTTCGAGCTTCAGCTCCTCCAGTACGCGGCTGTCCTCAATCCGGGAGAGGTTTTCCTGCAGCACCTCGGCCATCGGGGATCCGACGACGTAGGTGTACTCCGGCCGCACGCCGGAATCGAGGATGTACCGCCGCGCATGCTCGGAGTAGCAGAGGTTGACATCGCTGGTTACATCCACAATGCGGCGGATAACCTCCTCCGGCAGGTTTTCATCCTTGCAGCGGTTGCCGGCCTCCATATGAAAAATCGGAATTTTAAGCCGTTTGGCCGACAGCACCGAGAGGCAGGAATTGGTATCCCCCAGCACGATGACCGCGTCAGGCCTGACCTCGGCCAGCAGATCATAGGATTTTGAAATCACGTTGCCCATGGTCTGCCCCAGATTTTCCCCCACGACGCCGAGGTAATAATCCGGTGCGCGCAGGCCGAGATCCTTAAAAAACACTTCATTTAAGGTGTAGTCATAGTTCTGCCCGGTATGCACCAGAATATGTTCAAAATACTGGTCGCATTTTTTGATGATGGCCGACATCTTGATAATCTCCGGCCGGGTGCCGAGGATGGTCATCACTTTCATTTTTCCCATATTGCGCTCCTCCCCCTTACAGCCCGTAATGCGGGTACATGGATTTGTGTGCCCGCATCCAGGCGGCCAGTTCGGCAATCATCTGCTCATAATCCGGTATACGATAATCGAAATCGAATCGTGTACGCTTTAGCGATTTGTCGGCGCGGACTCCCGCTGCCGGCCGGATCGTTACCGCGTCGTTTCGCAGATAGCGGTTGAACAGCTTCAGCAATTCATATTTGCTGATTGACCGATCGGGCACAGCGTTATACAGCCCGTGCGTGCGGGAGAGGGCTGCCGCCTCCATCGTTCGTGCAAGCTGAAGCGTTGTTTGCCCTGTCCATATGGCTTTTGTGTAGCCGTCGACCTCCCCCTCCTGCTGCATGAACCAATTGAGCAGACCTATCCCCTCGGGATGAAGGTCGGGGCCGACAATGGAATTGCGGAGCGTGAGGTTTTTTTCATCCTCCAGCTCGCCGAGCGCCTTGGAACGGTCATAAAAGGTCTCCCCATCCGGGAGGTCATCCTCCGTATAGCTGCCCCTGCGGCCGGAGAAAACGCAGTCCGTGCTCATATGAATTACCTGCGTATGCGTGCCGGCCGTCGCCTCGGCCAGAAAATGCGGGAAATACGCGTTTAAAAAGACGGCCAGGCCTTTATTCTGCTCTGCAAATTGGTTGAGAATACCGATGCAGTTGATGACCGTGTCAAAATTCCCCTCGGACAGCATTCTTTCCATTGCCGCCGTATCTTTCGCGTCGCCGGCAATGTTTCGCACATAGTTCGACGTCGTCCGATCAAAGCCGAGCACCTCATATCCTCGCTCCTGCAAATAGAGAGAGATCGTATGCCCCGCCATGCCGTTGCATCCAAGCACCAAAAATTTCAAAGCCATATGCCTCCTTTACCGACACACCGCGGCACAATTCCGACTCGGTCAGGGCTGCCCCATGCGAGCCAGCTCCTCCCGAATATAAGAGAGGGAGAGCAGCTTTGCTTTTACCGCCTCCACATCCAGCAGAGTCGTGTTGCCGGAATTAAACTCGGTCAGCACGTCGCGTGCGGTGTCACCGTGAATAAAATACTTGTCGTAATTCAAATCCCGCCGGTCGCAGGGCACGCGATAAAACTTGCCCAGATCGACGGCCTGCGCGCACTCCTCATTGGTCAGGAGGGTTTCGTACATTTTCTCCCCGTGGCGGATGCCGATAACCTTTATCTCGGCCTGTGGGCAAAAGAGCTGCCGCACCGCCTCGGCCAGGACGCCGATGGTGCAGGCCGGCGCCTTCTGCACCAGAATATCGCCCGAGACCCCCTCCTCAAAAGCGAAGAGGACGAGGTCGACCGCCTCCTCCAACGACATGATAAAGCGGGTCATGTTGGGATCGGTAACGGTCAAGGGAGCGCCGGCCCTGATCTGCTCAATCCAAAGCGGAATCACCGACCCGCGAGAGCACATGACGTTGCCGTAGCGGGTGCAGCAGATTTTGGTCCGCTCGGGCGAGACGGTGCGGGATTTGGCCACCACGACCTTCTCCATCATCGCCTTGGAGGTACCCATCGCATTGACCGGGTAGGCCGCCTTATCGGTTGAGAGGCAGGTCACACGCTTTACCCCGGCCTCGATTGCGGCGGTTAAAACATTCTCCGTTCCGAGGACGTTGGTTTTCACCGCCTCTACGGGAAAAAATTCGCAGGAGGGAACCTGCTTTAACGCCGCCGCGTGGAAGATATAGTCGACGCCATGCATCGCATTCTTTACCGAGGAAAGGTCGCGCACATCTCCGATGAAAAACTGAATTTTTCCGGCGGCCTGCGGCATTTTCGCCTGAAACTCGTGCCGCATGTCATCCTGTTTTTTCTCATCCCTTGAAAAAATGCGGATCTCACCGATATCGGTATCCAGAAAACGGTTCAAAACAGCGTTGCCAAAGGAACCTGTTCCGCCCGTAATCAGCAGCGTTTTTCCAGAGAAAATGGAACTGTCGGGCATAATTCTCCCCCTCATATTACGAAAAATACACAAGCGTATGCCATGTGTCGTGTGAATTTGGAAGCCTCTTTGAAAGACTCCCAAATTCGTATACCATCGGTTAACAAGGGCAAACACGCCTGCAACGCGTCTTTCCGGCGCTTTTTGTCCTTTTCGC
>OMNU01001441.1_pt1 | contig 10650 bp, 15 predicted proteins | sample 1673511 | NCBI WGS metagenome assembly OMNU01 (sample SAMEA103958113, study PRJEB25191) | human gut metagenome | reverse complement strand
CGTCGCAAATGCCGCAAATCTCCCACTTGCCGCCCTTGTCGGCGGCAGGAAGGCGGGAAACGCGCAGGGAATCCGGCCCGGTGACGCGGCTGTCTTCAAAGCGGAGGATGGCCGCAGCCATCTTTCTTTCTGTAGTATTCATTCGTTCAGATTGTCGATAAGTTGCACAAGCCGCTTGCCTTCCACGGTGTAGCAATGACACTTGGCATGCAAATGCCACTCATTAAATTGAGCCAGGAAAAAAGCGGCGTCTCTTTCGGTAAGAAAAATTTTCATCCATTGCTCCTTTCCGGGTTCGTCCACAATGAGTATGTACAGGGTAGGCATGCGGAAACTATTGATTATTAACTAAAGGGAACTTGTAAGAAAAACTTTACAGTTGGAACTAGTCCCTGTTGTCCAGAAATTCTTCATGCGCCTTGCGGACGAACTCACAGCCGGAACACTTATTTTCCGCATCAATGCGTTTTTTGCGTTCGTCATCATAGAGCCGCTCATAACGTTCCGCCCGTTTCATTTCCCGCCACAGAAAAATTCCCATGACCGCGGCCACGCTCGCCCCGTTCTGGATGTACTCCAAAAACGGGTTGCCTGACGTGACGGACGCAATCACGGACAGGGCATTAGCCCCCAGCAGGCCCGCGTTGACAACAGATCCGGTCATGGCTTCACTTTTTCAGGGATTGAACGACGGGCGGAACGTCCGTTTCCGGCTGGGCCTGGGAATAGGAGATATGCCCCGGCTCCAGCACCAGGCAGGAACCGTCCTTGCATACCACCGTCTTTTTCGGCGTCACGTCCACGGAATGGCCGCAGCCCTGGAACAGGGAAAAACCAAGAGCACCAACAGCGGCGTAGGCCAAGCCCAGCAGAACCTTTTTCCACCAAGTGGACGCGCCGGAAGCCTTGAGGCCGAGATAGGCCCGAACATCTTCCAGCGCATGCTTACCGATGATCGGGAGGGCAGTATTTGCTACGGCAATCCATCCTTGTTGTTCGTTTTCCGTCAGGTCTGCCCAGTGAGGGATTGGAGTGTTGGACTCATTGTGTGCCTGGGCTGCATAGTACATGTGCATTTCTCTGGCGATAGCCTCGGCATGATTGCATTGATTATTAGTAGTCATATGATTATGTTGTTATTGGTAGAGGTAGTGAAGTAATTGAAAAACTCCACGGCGGCGGGGTCGGTCAGGATAAAAGCCGGGTAGTCCGAGACTGTAAAAATCCTGCGGCCTTTGGTCTCCGCATGGACGGCCTCAACGGTCAAAGACACCGCATCAATCATTGTATAGGCACCATCCTCCGCAAGGGTCAGGACATCTTTTCCCAGCCTTGCCCATACCTGGACGGCTTGCCAGTCCTCACCCAATCCCACCAGCGCAGCAACTACGGACTCCATTGCCGGAGCCTGTTCCGCTGGTATCTCGTCCGCTGTGTAGCGGTCTGTCCGGGTGTAACCTCCAGCGTCCTGATAAATGGCCGTCAACGTGAATTCCTGCCAGTTGCCGGGCCGCGGGAACTGAATTTGTATTTCTGCGTCGTTCATGATTAGAGAGGTATGTTAATATCTTCAAAATCCGCCGTTTCCTCGGATTCAATGGCATTGACGGCCATTGCTTCCAATGCAGCGTACATTGGATTGCGCAACCCATTGGCATAAAGGTAGCGGCTGCCTGCTCCCGTGCGAACCGAGGAAGTCCAGGAATTGGGATTTTCCACATCCGCCACCAACGTGCTGAACCCCATTCCGTCTTCGAATCCTGAAACGCCTCTGAGGGCGGCTATTTTGAACAAAGTGTTTGTCTGCCCTCCCCCCAGCTCAATATAAAGCGACGCTTTCCCCTCGTATGACGACATGCTTGCAAGCCCCTCCTGCATGAAAATGAGCCTGTTGAGGCAGGCGGGAAATGGGTGGTTTTGAGTTGCGGGAATAAAACTTTCCGTAGTTTTTACCTGCCATGAATCACCGGAAGAGACGTAATAAATCTCCCGCACTCTAAGCACGTAACCTCCCCGGACAGCATCACGGACCGCTGTGGTTGTGATGTCGATAATCTCTCCGTAATTGACGGCCAGATTATTGCCCGGAATCATGGAAAATGAATCCATCGTCAGGCCGCCTCTTACCGTTTTTGATCCGCGGCCTAATCCAAAGGTAAATTTGGACGCTGTTGAACCGGACAGCGGTATCGAAAATCCCGCGAAAGAACTGTAATTATGCTGGCCCTGCGGTCCTTCAAAGGTAAACGTGGTCGTACTGTGTGCAGGAGATCCGGAGGCTGCCGACGTTGAACTGGTTGCATAAAGTCCGGCATATTGAACAGAAGTAGTGCCGGCCCCCACTACGGGCATGGAGCTGGTTTTGAGGTACAAAGGCTGAATCAACGCCTGTACGGCTCCTGCCAGACCCATAGCATAAAAAAAGTTGACCGCTGACGTATCAGTCGGCGCGCCCACGGCAAGCGGGATGTTGATGCCGCCGTTAGCGTTGACGGCCCCCGCCGCCGTAAGCCCTCCGGGAATCGTCATGTTGCCTGATGCGTCCACTTGAGGGATGGCCGCCAGGGCGTTAGCCGCCGCCGTCGCGGAGTTGGCCGCGGCCGTGGCGGATGTTGCGGCGTTATCGGCAGACGTGGACGCGGTGGTGGCGGATTGGCCAGCCGTCCGCGCCGCAGTCTCGGCGGTCGCGGAAGATTGGCGCACATCCCGCCCCAGACTGTCCAGCTGCCGCGCGGTAGCCAGCTCCACCCCTCCCAGGGTGATGCCGTCGTCATAGTCCACCACCACGGTCATCAGCGGGGCCATCGTGCCGTTCACGGCGGGCGGGTTGGACACCTCCGTGATCAAACCGCGTCCGGGGACGGAAGGGGTCAGGACGGCGTGCATGCCCAGCGCGTAGGGCGTCATCTCCGTCCCCTCGCACACCTGGATGATGATTTTGTCTCCGCGCTGCAATGTAACGCCCGGCGTAAATACCCACGTGGCCGTCTGGCCGCTGGACAGGTTGGACACATAGGCGGAGGTCCCAATCAGGCTGTAAGCTCCGTCCGTCAGCCTCCAGACACGCAGGCAATACTGATTCAGGGCGGGGTCGGTGAAAAAATACACGGTGGAAATGCTTTTCAGGCGGCAGCTGTCGGGCAGATGCCCGGCCAGTATCTCGTCTCCCCAAGTGAATGCGTAGCCTCCGACGATGGTCCAGGTGTCGGCGGCGTCCCCGCTGGACAAGGTGGATTGCCCGGTTGCCGCTTCCAATTCCACTCCCGCCTCTTTGAGCGCATCCGGCAGCTGCGCGGCCAGGGCGTCGGCTACCAGTGCGGACCAGTCGGCCAGCACATCCTCCGGAGGGATAACATCCGCCGGCATAATGTCCTGGCGCACGGTTACCCTGATCAGGGAGGAGGTGCGCTGGGAACCATCACCGGCTATGAGGACCACCTCTCCGATCAGGTCGATGCTCGCGGCGCTGCCCATGGCCTCGATCAACTGGGTCGTGTTGACCGACAGGCTCCCGACATAAGCCGGCCCCAGAGCATCATCGACCGGCTCCAGATTGGTGGCGGCCAGCACCAGGGTCTCGTCTCCCAGGGCGGTCTTGACGGCCAGCGCCGGTCTGACGCCGGAGGGAGTCACCGGAGCGCCCTCATCCAGCAGCGTGACGCGCAGGGGAATCTTGTCGCCGCGCACCAGGGACAAGTCGGTGGCCGGGATGCCGCCGGGGAACATGACGGCCATGGTGGCCAGATCAATCAGCAGTTGCATAACAGGTATCAGTGATTAGGCGTAAGAGGTGTTTCCCCGCGGCGGAAAGGACGCCGCCGCGGGGGGAGGACGGGATTATGCTCCCGCGTAGTCCTCGTCAGGGGTCAGCTTGCAGAGCGGATTGTAGATGACGCTGAGCTCGAATTCTGCCAGGGACGGATCGGAGGCAGCCTTGGCCGGGTTGACCAGGCGCAGGCGGCCCTGCATGCAGGCGCTCATGATTCTGGCCCCGTCGCGGTAGGCGTCCGTCCACTCGGTATAGACATAGACGTCGATCTGCGGAGAGCCGGAGCCAAAGACCACCTGCTCCGTGCCCCAGTCCTGGGCAAGGCCAAAGGAGAGCTGCAGGAATTCCGGGGTGATGTAGTTGCTGGCAAACAGGAATTTGCGCTTGGTGGTCAGCTGCAGCTCCTCGGTTTCGTAAGTGCCGCCGTCGTTGGTGCCCTCAATCTCGCCCGTCTTGGTCTCAATCTGAGGGTTGCTGGTGCGTATCCTGCCCATATAGAGCCAGGGGCCGGGGGCTTCCGCCGTCGGGGGGACGGGCAGCCAGTCCGCGGACACGGTCTTGGACGGTTCGTCGCTGCCGATGACGGCTCCGAATTTGGCGATGCTGACCTTGGAGCCGATGATCAGGCCGGGGATAATAAATCTGGACATATCAGTGATTGGTGATGGGTTAATGGTTGGCAGTTACACGCCGACGATGACGGCCAGCCCGGCCGCCTCCAGAGACCTGGCCTGGGAGGCTGTCACTCTGGCGGTAGCGCCGGCACGCCCGTAAGCGCCGTTGATGAGCGTGCCCGTCTTGGTCACGCGGACTAACACCAGCGTCTCCTCCTGGGCGGGAGCCTGCGGAGTCGTGCCGGTCGTATCGGTATTGTTGGTTGTATTGGTCTTAGCCATGGTTGTGTGTTGTAGGTGAGGATGGGAAAAAATTAAAAGTTGACGGGAGCGTAGAGGATGACGGCCCGGCCCCGGAAGCCGGTCAGCCTGCTTTTAGTCATGTCGTAGTCCTCGACGGAGGCTACGGAGGGAGTGTCGTAGCAGACGCGGTCGACAACCGGATCCCAGAGGCGGACGGCATGCAGAGTCCGCCCCACCATGCCGGACAGGCAACGGAGGGGAGGAACGCCGCCCGGCATTCCGGCATCCCGCGCAAAACAGCTCACGGCCAGCACGGCGTGCATGCGCACCATCGGAGCATTGACGCCCATCTCTAAGAGAGGGACGTAGCCTGCCGGAGTGACGGCGACGCTGCCGGGCCTGCCCATGGCCGCGCGGTTGATGGCGTCGATCTGCTCCTGCTCGTCCCACACGGTAGGGCACACCATCGGAGCCAGGACGTCGTCCTGCTGCAGGTGGGCGATGAGATGCTCGGCGAGTTTGTAGTCTTTATCCATTGTATGGGGATTAGTGAGTTAAGAGTGGAGAGTGGAGTTGCCGTCGGCCTGGGCCAGGAGGCGGTTGAGCGCCAGCGTGGCGGCGCGCACGGCATACTCGCGCATCTGTTCGCGGGAGGGCATCACCTCCGGATGGGCCGGGATGGTGGCGGACTTGACCAGGGCTCCCAGCGGGGTGACGTCCTGGTAATGGCCGTCCCTGTTGCGGCGCTTGCGCTGCCTGACGCGGGCCAGGATGGCGTTGCCGGTATCGACGTCGCCCAGGACCATGACCTCCTCCTCCGGGAGGTGGAGGCTGGCCAGGGAGCGCCGGCGCAGGGGTGAATCCTTAAACGGGATGAGCAGGCTCCTGATGGGACGGCCGGTCACCTCCGACCTGCGGCCGGTGGGTCTGACGGTGCCTCCCAGCCATTGCAGGCGTACGCCTGTGTGGGTGATGTCGATGGTGGCCTTGTTGTCCCGGATGACGGGAGGGTTGACGCTCTGCTTGGCCTTGCCCCAGAATCCCTGGGACTGGGTGCGGTCGATCATGGCCTGCAAGCTGTCCCTCACCGCCTGGCGGGCGGCCCTGGCCACATCGGCCACCATCTCCGCGCGGATAGCGGGAGCCAGAGGGAGCCGTTGGAGGCCAATCACATCGACGTGTAACCTGATCATGAGTTGACAAGGGTTGAGGGTTGGGGCATAAGGGGGACATGAGCGGAATGGACGGCAAGATCGGCAAGCGCGAGATGGCGCTGTGGCTGCAGTACCTGCGCGCTCCCGGCCGATCTGGAGAGCAGGATTCTCCCGCACCGCGCAAGCTGCGATGGACAGAGCTGACGCAGTATCAGCGCCGGGCTGTTGAGCGCGGCGAGCATGTGCCCTGCTGGTGCGGTACGGACCGGCCGGCTAATGGTCATGGCAACGGCCGCCAGAACCGGCGCAAGTGCCGCAAGGGCTGATCTGTTATTACTGCTCGCTGACATAGACGTAAGTGGGTGTGCCGTCCCTCCCCCGGACGATTTTGTTGACCTGGTGGCGCGCGGCCTGCAGGAACAAGACTTCCGACTCATTGGTGTGGGGATGTTTGTCGGTCTTGTTGACAAGACGCCTTTGCTCCTGGAGGGCGCGGACGACGGCGTCGATGCGGTGGCCGGACCGGTAGTCCTCGTTGACCAGGATGACCCGCTCGTTGCCCGGTTTGCCGCCACCCGCAAACCGCTGCGCCGTCTCCTCCGCGCGCGACCAGCTGTCCACCATCTTGGTGGGGAGCGCCTGGTAGCCGTCGCGCCTGATGCGGGACAGGAACCTGTCAACATCATTGGGGGGGATCGACATGCCGCGATAGAGCGTGCCGCTCTCCTTGACGTCGGTGGGCTGGATCCGGGTGACCGCGTTGTACAGGGCGTCCCACTCTTCCTGGGTGGCATAGCCCTGGACGCCTCGCTGCGCCCGGTCAAACTGGCGCTGATCCTCAACGAATTTAACCATCGCTCTGGCCTGGGTGTCCGGGATGACGGGAGGACGCTGCCCGCAGATAACCTTGCCCGCCTCGCTCCAATGCACCGGACGGGTGCCGTTGGGGTCGGTGTAGTAGACGCGGTCTCCTTCCACCTCCACGCAGTCTTCCAGCGCATTGACAAATGCCTGCTGCAGGTCGCCGTCCATCCTGGCAATGGACGCCTCCAGGCTGGCGTTGAGCGACTCGCCGTCAGCTCCCTCCAGCGTCGCCTCCGGAATCGTGAGGCCGTGGCGTCGAGCTTCCTCGTAGTCGACCGGATCCACCCCCATGCCGCTGTTAAAATCAAAGGGAGGGTAATCCAGATCAAACCGGCTGAGCTTGCGCCAGATGGGCGAGGTCAGCAGCGCGATGTGGGAGCCGTCGGTAGCCACGCCCTCGTAGTTGACGGCGGCCGCCGCCTCCCTCCAGCGGGCGTCCCAGTCCCTGGGCTGGCGGCTGTAGCGGATACGCACCAGGCGCTGGGCGGGATAGGCCAGCGACCCCAGCATGGAGTCCCGGTAGGCCCGTTCCCGGACCATGGCGACGTTGGTGTCCAGGATGAGACGCTGGCGGGCGTCGGAGTTGAGGTCCTGGATAGTACCCTCCGTGCCCGGCTCCGGCTGGTAGCCGGTGGCGCGCAGCATCGCGCGGACCTCGCGCAGAGCGTCCGCCTCGGACAGGTTGCCGTCCACAATCCCCTGGCAGCGGTCGCGGAATCCCTGCACGCGGGCATAGCATCCCTCCCTGGCCGTCCAATAGGAGCGCTCCCGGATGTCCGGATCCACGCCGTCCCAGTCCGCCGACGACATGCCGGCAGCAGGAACCGTGATTTTGGCTCGCATGTAATCCGAGGGAGAGGGCATTGCTGAGTGGGAAAGGCTGAGTTACTGTTACCTCCTCCGCCGGGGGGAAGGAAATAATCCGGGCGCTCCGGAACCGTAGGCGGGACGCGGTCCCTGGACATAAGGACGCTTGCCGGGAGGCACGGGCATGCGGCCGTCCGGACCGATCACCCGGTGGGTGCCGGCCCGGACCGCCTCCAGACGCTCGCGGGCGGAAGTCGCGGCCTTGTCGCGGGACTCACTGACTGCCACGGCAAACCGCTTGAGCAGCCGCCAGGCAATCATGTCCAGAGCCTCCGGCCTGAGGGTGCGGGGGATGGTGTCCCTCGTGAGGTCCATCACATTGGCGGGGTTGGCAGCGATAGCCTCGCGCACGGAGGCCGTCACGTCCTGGATGATGCCGTCAACAACAGAACCGTCCGTATCGGCGGCCGTGATGGCATCCAGCTCGGCTTGGTCGATAACCTCCAGGAGCATATCCGCCGTCAAGGTGATCCAGTGATTCATGGCAGGCAACGGTTAATAGTCAGGAGACGGGTTGCTCGTCCGGGGCCTCCGGGGCGGCATCGTCCAGGTGCAGGATCATCTCGACGATGGCGTCGCACATGCCGATGGCCTCGGCCGCCTTGCGCAGGTCGAGCATCTCGTAGGGTTTGGTCCGGGCCAGGATGCCGCTGATCACGCCTCCGGCGATGATGGATGTGATGTGCTGTCTGGGCGACAGGCCGAGCCGCTTGGCGGTCAGGATGGCGAGGGGAGGCTGCTCTCCGGAGACGCTGTCGTCATGGACGTTGGAGGTCAGACCATGCAGGTCATCGTACTCGTGACTGGTCATGTTGGGGCTGGGATCGTCTCCTGCCTCCCCGGAGTCGCTGTCGCCCATGGGGCAGTCAGTGGCGGGCTCTACGGCTGGTTGATTGGCGGGATTGGCTGCAGGCTCCGATGCGGATGCCTCGGCAGCGGTGTCCTCCACGGTCGGCGTGGCCTTGTCCTGATCAGGAGTGGTGGTGTCCATCTCCTGGGCAGGTTTGTTGGTCTTGGTTGATTTCTTGGCTGTCATCTTGATGAAAAATTGAGTGTTAAGAGTGGAGAGTTGAGAGGGAGCATGGAGGCGGGAGCATCACAACTCCCGGCTCTCCACACTCCATCCTGCATCAGGCGATCTGCATGCGCATCATGGCCGAGGGAGCGGCGAACACGACCTTGTGATGGCCGCGCACGCGCAGCCATTCCGTGGAAATGTCTTCATCTCGATAGGTTTCCACCGTGCTGTACATGTCGTCGCCGGCGAGGTTGAGCGTCTTGAGCGCGGATATGTCGTCCAGGGACGGATTGTCGTCGGCGTAAAACAGATAGATGTTGCTGCCCACGATATTGACGTTGTCCACTTCCGCGCCTCCCGTGCCTCCGGGATTGTAGGAGGCAATGGTGCGCATGACCCTGACCGGCGGGATGTCGTCGCCCTGCAGGCCGATGAGCTCCAGCAGCGTCTCCGGCGTGAGGACCTTGCGGCCCATCTCGCCCATCATGGTCTGGACTTCCGTGTTGGCCTGGATGTCCGCCCAGACGTCGCGCGTGGTCAGGATGCGGTTGGGATAGACGCCGTTGTTGACGGCGAATTTGTTGATGAGGCTGGTCAGGATGCTGACCACGGGCTTGGTGCGGTCGCTCCATTTGTTGGCCTCCGTGATGCCGTCCACCGACGTGATGCCGGGGATGACGGAGTTGGCGTAGTCAAACACCTCCTTATTGTGGGAGATGAGCATGCGGCGGGCCAGCGCGCGGGTTTTGGCCTGGCGCAGGCTGGTGCGGTAAACTTCCGCGTCAACCGCTCCGAGCAGCTCGCGGTCGTCAATGCCGATCTTGAGGGCGTGTTCCTCCAGCATCACCGGGACGTCCTCGCCGCGGATGTCGATAGTGCGGGGGGAGTCGTACATGGGCCTGCGGGTGTCCGAGGCGGCAAAAGCGTCCTGGCGCAGATAGCGCTTGTAGGTGGTCAGCAGGCCGGGGGCCTTGACGCCGGGAGCCAGGAAGCGTGCCGGGTCGTGGGTCTGGGTGCCGTACCAGCCGATGATGTAGTTGGTCAGCGGCAGGTTGACGGCGTAGGTTGCGGATGTACTCATGCTATGTAGTCGTTAAGAGGTAAGAGTTAATGGTCAGGAATTGTCGGAAGCGGCTTCCGGTGTGGCTGCCGGCCTGGCGACGAGGATGGCGTCATGGAGGCAGCCTCCCTGGCCGCTGGTGTTGGGGGCTACGGATTTGGCCACGACGACCTCGCCGGCCGCGCCGGTGGCCGCCTTGACGGTAGCGTCGGCGCAGGCCACCAGGTCGGTGCCGTCCTCGATGGTGCCGGGAGTGTCGTTGAGGCGGACCTGGACAATGCCCGGATGGCTCATACGGACCAGATCGCCGCCGTTGCCGTCGGCTCCGTCGCGCCCGTCAGGGTTGCTGACAACGCCGTCCGGGATATCCGAGGCGGAGGTCAGCAGAGACATGGTTTTGCCGTCGGCGGATGCCTTGACCAGCTTGCCCTCGCTCTTGTCGGTGCCGATGGCGCCCGACGCCCAGAGACGGCGTTCTACGGGTGTTTGCTTGATAATCATTTTAATTAGAGTTAGGTGTTGAGATTGGAGTTACTTGCGGCGCGCGGAGGCGAATTCCTCCGCTGCCCGTGACCAGGCGCGGTCGTACTCGCCAGGGGTGAGCTGGCGGCCGTGTCTGACGATCTCGGCGTCCACGGCCTGGCGGCAGTGGGTCACCAGGTCGATGTCGGATTGCGGCACCTTGACGGCCTTGCCCTCCGGCGTGCGGTGGATGACCACCCCGGCGGGAGTGACGTCGCGGTCCATGCGCCGGCCTCCCCGGTTGCTGTGCAGCTGGCGCGTGAGGGGAGCCCTGCTGTGGGCCTGGGTGCCTCCGTTGGACTCTGTTGCCTGCTGCTTGAGGAGGTCAAAGTCGGTCTTGAGGTCGGTGACGTACTTGAGGATGTCGTCTCCGGTGGCCGTGTCGGGCAGGCCGCACACCCCGGCTATTTTGTTGACGAGGCCCAGCCAGCCCTCGTCATCCGAGTTGCAGCTGGTTTCGTCCTTTTGGTCGGTGTCGTTGTTGGCGCTGGTTTCGTCTTTCTTTTCCTCTTCTGTGGTGGCAGGAGGGGGATTGTCGT
>OMNU01001436.1_pt1 | contig 10665 bp, 9 predicted proteins | sample 1673511 | NCBI WGS metagenome assembly OMNU01 (sample SAMEA103958113, study PRJEB25191) | human gut metagenome | reverse complement strand
CACCGAGATCTACACTCTTTCCCTACACGACGCTCTTCCGATCTTTCGAATGAGATTGTGGAGCTGGAGAAAGGCTACTTCCTCGGTGCCGTTTACTGTGCGGAGGGCTGTTTCGAAGCCCAGGGCATGATAAAACTCAATGGTCTTGTTGATGTCGTTGGTAGGAATGCCGATATGCTGCACGCCTGTTGTAAAATCTTTAATCTTCATAATGAATTTGTGTTTAGATGATTGTTATGATAAAACTTTCTGTGTTTTTTTGAAGATTTAGAAGCGGATGATTTCTGCTCCAATCTGGAAATAACTCTCGTTGCTCTGCGGATTCCACATGCCCTTGGCATAAACCGGAACGGTGTAGTTGCCGAGCTTGAGGTCGTGGGTGGCTTGCAGCGATACGTGAACGATGCCTGCCGTGGTTCCGAAGAAGTGGGCATCCTCGCCAGCTCTGTTCAGGGCAAAGGCTCCACCTACTCCTGCATCAACCTTCCAGCCATCCTTCTGGTAGATAGGGTATTCCGCATAGGCGAAGGTGGAATATTTCTGCTTGGTATTATCGCTGTTGCGGTCGCGTCCGAAGACTACCGTTGACCAGCTCAGGAGCAGTGGAAACTTCTCGTCCTGAAACCGGTAGCTCAATGTAGCATCGAGAAATCGGCCCGTGGTATGGGCAGAGTAGTTCCAGTATTCCTTATTATTATAGGTGGCACCAGGGGAGAAGTTGTAGGTGTCCCACAGGGCGAATCCCCAACCGCCAGCCTTCAGATTCAGATAATGGTTAAACTCCTTGTAGGAGCCTTCCGAGTTACAGCCACCCCAAAGTCCCACGGTAACGTGGTCATTTGCCATCGTATAGCTCAGGTCGGTGAGGAGGACGATGCCGTCGGAAACTTCCATGCCACGCCACAGATGATTGTTCTGCACGTTGGCTTTCAGATGGAGCTGTGCCTGGGCATTTCCCAGGCAAGCAGCCATCATCAAAACAATAACTACAATTCTTTTCATGGTTTTACTACAAAATAAACTTTTTGAACCTAACTAACTATGAACCTTATAAACGTTAACTAATTACTTAAATCATATATTACTGATAATTATAATTTGCATATAATTTGAGCAAATGAGGGCTTATCTTGTAAATTCCTTTGGCAAGACCGGCATGGCTCCATTCTGTGTACAGACGAATGCCGAAACCTTTACTGCCAATTCATGAGCTTCCTTTACGCTCTTACCCTTCAAGATGCTTGCCACGAATGCGCCTGTGAATGAATCACCGGCACCCACTGTGTCTGCCACTTCCACCTTCGGTGTCTCGATAAAAGAAACTTCGCCAGGGGTGAATACATAACTGCCGTTTACGCCGCAGGTAAGAATGAGCATCTTCAGATTGTACTTGCCCAAGAGGAGCCAGCATTTGTTTTCCAGGTCGATGCCCGGATAACCGAAGATGCGGCTTACGGTGATCAATTCCTCGTCGTTGATCTTGAGGATGTTACATCGCTTGATGCTCTCGGTGATAATCTCCTTGGTATAGAAGCCTTGACGGAGATTGATGTCGAAGATTTTGAGGATTCCTTCTCCCTCAGGCATGTGGTCGAGGAAGCGGTAGATGGTGTTACGGGAAACCTCGTTGCGCTGAGCCAGTGAACCGAAGCAGGCTGCGGTGCAGTTCTTTGCCAAATCCTCCAGGGCTGGGGTGTAAGGAATGTTGTCCCAGGCTGCTCCCTCCTTGATGTCGTAGCAAGGAATGCCGTTGGCATCGAGTGAAACCTGGACGGTGCCTGTAGGGTAGGCTACCTTGTCTATCTGATAGTTGAGATGGTGATCGTTGAGTTCCTTCTCCAGTTCCTTGCCCAACTCATCATCGCCCATTGCGCTGACCGCACAGCTATTGAGTCCGAACTGCGAAACATGGTAAGCAAAGTTGGCTGGAGCGCCACCTAGCTTCTTTCCTTCAGGAAGCACATCGAAGAGTGCCTCGCCGATACCTATCACTGATTGTTTCTTTTCCATTGTCATTTTTACTTTAAGAATGTTAGAGATGTTACTTGATTTCTGTTGCAAAGGTAGCATTTTTCAGCTACCTTCACAAAGAAAAATCATCTAAACTTTCTGCAAACGTTCCCGCAATCGTTTCCAATTTCTGCAATCGTTTGCAGTATGTTTCTTCTCTTCTATCTCTTTACTTCTTCTCTCCAGGTTTCTGTTCGAAATCGATGAGAACCTTCATGCTGGTTTCGCGATGAGTGTCGATAAACTTGTAGGCATCATCGTATTCTTCGAAGGCGAAGCGGTTGCTTACGAGTGGTTTGAGGTTGACGATGCCCTTGCTTACGTAATCGATGGCTGTGAGATAATCTTCGTGGCGATACATCATTGAACCGATGAGTCTCAACTCATGCTCGCCCAGATAGAACATGCTGAGGGCTGGGTCCTTGGCAAAGACTGCCACAACCACGATGTCGCTACCTTTCTCGATGGTCTCCATCAGCGAACGGATGGAAACTTCTACACCTGCTACCTCGAAACCTACCTGATAGCCTTCCTCACCGAAAAGTTCCTGGGCTGCCTCCTTCAAGGTCTTCTTGGTGATGTTGAGGGTGTGCTTGATGCCGCATTCGCGAGCCTTAGCCAGGCGGAGGTCGCTTACATCGGTAATGAGTACATTCTTGGCGCCACGAGCAATGCAGAACTGGGCTATGAGGTTGCCGATGGTTCCTGCACCGCTCACAACTACATTCTTACCCTTCACATCGGTGCGGTTGCTGGCATGGGCACCAACGGCTGAAGGCTCAATCATGGCACCGTAGTCAAGGCTCATGCCTTCTGGCAACTTAGCCACGCGGTCGTCATCTACTACAAAGAAATCCTGTGCTGCACCATCTGCCTGGAAAGCCTGAACACGCAGGTGCTCACAAACATTATACTGTCCGCGCTTGCAAGGGTTGCACTTGCCGCAAACCAACTGTGGGCGAGCGGTGATGTGGTCGCCAGGCTTGCAGACGGTAACTTCGCTGCCTACAGCCATAACCACTCCTGAGTACTCATGTCCCTGAACCACTGGGTAGAAGGTGGCTGGGTGAAGACCGTGGTAAGAGTGAATCTCGCTACCGCAGATGCCGATGCGCTTGATGTTGACGAGAACCTGATGAGCAGTTAAGTCTGCTGCCTTTGGTTCTGCTACTTCCTTGAATTCGATATGCTTTGGTTCTACCAATATTGCCTGTCTCATAATTATAATGTTTTGAAATTGTTATTGTTATGTTGGTGGGATGAAAGATCCCGTTTTATCTTTGTATTCTTTTCTGAACCCACTTTTTAAGTGGGCTCTTTTTTATTTCTTCTTATTCTCCAGATCGGTCATGATCTGCTTGTATTGCTTCTTGTTGAGCTTGTAGAAGCAGAGGCATCCTGCGGTGACGATCCACAAGACTCCCGGAATGGTGCTGAAGGCGTGGTGCATGATGTTCAATACTTCTGGATTCTGCACAGCGTTGCTTACATATCCTGCACTGCCCAGGGCAATGGCGAGAAGCGATGTGCCGAGTGCCATTCCTATCTTGTTGCCCAGCGAGATGAAGGCGTATTGGAATCCGTCGTTTCTGATGCCCGTCTTCCACTCGCCATACTCCACACAGTCGGGGATGATGGCATAGATGGCTGTATTGAAGCCTGAGAAGAAGAACCACGACAAAGCTGAGAACAGATAGAACATGATGGCGCTGCCGTTAGGGCTGAAGAAGTACAGACCTATCATCGTAATACCGGTGAGGAAAGCGAAGATGGCTGCCGTGAAACCCTTGTTGCCCGTTTTTCTGAATACCAGAGGGAAGCAGGCTGCACCTATGATGCTTGGCACGATGATGGCCATGGAATAGTAGGAGAAGAGCGTTGCCGAACCTTCTACATAAGTGAAATAGTAGAGCATGTCGGCGTTGCGTCCGTAGTGGATGAAACCGAAGAGCAACTGTCCTAAGAGGGCGAGCAGATAGGGCTTGTTCTTCATCACGGAACGAAGCTGCACCTTTAATGGGAGCTTCTGTCCCACAGGAACTTCTACCACTTCCTTGGTCTTATGGAAGCAGAACAGATGGCAGGCAGCGAAGATGATGCCGTAGAGTACTGCCACAGCCAGATAACCATATTTGGTATCGCCTGCGCCAAACCAGCTGATGAGCGGAACGGTTATGATGTTGATTACTCCGATGGCCATCATGGCGCTCACCGAACGGCTGGTGTTGAGCTTGGCTCTCTCATCGATGTCTTGCGTCATGGCTCCGCAGAGTGTGCCGTAAGGCAGGTTCACGCAGGTATATCCCAGTACCAGGATGCAGTAGGTTACTGCCATATAGATAATCTTGGCGGTCTGGCTCCATTCCGGATGTGCCCAGAAGGTGAGTATCAGTACCAGTGCCGTGATAGGAGCTCCGAAGAGCAGCCATGGGCGGAATCGTCCCCATCGGGTGTGGGTCTTGTCGGTAAGTGTGCCGATGATGGGGTCGTTGATGGCGTCCCAGAATCGGGAAACAAGCATCAGGGTTGCTACGGCACTCATGCTGATTCCGAACACATCGGTGTAGAAAATCATGAGGAAATTGCCCACGAACATCCAACTGAAGTTGCAGCCCACATCGCCCATGCCGTAGGCGAGCTTACTGATGAAGGGAACCTTTCCCTGTGAATTGTTCTCTAGCGAAGTGTTCGCTTGAAATTTAGAATCTTGTTCCATATTTCTTTTTTTAGGTTTGATTGTGATACTTAATGTTGTTTATTCTTTGTTTTGTGTAGGAATAGAGCGATTTGAGAAATCGTTTTTCCTTTTCACGCTGCAAAGATAGAACGATTTTGCAGAAGAAACAAGAAAAAAAACGATTCTTTTTTCGCAACCGTTCCCGCAACCGTTCCCATTTTCCGCAACCGTTCCCAAAAAGATTTCTCAGTTTTTTGTTGTTGCTTTCATAGAAAATAAGTATCTTTGCGGGCACATTTAACAAGAAAGAAAAAGAGATATGGCAAAATATGTAACCATCATGGATATTGCAAGGGAACTGGGGATTTCCAAGTCCACCGTTTCACGTGCTCTTTCGGGAGATACGGGTAATGTGAAGACGGAAACCTTGCAGAAGATATTGGCAACTGCCGAGCGGATGGGCTATCATCGCAACGAACTGGCTGTGAACTTTCGCCAGCAGAGTACTCATAACATCGGCATCATCATCCCCGAAATCGTAACAACGTTCTATATGACCTTTATCAATGATGCTCAAGCCATCTTGCGCAAGCAGGGGTATAAGGTAATGATTGCCATCTCTAACGAGAATCCTGAGCAGGAGAGAGAGAACATTCTGATGATGGAGCAGCTGCGTGTGGATGGCATCCTGATGAGTGCATGCGATAAGGAGCATAATGTGGACCTATATAATAAGGTGATAGAAAGGGGCATTCCCATTGTGTTTTTCGATAGAACGGTGGAGAAGGTAAAGGCTTCACAGGTGCACATGGACGATTACATCATGTCGTTTTTCATGGTGGAGACTTTGTTGCGCAAGGGGTATAAGCATATTATTCATATCCCGGGACCTGCTTATATCCGAAACAGCTATGAACGATTGAGGGGCTATCGGGATGCGCTGGAAAAGTTTCATATAGAGTATCAGGCGCAAGATGTCTTGTCGCCAGCCTTGTCGGCTGAAGAGGGTAGTTGGGTGATGGAGCGTTTCCTGGAGAAGGATGTACCTTTTGATGCGGTCTTTGGCTTTACGGAGACTGCTGTGTTGGGAGCCAAGAGTGCTATCCAGAAGCGTGGCTTGCGCATTCCGGAGGATGTGGCGCTTTGCTGCATGTCGGGCACAGCCCTGGCTACCTTGGTTCATCCTCAATTGACGGTAGTGGAGCAGCCTATTGAGAAAATGGCGCAGGAAAGTTGCCGACTGCTGCTGGAGCATATTGCCGATGGTTATAGAAGGATAGAGGAAATTGCATTGAGAGGTGAAACTGTGATAAGAGAATCTACTTAATAGAGGTATCGGCTTCTGGAACCTGCATAAAAGAAACTGTTTTGGAAGACAGTATAAAAGAAACGGGTGTATCATCTATTATAGAATGATACACCCGTTTTCTATCTCGTTATCTTAAGCATTTAAGCTTAATCTATCTCCTTATCTTAAGCTTCCTCTTCCTCTTCTTCATTCTCCAGCAAGTCGGTGCCGAGGTGAGTGGTCTGTTCACGCTTCAATCGATCGCGCACTTCCTTAGGCTTGGTGGCGTAGGTAATCATTCGGATAGAATCGTTATAGCTTACGTACTTCCAGAGCCAGTTGAGCATTACCATTACCTTGTTCTTTACGCCAAGGATAGAGCGGAGGTGAACTACCAGCCACAATACCCAGGCAAAGAAGCCCTGGCTGTGGAACTTGCCAAGCTCTACCACTGCCTTGTGTCTTCCGATGGTAGCCATAGAACCCAGGTTCTTGTAGCGGAATGGCTTGAGCTGCTGGTCGATGTTTTGGGCTGAAGAACCAGGATGCTTCTCATTCTCCTCATCTGCCTTCGCAATCTTCTGGATATTCTTAGCCAGGAGTGCTGCCTGCTGAATGGCTACCTGTGCCAACTGTGGATGACCGCTAGGATAAGCTGGGTCTGTGGTCTGGATACACTGGTCGCCGATAGCGAAGAGACCGTCCATGCCAGGGATGCGGTTGAATTCATCTACTACGATTCGGAAACCACGGTCTAGATGGTCGCCATCGATACCTGTGATAGGCTGTGCCTTTACACCTGATACCCAGAGGAAGGTGCGGGTAGGAATCTCCTGACCGTCCTTCATCAGAACCTTGTGGTCCTTGTAGTCGGTTACCATTTTGCCAAACTGTACATCCACACCCATACTGGTAAGGAATTCGTATGCTTTCTTAGAAGAGTCCTGTGACATTCCGGCGAGCAGTCTGTCGCCCGCTTCCAGAAGATAGATGTGCATCAGAGATGAGTCCATATCAGGATAATCATAAGGAATCACGTAGTGCTTCATTTCAGAGAGGGCTCCGGCTATCTCCACACCTGTGGCACCACCGCCCACAATGACCACGTTCAGGAGTTCCTGTCGCTCCTCTTCTGTGGCACAGGTCAATGCACGCTCCAGGTTACTCAGTACGGCGTTGCGCAATCCCATTGCCTCAGAAACGGTCTTCATCGGAATAGCCCACTTCTCGATGTTGGCATTGCCATAGAAATTGGTAGTGGTTCCTGCTGCGAACACCAGGTAATCGTACTCAATCTTACCGATGGAAGTCTGGAGAATCTTCTTGTCTGGGAATACGGCTCTCGCCTCTGCCATGCGGAAGTAGAAGTTCTTGCGCTTGCGGAAAATCTGGCGGAAAGGGAAGGAGATGGAGCTTGGGTCGATACCTGCTGAGGCTATCTGATAGATAAGCGGAGGGAACTGATGGAAATTGTTCTTATCGATCAACACCACCTGCAGGTTTGAATTGCAGAGGTCTTCTGCCAAACGAAGACCACCGAGTCCGCCACCTACGATAACTACTCTCTTCAACTGATTTCTCTTGATATTAATGCTCATAACTACTGCTGTTTTTACATATTAATTACATATATTTGCTGAAAATTCTATTCTTTATAAGGCGCAATGCCTGGTACTCGCAGAAAATTCGATTGCAAAGGTACAACTTTTTAATGAGGCGGCAAAAGAAGATGAGAAGAAATATGGGATTGAAGATTGTTGCAATCGTTCTCTTTTTAGATTCAGGAAAATGAAGTTGTAAAATGTAATATTCAGATAGCATTTTATGAGCACTTTTTTTGAGAAATGTTGTCGGTTTAAAGGAAAAGTTGTATATTTGCATCGACAATTTTAAAAGACGAACGAATTTTTATAAAAACATCATGATGAAACATGTAACAATTAAGGATATAGCCCGTTCGCTCTGCATCTCGGTTTCTACCGTTTCCAGGGCGTTGACGGATGACAAGAACATTCGCAAGGAGACGCGAGAGATGGTGATTGAGGAGGCAAAACGACTCGGCTACAAGCGCAATCCGGTGGCGATGAACCTGAAGATGGGGCGTACGAACACCATTGGTGTCATCGTGCCGGAGATGCATACTCCTTATGCTTCGCAGGTGATTAACGGAATACAGGAGGTACTTTACAAGAAGAACCAGAAGGTGATGATTGCCGAGAGCGATGAGAAACCGGAGCGGGAGTTGGAGAACCTGAAAATGATGGAGCAGTTTATGGTGGATGGTCTGATTGTGAGCCTCTGCAGCTACCGCAAGAACATCGAAATGTATCAGCAGTTGGCAGCAGATGGTATGGCGATAGTCTTCTACGACCGCATTCCATACGGATTGAAAATGCCGCAGGTGATGGTGGATGATAATGTAGATTCTTATTTCATGGTAGAGCATCTTATCCGCCTGGGCAGGAAGCGCATCGTCTATCTGCAGGGACCCGACGACATTTATAATGCCTATCAGCGAGGCTTGGGTTATCGTGAGGCGATGGAGAAATTTCATCTTTTCGACCCAGAGCTGATTGTGAAGACGGGAATGACCTTCAAGAATGGAGCTGATGCCATCGACCGTCTTATATATAATAAGGTGGAATTTGATGCCGTCTTCGCCTTTACTGATACTTTGGCGATAGGTGCGCAGAATCGACTCCGTGCCTTGGGTAGACGGGTGCCGGAAGAGATTTTCGTGGCTGGTTTTTCGGGTACCGAACTATCAACCATCGTATCTCCTCAGATTACTACTATGGAGCCTCCGTTGGAGGAGATGGGCAGAAAGGCGGCAGAACTGGTGATGGAGAAAATCAATAATCCAGAGATGGAAGATAGACAGGTGGTGCTGAAGACCACGATGAAATGTAGGGAATCTACGGGAGAATAATCAAACTTCGTGTTTTCCGGTAATCACTAGAAAGTGGTTTTCGGTAATCGCCTGAAAGTATTTAAAACGTTTGCAGAAATTGGGAACGTTTGCGGGAACGTTTGCAAGTTTTTTTCGAAAAAAATATCTTTTTATCTCGAAAAAACGCAATATCTTTGCCATCGGAAACGGGAGATAAGATAGCTGAGGAAACTCCTCGGCTACTTGCCTCCTCAAAAATGAATAAACAATTAATATTTACAGCTAACAATAAAAGAATTATGGCAAATTTAGTGAATGCAAACGCAGCAAATGCAGCTCAGGTAGTAAAAGGTTATGCTTATAACCGCAGTTTGGTAAAGGCAGGTATCCTGCACTTCGGAGTAGGTAACTTCCATCGTGCTCACCTGGAGTTTATGACCAATATGCTCCTCGAGAACAATACCCAGCAGAACTGGGGTATCTGTGGAGCAATGATTCTCCCAGGCGATGAGCGTCTCTACCATGCCCTGAAGAAGCAGGATGGTGAATACACCCTTACCGTATGTGGACGTGATGACAGCATCCAGGTTTATCAGTTGGGTGCGCTCGTTGAACTCTATTGGGGCATTGAGGAGCAGGAACAGATTCTGAACAAGATTGCGTCTAAGGATATCAAGATCATCACCCTCACCATCACCGAGGGCGGATACAATATCTCTCGTCAGAGTGGCGAATTCATGCTCGACAATGCGCAGGTGGCTCACGATATCGAGAATCCAGCCAAGCCGGTTACAGCCTTCGGATATGTAGCCGAGGGATTGCGCCGCCGCAAGGCAGCAGGCAATGGTCCTATCACTATCCTTTCCTGCGATAATCTGCAGCACAATGGCAATACAGCCCGCAAGGCTTTCATGACTTTCGTGGAAGCTCAGGACAAGGAACTCGCTGCCTGGATGGAGGAGAACGTTACCTTCCCTAACTCAATGGTTGACCGCATTACTCCAGCTACCCGTCCTGCCGACATTGAGCGACTGAATGCTCAGAACGGCACTTGCGATGAGGCTCCTGTTTATTGCGAGGATTTCATCCAGTGGGTAGTAGAGGATAATTTTGCAGCCGGTCGCCCAGCATGGGAAACCGTGGGCGCTCAGATGACCGACGATGTGACTGCCTTCGAGAACATGAAGCTTTCTCTCTTGAATGCTTCTCATACATTGCTCTCTTATCCATCTTTCCTCGGCGGCTACCGCAAGGTAGATGCTGCCATGCACGATGAGAGAATCCGTAAGTTTGTACGTGCCTTCATGGACGATGACATTACTCCTTACGTGCCAGCTCCAAAGGATACTGATCTCGAGGCATACAAGCAGTGCCTGGTTGAGCGCTTCGGCAACCGCATGGTCAGCGACCAGGTGGCTCGTCTCTGCTTCGATGGTGCCAGCAAGTTCCCGGTTTACGTAATGCCGAACCTGGAGAAGATGATTGCTGATGATGCTTCTGGCAAGCGCCAGAATGTGGAGTTCAAGCGTGTGGCTTACCTCTTTGCTGCTTACCGTCATTATCTGAAGTATCAGGTAGATGACAATGGTGATGCATTCGAAGTGGCAGATCCATGGCTTACCGTTGATGACCATAAGGCCATCGATAGCGATGATGCGCTCGATTTTCTCGGCATTTCAGCCTTTACAAGTACTGATCTCAAGGCAGCTCCTCATTTCGTAGAGCTTTACTTGAAGATGGTAGAAGACATCAAGGCAAAGGGTGCCATGAAGGTTTTGGAAGATGAAATCTTGTAATATA
>OMNU01001432.1_pt1 | contig 10680 bp, 10 predicted proteins | sample 1673511 | NCBI WGS metagenome assembly OMNU01 (sample SAMEA103958113, study PRJEB25191) | human gut metagenome | reverse complement strand
TGACATATAAAATTCCATCTCTGCCCATTAAAGTCCTTACTGTTTCCGATAATATCAATCATATCAGCCAAATGAATTATCCTTGCAAACAATGGAATTTCCCGCCACGTCTTTTGAAATGGACCGGTTCCATCCGCATGCTCATGGTGATATAATATAGCGTTTGAAACATCTGTTTTAAACGGAAGTTTTGAGATATTTTTTTCACCATAAATACAATGAAGATGTTTTTTCTCCTCTGATAAATTATTTTTGATATAAACAAGGAGCTCCTGAAAAGAGGATTCGGCGACTGGATCAGGTTTTGTGAAGGCATCCGCATCATTAACAACCGGAACTGCTGTCTGGTGATGTTTTTCCAGATGAGTGCGCAATTTTTGCAGCAGAAGCTGCGCGGAATCAAGCGGCTCTACGGCGCCGATTTCTGCGTGGTCAACGGGGAAAACGCCAATGTCGTCGGCATCACGCCGCAGCAGGCGGACGCGATCTTTGACGCGGGTGCGGACGTGATCACGCTCGGAAACCATACCTGGAACCGGCGGGAGATCTGCCCGTATTTGGATGACAGCGCCTATATCCTGCGGCCGGCAAACTTTCAGCCGAGCCTCCCGGGGCGCGGCTGGGGCATTTTTGAGACGAAGGCGGGGCCGGTTGCCGTCGCGAATCTCATTGGCAGGTGCTCGATGGACTTTTCGCCGGACAATCCCTTCCGCGTGGTCGATAAGATCCTCAAGGACGTGGGGGATCTTCCGATTTTCATCGACTTCCACGCCGAGGCCACGAGCGAAAAGCTTGCGATGGGCTACTATCTGGACGGCAAAATTTCCGCCCTCTGGGGCACGCACACGCACGTTCCCACGGCGGACGAGCAGATTCTCCCGCACGGCACGGGCTATCAGACCGATCTCGGCATGACGGGGCCGAGCGAATCGGTGCTCGGCATCGCGCCGGAGCAGTCCATCCGCAAATTCCTCGGCGATCCTCCGCGCCGGTACGAGCAGGCGAAGGGCCCCGGAAAGCTCGAGGGCGCGGTTTTCACCGTCGATACCGAAACCGGCGCATGCACCGCGGTCGAAGCGATCCGCATAACGCCATGATCCGGATCATCCATGCTGCCGATCTGCATCTCGATTCCCCCTTTGAATCGCTTGACGCGGAAAAGGCGTCCGTCCGCCGCAGCGAGCAGAGAGCGCTTTTGGAGCGCATCGCGGCGGAGGTAAACCAGCGAAATGCCGATCTCCTGTTCCTTGCCGGAGATCTTCTGGACAGCGGCAGCGCCTACGCCGAGACCGGCGAGGCGCTGCTTGCCGCGCTCGGAAAGGTGCGCGTCCCCGTATTTATCGCGCCGGGAAACCATGACTGGTACTCCCGGCGCTCGCCGTATGCGCTCCTGCCCTTCCCGGATAACGTCCATATCTTCCGCACGCCCCATTTGGAGAGCGTTTGCCTGCCCGAGCTCGGCGCGCGCGTCTGGGGCGCGGGGTATACGTCGCCCTCGTGCGAGGCGCTTCTGCGCTGCTTTCATGCCCCGGCGGAGGAGGGCGTAACGCAGCTTCTGGTGCTGCATGCCGAGCCGGGCCGCGCCGGCTCGCCGTACTGCCCGGTGACGGAGGAGGAGCTCTCGCAAAGCGGCATGCGATATGCCGCGCTCGGTCATATCCATCTGGGGAGCGGCCTGCGCCGTGCCGGAAGCTGCTTTTATGCCTGGCCGGGTTGTCCGGAGGGGCGCGGCTTTGACGAGTGCGGCGAAAAGGGAATTTTGCAGATCGATATTGACGGCGAAACGGTGAAAGCCGGTTTCATCCCGACCGCTGCGCGTCGGTATGAAAAGCTGCGCGTAGAGCCGGGGGCGGATGCTCTCGCCGCGATCCGCGCCGCGCTGCCAAAAGACACGGCGGACGATGTATATAAGATCATCCTGACCGGCGAGAGTTTTGCCGCACCGGATCTTGCCTATCTCCGGCAGGCACTGGAACGGGATTTCTTCGCGCTCACGTTCTCGGACGAAACGGTTCCGCCGCGCGATCTCTGGCGGCGTGCCGGGGAGAACAGCCTCGCCGGGCGGTTTCTGCGCCGGATGCAGCGGCGTATCGAGACCGCGGAGACCGAGGAGGAAAAGAAAATGCTCCTGCGCGCCGTACGCTGCGGCATTGCCGCGCTCGAAGGTTGGGAGGTGCGGCTGTGATTGTGCGGAAAATGACGGCGAGCTTCGGCGTGCTGCAAAACCGCACGCTTGAGTTGTCACCGGGGCTGAATATCATTGAAGCGCCCAACGAATACGGAAAAACAACGTGGTGCGCGTTTCTGCGCGCCATGCTCTACGGCATCGACACTGCCCAGCGCGGCCGCGCCGGAAAAAAGCCGGACAAGGTGCTGTACGCTCCGTGGAGCGGTTCCCCGATGGCGGGGACGATGGAGATCACGTTCGGCGGGAAGGAGATTACCCTTTCGCGCTCGACGCGCATTCCCTCGGCGCCCATGCGTGTCTTTTCCGCTGTATATTCCCGCTCCGGTCAGCCGGTCCTCGACCTTACCGGAGAGAATGCCGGAGAAATGCTCACCGGCGCGTCACTGCCGGTATTTGAGCGCACGGCGTTCATTGCCCCGGCGGGGCTCGGCGTGCAGCAGGGCGCGGAGCTTGAAAAGAAGATCGCCTCGCTTGTCACGGCAGGGGAGGAGAGCGGCTCGTTTTCGGAGGCGGAGGCGCGGCTGCGCGCCCTGCAGCGAAAGTGCCGTTACCGTACCGGCGGCCGCCTGCCGGAGCTGGAAGCGGAAATGGCGGCGGTGAGGGAAAAGCTTGCCGCTATCGATAAAACTGCCGAGGAGCTTGCGCGCGCGGAGGAACTGGCGGAAAACGCCCGGCTCTGCAGCGCAAATGCCCAGAAAAATTTCGCCGGAGCGCAGGAAAAGCGGCGCACCGACGTGATGGCGCAGCTCGAAGCCTGCCGTGCGGCGCGTGAAAAGGCCGAAAGCGAGGCCGCGCGGCGCGAGCAGGCGTCTGCCGCGGCAGACGAGGCGCTTCGCGCCGGGATCCTCCGCGGCGCAGAGCCGGACGAAACGGCGGAAAACCGAGCCTTTGACGACGAACGGCTGGCGAAAAAAGCCGAGCGCGCGGCAAACGCACCCGGTATAGGACGGTGGGTATGGATACTGCTTGTTCTTCTCGCCGGCGGCTTCGCTGCCGCGGGCTTTTTCCGCAGCGTGTTTTGGATCGGTGCTGCCGCGGCGCTTCTCGCGCTCGCGGCGGTGGGGATCGTATCGGCTTTCCGTTCGCGTGACCGTGCCGATGCCAACCGGGTGCTCCTTGAGATACTGGATCGGTACGGCGCCGAAGCGCCGGAGGATATTCCGGAACGGTTCGACGAGTGTTACGCGCAATGGGAAGAGGCCGACGCGCTCGCCCGTGCGGCGGAGGAAGAGCGCGAATACGCCCGGAGCCTTGCCGAAAAGGAGCTGCTGCTCCATCAGGAACTCACGGCGATCCTCGGCGGCGACGCCGCGCCGCTTCGCCAGATGTCGGAAAACGAAAAGAAGGAGCAGCTTCTCCGTGAAGAGACGTCCCGCCTGCGCGGACGGCTTGATACGCTTGGCGATCCGCTGGTCTGGAAAACCCGCCTGCGTGAGCTGGAAGCGGAACACGAACGTGTGGAATTTGAGCTGGAGGCACTGACCGCCGCGCTCGACGAGCTGGCGCTTGCCGATGAAGAGATGCGCTCGGAGTTTTCCCCGGCGCTGGCAAAAAGCGCCGCGTCGGTGCTCTCCCGGCTGACCGGCGGAGCGTATACGGAGCTCACGCTCGACCGCGAGCTGAATGCGCTTGTCCGCTGCGCCGGGGAACCGGTGCTCCATGAGAGCGCCTTCCTCAGCCGGGGTACAGCCGATCAGCTGTATCTGGCGCTGCGGCTCGCGCTGTGCGATATGCTCCTCGGCGGAGAGGATCCCTGCCCGATCGTGCTCGATGACGCGCTCATCAACTTTGACGATGCGCGCATGGGCTGCGCGCTCGATTATCTCGCCGAGATGGCGCAGCACCGGCAGATATTGCTCTTTTCCTGCCACAGCCGCGAAAAGCGGTATATGCAATCAAAAAATGAGGACTGATGCATTCCGCATCAGTCCTCATTTTCTGTATCGGTATTTTTTTCTGTGTCCACGGCGCTGTCGGTGATGACGCGGATCACGTCGTTCCGCACGGAGGCGAAACCGCCGTGCAGCACGGTGTGGAATACGGTCTCGCCGTGCAGCAGCGCGTCCGCCGGGCCGTCGCCCAGCGCAAGCACCGCCGGAAGATGGCCGCGGTGAAAGCCGACCTGCCCGCCCCCGTGTCCGGTCTCATCATCGCAGACCGTGAGGTGTACGCTGTCGCAGTGAACGTCAACGGCCTCGCCGTGCGGCGTGAGAACAATGAGCTCAAGCGGTGCGGTGGAATCGTTCGTTTTTCCGGTCATGCCGTTATCCCACCCTTTCAGCGGTCCTTGGCGTATACGTCCTCAATGGAACCTGCCATGAGGAAGTTCTGCTCCGGGATGTTGTCGCAATCGCCGCCGAGAATGGCTTCAAAGCCCTTGATCGTGTCCTCAATGTGCACAAACTTGCCGGGCATACCGGTGAAGCTCTCCGCCACATGGAACGGCTGGGACATAAAGCGCTGCACGCGGCGCGCGCGGGAAACGGTTTTCCGATCCTCCGGGGAGAGCTCGTCCATGCCGAGAATGGCAATGATATCCTGCAGCTCATTGTAGCGCTGCAGTACGCGCTGCACTTCCTTGGCGGTCTGGTAATGCCGTTTGCCGACGATGTCGGGCGTGAGCATGCGCGACGAGGATTCCAGCGGCGCGACGGCGGGGTAGATGCCGAGCTCGACGATGCTGCGCGAAAGGACGGTCGTGGCGTCCAGATGGGAGAACGCAGTCGCCGGGGCGGGGTCGGTGAGGTCGTCCGCGGGGACGTAGATCGCCTGCACCGAGGTGATCGAGCCGTTCTTCGTGGAAACGATACGCTCCTGCAGCATGCCCATTTCAGAGGCCAGCGTCGGCTGATAGCCGACGGCGGAGGGCATACGCCCGAGCAGCGCGGAGACCTCGCTGCCCGCCTGCGTAAAGCGGAAGATGTTATCGATGAAGAGCAGCACGTCCTTGTGGGAGTGCTCGCGGAAGTATTCGGCGATCGTGAGGCCGGCGAGCGGAACGCGCAGACGCGCGCCCGCGGTCTCGTTCATCTGGCCGAAGACGAGCGCGGTCTTGTCGATAACGCCGGACTCCTTCATTTCGTTCCAGAGGTCGTTGCCCTCGCGGGAGCGCTCGCCGACACCGGCAAACACGGAGTACCCGTTGTGCTCAAAGGCGATGTTTCGGATCAGCTCTTCGATGAGGACGGTCTTGCCGACACCGGCGCCGCCGAAAAGACCGATCTTGCCGCCCTTGGCATATGGCGTCATCAGATCGATGACCTTGATGCCGGTTTCCAGCACCTCCCCGGCGGGGACAACGTCGACAAAGTCCGGCGCGCGGTGGTGGATCGGCCAGCGGTCGGCGGCGGGGATCGGACCAGCGCGGTCGATCGGCTCGCCGGTGACGTTGATCATGCGGCCAAGCATTCCCTCGCTCGCCGGAACGGAGATCGGCGCGCCGGTATCCACGGCTTCCATGCCGCGGGACATGCCGTCCGTCGGGCGCATGGAGATGCAGCGCACCTCGCCGTTTCCGAGCTGCTGCAGGCATTCAAGCACATGAACGCTGCCGTTGATGGTGACCTCGACGGCGTGGAAAATATCCGGGACGCTGCTGTGTTCCGGGAAATGCACGTCCACAACGGGGCCGCTGATGCGAGATATGGTACCAATATTTCCGGCGGACATAAGCTACTCTCCTTGCTGCAGATTGCCGGAGGCGATCTCGATGACGCTGGCGGTGACGTCCGCCTGTCTCCGGCGATTGATGGTGGTTTCCAGTTTGGCGGCGGATTCCGTCGCGCTGTCGCAGGCGGAACGCATCGCCATGAGCGTGGCGGCCTGCGCGCCGGAGGCGTTGTCGAGCGCCGCGGCAAATACTTCGTTGTTCAGACAGGTGAGCGCGAGCCGCGCGCCGATAGCGGCGGGACTCGGCAGATACAAAATGCCATCCGGGTTCGCGGTCTTATGCGACTCCGGGTCAGGCAGGATCTGCCGGTCGGTCGGCTCCTGCGAGAGCATGTTGCGGTAGCTCTGGTAAATGAGCCGCACGCGGTTCACCGCGCCCGTGGTATAGAGCTTTTTCAGATGCTCGCAGAGCGCGTGCGTCTCTTCGTAATCCGGCACATCGGAGAGAATGAACTCCTCATAGGCGAGCGAATGCTCGCGAAGATATGCGCTCGCCTTGCGGCTGCACGAAATGATGTGCGGCGTTTCATCCTCGGCGGCGAGCGCCCGGTCCATGAAGCGGAAAAGCTCGGCGTTGAAGCCGCCGCAAAGCCCGCGGTTGCTGCCGAACAGAACAAGACAGTTCTTCGGCGAGATCCTGTCCGCTTCGCGGCAGATCCCGAACCGGCCGAGCAGCGAGAGCATGTCGGCGCTGCCGTCGGCATAGGGGGTGAACTCCTCGCGGACCTTGCTCACGCGCGAGTACTTGATCGTGGCGGCGGTGCGCATCGCCTCGGCGAGCTGACCGGTGGCGCGGATGCTTTTCAGCCGCTTTCTGAGCTGCTGCAGTCCTGCCATCAGAGCGCCTCCGCAAACGCGGTGAGCGCGGCATGGAGCGCGGCTCTGGTATCGTCGTCGAGCTTTCTGCCGGTTTTGAGCGTTTCGGTGAGAGCCGGCTCCTTCGTGATGAACCACGAGAAGAGCTGGGATGAGAAGTCGTTGAGATCATCCGCTTCCACCTTGTCGGCGTAGCCGCCGGACACGGCGAAGATGAGCAGCGCCTGCTGCCAGTCGTGAAGGGGAGAGAAGCGGTCCTGCCGGAGAGCGGCCATCATCTTGGCACCCGAGGCAAGCGTTTTGCGCGTCGTCTCGTCCAGATCGGAGCCGAACTGCGTAAAGGAGGCGAGCTCGCGGTACTGGGCAAGACCCGTGCGCAGCGAGGAGGCGACCTGCTTCATGAGCTTCGTCTGCGCTGCACCGCCGACACGCGAGACCGAAAGACCGACGTTGACCGCCGGGCGCTGGCCCTCGTTGAAGAGGTCAGTTTCGAGGAAGATCTGGCCGTCGGTGATGGAAATGACGTTCGTCGGGATGTAAGCGGAGATATCGCCCGCCTGCGTCTCGATGACGGGCAGCGCCGTGACGCTGCCGCCGCCGGCCTCGGCGTTGATGCGCGCGGCGCGTTCGAGCAGACGGGAATGCAGATAGAAGATATCGCCGGGGTACGCTTCGCGTCCGGAAGGACGGTGCAGCAGCAGGGAGATCTCACGGTACGCTACGGCGTGCTTGGAGAGATCGTCGTACACGATCAGCACGTCGCGGCCCTTGTACATGAAATACTCGCTCATCGCCGCGCCGGCAAACGGCGCGATATACTGAAGCGACGCGGAATCGGACGCCGTGGCGCACACGATCGTCGTATACTCCATCGCACCGGCGGCCTCCAGCCGCGCGGCGATCTCCGCAACGGTGGCGCGCTTCTGGCCGATGGCAACATAGATGCAGAGCACATTCTGCCCCTTCTGGGCGAGAATGGCGTCGATAGCGATGGCGGTTTTGCCGGTCTGACGGTCGCCGATGATGAGCTCACGCTGGCCGCGGCCGATGGGCACGAGTGCGTCGATCGCCTTGATGCCGGTGTGCAGCGGCACGGAGACCGACTGCCGGTCGGGAATGGCGGGCGCCTGGAATTCGATGGGCCGGGTCTCGGTGCTCCAGATGCGGCCCCGACCGTCGATGGGCTTGCCGAGCGCGTCCACAACGCGGCCGAGCATCGCTTCGCCGACGGGCACGCTTGCCATCTTGTTCAGACGGCGCACGCGGCTGTAGCTGTCCACATGGTCGTAGCGGCCAAAGATGATGCAGCCGACGCGGTCGGCCTGAATATCCATGACCATGCCGCGCTCGCCGTTGACGAACTCGACCAGCTCGCCGTACATGATGTCGGCGAGACCGTCCATCCAGCAGATGCCGTCCGACACGCTGAGCACGCGGCCGACCTGGAACACGTCGATGCCGAGCTTCATATGGCGCACGGCGTCGAGCATACCGGCGCGGATGGAATCCGCGTCCGTTTCCGTGAGAGGCCGGTCGTTGAGCGCTTTGCCGAGACGGTAGAGCTTGTTGGAGATGGTGTAATCGTAGATCGTATCGCCGATGCGGAGCTGCAGCCCGCCGATCAGCTCTTCCTTTTGCCGCACCCAGTAGGAGATCTTCCCTCCGGCGGCGGCGACGAGCGCTTCGGCACGCTTGCGCACCTTCTCGACGGTCTCGTCGGGAAGCACGGCGGCGGAGGTGAGCGTCACATACAGCACGCCCTTGCGGGAGATGTAGGAAACGTCGCCGGGCGTCAGATGGATCTGCGCGAGGATCTGCTCGACTGCCTCGTTCTGACGGGCGAGCTTGGAAGCCTGATATTCCGCCGAGCGCATGTGCTGCTCGGCGAGAGTGAGGACCTGCTCAATGATCTGCGCGCGGGTCGTAAAGAGCATTTCGCGGCGCTGGTCGGCGGCGTCCGCCTCATACTGCGCATCGAGCTCTGCAAGAGCAGCCTTTCCGTCCTTTTCCGTCGCGGCAGGCTCGGACTTGAGCGCCGTGTCGTCCGGCGCGGGCATCTCCGGCAGCGGCTCGGGAGCGAACGGCGTTTCCGCTTCGTCCAGCTCACGCGTGATCTTCTCCCGGCGGGAGCGGAAGATCTTCACGATAGATTTTCGTCCGACGAGATAGATGAGCCCCGCAAGGATCAGAAGATTGATAACGGCATATACAAAACGCATAATCATTTCGTCCTGTTCGTAGTTGCATTCGTATGCTCACCGGCGGTGAGATGCTCTATGTCGGCATACGGCGCCGCGATCGTTTCCGCATCCACGGCGGAGTGGCGATCGTCCTGCCAGTGCTGCAGATGGTTCACGAGATCAAGCGCCAGATCGGAGAGCTGCGGTTCCAGCTCGCGGGTGATGCGTTCGGATTCTTCGGCGAGCGCGGCGCGGTTTTCTGCGAGCCGCTGCGCGGCCTCGGCGCGCTTTTGCGTCGTTTCGCGGCGCAGTTCCTCCTGCGCTTGCTCGAGCGCCTCCGCGCCGGACTGACGCAGCTGCGCTTCCTGTGCAGCGCGCTCGTCCGCAAGGCGGCGCGCTTCCGCTTCGTATTCCGTGCGTGCGTCCTCCTTCGCCTTGCGCGCGGCCTCAATCTTCGCATTGCGCGTATCCATAAAGGTCAGCATCGGCTGAAAGAGCAGTTTTTTCAGAATGAGCACCAGCGCGAGAAAGCATAGAACCGTCCATACGATGAGAGATGGTTCGATCGTCATAGCTGCGTGCCTCTCAGACCTTGGCGACGAGCATAAAGGCGATCAGCAGGCCGTAAATGGTGAGAGCCTCCATCATGGCCATCGAGATGATGAGCGAGGAGCGGATCTCGCCGGCGGCGTCGGGCTGGCGGGCAATGCTCTCCATGGCGGCGGCGGCGGTCTTGCCCTGTCCCAAAGCGGGACCTATGGTGCTGAAGGCGATGGAAATGGCGGCGGCAATAGCAATGATGGCGGAATCGGTCATGGTAGTATATCTCCTTACAAAAATATTCTTTATTCTTTTGCTTTTAAGAGACGTGCCGTTATTCGGTGGCCTCCTGCAGATAAATGGAAACGAGCGTCGTGAAAACGATGGCCTGCAGCGCGCAGAAGAGCAGCGAGAGCACCATCATCACGATCGGCGCGCCGATGGGCAAAATCTCATAGAGCTGTTCCGTGACGGTCTCTTCGCCGAAGATATTGCCGAACAGACGCAGCGCCAGCGACGCGGGCTTGATGAACTCATCCAGAAGGAGCAGCGGCAGCATGATCGCGATGGGGGAAATAAAGCGCTTGAGATAGCCGAGAAAGCCGCGCGCATGGATGCTTGAGCCCTGCAGGTAGAAAAACGTGATGATGCTGAGACCAAGCGTTACCGAAAGCGACGAGGTCGGCGCTTTCCAGTAGTCCGTCAGACCGGCGCCGGGGATGAGCCCGGTGTAGTTGCCGAAAATGATGAAAATGAAGAGCGAGCCGAGAAACAGAAAGTGTTTTCGGGACTCTTTTTTTCCGAGAATACCGGCAAAGTAGTTGTCGAGGTATTCAACGCCCGTCTCGATCACATTCTGGAATTTGCCGGGCCGCTCGCGCATATGGCGCGTGGCGAGCAGCGAGATCACGGTGACGGCGGCCAGAATGACCCACATGCCGATCACCTCGCCGGTCACATCCAGAATTCCGAAAATCGGGATCACAACACGGGATTCACCCATTGAGATCTTCTCCCTTCTTATCCGCCGCGGCGGATTTGGACTTTTTATCGTTGCGCCGTGCCAGAAGCATGGCAAAAACCATGGAAAGAGCGGTCAGACCGAGCGCCGCGCCGACGAGCGGCGCCGTAACGTCCCAGCCGAGAGCGCGCGAACCAAAGAAAACCAGAACAAGATAGGCAACATTGAACAGCTGCCGTACTGCGGAGAACGAAGCGAAAGCCGCAGGCTTTTTGTCCAGCAGCCGGGCAGAGAGCAGGGCGTTGAGACCGGCAACGACGGCACCG
>OMNU01001430.1_pt1 | contig 10684 bp, 10 predicted proteins | sample 1673511 | NCBI WGS metagenome assembly OMNU01 (sample SAMEA103958113, study PRJEB25191) | human gut metagenome | reverse complement strand
CGATAAGCCCGTTTGGACGGAGATTGAGCCGGGTCACTTCATAATGGCAAACCAGGAAGAATTGGCAGAATACCGCAAGCAGCTCGAAAACAACTGATATTCGGCCGAAAAGGCATGAGCTTATCCGCCTGAGGAGCCACTCTTTGGGCGGATAATTTATGTTCGGAAGGAAAATTAGCGTATTTGGGTTGACTTTGGGCGGATGTTCACTTATAATATTTTTGTTTGCGGATATAGCCCATGTTTTTGATATGGAATACCGCTATGTTGCATCAGAGGGGAGGGATAAAGAAATGGAAATTCGTGTAGGCGAAAACGAGTCCCTGGAGAGTGCCCTGAAACGGTTCAAACGTAAGTGCGCGCGCTCTGGCGTCCTCGCTGAGGTCCGTAGGCGTGAGCATTATGAGAAGCCCAGCGTAAAGCGCAAGAAGAAAGCCGAAGCTGCCCGTAAGCGCAAGTATTAATTTGCCTTTAGCGGTAAGCTTTTGGGTATGGCTTAAAAGAAACAAATGAGCCGGATGAGGATTGTTCCTTGTCCGGCTCTTTTTTGTTGCATTGCATTGGTGCAATTCCTGCATCATTTTCGCATTCTTGTTGCTATAATGGTCGATTTCTGATAAAATATGAAAGAATTGAATTGAAATGAAAGCGAAAAGGACGAGATCATGAGGATTCTTTTAACAAACGACGATGGGGTCTACGCTGCGGGCATACGCGCGCTGGCAGCTGCCCTGCGGGGGAAGCACGAAGTTACCATTGCCGCGCCCAGCGTGCAGCGCAGCGGCGCAAGCCATTCCTTCACGTGCAGCGAATTTGGGCTGAGCGCGGAGCGCGTAACGCTTGAAGGGCTTGAGGATGTTACGGCGTATGCAATAAGCGGCACGCCTTCGGACTGCGCAAAGCTTGGCATGCAGCTTATGGGTGAATGGCCGGATCTTGTTGTGTCCGGCATAAACCACGGCAGTAACCTTGGCACGGATACGCTGTATTCCGGCACCGTAGGCGCGGCCATGGAGGCGGCTATATACGGCGTAAAGGCCATTGCCGTATCCAACTATGCATTTGAACCGGAAAATTTTGATATGTGTATATACGGCCTTGAAAGGGCCATGCAGCTGATGGAAGAACATAATGAACTTATGCTGCTGAATGTAAACGCTTCGGACGGCGCGCGGGAGGAATGCAAGGGCGTGAAGCTGACCCCGCTCGGCTTCCATAAGTATCCCACCGAATATGATTTGATGCCGAATGAAAACGGAGAGGAAATGTTCTATTCGCGCCGCGGCATAGTGTACATGAGTCAGGAAAACGACGACGTGGATGACAGATGGCTGCAAAAGGGCTATGTTTCAATAACCCCGCTGCAAATGAGCTTTACGGACGAAAATATGCTTGTATTAGTAAAGAAAGGCTGGCGCGAATAAATGCGTAAGGATGCGGAAAAGACCGAAGGCAGCGACCTGCTTGTAAGGCTGAACAAAAACTATAAAACGCTGAGCAAGGGGCAGAAGCAGCTTGCGGCATACATAACGGAAAACTACGACCGCGCGGCGTTCATAACCGCTTCTAAGATGGGGCGCATAGTTGGCGTGAGCGAATCCACGGTTGTGCGCTTTGCGTATGCGCTGGGGTATGACGGATATCCGGAACTGCAAAAATCATTGCAGGAGCTGATAAGAAACAAGCTTACCAGCGTGCAGCGCATTCAGCTGACCGGCGACCTTCAGCCCAACGATGTGCTAAGATCCGTGCTGAAGTCCGATGTGTCCAATATCCGCGCAACGATAGATTCAATAGACAATGCCTCCTTCAATGCCGCAATAAACGCGCTGCTCGAAGCTAAAAAGGTATACATAGTCGGTCTTATGAGCGCGGCGCCGCTTGCGCAGTTTTTGGCGTATTATCTTGGCTTTGTTATGGACAACGTGGTGATGGTGTCCGGCGCGATGGGCAATATATATGAGGATCTGTTCCGCATAAGCAGCGAGGATGTCTGCATAGGCATAAGCTTCCCGCGCTATTCAAACCGCACCATTGACGCGCTGGATTTTGCCCGCGGAAAGGGCGCGACCATAATCGCAATAACTGACAGCGTATCTTCCCCCATAGCCGAAAAGGCGGAGCATGCGCTGATCGCCCGCAGCGATATGGCGGGCTTTGCGGATTCGCTTGTTGCACCGCTCAGCCTTATAAATGCGATAATTGTGGCGTGCAGCCTAAGACGCAGGGAGCAGGTATCCGATACCCTAAGCCAGCTTGAAGGCATATGGGGCAGCCACGGCGTTTATGTTACCAAGGAGAGCGGCAGGGAATGAGAATAATATTGGTACGCCATGGGCAAACGAAATGGAACAGCGAAGGCCGCGTGCAGGGCAGAACGGATATTCCCCTGAACGCGCGGGGAATGGCGCAGGCGGAAGCCGTGGGCGAATGGCTGAGCGGCAGGAAAATAGACGCCGTGTATGCATCCCCGCTTATGCGCGCGCACGATACCGCGAAGGCCATTGCGGACAGGCAAGGCGTTTGCGTAAAGCTGCTTGGTGAAATGATAGAAATTGACTTTGGCCTTTGGGAGGGCAAAACCTCGCGCGAGCTTTCAAAGGAATTTCCGGAATTTTGGGTGGACTGGTCATGGCACCTGGACGAAGAGAAAAGTGCCATGATGCGGGCCGAATCTGCATATTCTATACTTGCCCGGGCAAAGCGCGCCGTGGGCGCCGTTATGGAGGAAAATGCGGCGGACGCAACGGTTGCGATAGTAAGCCATACTATGCCCATAAAGCTGCTGATGGCGGATGCGGTTGGCATTCCGCTTGAGAATATGCGGCAGGTGAAGGTGGATAACTGCGGCGTATGCGAAATTGAACTGCATAAGGGCGAACAAAGCAAGCTTATAACCTGGAACGAGAGAGGCTTTTTGATGAGAAAGGGGCTTATATGAGCCGCGTAGCAATAATAGGCGGCGGTCCCGCGGGCATGATGTGCGCAAGCGAAGCCGCGCATAACGGCCACAGTGTGACGCTGTATGAGCGCAACGAAAAGCTGGGCAAAAAGCTTTTCATAACGGGCAAAGGCCGCTGCAATTTGACAAATTCCGCCGATATAAAGGATTTTTTTGAAAACATACCGCGCAATTCGCGCTTCCTTTACAGCGCGCTTTACGGCTTTACAAACGATGAACTTGTTGCCGCAATAAATGCTGAAGGTGTGCCCACGAAGGTGGAACGCGGCGGCAGGATATTCCCCCAGTCCGATAAATCGAGCGACATACTCCGCGCAATGGCAAACCGCGTGAAAAAAGCAGGCGTAGACATTCGGCTGAACAGCCGCGTAAAGGCCATAACAAAGGACGAAGCCGGCTTTGTTATAGACCTTGGCGGGAAAAAGGAGCGTTACGATGCAGTGGTGCTTGCAACGGGCGGCGCAAGCTACACGTCCACCGGCTCCACGGGAGACGGCTATGCATTCGCCAAGGCCTTCGGCCACAGCGTAACGCCGATATTGCCCAGCCTCATCTCGCTTGAAACGGAGGAGGAATGGCCCAAGGAGCTGATGGGCCTTTCACTCAAAAACGTTACGCTCAATGCATATAACAAAAAGAAAAAGCTTGTTTACAGCGAGCTTGGCGAAATGCTGTTCACTCACTTTGGAGTGTCCGGCCCGCTGGTGCTGAGCGCATCCAGCCGCATTGCGGATGATCCCGCAGGCGCGCGGCTGACGATAGACCTAAAGCCCGGGCTTGATATAGATGAGCTTGACCGCCGCCTTGTGCGTGATTTTCAGCAAAACAGCCGCAAAAGCTTCCAGAATGCGCTGGACGGGCTTTTTCCGCGCAGGATGATACCGGTCATGGTGCAGCTTTCGGGCATAGCTGCGGATACGGAAACCAATTCCGTAACGCGGGAGCAGCGGCATGCGTTTGCCGCGCTTATAAAATGCGTACCGATAACGGTGAAGGCCGCCATGCCGATAGATCAGGCCATAATTACGCGCGGCGGCATAAACGTGAAGGAAATAGATCCGTCCACAATGGAATCAAAGCTTGTGAGCGGGCTGTACTTTGTAGGCGAGGTTATAGACGTGGACGCATATACGGGCGGATTCAATATTCAAATAGCCTGCTCAACGGGCGTGCTTGCGGGAAGGAGCATAGTATGACGCATATAAACGTGGCTATAGACGGGCCGGCCGGCGCGGGCAAAAGCACCGTTGCCAAGGCCGCGGCAAAGGAGCTGGGGATACTTTACCTTGATACGGGCGCAATGTACCGCGCGGTGGCGTTGAAGGCGATAAGGTTGGGAATTAACCCAAACGACGCTGAGCGCGTGCGGCCGATGCTGAAGGATACGCACATAAGCGTTGAAAACGACGGCGGTGCGCAGAGGACGCTGCTTGACGGGGAGGATGTGTCCGGCCTTATAAGGACGCAGCAGGTGTCCAAAGGCGCGTCCGACATTGGCGTTATACTTGAAGTAAGGCAGATGCTGGTGCGAGAGCAGCAGAGGATAGCCCAAAATACCGATCTTGTTATGGAAGGGCGGGACATAGGCTCGTGCGTTATACCCGCTTCGCCGTGCAAATTTTATATTACCGCATCCAGCGATGAGCGCGCCGCAAGAAGGCTTAAGGAGCTTGAGGCAAGCGGCAGGGACGAAGGCAAAACGCTTGAGCAGCTTAAAGCGGAGATAGAAGCGCGGGATTATACGGACAGCCATCGTGAGTTCGCTCCGCTTACAAGGGTTAGCGATGCAATACTTGTGGATACGACCGATATGACAATAGAGCAGGCGGTCAAGACCGTGACGGACAGGGTAAAGGCCGTGTATTATAATGAAGCGGGAGGAAAAGACTGATGCTGTATATGCTGCTGAAAATTCTGCTGGGGCCGCTGCTGCTTTTGATACTGCGCCCCATAGTTTACGGCAAGCAGAATTTGCGCGTTAAGGGCAAGGCCATATTCATCTGCAACCACCGATCCATGTGGGACCCGGTTATAATTGCCATATGCACGCCCAGAATGGTGCATTTCATGGCAAAGAAGGAAATATTTGAATCAAAGATAGGCAACATATTCTTCCGCTCGCTGGGGGCATTCCCTGTGAACAGGAAAAACGTTGACCTTATGTCGCTAAAAAATGCGCTGAAGGTGCTAAACGATGGTAAGATATTCGGCCTTTTCCCCGAAGGCAAGCGCGAAGTGAGCGATTCGCTGGACGAATTTGAAAAAGGCACCGCGTTCTTTGCAATACGCTCGGGCGCGCCGGTAATACCCATATATATTCACCCCGATTCGCAGCGCAGGCTGAGGCCGGTCATAATGGTCGGCAAGGCCATAGATGTGAGCGAAATTGCGGCCAACGCGCAGAAGAGCACGCTTATAGACGTTGTTACGGACGAATTGGCGGATGCCGTGGCGGCGCTCGGTACGGAGCTGGAGGAGATATATTGCAACTGATACAGGCGCAAAGCATAGGCTTCTGCTTCGGCGTAAGGCGCGCGATAGACATGGCGGAGGGCATATTGAAGGAGCGGGGCTCGCTGTATATACTCGGCGAACTGATACATAATGCATCTGTCATACAGCGGCTTGAAGCGCTGGGCGCGGTAACCGTGAACAGCATAGAAGAAGTTCCTACGGGCGAAACGGTGCTTATCCGTTCTCACGGGGTGCCGCCGAAGGTGATAAAGGATTGCGCAGCGCGCTCGCTCAACGTGAAGAATGCCACATGCCCCTTTGTTGAAAAGATACATTCGATAGTGAGCAAACAGTATTCAGCAGGCAGAACAATACTTATATACGGCAAAGACGACCACCCCGAATGCATAGGCATAAACGGCTGCTGCGAGGACCGCGGCATATTCGTGCATACAGCGGAGGATATAGCCGTGCTTGACGCTGAACTTAAAGTATGCCTTGTTTCGCAGACCACGGCGGAGGTGGAAGGCTTTGAAAAGGTGGCGGAAGCGGTACGGGAGCATTTTTTAGATGCGGTGATAGAAAAAACGCTTTGCCCGACCACTGCGGCGCGGCAAAAAGAGGCGGAGGAGCTGAGCAAAAAATGTTCACAAATGCTCGTCATAGGCGACAAAACCAGCTCCAATACGGCCAAACTTGCCTCCGTTTGCAAAAAATACTGTAAACATGTACATTATGTATCAAAAGAAAGCGAACTTTCTCTTGAAAAAATCGCTCATAATGATATAATAGGAATTGTGTCAGGCGCTTCTGCGCCGGATTGGAAAATTAGGGAGGTTATTACCAGGATGAGCGAAATGGAAAAGACGATGGCTGGAAACCCCGTAGAAAACGATGGAGTCGAAACGGGAGCTGCCGCTGCCGTTGAAGAGCCCATTGTAGCGGAGTGTGACTGCAAGAACAAGGCAGAGTGCGCCTGCGCGTGCAATGCCGAACAGACCGAAGAACCCAAAGCGGAAGAACCCGCCGAGGATAAGGGCGATGGCGACACCGATTTCGCCGCGGCCTTTGAAAAGACCCTCGTGCGTATCCGCAACGGCCAGATTTTGACCGGTTCCGTCGTGCAGATAGTGGACGGCGAGGTTTGTGTGAACATTGGCTACAAATCCGATGGGTTCATTCCCCGCAACGAGTTCTCCTCTGATGCGGACGTGAATCCTGCCGATGTAGTCAAGATTGGTGATCCTATCGAGGTAGAGGTCATAAAGGTCAACGACGGCGAAGGCAACGTACTGCTTTCTCACAAGAACGTAGAGAGCAAGAAGATGTGGGATACTCTTACCCAGGACGAGCACATTTCCGAAAAGGTGTTCGAAGGCGTAGGTAAGGAAGTTGTTAAGGGCGGCCTCATCGCCACCATCGAAGGCGTGCGCGCGTTCGTTCCCGCTTCTCAGCTTTCCACCAAGTACGTTGAGAAGATAGAGGACATGGTCGGCAAGCCCATAACCCTTAAGGTTATCGAGGTAGACAAGAGCCGTAAGCGCATCGTAGCGTCCCACAAGGCCGTTATGATGGAAGAAGCCGAGCAGGCCCGCAAGCAGCGCTGGGCGGAGCTGGAAGTTGGCTCCAAGGTAAAGGGCGTTGTACGCAGGCTGACCGATTTCGGCGCGTTTGTTGACATTGGCGGCGGTATTGACGGACTTATCCACATTACCGACGTTTCCTGGAGCCGCGTGAAGAAGCCCAGCGAGGTTCTCAGCGTTGGCCAGGAAGTTGAAGTTCTTATCAGGGATGTTGACGTTGAAAAGCAGCGCGTATCTCTGGGCTATAAGCAGCTTCAGCCCAAGCCCTGGGTTACTGCGGATCAGCGTTATCCCGTTGGCTCCATAGTAGAAGGCAAGGTTGTTCGCATAGTGCCCTTCGGCGCGTTCGTAGCGCTTGAGCCCACTATCGATGGACTTATCCACATTTCTCAGCTTGGCGTAAAGCGCGTTGCCAACGTTGAGGACGAACTGCATGTGGGCGATGTTGTCCGCTGCAAGGTTCTGGATGTTAATACCGAGGCTAAGCGCATAAGCCTGAGCCGCCGCGAGGTCCTCATTGAGGAGAACCCCGAGATAGCTGAGGAGATAGCCAAGGAAAAGGCCGAGCGTGAGCGCGTGGCCGCCGAGCGTGCCCAGCAGCGCGCGCAGCAGGATGCGCAGCGCCAGCAGGAGCGCGAGAATCGCCGCAATAGCAGCGAGCGCCGTCAGCAGCAGGGCGACAGGCCCGAGCGCAGCGAGCGCCGTGAGCGTCCCCGCCGCGACGAGGATGCATACGATCTGCCCCCCGTGGAGCAGTCCACTACTTCCCTTGCCGGCCTCTTTGCCGCGGCCATGGCCAACGCCGAGAAGAAGGACGAGGAGTAAGCCATTAAAAACTAAGCATTTTTATTGGGCAGCCGCAAGGCTGCCTGATTTTTATGTTTGCAAACCGGTGCAAAAAAGCCCTTCACAATTCGAATGTGAATGCGAAGGGCATATTTTATTTTACCACCATGCAGCTTTCTATTCCGTAATACTCAAGGCAGGCTATTGCCGCGGAATTTATTCGCTCACCCATTATAACGATCGGTATCGCTGGTGGGCAGCCTATTGCGGATGCCGCCGATATGTGCCCTAAGCAGCGCGGCAGCGGCACTTTCTCCGCAGCGGCAAGCAAAGCTTCGCGCGGGGATATCGCCCGCTCTGGGCGAGGCATACGCGGCGGAGCGGAGACTATAGGTGCGCGGCGCGGTAAAGAGCAGAGAGTATCGCACAGCGCGTCAAGCTCGCGTTCGCTGTGCCGTGGCGAAAGCATAAGCACAATGTAGTCCGGATCATAAAACTCCGGATATATATTCGCTGCTTCAAGCGTCGCGGCTATATCCTGCCCGCTGTATCCGAACGATTTGGGCTTCAGCGTCAGCTTCAGCGCTTCACTTCCGGCGAGTTCGAACCCATGCGCGGCAAGCTTTGCCTTCAGCGCATCTGCTTCCGGCAGAAACGTGCGCAGTTCATTGCGGAAGGCTTCCGTTGTGCCGTTGGCGGCGTCGAGCGATTGCAGTATAAGATAAGATGGGCTGCTTGTACCGAAAACGGAAAAGCTTGCCTTTGCGCGCTCCGCAAGCACGGCAGGGGCGGAAACGGAAATGTGCAGATACGCTCCGCCTGTTATGACGCCGAGCGTTTTATGCGCGGAGTCGCAGCATATGTCCGCGCCAAGGTCCATAGGGTGCGCCGGTGTGGGCATGAATTTAAGATATGCCCCGTGCGCGTTGTCTACTGAGAGCAGCGCGCCGCTTTCGTGGCAGGCGCGGGCTATGGCGGCTATGTCCTGCATGTTGCCAAGGTAATCAGGACTTGTTATATACACGGCTGTGATGCGCCCGTTCTGCCCCGCAAGCCTTTCGGATATTTGCTGCGCGGTTATGTTACAGGCAATGTAGCTCTGCTCATCGTCTGGGTACAGCCATTCTATGCCTATATCAAGCAGCGCGCATGCGTTTACGAATGCCTTGTGCGCGTTGCGTCCGGCCAATACAACGGGCTTTTTGCCGCATTGCGCCGCATATAGGCTGATAAGGTGCAGCATCACCTGTATGCAAAGCGTTGACCCGCCGCAGGAATAAAACGTGCGTGCGCCGAAAAGACGGCTTGCTTCGGCCTCGCTTTGGGCAATTATGCCGTCTGGGGCCATCAGATCATCCGCGCCGTCTATCTCCGTAAGGTCATATGGCTCAAAGCCCAGCATGGCTTTGCCCTTATGCCCCGGCATGTGCATACGCACAGGGGAGGACGCAATGTATTTATTTACAAAGTCGCATATGGGCGTGCTCATTCTTCGCTACCGAGCTCGCGTGCGGCGGCAACCATAATGGCGCACTCCATGCGCTTTTTGAAAAGCTCACAGCCTTCCTTATATACTCCGCGTACCGAACCCGTGGCGTGGTAGGCATTGGCGGCGCATCCGCCGGAGCAGTAAAGCCTTGCCCAGCAGTCGCGGCATTCTTCGCGGGCATATACGTTGCAGGACGCAAATTCGTTCTGTATTGCGGTGTTGCTTACGCCGTGCCAAATGTCGCCCAGTCTGAACTTTTCATCGCCCACGAACTGGTGGCAGGGGTAAAGATCGCCCCACGGCGTAACGGCCATGTATTCCGTTCCGGAGCCGCAGCCGGATATGCGCTTGTATATGCACGGCCCGCCTTTAAGGTCTATCATGTAATGATAGAATGTGAAGGGCTTGCCCTCGGCGTCGCGCTTGAGCATAAGCTCGGCCAGCTTTTCGTATTGCTCCATGACTATGCGCCTGTCCGCTTCGGTAAGGGCGGAAGGGTCGTTGGGCGCGGTAACAACGGGCTCCATGCTAAGCTCCGTGAACCCAAGGTCAAGCATGGTGCGTATATCTTCAAGAAAATCGGGGTTGGCGTGGGTAAACGTGCCGCGCATGTAATAGCCTTTTTTGCCGCGTGCATTTACAAGCCGTTGGAATTTGGGCACTATCTTTTCCCAGCTGCCGTTGCCGGCATAGTCCACACGGAAACGGTCATGTATCTCCTTGCGCCCATCAAGGCTCAATACAACGTTGCTCATTTCCTTATTGGCAAAATCTATAACGTCATCGTCAATAAGCACGCCGTTCGTGGTAAGCGTGAAACGGAAATTCTTGCCCTTCTCTTTTTCTATGCTGCGCGCATAGGCTACAAGCTGCTTCACAACATCGAAATTCATCAGCGGCTCGCCGCCGAAGAAGTCCACTTCAAGATTGTGCCGCGTGCCGGAGTTTTCAACAAGGAAGTCAAGCGCGCGCTTGCCGACCTCGTAGCTCATTATGGCCCGTTCGCCATGATATTTACCCTGACTTGCAAAGCAATAGGAGCAGCTAAGGTTGCATGTATGCGCAACGTGCAGGCACAGCGCCTTTATAACGCCCGCTGTTTTGGCCTTGAGCGCGCCCGCCATAGGCTCAAACGTATCCGGGGCAAAAAGCTCGCCCGCGGCCTTCAGCTCGGCTATCTGGTCATAGCACTCGGCAATGTCCTCGGCGGTTTCGTTGGGATATTTTTCGGCTATGGCGGATATAACGTCCGCCCTGTCCGCCGATTCAAACGCGGCAATCATGTCGTACGCCACGTCATCCACGGCGTGCACCGCGCCGGAGCATACATCAAGCACTATATTGTAACCGCCAAGTTTATATTGATGGATCATATTCTCTCCTTCGTGCTAAAAATGCCGCCCGTAATTG
>OMNU01001429.1_pt1 | contig 10689 bp, 9 predicted proteins | sample 1673511 | NCBI WGS metagenome assembly OMNU01 (sample SAMEA103958113, study PRJEB25191) | human gut metagenome | reverse complement strand
AACCGCAAAAGCTATGCACATTATACCATTCACGCTTCGCGTTCATGGTATAATAGAATCAGATAAAAATGGGAGGTATGTTTTGTGAACAATAAAAAATGGATTGTAATCGGCATTGTTGCCCTGGTGATTGTCCTGCTGATTGCGGGCGTGGCCGGAAGCTATAATGCCCTGGTCAGTGCACAGACGGATGTGGAAAATAAGCAGGCGAATATCCAGACGCAGCTGCAGCGCCGCGCCGATTTGATCCCGAACTTTGTCGCAACCGTCAAGGGCTACTCCGACTATGAGCAGGAGACGCTGACCGCCGTGACCGAGGCGCGCAGCGCGGTAGCGCAGGCCGGGGACGCCGGCAGCCTTTCTCAGGCGAGCGAGCAGCTGGACGGCGCTATCTCGGTCTGGGTGAACGCGGTGACTGAGGCCTATCCGGATCTGAAGGCGAACCAGAATTACGTCGCTTTGCAGGATGAGCTGGCCGGGACGGAGAATCGGATCGCCGTCGCCCGGCAGGATTATAACGAGAGCGCCAAAACCTACAATGCGCAGATTCGCAGCTTCCCCAAAAACATTCTCGCCGGGATGTTCGGGTTTGAAAGGGTTGCATACTTTGAGGCGGCCGCAGACGCGCAGGACGCGCCGATCGTCTCTTTTGAATAATCATGAAAAGGACATTTGCTTTTCTTTCGGTTTTTTGCCTGCTCTCTCTGTATCTGTGCCTGCCGGCGGCCGCGGTCTCCTACCCGCACCCGACCAGCCGCTTTTTTGTAAACGACTTTGCCAACGTGATCACGCCGGAGGCTGAGGCGGCCATGCAGAAGCAGGGAGAAACCCTGTTCCGCGCATGCGAGGCGCAGGTGGTTGCCGTTACGGTGCAGTCTCTGCAGGGCAGCGATATAGAGTCTTATGCCATCGGCCTGGCACGGGAGTGGGGCATCGGCGACAGGGAGAAGAATAACGGCCTGCTTCTGCTGCTCTCTGTGACAGAGCGGAAGGTGCGGATCGAGGTCGGCTACGGACTGGAGGGGGCGCTGCCCGACAGCAAAACCGGCCGGATTCTGGACATCTACAGCATGGATTATTTTTCGGAGGATCGCTTTTCCGACGGGATGCAGGCGGTTTATGACGCGCTGGTGAATGAAGTGTATATTGAGTACGGGCTGGAGCCGGACGCGGATTATCAGCCGGTGGAGGATGTCGGCGATACGATTGCCGATATTTTGATCGCCGTCATCGTGATTGTGATTATTATCCTGATTCTTCTGTCCGGGAGGCACCGTCGCGGCCCCCGCGCCGTAGGGCCGACGCTGTTCGGCGGCCCCCCCTATGGCGGCGGTTTCTCCGGAGGTTTTTCCGGCGGCGGAGGCGGCTTCTCCGGAGGGGGCGGCGGCTTTGGCGGCGGCGGTTCTTCGAGAGGGTTTTGACCGCCGACGGTATCACACCGCCTTCCGCGCAGAGTTTTTCGCTTTCCACACCTGCCGGCGATGAATTTTCGAGTGATTTTCGGTTTTTGAGACGCAGGCGGGCTGACCGCCCGCCAAGGTGAAAAGGGCAAAAAGCGCCGGAAGGATGCGCTGGCAGGCGTGTGTGCCCTCGTTAACCGATGGTAAAAAGTGAGCAAAAGCATCGACCGCACCTTTGCTGCGGATCGGTGCTTTTTATATAAAATACGCTTTTTCGCAAAGCCCCACCGCCTCGCCCGCCGTGTCGAAGCGTACTTGCAGCCGCCTTTGGCACGGGAAGCGTAAAGCCCGAAAAAAGATTTTCGCCATTTAAGCCTCCCACTTTTGATCGACAAAAATCCTCTACAAGATATGGTGGAGGCCCCGCCCCGAATCTTTCCCCAAATACAGAGGGTTGTGGAGAGGCCGCCCCGCGCTTTTACAGAGGGTTCCATAAGTTTACATAATTCATGCAAACTTTCCCGTTTATCGGGACTTCATTTGACAAAAAAATCCGCATGGCCGCTATATAATAACGGTTGCAGCCGCCGGTGCGCTGCGTGAAATGCGACCTTCCTCACGCAGCGGCCGGAATGACTTCACACAAAATCGGACGGGCTGTTGTTCGGTTTTGTGTTTATGTATAGCCGAAGCGCCCCGGTGCATGGCGGCCGCTTTGGCCAGAGGCATCCCTCTTTCCGTCGCAGAAGACGGGAAGAGGGATGCCGGAAAGGCGGGTTTTAAATAAAATGAAGGATTCCGTAAAAGAATTTCCGGCAAAGGCGTCTGCCCGAACCGGCATTTCACCGGGGCAGATCGTAACGCAGATTGCGGTTGCGGCGGCCTCCTTCCTCCTGTCGCGCACCAACCTGTTCGGAGGGTATCTGCCCTTCGGGCTGGCCACGGTGGCAGGTGTGCCGCCGGTGTGTACGGCCGCCGCCGCGGTAGGCGCGCTGGCCGGCTACTTCTTTCCGGTTACGGGGGGCGGAATGTTCCGCTACATAACAGCAGTTTTTGCCATTGCTTCGATCAAGTGGCTGCTGCTGGGCGCGGTCAGGCTGAAAAACACGCCGCTGATTTTTTCGGCGGTTGCGCTGGGCGCCTCGCTCGCGACCGGGTTTGCCACGCTGGTCGGCGGTTATGAGGTCAGCCGCCTGCTCATGGTCTGTACAGAAAGTGTGCTGGCCGGCGGCGGCGCCTATTTTCTGAATCGCGCTTTCTGCATCGCCGGGCGGAGGCAGGCGGCCCTCTCCGGGCAGGAGATGGCCACCGTCGTGATCGCGGGCGGAATCGTTTTGTCCTCCGTGCTGCCAATCGGGTTCGGCAATCTTTCCCTCGGCCGGGCGGCGCTGCTGGTCGCCCTGCTTGCGGCCGCGAAGTACGGCGGCGCGTCGGCCGGTGCGATCGCGGGAACGACGGCCGGTCTCGTGGTCAGCCTGACGGGAGGGGAGGCCGTGTCGGCGGCGCTGCCGTTTGCGGTCAGCGGCCTTCTGGCCGGTGTGTTTTCGGCTGCGGGGAAGTTTGCTTCGGTTGTTTCCGGCGTCATGTGCTTCGGCCTCTGGGTGCTGCTTTCGGGCGGCAGCGATCTTTCGGTCGCTATGTTGATCGAGGCGTCGGCAGGCAGCCTTGTTTTTCTGCTTCTTCCGGCGAAGGTCGGCAGCCTGTTTGCCGACGTTTTCTCTCCGTCGGCGCGGCTTCCCAAAACCGACGGCCTGCGCAAGGCGCTGGTGATGCGGCTTTCCTTTGCCTCGCAGGCGCTCTGCGACGTTTCCGAAACGGTGGAGGAGGTCGCCGACCGCCTTTCCCGCATCAACGAACCGAGCTTTGACGACGTGCTGAAATCGGTCGAGCAGGAGGCCTGCTGCGGCTGCTCTCTGCGGGTCAACTGCTGGGAGGGGGCGCGGAACGAAACGCTGGAGGCTGTGCTCGGCATTGCCAAAGCGGTAGAGACGGAGCAGCCTCCCGAAACCATGGTGGGGGAGGCCTTTTCCAAAAAATGCCTGCGTCTGCCGGCGCTTTGTGAATCGGCGAACCGGCACTACAGCGCCTTTTTGTCCCGGCAGGCGGCCGCGCGCCGGCTGGAGGAGGTGCGGTCGGTCGTGACCGATCAGTTTTACGGAATTTCCGAAATGCTGGAGGAGCTGTCGGAGGAGTTTGAAAAAGCGCAGATATATGATGTCGAGACGGCCGCCGAGATTGTCGCCGCCCTCAAACGCAGCGGCGTGATCGCCACCGAGTGCGGCTGCTGCACCGACAAGTATGGCCGCATGAGCATTGAGATCCGCATCCGCGACACCGGCAGGGTCAACATCAACCGGCGGGATATCCTGCAAATTGCTGAGGGCGTCTGCGACCGCAGTTTCGACCCGCCATCGGTAACCGAGGGAAAGAAGGAATTTTTAGTTTCGATTAGCGAGAAGGCGGTCTACTCCATCGACTTCGGCGCCTGCCAGTTCTCCCGCGGGGAGGGGCGGCTGTGCGGCGACGCGTATGAATTCTTCCACGACGGCAGAGGCCGCGCCTTCATGGTGATCAGCGACGGAATGGGCACCGGCGGCCGGGCGGCGGTCGACGGCTCGATGGCCTCCGGCCTGATTTCCCGGCTGATTAAGGCGGGGTTCGGCTTTGACTGTGCTTTGCGGATCGTCAACTCGGCCATGCTGTTCAAATCGACCGATGAGTCGTTTGCCACAATCGACGTTGCCTCCATCGACCTCTTCACCGGCAAGACCGAGATTTACAAAGCCGGCGCCGCTCCGACCCTTGTTCGGCGGGGCGGAAAAATCGCCCGGGCGGAGTGCAACTCTCTGCCGGCCGGAATTTTGAAGGACATCGGGTTTGACCGATCGGCCGTGACGGTGGGCAAGGAGGATATCATCGTGATGATTTCGGACGGCGCGGCTGGGGATGGCACCGACTGGATCTGCGCCGAGCTGGAGGCCTGGAAGCAGGGAAGCGCCTCCGCTCTGGCCGACCATCTGGCGCAGGCGGCCAGGCGGCGTCACCGCGACGGACACGGGGACGACGTGACCGTGCTGACCGCGATCCTGCATAAGGCGGTCTGACGGCTTTGCGGATGCTGCGGATGTATAGAAAAAACCTCCGAATGAAAACTCTTCGGAGGTTTTGGTTTTTACCGGGAAAGGCGAAAGGCTTACAAAGCCTTTTTATACTGCATCGGCGTGGTGCTGTAAAATATCTGAAAATATCGGTTGAGGTTGCGCACATTCTGAAATCCGGATTGGTAGGCGATCTCCTCCAAGCTGTCGTCGGTTGTCCGGATCAGCTGTGCGGCGTGCCGGACGCGGAGAATATTGACATACCGGTTGAAGCCGCAGCCCAGCGTCGTGTTGAACAGCCGGGAGATATAGCATTTGTTGTAACCGCAGGCCTTTGCCAGGTCGTCCAGCGTGACCGGCTCCAGATAATGGCGCTCCAGATAAAAGAGGATGTGCCGGATCAGCGAGGTTGTCCCGGTGTCAAACCGCATCGGTACAAGCTCGAGATTTTCTGTAAAAAGGCCCAGAATCGTGTACAGATAGCCCAGCGTCACTAACGATCCGGGCGGCAGAGGCCTTTCCTCCAGCCGGTCGATGATGCGGGAGATCTCATCCGTGCAGGGTCCCGGCGTCAGAAAGGCGCTGGAAAAGCATTTGGACTGCATCGTGCGCTCAAACCGGGAGACCAGATCAACCGGAATAATTAAAATCCGGGTGTCGGAGTGCCCGATCGTCTGATAAGTATGCACGTCGTAACTGTTTGCGATGGAGGCGTACCCGCGGGTCATTCTTCTGGTCTGCTCATTGATGGTGACCTCCAGCTCGCCGTCCTCGACGTATACCACCTCGATGTTGGAATGAAAATGCGGCGGACAGAAGTTGTCGTGCCGCGGCATAATGGCATAGGTGTTTTCATGATCGCGGGAAATTTCAAAATACGCCTGCAAGCAGAACACCTCCTTCATACCGAGGGACGGTTTTAAGCCTACGGCCGTGTTGGCCGCGGCTGCTTTTATTCTAATAGACGGCCGGAGGGATGTCAATCCTAAAAAATATCCGCCAAATCGGGGTGAAAAAAATCGGCAAACGAGGGCGGCGGATATTTTTGCCGCCATGAATCCCGGGTGCCATGCGTCGGGCATGGCGAGGGATTCGGCGCTTTTTAATTTTGTTTTTATTGCGGAGCAATAAAAATATCCGCCCGGTTGAAGAATTGCAGTGCTGCAAACCCTACCTCCCGGACGGCAAAAAGGGGGATTGACAAATCCGGGCGGTTGCGGTATATTTTAATGGAATAACGCAGTGACGAAGGAAAACCCGCAGGGTTTTAAGAAAAATCCCTTTGCACAGGACAGAGAGGACGTGCCCCGGCTGCAAGCGCGTCTGCAAAGCATTTTTCCGAAAGTTCCCTTCCGAGCGGCGGCGCTGAACGGCTGATCTCTCAGTAGGCGCTGACGGCACACGGCCCCGTTACCGGCCGGGAGAGTGTTTGCTCTTTTGCCCTTTTTGGGGCGGCATGAAAGGTTTTGAGCAAAAATACGGGTGGTACCGCGGAGCGTCCGGCTTCGTCCCTGATTTTAAGGGGCGGGGTCTTTTTTTTATTGCACTGCAATACAGATACCCGGTAAAAGCAGAAGATTTTTGAAGGAGGTTATCTATTTATGAAAGAGCAGCTTGAGGCCATTCGCAGTGCGGCAAAGGCCGCGCTCGACAAGGTTTCCGGCCAGCAGGAGATTGAGGAGCTGCGGGTTCGCTTCCTTGGCAAAAAGGGCGAGCTGACCGGCATTTTGAAGCAGATGGGCAGCCTCTCGCCCGAGGAGCGGCCGGTGATCGGACAGCTGGCCAACGAAATCCGCACGAATATTGAGGCCGGCATCTCCGAACGCCAGCAGAAGCTGAAGGCCGCGGCGGACGAGCTTCGCCTCAAGGCGGAGAAGCTTGACGTCACCATGCCGGGCACAAAATTTGCCCTCGGCAAAAAGCACCCACTTTACAAGGTGCTGGACGAGATTGAGGAGATTTTCCTCGGTATGGGATTTTCGGTCGCCGCCGGGCCGGAGGTTGAGTACGATTATTATAATTTTGAGGCGCTCAACCTGCCCAAGGATCATCCGGCCAGAGACACGCAGGATACCTTCTACATCACCGACAACATCCTGCTGCGCAGCCAGACCTCTCCGGTACAGGTGCGGGTGATGGAGAAGCAGAAGCCCCCCATCCGCATCATCGCGCCCGGCCGGGTCTACCGCTCCGACGCGGTTGACGCCACCCACTCCCCCGTTTTCCATCAGATTGAAGGACTTGTGGTGGACAAGGGCGTTACGATGGGCGACCTCAAGGGTACGCTGGCTGACTTTGCCCGCCGTTTGTATGGAGAGGACGCGGTTGTCCGCTTCCGTCCGCATCACTTCCCCTTCACCGAGCCGTCGGCCGAGATGGACGTCATGTGCTTCGGTTGCGGCGGCAAGGGCTGCCGCCTCTGCAAAGGGGAGGGCTGGATCGAGATTTTAGGTTGCGGCATGGTGCATCCCAAGGTGCTGGCCAACTGCGGCATCGACCCGGAGGAATACTCCGGCTTTGCTTTCGGCATGGGACTGGAGCGGGTGGTCATGCGGCGGTACAACATCGACGACCTGCGCCTGTTTTTTGAAAACGACCAGAGATTCCTGGATCAATTTTAAGGAAAGAGAGGAGAATGCAAAATGGATCTGTCAATGAAATGGCTGCACGATTTCGTGGACTGTAAGGAAACCGGCCGCGATTTTGCCGAGGCGCTGACCATGAGCGGCTCGAAGGTGGAAAAATGGGCCTGTGAGCGCGACGGAATCGAAAACATCGTTGTGGGCAAAATCCTCTCGATCGAGCGGCACCCCGACGCCGACAAGCTGGTGGTTTGTGCGGTGGACGTCGGTAAGGAAAATCCGCTTCAGATTGTGACCGGGGCCGCCAACCTGAAGGAAGGGGACGTTGTGCCCGTCTGCCTGGACGGGGCGGTTCTGCCGGACGGCAAAAAAATCAAGAAGGGCAAGCTGCGCGGCGTCGTCAGCGAGGGGATGCTCTGCTCTCTCGGGGAGCTGGGGCTGACTGTCCACGATTTTCCCTATGCGATCGAGGACGGCATTTTCGTCCTGTCGGACGACCCGGAGCTTGCCGATCTTCCGCTCGGGCAGGATATCTGCACGGCCATCGGCCTTTCCGACACTACGGTCGAGTTTGAGATTACCTCCAACCGGCCCGACTGCCTCTCGGTGCTCGGTCTCGCGAGGGAGACGGCAGTGACCTACGGTCTCCCCTTCAACCCGCCCGTGCCGGAGTACACGACCGTCGGCGGAGATGTATCCGACTACCTCACCGTGCAGAATGAGGCCCCCGACCTCTGCTACCGCTATATGGCCCGGGTGGTCAAGGATGTAAAGATTGCCCCCTCTCCTCTCTGGATGCGGGAGAGGCTGCGTGCCTCCGGCGTGCGGCCGATCAACAACATCGTCGACATCACCAACTACGTCATGCTGGAGTACGGTCAGCCGATGCACGCCTTTGACCACCGGCACATGAAGGACGGCAAAATCGTCGTTCGCCGCGCCAAATCCGGGGAGACGATCACCACCCTCGACGGCACCGAGCACAGCCTCACCGAAAAGATGCTGGTCATCGCCGACGCCGAAAAGCCGTCGGCCGTCGCCGGTGTCATGGGTGGAGAATACTCCGGCATTGCGGAGGATACGACCGTCATGGTTTTTGAATCGGCCTGCTTTAAAGGCGCGTCGGTTCGCACCACCGCCCGGGACATCGGGCTGCGCACCGACTCCTCCATACGGTTTGAGAAGGGGCTGGATCCCGAAAACTGCCGCGGCGCCATCGACCGTGCCTGCCAGCTGGTCGAACAGCTCGGCGCCGGAAAGGTTGTAAACGGCACCGTCGACCTGCGGGGAGAGACCCGCGAGCTGCCCCGCATCCCCTTCCGGCCGGAGAAGATCAACGCCTTCCTCGGCACCGATGTGGAGGAGGCGCGCATGCGCGAAATTCTCGAAAGCCTCGAGTGCCGGTTTGAGGATGGCGTGGTCATTCCGCCCTCCTTCCGCGCCGACCTGGAGCAGGAGGCCGATATTGCGGAGGAGGTCGCCCGCATCTACGGCTATAACAAGATTCCCACGACCGAAATCCGCGGCGTGGCGCACGGCACTCTGACAAGCGCGCAGAAATTCGAGCGCACGATTAAGGAGACGCTGCTGGCGCTGGGATATTATCAGATTCTGACCTACTCCTTCATCAGCCCCAAATATTATGATAAAATCCGGATGCCGGCTGATTCTCCTTTGCGCCGGTCGGTCGTGATTGCCAACCCGCTGGGCGAGGATACCAGCGTCATGCGCACCACCGCCCTCCCTTCTATGATGGAGATACTGGCCGAAAACTACAGCGACCGCAACAAGCAGGTGCGCATGTTCGAACTGGCGACCGAGTACATTCCGAAGGGAGACGGCGAGCTGCCGGATGAAAACCTGAAGATTATCCTCGGTGCCTATGGCGGAAAATTCGATTTTTACACCCTCAAGGGTGGGATAGAGGCACTGCTTGCCCGCTGCGGCGTGAAAGAATACAGCGTCGCACCGGCCGACGACCGGCCGGCCTATCATCCCGGACGCTGCGCCACCCTTTCGGCCGGCGGGAAGGAGATTGGCGTGTTCGGCCAGATTCACCCGGCCGTCGCCGAAAACTACGGCATTGAGGAGGCCGTCTTTGCCGCCGACCTCGACGTAGCGGCTCTTTCGGCCGCCGTCGCGCCGGAGGAGAGCTACAAGCCTCTGCCCAAATTCCCGGCCGTGACCCGCGACCTTGCGCTGCTCTGCGACGTCGACCTGCCGGTGGCCGAGCTGGATCGCGCCATTCGCGCCGGCGCCGGCCGACTGCTGGAGACGCTGACCCTCTTCGACGTGTACACCGGCGCGCAGATTCCCGAGGGGAAAAAGAGCGTCGCCTACAGCCTCACGCTGCGCTCGGCCGAGGGGACGCTGACCGAGGCCGAGATTGAGCGGACAACCGCCATGGTTGTAAAGGATCTCGAAGCACTCGGCGCACTGCTGCGACAGTAACGTTGCCAGGCGGCCGGACTCCCACTTTTTGCCGGAGTTCGGCCGCTTCCGGATTCTTAAATTTTTTTAAAGTTTATGCTGTTGCACTTGCAAATCCGATGGGAATCGTGTAACATAGTATAGGTGTTAGAGCAGAGTCGTTCTCATCGGGTTTTATGCGAAGGATTTTGCTTTCTTAAAAAAGGAGGAGACCGCAATGGATGACAAGACCATGACTTTTTCCCTCGGCAGCGACCGCGAGCGCGAGATTCGGGAGATTCTCATCACCGTATATGGTGCGCTGAAGGAAAAGGGCTACAATCCCATTAACCAGATCGTCGGTTACATCCTGTCGGAGGATCCTACCTACATCACAACCCACAACAACGCGCGCAACCTGATCCGGAAAATCGACCGTGATCTGCTGCTGCAAACTCTGGTCAAATATTATCTGACCCATTAACCTGCAAGGAACGGAGTGCTGTCAATGGCTGAAGAAACCAAGAATGCCTTTTTCACCTATAAGGATTATCCTCTCGTCCGGTGCGGCGACACCATTTATTACGGAAACATGTCGGACAAATATGTCATCCTGATCAAGATCCTGTCCAAAAAGACGGTCGCCGATCTGGAAATTGCCGACAAGGTTTCCATCCAGCTGCTTTTAACGGATGAGTCGGTGCGTCCCAAGGACCGCATCGTCAAGAAAAGTGAGAAGGAAGGCCTCTACAACGCGATGGACATCGGCGCAATCTGGCTGAAGCGTGCGCTGGCCAATTGAGCCGGGCTGCCTTCATTTTCGGTGCGTTTATCAGGATATAAAAAATTCCGGGTCTCAGTACCCGGAATTTTTTATATAAAGGATGTGCTGCACGCCGGAGGCGGCTCTGCTTTGCTGGAGGCCGGCTCGGCCTCTCCCGGGAAAAATTCATAAAAAAGACTTAAATTTACCATTTGCGCATGGTATAATAAGAGACGCCCCATAGCCTTATGTGATTCAAAACACAGGTGAGGCGTCTCCCGAAAATGGGCTTTCCCGAGCCAGGTGTGGCCGGGGCTTTTACAAAGGCCCATTTTCCCCGGGCATTGTGGTATAATAACCGCAGAGCAGTTATTATACCGCTGGATTTTAACGCATCTTTTGCTCGCCGCCCGCAAACGGCCGGCAACCGCAAAAGC
>OMNU01001427.1_pt1 | contig 10699 bp, 10 predicted proteins | sample 1673511 | NCBI WGS metagenome assembly OMNU01 (sample SAMEA103958113, study PRJEB25191) | human gut metagenome | reverse complement strand
TTCCGAACCTCGTCGGCCCGGACTTTGCCCAGTCCCTCATTGACTATACGGACCAGATCTATCTGGAATTCGGCGCGGACCCCCATGTGGAGGGCGTGTCCGACCCCGATAAGATCCGCATCATCCGCCGCCGCGCCATTCGCGCAGGCCTGAAGCTCGTCGACTGCCCCATCCGCCACCTCGGCACCGAAAAGGCGCAGGAGCTCTACCTTGCGCTGGAGAACGACCTGCGTGCCAAGGGCGTCGACATGCTCTTCGGCCACAGCTGCGTCGATCTCGTGCTCGATGGCCCGCTGTGCAAGGGCGTCATCGTGGAGCCGACGCGCGGCGGCACGCGCGAGACGATCTATGCCGACGACGTCGTCATTGCGGCAGGCCGCCGCGGCGCGGAATGGCTGGAATCCCTGTGCGCGAAGTACGACATCGCCCACCAGCCGGGCACCGTGGACATCGGCGTGCGCGTCGAGGTCCGCAACGAGGTCATGGAGGAGGTCAACAGCGTCCTCTACGAGTCCAAGCTCGTCGGCTATCCGCAGCCGTTCAAGAACAAGGTCCGCACGTTCTGCCAGAATCCCGGCGGCTTTGTTTCGCAGGAGAATTACGACAACGGTCTCGCCGTCGTGAACGGCCACTCGTTCAAGGAAGTGAAGAGCCCAAACACGAACCTCTCCATTCTCTGCTCGCACAACTTCTCTGTGCCGTTCAACCAGCCCATCAGCTACGCGCAGAAGGTCGGTGAGCTCACGAACATGCTCGCCAACGGCCACATCCTCGTGCAGCGCTACGGCGACATTCTCGACGGCAAGCGCACCTGGGAAAAGGAGCTCGCGCAGTCGAATGTCCGTCCGACGCTGCCCGACGCCGTCGCCGGCGATATCACCGCCGCGATGCCCTACCGCAGCATGACAAACATCATCAACTTCATCAAGGCCGTCGATCAGGTCGTGCCGGGCTTTGCCTCGTACGAAACGCTGCTCTACTCCCCCGAGCTGAAGTTCTACTCCAACCGCGTAAAGATGGACGCCGATCTCAACACGAACATCCGCCGTCTCCACTGCCTTGGCGACTCGTCCGGCTGGACGCGCGGGCTGATGATGGCCTCTGTCATGGGCGTGCTCATGGGCCGTGAGATCATCCGGCAGGAAAACATTTGATGAAATATCCCGCATAACTCCAGAATGCCGCAGAGCCAGACGGATGAAACTCATCCGTCTGGCTCATTTTTTTCCAATACTATATACACAGGAGGCCGCCCATGCGGCAGGGAGTATTTTTTTGATGACTTGGCAGAGCGGCCGGATCCAGCCGAACCCGGGGTGCGATCACACAGCGCATCCCGTTCGCCGCGGCTCCTTTGATCCGGTTTTTACAGCGTCTGCTGCTTGATCCCTCGAATGGCGCTGATGACCCAGTCCTGTGCCTGCTGCTGGATCACCGTGCCGCAGTACGGGCACCGCGCGCTCGCGTTCACGTCGAGCGGCGCGCCGCAGCCGGGGCAGGTGATGCGCTTTGTCTCGCCGCTCTCGGCGTTCGTCTGCGTGCCGGTCGGGCGCAGCAGATCCCATTCGTAGGTCATGAACTTTTCCTGATCGCGGCTGCCGCGGACGATCTGCTGCGTGCCGTCGTTCACGGTGTAATCCGTGATGCGCGTGCGCAGCCGGAGAAGGATATGGTCCTCGCCGCCGGTCTGGTGGAAGCCGAGCGGCGTCACATCCAGCACCGCGATGCGCTCGACGACGTTCGTCTCGCCGCGCTGCGCATACCCCTGCAGCGAGCGCTCCATCTGCGTGAAGAGCGCGTCGGTGAAGTACGGCCGCAGCGATTCGATGTTCTTCGCCGTCCAGCCGTTCTGCATCTGCACATAGAGATTCGACGCCTTCTCGCACAGCGCCGCCGCGTTAAAGTTCGGATCGATCTTCGTATATTCGCCGATGGGCGTGAGCGCAGCGCGGTTGGCGCGGCTCTCGGCACGCTCGGCGCGCTGGGCGGTCGCTTTCTTAGACGTGCTGTTGTTTTTCATTTTCGTCCTCATAGAATACACGATCGCCACCACTACGATCAGCGCCATTATAAGGATCCGCGTAGGGTTGGCGTCGCCGGATACATATCCGTCATCATCGTAGTAACTGCTTCCGGAGCTGCTGCTTGAGGATGACCAGCTGCTGTCGTTGTCGCTGTAATCGTAGCTGAAATCATAGTCCGAGCTGCCGGAAAAATCGCCGAAATCGGCGAGAGCCGTGACGTTCAGCACGACGAGCGCGCAGAGCAGCACAGCAAACAGAGTAAGAACTTTCTTCTTCAAGGCGGCATCCTCTCCCTATCTTTTTCTATGCGGGACATTTGTCTGAAATTAATATTTAATTTGCTGCCGTGCATGGCAGGAACGGCTCGCCAAACCGGAAACGGGTCACGGCAGCAGCCGCAGAACCCGGGCAGCGCGAAAGGGTTTGCCGTCTGTTCTTCAAGGCAGCAAGCCCTTTCGGCAGCTTGAATAAATTGTCTGACTTTTCAGGTCTCTTCTGCACACCGCAAAGCTTTCGGCCGAAGCCGTCCGCACGGCGGTCTGCCGTGCGAGACTCAGACGTGATTCTTGGGCTCTCCCCCGCCGCACTCACTGCAGAACTTTCCTTTGTTCACGGTACCGCAGATCGGGCAGACCCATTCAGCCGCGGGTGCGGAGCGTCGGGAGGCCGCCGTTCCGGCAGCCGCCGCAGAAGCACGCTGTCTCCGGCGCTCCTGACGTTCGTATTCCTCGCGCTGTTTCTTTTTCCGCACAAGCAGTACTCCCGCCGTGATGCCTCCGCCGAGGAGCAGCACAGCAACCACGGCAAGGACGATCGGGAGTGCTTTGCCGCCGGACAGCAGGCCGCCCTTTTTCGGCTCCGGGGTCGGCTCTGGCGACGGAGTCGGCGTTTCAACGACGGCCGCCGGAACGACGGTCGGTGTGGGCGTGGGGGCTTCCGTCGGCGTGGGAGTTGCTGTCGGCTCCGGCGTTGCCGTCGGCTCCGGGGTCGGAGACGGCGTGGGCGTTGCGGCAGCATTCACGGTGATGACCGCCGTGCCGTCGGTATAGGTCCAGAGATTCGTTGCGCTGCTGAAGAGGCAGACCGCCTTCCAGCCGTTCAGCTCCATGGGAATATTCGTAAGATACATCGTCGTGCTGTTACCGCCGGTGATCGTAAGACCGGGGAATTTATCGGCGGTCACGTCGAAAATGACCTCGGTCTTGCCGTCGGGACTCAGAAAGCGCCACGCGCACCACGCCCAGCCGGTGGCGTTTGCCACAAACGTTGCGCTGCCGCCGACCTCCACGGTCTCCTTCGTCGGCTGCTTTGTAATGATCGGCGCTCCGGCAGTCGGCGCCGGAGTATTCGTCGGCGTCGGGGTGTTCGTCGGCGCGGTCGTCGTGCCGGTCGTTGGGGCCGCTGTCGGCGCCGTTGTAGGCGCTGTTGTCGGCGTTGGCGTCGGGGTAGCTGCGAAATCGACAAACAGCCGCACCTTCCAACGGAGCACCCAAGAGGCTGCGTCATCTGCATAGTGTGTCTCGCCGGTCAATATGTAAGTGCCGGGAGTTGTCGGCGTGCCGACAAGGCAGGACACGTCCTCATTCTTGCCCAGTGACATACCGGGCGGCAGCACACCGCCGGTCTGCACGACCTCCGTGACCGCACCGCCCTCCCCGGCTGTGATCGTAATCCATTTGTATACTCCAGCGGTAGCGACCTCGTGTATTTCTTTATCGGCAGCGAGCGCAGGGGTTTCAAGCAGCGGCACGGTGAAGCAGAGCAGCACTGCGGCGAGCAGCAGAGAGAGCGGCTTTTTGAACTTCATTTCGTTTTTCCTCCCCGTTTTCTGTTCCCGATTTGGTTTTCCTCCATTGTCAGTATATCACAGCGTCTGAAACGCATGCAATATGAAAAATTGTAAAAACCGCCGGAATTCCCGCATTCAACAGTCAAGACCACCGGCGCAGCCGGTGGTCTTGACGCAGCCTGTCGAGAAACGCGGTACCAGATCCGGCCGGCACCGCGTTTTGCGTTGAAAATGGAAGAAATTTGTGATACACGGCGTCTTTTACCCAGTATCCATTACGATATGCGTCGCCTCCGGAAACCGTTCCGTTACTGTATCATACCACGTCGCGCCGTTTGTCCTGTCCCCGCTTCTCCCTTTCGTTCACTGCCTCTTGCTTTCTTCTTTATTATACCAAAAAGCTCGCCTTTCAGCGAGCTTTTTGACAGGCTGAAAACACCGGACGCTGTCCGGTGTTTTTTCCGCCTCGGTTCAGAGCTTCGTGTGCGTACCGTCGCAAAAGGGGGCGCTGTCTGTGTGCTTGCACCGGCAAAGCAGCGCCGGACCGCTTTTTACAGCGGTAAACGGCATCCCGCCGGCGTGGGTCGTCCCGAAGTGGGACTGATCACAGAATGGCTGACCACCGCTCAGGCCGCAGGTGCAGTAGAGATACTCCTGACCGGCATTCAGATGAACCTGAATGGGCGTTTCTGCCGCGATGACAACGTCGGGCTTCTTTTCCATACGGAGTCACTCCTTTTTATCACAGCTCCGGCAGTCCGGGCAGAGCCCCTCCACAATGATCCGGTGGCGGCTGACCCGGTATCCGGTTTCTTCCTCGATCTGCAAATCGATTTCGTTTCGATAGTTCATGGGAACATCAATCACCGTGCCGCATTTCATGCAGATCATGTGATAATGCCGGTCGGTTCGGCTGTCGTACCGATCGGCACCGGGGACACGCACATGGCATATTACCCCATCCTCCGACAGACAGTTGAGATTTCGGTATACCGTTCCCCGACTGATTCGGCTGTCAATCGCATTTACGTCTTCATAGAGCTGCTCGGCACACGGATGGTCATGGTGCGTCTGCACGGCGTTCCGAACAATTCTCCGCTGTCTGGTTTCTCTTCGCTGCTTCATTTTTGGCGTCGCTCTCCTCTCGAAACCTCAGCTTACCAAAAAATCGCGCGCAAATCAATGCGAAAATGACCAGCAGCGTTTTTGCAGACCCCGGCGCAGGTTTTAGTCGATATAAACCAGCGGTTTGATCAGATCGCGGGGCTTGTTGCGCATCAGCATCAACGCGGGCTCTACACTGTCCAAGCCGTGGAACGTGTGGGTGATCAGCTTTTCCGGATGGATCCGGTTCGCCGTGACCAGACGGGCAAGCCGTTCTGTGCGAAGCCGTCCGCCGCACATCAGGCCTCCGTTGATCCGCTTATGTCCCATGCCGCAGCCCCATTCGACGCGGGGAATCCTCACATAATCGCCCTCGCCCAGATAGTTGACATTTCCGATGGCTCCGCCCGGCTTGAGCATGCGGATTGCCTGATCCATGGTATCCACGTCTCCGCCGGCGACAATGACCTTGTCCACGGGGCCATGGTTCATGTCCAGAATCTGCTCAACGATGTCTCCGTCGCGGTAATTGACAATCTGCGTGGCGCCATATTCCAGCGCCAGCGCAGCGCAGTTTTTCCGCGAGCCAACTGCGTACAGCTCGGCGGCTCCGCGAATGGCGGCGGCGGCGACTCCCATCAGACCAACCGGACCGATGCCGATAACAGCAACATTATCGCCGAACTGAATGTCGGCAAGCTCCGCGCCGTGAAACCCGGTGGGAACCATGTCGCTAAGCATACAGGCGGCGCCCAGATCCATTCCTTCCGGCATCAGCGCCAGATTTGCGTCTGCCTCGTTCACATGGAAATACTCGGCAAAGACGCCGTCCTTGAAATTAGAGAATTTCCAACCGGACAGCATGCCGCCGCTGTGCATGGCATATCCGTCCTGTGCCTCCGGGGAGCCCCAGTCCGGTGTGATGGCGGAAACCAGAACACGGTCGCCGACCTTGAAGTGTTTTACCAGATCACCGACCTCCACGACCTCGCCTACGGCCTCGTGACCCAGTATCATGTTATGGCGCTCGCCGATGGCGCCAGCCCACACGGTGTGGACATCCGATGTGCAGGTAGCCAGTGCCAACGGTCTGCAGATGGCATCCGACGGACCGCAGGCCGGAATCCCTTTTGTGACCCAGCCAGTCTCGCCGATTTTCAGCATTGCAAAGCCTCTCATGGTCTTCATGACGTGAACCCTCCTTAATTTTTATTAGGAATAAATCCTAATAAAAATTATAGCGGAACAACGTTTCTTTGTCAAGACGGCCGGCACTCCGCCCCCACTACGAAAACAGATCCAGCAGGTATCCGTACCCCTCGGCCTCCATCTTCGCGTAGGGTACGAAGCGGAGAGAGGCGCTGTTGATGCAGTAGCGCACGCCGTTGGGGGATTCCGGGTCGCCGGTGAACACGTGGCCAAGGTGTGAATCCCCGGCACGGCTGCGAACCTCCGTGCGGCGCATGCCGTGGCTCAGATCCTCCAGCTCCACCACGGCAGGCTCCTCGATGGGCTTGGTAAAGGCGGGCCAGCCGCAGCCGCTCTCAAACTTGTCCGTGGAGGAAAAGAGCGGCTCGCCGGTGACGATGTCCACATAGATGCCCTTCTCGAACTGGTTCCAGAACTCATTGCTGAAGGGGCGCTCCGTGCCGCTCTCCTGAGTGACGCGGTACTGCTCCTCCGTCAGCTTGTCCCGGATGGATTCCGCGGCGGGCTTTTGGTAGTCGCCCGGATCGATGCGCAGTCTGGAGAAAAGTTCCATCTCGGCCTTGGGGATATGGCAGTAGCCTTTCGGATTCTTCTCCAGATAGTCCTGGTGGTACTCCTCGGCGGGATAGTAGTTCTTGAGCGGGCCGATCTCCACGAAGAACTTTTTGCTGCGTCCCCGCTCGATCTCCGCGATGCGCTCCACCGTTTCCTTCGCGCTTTCGTTGGTGTAATAGACACCGGTCTGATACTGGCTGCCCCGGTCGTTGCCCTGCCGGTTCTCCACCGTGGGGTCGATCACATAGAAGTAGGCCAGCAGCAGGGCGTCGAGACTCACCTGTCCGGGGTCATACTCCACCCGCACGGCCTCCCGAAAGCCGGTCTCGCCCTTGCAGACGGTCTTGTAATCGGCGTCCGCCTCGCAGGTGCCGTTGGCATAGCCGCTCTCGGCATCGATGACGCCGGGGATGGACTGCATCAGCTGTTCCATGCCCCAGAAGCAGCCGCCCGCCAGATATATGACATTTTCCGTGGTATCCATATACATGCTTCCTTCACCGGACATATCAGAGGGCTGTCCGGTCATTTCCTTCTCGTCCGTTTTCTTCGGCATATTCTTCTGCCCGGCAGCGCAGCCGCTCAGCAGCAGCACCGCGGTGAGCAGAAGGGGCAATGCTCTCCGATACATGGTGAAGTCCTCCTTTCTGAGGAGATAAATCCGTTTGTCAGCCCATATCGGCGGCAAGAGTCTGGTCGATGAGCTTCTGCAGCGTTTCCATCTGCGCCTTGCTGGTGACGGCGCCCACGATGGGATCGCCCACGATGTTGCCGCTGCGGTCAACCACATAGGTGGTGGGGTAAGCGAAGATGTTTGCGGTGAACATGCCGGCCTCGCTGTCGGAAGCGAAGTACACATTCTGATAGGTCGCGCCCTTCTTCATCAGCACATCCTTTGCATCAGAGATCGCCGCTTCGTCGCCATCCAATGTGAAGGAGTTGATGCCGATGAGAGAGCCGCCCTTTTCGGCGAGCTCCTTGCTCAGCGCTTCCAGTTCGCCCAGCTCACCCACGCACGGGCCGCAGGTGGTGAACCAGAAGTTGACAACCGTAACGGCGCTGCCGGAAAAAAGCTCGTCGCTCGTCACATCGTTCCCGTCCAGATCCTTGCCCACAAAGGAGGGGAATTTCTGCATGCTGCCGCTATCGGGGAGCATGCTGGTATCGCCGGAGATGTTCATGCTGCCGTCCGCGGGCACGCTCATGGCGCCGTCAAGGGATTCCTGCGCCGCCTCGGGGTACTTTTTCTCGATCATGGTGAGCTTGCTTTCAATGTCGCGGATCTTTTCCGCCTCGCCGCGGATCAGCTTCAGCTCGTCCGCCGTAAACTGGTCCTTGGCGGATTCGATGGTGTCCAGCAGGAAGTCGCCGTAGTTTTTGCCGTCCTCCTGCATGGTCATGCCCTTGTCGGCCGCCATGAAAACCTTTTCCCAAAGCGCGGTGTTCTCCGAGAGGATCGCGTTTTCCTGCGCCATCAGCTCCTTGTGCATGGCGACAGCTTCCTCGGCGTTTTTGGGCTCTCCGGTCATGGCGTCGCCGCTGCCTGTCTCACCCTTTGCGCCGCACGCGGCCAGAGACAGCACCATCATCACTGCCAGCAGCAGCGCAATACTTTTCTTGACATTCATTTTGTTTCCTCCGTTTTTTGTTTTATTTGATTTATTGTACCCGGTATATTCTGCTCGCCCGTTCCGAAGCCAAAGCGGAAGCTCACGGCGTTTGTGGGACAGGCGCGGACACACATTCCGCAGCGGATGCACTCGGTATGGTTGGGCGTCTTCGTCACATCCACATCCATCTTGCAGGCTCTGGCGCATTTTCCGCAGGAGACGCATTTGTTCCCATCTACCTTCATCTGGAAAAGCGATACCTTGTTCAGCAAGGCGTAGAACGCGCCCAGCGGGCAGAGCCATTTGCAGAACGGGCGGTAAAAAAGCACGCTCAGCACGACTACCGAAATCAGCACGCAGAGCTTCCATGTGAACAGCTTTCCCAGCGCCGCCCGAATGCCGGCATTGGCAAGAGACAGCGGGATCGCCCCCTCCAGCACGCCCTGCGGGCAGAGATACTTGCAGAAGTAAGGATCGCCCATTCCCACGTCGTTCACAAGGAACGCCGGCAGCAGAACGACCATGACCAGCAAAACGGCGTATTTGAGATATGTCAGCGGCTTGAGCTTTTTTGTGGAGAGCTTTTTCGTCGGGATCTTGTGCAGCAGCTCCTGAAACCATCCGAAGGGACACAAAAAGCCGCAGATCAATCGGCCGAGCAAAACGCCGAGCAGGATGAGGATTCCTGTGATATAATAAGAAAAGCTGAACTTTGACGACCCCACCACCGCCTGAAACGCCCCGACGGGGCACGCACCGGAGGCTGCCGGGCAGGAGTAGCAATTCAGCCCCGGCACGCAGACGGTTTTCCCCGCGCCCTGATACAGGCTGCCCTTGAGGAAGTTGGGCAGGTGCAGGTTGGTCAGCAGCGCTGCCCCCGCCTGTATCCAGCCCCGGAAGCGGGCCAGAAGCTGCGAGACGCTCAAATTCTTTTTACCCAATACCTACACACTCCAGACATAGTTTGATTGCTTTGCTCAGCACCGCCGCCGATTCGCCCCGCCAGACGCCGAAGCACACCATGGCAACGCCGGCAAGCAGCAGGAAAACCTGCAAGGCCGCTTTTTCTCTGTGGCTCATGAACAACTCTCCTTCCGTTTTCTGCCCCTATCATAGCGCAGGGCAGTTAAATTCCCCGTTAAGAATCAAAACTTAACACAAATCTTATCCATCCCTGATATTATTAGATCAAACGAAAAAGAAACAGGAGGCTTTTGATGCACCTTTTGGTAATTGAGGATGAGCGCGCGCTGTGCGAAACCATTGTGCGCAGCCTGCGGCGGCTGGCGTACAGCGTGGATTACTGCTTTGACGGAGAAAAAGCACTGGAGCTGCTCGGCACGGAGCGGTACGATCTGGTGCTGCTGGATCTGAATCTGCCGGGGAAGGACGGCATGACGGTGCTGCGCACCCTGCGGCAGGCAGACTGGGAGACGAAGGTGCTGATCCTCTCCGCCCGCGGAGAGGTGGAGGATAAGGTCGAGGGGCTGGACGCGGGGGCCAACGACTATCTGGCAAAGCCCTTTCATCTCGCGGAGCTGGAGGCGCGCATCCGCAGTCTTACGCTGCGGCAGTTTACGCAGCGGGATGTGATATTGACCTGCGGGGCGCTGACCTTTGATACGCGCTCGCGCACCGCCGCCGTCAACGGGCAGACCTTGACGCTCACCCGCAAGGAGACGGGGATTTTGGAATATCTGATGGTGCATCAGGGGCGGCCGGTCAGTCAGGAGGAGCTGATGGATCACGTCTGGGACAACAGCGTGGACAATTTCAGCAACTCCATCCGGGTGCATATCTCCGCTCTGCGCAAAAAGCTGCGCGCCGCGCTGGGCTGCGACCCCATCCGCAACCGCATCGGCGAGGGGTATCTGATGGGAGGGGAGGACGCATGAAGCGGCTTTCTTTGCAGTGGCGCATCACGCTGCTGACCGTGCTGCTCATCGGCGCGGCCTGTGTTTCCATGAAGCTGCTGCTCTGCGCCTCCGGGCTGCACTATATGGACTCCATCGGCAGCTTCATTCAGGATTACGGCAGCGCCGCCGTGGAAGGCGATCCGGCGTTTTTCGATCCGGAGCTTGCCGGAATGAACGAGGATGTGACCATTGTCATACACGGCGCGAAGACGTCCTTCTGCACAACGAACTGGTATATCACGGCGGCGGTGACGGTGCTGAGCGGCGTTTTGGCGTATTTCGTCAGCGGCCGCGCGCTCAAGCCTCTGCGCAGCTTTGCCTCGCAGGTGGAGAAGGTGCAGCTGAACAATCTGGCGGATATGAAGATTGATGAAGATGTTCTTCCGGAGTTCCGGCAGTTGAGTCAGTCCTTCAATCAAATGCTGGAGCGGTTGAACAACGCCTTTGCCGCCCAGCGGCAGTTCACTGGCAACGCCGCCCACGAGCTGCGCA
>OMNU01001422.1_pt1 | contig 10710 bp, 8 predicted proteins | sample 1673511 | NCBI WGS metagenome assembly OMNU01 (sample SAMEA103958113, study PRJEB25191) | human gut metagenome | reverse complement strand
ATTCTGATACAGCTATCCGGTATACATCTTCAAAATCTGTCGCTGCTGCTCCTATTTCATTATCTATCACATACTTTTCACAGCTCAACCCCTTTTTAACTATCACTGGGATTCCGGCAGCCATATAAAGTCCAAGCGCCTGTTCATCCGCATCCCAAATCAATCCAAAGCCTCCGTCTGACAACCTGAGTATAGATTCCATGGCACGGTACTCATCATATTGCACCACCTCTATATTCAAATTGTTCAATGGATATTCATTTTGACTCGTTTCCGCCATGATATATAGTTTTTTATTTTTATGCTCATTTGTGCAAATGTCTGTCATATAATCCGGTATATTCTGAATCAGATAAGGTTTTTCTTTTAATCCATTTGCGATATAGTAATCCCGCAGCGCAGCTGAGGCAAAAATAAACATATCAGCCCTGTTAAGCAGCGTGATTTCATCACTCAAAGCATACTCACTGTCATCTCTATCGGATGCTATTTCCTGTATAAACGCAACAATTTTTGTTCCATGATATCTTCTTAAATGCTCAAATAAAAATCCATCGTATCTGGGACTCTCTCCGCTTGGATGCTGAAAAATCACTATATCCTCCGGACAAAGTGATGCGATTATGCCATCCATCCTAACATGAAGCTCATCATCACTATCATATGCATCAGGAAATTTAAATAAACTCATTTCTTTAAAGCCAAGTGTTTCACCAGCGTTTTTCACTGCATTTTGACGGAGACCAATCAATCCGGCCGAAGCAAAGCTCCTCAATGCCTTCAAAAATCTCAGCGAGGACAATCAGGATATCATCATAGGGAAAACGAAGGAATTGCTCCGGGAACAGCGTTTCGATAATCCGCCTGTTGCAGCAGATGGAAACCGGAAGGCTGTTGGAAAATAATAAGCCTCGCGTGGTACCGGGGCATGAGGGGGAAATAGAAGTAAGGAGGGATACGCATGGATAACGCTTCCAACACCTTACAAAAGATAAAAGATCTGAATTTACCGTTCGCAGGATATCAGGTGGTCAGTGACGAAGAATTTGAACAGGAACTCTCTGACAGGCTCTCCAGACTGGGAGAAGCTTATAGTGAGGAATTTTACCGCAACCGCAGTAGCCGCAGTAAAGATCCTTATCTGTCAGGGAGAGACCTTGATCTGCTCATTTTAGAAGCTATGGAGAGGTCGTACTGTCACTGTGATGGGAATTCCATTGCAGAAGAGAAATAGAATCATCTTACAGCCGCTATGGTGTACTTACCCAGGCAGCTGGTAGGGGTGGCATACCCGTTCCGAGTCTTGCGGAAGGGGGAATATTTATGAGTACATATGAAGAATTCATGGTAATACTGACGGTTGCTGTTTTGATCGTTGCGATTTTGGACTATGTCAACCATAAAAAATAACTGCCCCTAAAACTCTTGGCCGAGTGGGGCAGTTATTTTTGCTATAAAATCTCGCCGGAACAGGTAGCGCACACTACCTGCCAGCTGTCTTATTAAGTACATTATAGCCGCTTATTCCCAAAAATGCAAGTATGATTCTACACAAAACAATCTGAGAAACGAGGTGCTCCTATGCCTGCATACAAAGAAGAAAACGGCACATGGACTTCAAAATTCAAATACAGGAACTGGCTTGGAGAATACAAGCAGAAAACCAAGAGGGGATTTGCCCGGAAAAAGGATGCTCTAGACTTTGAAGCTACCTTCAAAGCGAACTACATCCGTTCGGCCAACATCCCCTTCAGTGCATTAGTGGATAATTATCTGGGAGACTTCAGCGATAACAGGGATATTGATATCACGACCGTTGTCCGTAAGAAGCAGTGCTTCTCCACTATGCTCCTGCCCTTCTTTTCCAAGAAGCCGATCAACGAGATCGACGAACTGGATATCCGTAACTGGCAGAACTGGGTCCGGCAGAAGGGATATGAGAAGAAACCGGATGTAGGCTATGCTCCCACTTATCTGAAATCCATCAATAACGAAATGTCCGCCGTAATGAATTATGCTGTGCGGTACTATAAGCTGCCGGATAATCCCTGCGTGCGTGCAGGGAGCATGGGAAAAGGCTCTGCGGATGCCATGCAGATCTGGACACTTGACCAGTTCGAGCTGTTTATCTCTGCCGCCGACAAGACCGATGCGAAGATCGCTTTTGATATCCTGTTCTGGACCGGTATCCGTGAGGGAGAGCTTCTGGCACTGACACCGGCAGACTTTCTCCCGGGTCTCAAGCTGAGTATCACCAAGAGTTTTGCCGTGGTAGAGGGAGAGCATATTATCAAAGATCCTAAGACCGAGAACAGCAACCGTACCATTGCGATCCCACAGTTTCTGTATAACGAAGTACAGGAGTATTTTGTAGGATTGTACGGGTTACAGCCTACAGACCGGCTTTTCATGTTCACGAAGTCATTCCTGCTGTATGAGGTCAAACGTATGGCCAAGGCTGCCGGACTGGATCCAATCCGGGTGCATGATTTTCGTCATTCACACGCTTCCCTGCTGATAGAGATGGGATTCAACATTCTGGCCGTATCGGAACGTCTTGGTCACAAGGACGTGAAGACAACCTGGAACACTTATGCGCACCTCTATCCGGACAAAGGCAGACAGATCGCATTCGGTCTGCAGGAGGTCAAACTCTCCGGTATCACTTCCAACCAGACGGCAGAGGATCAAGTACTCAGCCTTCTTGGTGCCATTCAGAAGATGCTGCCTAACTATAATACCTACGAGACGGACGACATTATTCTGTGGGATCGTGTGGAGAAGAAAAAAGAGATTATCACCAGGGAGCAGTTTAACGAGTTGGCCAACTATGAGATGGAACCTGCAGAGGCATTTGTCATCATGATGCAGGACGGATATTTTGTAAATGGACCTTCCGAGGTATTCTGTTTCTCCAGCCGGGGGATGCCGGTCGAATACCTCTAAAATACGTTCTGAGCGTTGCAATTTTGATTTTGGGTGTCATTTGGGTGTCACTTGGATAATAAAAAAGCCGGGAACCCTTGATTTTACTGGGTTCCCGACAAATTGACAATCATTCAAACTCAATCGTTCCGGGCGGCTTACTGGTAATATCATACATTACCCGATTCACATGGCTCACCTCATTGATGATCCTGCTGGTCACCTTCTGTAATACTTCATAAGGGATCTGTGCGCTCTCTGCGGTCATGAAGTCGATGGTCTTCACGGCTCTCAATGCGATGGCGTAATCATAGGTTCTCTCATCACCCATAACGCCTACGGATCTCATATTGGTCAGGGCTGCGAAGTACTGGTTGATCTCGCGGTCCAGACCTGCGTTAGCGATTTCCTCGCGGTAGATGGCATCTGCATCCTGTACGATCTTGACCTTCTCAGCGGTCACTTCGCCGATGATACGGATACCCAGTCCGGGACCGGGGAACGGCTGACGGAATACCAGATGCTCTGGAATGCCAAGCTCCAGTCCTACCTTGCGGACCTCATCCTTGAACAGGTTGCGCAGAGGCTCGATGATCTCCTTGAAATCTACATAGTCGGGCAGACCGCCTACGTTGTGGTGGGACTTGATCACTGCGGATTCACCGCCCAGTCCGCTCTCTACCACATCGGGATAGATGGTTCCCTGTACCAGGAAATCCACGGCACCGATCTTCTTCGCCTCTTCCTCGAATACACGGATGAACTCTTCGCCGATGATCTTTCTCTTATGCTCCGGCTCGGATACACCTGCCAGCTTGCTGTAGAAACGCTCCTGCGCATTCACACGGATGAAGTGCAGATCGTAATTGCCGTTGGGACCGAAGACTGCTTCTACCTCATCGCCCTCATTCTTACGGAGCAAGCCGTGATCTACAAAGACACAGGTCAGCTGCTCGCCGACTGCCTTGGATAACAGTACTGCTGCCACGGAGGAATCCACGCCGCCGGACAATGCACAGAGGACTTTACCCTTACCAACCTTCTCACGAATTGCCTTAATGGACTCTTCCACGAAGGAATCCATCTTCCAGTCACCGCAGCATCCGCAGATATTACGTACGAAATTATACAGCATCTTGGAGCCTTCCACCGTGTGGAGTACTTCCGGATGGAACTGGATTGCATACAGTCCACGCTCTACGCACTCTGCTGCTGCCACAGGGCAGTTTGCAGTGGTAGCTACGGCACGGAAGCCGGGTGCCAGTTTCGAAATATAGTCGAAATGGCTCATCCAGCAGATCGTATTCTCAGATACATCGGAAAATAGCTTGGAACTGCGGTCTACCTTCACCTCAGTCTTGCCATATTCCCGAACGGCTGCACGTTCTACCTTACCACCCAGCACATGGGTCATCAGCTGTGCGCCGTAACAGAGTCCCAGCACAGGAACTCCTAAGTGAAACAGATCCTCGGAGCAGGTAGCTGCACCGGGTTCATAGCAGCTTGCGGGGCCGCCGGTCAGGATGATTCCCTTAGGATTCATCGCTTTTATCTTATTCAAGTCTGTCTTGTAAGAGTAGATCTCGCAATATACATTGCATTCTCTGACTCTTCTGGCGACCAGCTGATTGTACTGTCCGCCAAAATCAATGACAACTACCAGTTCTTTTTCCATGGTTGTCCTCCAGTATATTTTTCTGTCCTCTATTATAGGGTATGGTGCAGGGGAAGTCAAACCCTACCGCACCAGTTCTTCCAATTTTCCGAAGGTATAACCCATTTCTTCCCATTTCGTGAGCAGCTCATCCAGAATCTCCCCATTGGTCTTCGAGGTATTATGTAACAGCACCACCGCTCCGGGGTGGATCCTGCCTGTCAGTTTGGAAAAAGCTTCCTCGTGGCTGGGCTGTGCATCCACGTTCCAGTCCACATATGCCAGGCTCCAGAAAAAAGTGGAATACCCCAGATCCTTTGCCATCTGCAGATTCGTCTCACTGTATTTTCCCTGGGGCGGCCGATAGTACATCGCCATCTCCGTGCCGGTGGTCTCCTGAAAAAGAGTTCTCACGTCATCCATCTCCTTCTGAAAAACCGCCGGATCAGAAATTTTCGACATGTCATAATGATGATAAGTATGGTTTCCCACGGTGTGTCCGTCCTCCACCATGCGCTTCACCATCTCGGGCGCCGACTCCAGAAAATGTCCTACCACAAAAAAGGTCGCCGGTGCATTATGCTTTTTCAATGCATCCAATATAGCAGAGCTATTACCGTTCTCATAACCACAATCAAAAGTGAGATAGATCTTTTTCTCCTCCGCAGCTCCCACATAATAGGCATTGTACTCTTTTAGTTTTTCCGCAGATGCCGTGCCGGTGGGCTGTGTTCCTTCCGCCCCGAATCCCAATCCCCAGTTTTCTGCTGAAAATAACGCTTCCGTGTTCTCTAACGCAGTTCCCGCCGTCTCCTGTGTCTTTATTTCCCGCTGCATACGCAGACCGTAGGCAATGGCTCCGATGCTTCTTCCGAGGAAAAACATTGCCAGCAAGAGCACTCCCAACATCAGACCATTCTTATAATGTTTCTTCATCAATACCGCTGATTTTTTCCCGACTTCCCATACTTTTTTGAAAATAGGATTTTCCCACATCTCACGATCCCTTACCGGTATTTCTACCCGTCTCTTCTATAATATTCATAATATTTTATGTACTATAGCTTTTCCCTTATGTCATGGATCTCCCCACGCATACACACCAAAATTCATCCCGTTGTATATATTATAAAAATGGATTCTTCGGAGCAACGCCATGGACTGCAAGGAAATGATCCTGTCAGAGGACACCTATGACATTATCACAGACTTTTCCGCATCGGAATTTCTGGGAGATGACAATAATTGTTATGAACGCATCGGAGAAGATTTTTTGATTTTGTATCTGGCCAATCTGGGAATCCGCAATCCAAAGATTGATTTTTTTCCCTATCACAATATGCCAAAGCTTTATGGGCTCATGCAGCTATCTCCCTCCGGTGAGACGCCACCCGGTGCCGCTCCCTTTGATCCGGCAAGCCTGATCGCCAGTGGGATCACCCAGGTACAGCGTCCGCCCCTAAGTCTCACGGGGCAGGGCGTGATCCTGTGTTTTATCGATACCGGTATTGATTACCAAAATCCTGTGTTTCTGGACGAGAACGGCAACAGCCGTGTCCTGGCGATCTGGGATCAGACGGTTCAGACCGGAGCGCCCCCTGATGGGTTAAAATATGGTTCTGAATACCGCAGAGAGGATATTAACCTGGCGTTGCGTTCCGAGGATCCTTATTCCATCGTTCCCTCCCGGGACGAAAACGGACACGGCAGTATCCTCGCCGGAGTCGCAGCCGGCAGTGTCGTCAGACAAGGCAATTCTTATATCGGTGCTGCACCGGGTGCCGACATCGTCGTGGTGAAGCTCAAGGAATGTAAGCAATATCTGCGCAGCTTTTATCTGGTGCCCGAGGGTGTTCCCGCCTATCAGGAAAATGATATTATGCTGGGCATCAAATATGCGGAATCCTTCGTGCGGCTCTTCGAACGTCCGGTAGTCATCTGTCTGGGTCTGGGAACCAACCAGGGAGATCACGCGGGCAATTCCTCCCTGTCACGGTATCTCTCTTCTCTCGCTGTCCGCAGAAGCCGTGCCGCCATCGTCTGCGGGGGAAATGAAGGGAACGCCTCACACCATTACCATGGAAGACTAAGCGCTCAGACACCTGGGGAGGATTCCCGGGATGTGGAGATCCGGGTCAGCGAAGGCTGTATCGGATTCTGGCTGGAGCTTTGGGGTGCTCTGCCGGATGCTTTTAATCTGAGCATCCGCACTCCCGGCGGGGAAAATATTCCTGAACTGCGCCTGGGATTGCAGCAAAGTGTGACCTATTCCTTTATTTATGAAAAAAGCAGAGTCACTATCGACTCTGCTCTTGTGGAAGAAAATTCCGGCGAGGAACTGATCCTTGTACGCATCCAGGATCCTACCCCCGGTATCTGGACCTTTCGTGTCTCTGCTTCCGGTAGTTTATATAACGGTAATTTTCACATGTGGCTGCCTATCACAGAATTTCTGTCTACTCCGGTATATTTTCTCAATCCGGATCCCGACATGACTCTGACGGAGCCCTCGATGGCGCCGGAGGTTCTGAGCGTTTCTACTTACAATGCGGAAAATAACAGTTTTTACGCAGAATCCGGCAGAGGCTTTGGGCGCACCGGGCAGATCCGTCCGGACTTATCCGCTCCCGGAGTCAATATCTCCACCATTGACGGGCGCCGTACGGGAAGCAGCATGGCTGCCGCTATCACTGCCGGAGCCGTAGCACAGTTTTTCCAATGGTCAGTCATTGAGGGCAATAACCGGCTGGCGGAAAGCCGGGAAATCCGCAGTTATTTCATACGCGGTGCCGTGCGTACGCAGGGTCTGAACTACCCCAACCGGGAATGGGGCTACGGCAGACTGAATTTAGAGGAGACCTTCAATGCCCTGCTCCGGGTATGACTATAGGATTTTTCGAATATTTCGGACAATAGAGGCTTCTGTTTTGTACGTTATCTTCCATTTTCATCTGTGCTTTTGGAAAAAATCCTAGCATACCCATAAGACAATGGGCGATCCGTCATATCCGCAAAACGTAAAGGGAAATTCTCTTTTTCTTCCATGCGGTTCGGGCAGTCTCTCCTGCCGCACCCGAGACAGATTCCGGCACATTTGGTAAAAGGATCCTTCGTCAGCTCCGCATAAAATACCACGCTTTTTTTCGGGATCATGCAATATGCTGCATTACAGGTAACCGGCAATGCAAGCTCCTGCAGAAGCATGGGCAGATTCGCCAGCCGCAGCAGACTGCCTATTTGGGATTCCGAAGTCTCAGAAATCTCCCCACCTAAAAAATGCAGTCTGGCAACATGCAGATTCCGATGCACAGCTACCCACTCTGTATAAGCCCGGTAGCTTTTTAATAATAATTCACTGGACAGCACCTCGATCATATAACTCTCTGTCAGAAATCCGTTCTGCAAATACTTTTCCTGCAGTGCATCGATCCCTTTTCCCAGGGTAATGCCTACAGCCAAAAAAGACTGATCCCTCCCGGGAAAAGTCTCTTTGATTTCTCTGTCCTGCCATCCCGCTTCTGTCTCCAGGCAGGGGATCATCTCACCTGCCAGCCTCTTCAGATTGGGATATTCTTCCGGATCATAATGATATTTTTCCATCACACTGTGCAGAAATTGTTCGTTCCTGCACAGTGCTGTAATTTCTGAAAAAAAAGTCTGCATGTTCACCTGTTCTCCCGGAATACCGGCTATCTCATGACGCCGACATATTTTCACTGCATCCGGTTAATTGTTTTTAATGCGCAGGCATCTGATGGCATTGAGAACAGCCAGTACCATCACTCCTACATCTGCGAAGATAGCAACCCACATATTGGCGATACCCAGCGCACCCAGGATCAGGCAGATGGCTTTGACTGCCAGCGCAAATACGATGTTCTCGTAGACGATACGCAGACATTTGCGGGAAATCCGCATAGCCAGGGCAATCTTGGCAGGATTGTCATCCATCAGGACCACGTCTGCAGCTTCAATGGCTGCATCAGAACCAAGTGCTCCCATGGCGATACCGATGTCAGCACGGGACAATACCGGTGCATCGTTGATACCATCGCCCACGAATGCCAGTTTTTCCTTCGCACCCTTCTCCTGCAACAGCTTCTCCACGCAACTTACCTTGTCTGCGGGAAGCAGCTCACTGTGTACCTCATCTAATTTTAACTCACCGGCCACATGTTCTGCAACTGTTTTGCTGTCACCGGTCAGCATGATGCATTTCTTCACGCCGGAATTTTTCAGGGAGGCAATTGCTTCCTTCGCACCATCCTTGATCACATCGGAGATCAGGATGTATCCTGCATAGTTACCGTCTACCGCCACATGAACCACTGTACCTACACCGGTATTTTCCGTATAAGCCAGGTTCAGGCTCTTCATCAGCTTTGCATTGCCGGCTGCCACCTGTCTGCCATTCACTTTGGCAGTTACACCGTGTCCGCTGATCTCCTCCACATCACTGACGTTAGAGGCATCCAGTTCTTTTCCATAAGCGTTCTTCAGACTCTTGCTGATGGGATGACTGGAATAACTCTCCGCATAAGCAGCATACTCCAGCAGTTCTTCCTCTGTAAATCCCTGACCGGGATAGATACCCGTTACATCGAATACACCTTTGGTCAGGGTACCGGTCTTGTCAAATACCACATACTTAGTCTCAGACATCGCTTCCAGATAGTTGGATCCCTTCACCAAAATGCCGCAGGCACTTGCCGCACCGATTCCTCCGAAGAAGCTCAAAGGAATGGAAATGACCAGCGCGCAGGGACAACTGATTACCAGGAAGGTCAGAGCACGGATGATCCAGGTGCTCCAGGCTGCCGGGTTGCCCATGATCAGGTTGATCACAGGAGGCAGGATGGCCAGGGCCAGGGCACTGTAGCAGACAGCCGGGGTATAATATCTTGCGAACTTCGTAATAAAGTTCTCAGATTTGGACTTCTTCATGCTGGAGTTCTCTACCAGATCCAGGATCTTGGATACCGTAGATTCTCCGAATTCCTTGGTAGTACGGATCTTTAATAGTCCTGTCAGGTTCACACAGCCGCTGATCACATCCTGGTCCACAGTGATCTCTCTGGGAACACTTTCACCGGTCAGGGCACTGGTATTCAGAGTGGAAGTGCCTTCCACAACCACACCGTCAATGGGAACTTTCTCACCGGGACGTACCACGATAATGGTTCCGATCTCTACATCATCAGGATCTACCTGCTCCAGACTGCCGTCTTCGGCCTCGATATTAGCATAGTCGGGACGGATATCCATCAGTGCACTGATATTCTGGCGGCTTTTGCCTACAGCGACTGACTGGAACAATTCGCCGATCTGGTAGAACAGCATAACTGCCACGCCCTCGGAATACTCTCCCAGTCCCATAGCACCTACTGTCGCTACTGCCATCAGGAAATTCTCATCAAACACTTCACCATGCATGATGCCCAGAACGGCTTTTCTTAAAATATCATATCCGATCACCGCGTAAGGGATCAGGTACAGCAATCCCAGCCACAGTCCTTCCAGCGGAACAAAATGTAAAATAACTAATAAGATTGCCGCTACAATAATGCGGATCAATACTTTTTTCTGTTTCTTTGTCATAGGAATCCTCCTTGCTTTCCTACGAAATTATCAAGTCTCCCGGTAAAGAGAGTATCTGCTCTCCTTCCGGAATTCATCCTATAAATAAATTTCGCAATCATCCTCTACTCTCTTGCAGGCTTTTACCACATTCTCCATAACGGCCTTCTCATCGCTGCCGTCAGCGAATTCCACTTTCATCTTCTGGGTCATGAAGCTGACGGTCGCATCGGTAACGCCTTCTACCTTCTTCGCTGCATCCTCCATCTTCAGAGCACATGCTGCACAATCTACTTCGATCTTGTAAGTTTTCTTCATGGTAATATCCTCCTCTTTCTCCATTAGCATTTCCTGCTTTTTAGATGCTAATGATTTGCATTTAGTTTTAATATTCATTCATATGAGCCACTGTTCATATGTTTATATTACCATATGCCGGGAAAAAGTCAATACTGTTTTTAAATGTTTTGTAAATTGAAAGTTAGTGAAATATTTGTTCTAAAATCCACGCAGAAAGGGCTGCCCGCCCCGGACTCGGATGCTAGCTACAACTG
>OMNU01001421.1_pt1 | contig 10716 bp, 8 predicted proteins | sample 1673511 | NCBI WGS metagenome assembly OMNU01 (sample SAMEA103958113, study PRJEB25191) | human gut metagenome | reverse complement strand
GAACGCCACGGACGCGGAGCTTGAGGATGCCTGCCGCCTCGCGCAGGCGGACGACGCTCAGCGCCCACCACGCGCGGTATTTGGGCGGGATCATGTAATACGCGGGCTGATAGCCTTCTCCGCCCAGCAGGCCGACATAACGGCTGGGCAGCAGCATGCAGCCCATGCCCTCGCTCGTCAGGCGGCGCAGCAGCTCGTAGTTTCGGCTGGTGAGCAGAACCCGCGGCTTCACGCCTGCCTCGGCCAGCACGCGGTCGGTGATCTGCCGGATGCGCTGACCGGGCGAGACCATCAGAAACGGCTCACCGCCCAGCAGCGCGGGGTCAAGCTCGGGCTGGGGCGCGTTCGGCCGCTGCACGGCCAGCGCGGCGAGGCGCTCGTCATGCGGCGCGGCGATGAGAAACGGGTCGCGCCCCAGCGCTTCAAAATCCAGCGAAGGGTTGCCGGTCAGCCCGTCGTCCGGCCCGGTGTGCAGAATGGCGAAATCCAGCCTGCCGCTGAGCAGACTGCGCTCCACCTGGTCGGTCGTTTCCTCGCAGATGCGCACCTCGATGCCGGGGTGCTCCCGGTGAAACGCGGGCAGCATGCGCGGCAGATGTGCCGTTGCCAGATAGTTGGTGATGCCCACGGTCACGCGCCCCTGCGACAGCGCGCGCTCCTCGTTGATCTCCGATTCAAACGCCGCGTAGACGCGCAGCACCTCGCAGGCCATGCGATAATATTTCTCGCCCGCGTAGGTCAGCACCAGCCCGCCGGCGGTGCGCGTGAACAGCCGCGTGCCGAGCTGCTGCTCGAGGGTCATCACACAATGGCTCAGCGACGGCTGGGTGACAAACAGCTTCTGCGCGGCGCGGGTCATGCTTTTTTCGTCCGCGATGGTCTTGATGTAAAGCAGTTCTCTGGTGGTCATGGCGTTTCCTCGTGCGGGGGGTTCAGAGGGAAGGGGTTCGGTCGGGCGCGAGCAGCGCGGGGAGCGCGAAAAGCGCGAAAAAAGCGCTGCACAGGTTTCGATAGGTGAAATAGGTGTGGTCGGATGCGTGGTTGGAGAGCGCCAGCGTCCACAGCACGGGCGCGAGCAGGGGGAGCAGCAGGAGCAGCGCGCGGCCGTCGAGGCGGCGCGGCCTGCGGCGGATGAACAGGGCGAGCAGCAGCGCCAGCACGGCCAGCAGAATCACGCGATAGGCCGTCTTATCCGTCACGATGCGGATGTTGCGCAGCAGGATATCCAGCCGGGAGTGAGATTCGCCGCCCGCGGACAGCCGGAGGGAGATTTGGTCGCCGACGGCGGCGATTCCGTCCTGCCCCAGCACGAGAAAGTTGAGCCCCCATTTCAGCATCCACATGCAGGCATAGCCGAGCGCCCAGCCGACGCAGCACAGGAGCGCTTCCCGCATCAGGCCGCCGAAGGAAATCGTCGTTTTCGTCTCCAGCGCAATCAGGAGAATCAGCGGGAAGCTGAGCGAAACGACGGGGAACGTCAGCAAATCGAAGTAGTTGACGAACAGGCCGATCAGCGCGAAAAAAACGGGCAGACCGACGCTTCGGGATAACGCCGGTTTCAGCGCGAGAAGCAGCGAACACGCCAGCAGCGCGATCAGCGAAACCGGCGCATATTGCAGGCAGAGCCCCAGCGCGGGCGGCGACATGAAGAACCACGAAACCGCAAAGGCCGGGATGAGCTGCTGCAAGCCGCGCCGAACCATCAGCAGCACCGTCCAAAGGAGCAGCGCCGTCTGCGCAAAGAGAAGGAGCATCTGCAGGTTGGTGAAGGTGAACAGGCAGAGCAGCAGCCGGAGCGCGAACGTGTAGCCGTGCCAATAGCGGCTGTAGGGAACGTTGTTCGGGGAGGGAACCGCGTCCGAATAGGTGGCGTAAGCCTCCCAATCGGTTTGATCCTCCTGCGGGGGCAGATCCGTGCGCAGGCCGCTGAACGCCATGCGCAGGAGCGGGTCGTCGCCGATATAGGCGGCGGTTTTGAGAATCAGCACGGCGGTGTAGTTGTCCAGCCGGGAGGAAGCGAAGCCGCCGACGATCTCCGGGCTGGCCGACTCGTAGCCGAGCAGATCGACGGCCTGTTCGGCGTGCTCCCGCATGGCGGGCGTGTCGATGAGAAACGCGGTCAGGCTCATCGCAAGGCAGAGCGATACGGCCAAAAGCAGCGCCAGCGCGCCGCGAATGGGTTTTATTTTCAGCATCTTCCGCTCCCTTCCGTCAGCGCTTCCGCTGGCCGGGGGCGCGCTTGGCGGCGGGCTTTGGCGCGCCGAGCCTGCGGTGCAGCACGTCCTCCCGCGCGACGGAATAGCCGAAGAAGCCCTCGGGGCGCGGTTTCAGCGGGAAATATTCGCCGTGCGCATAGCTGACCAGATTCGCGCGGCCAAGGTGCAGGCTGCCGTCCGGGTCAAACAGCGCGTCCTTCACGTAGACGTCTTCAACGGCGCAGAGAAACAGCTCGTGCGAACCGAGCGGAAGGCGCTGCTGAACGCGGCAGCAGAGAAACGCGGGCGCTTCGTCCAGCGCGGGCGCGGGGAAGCCGTCAACCTCGCGCGCGTGCAGGCGCATCTCCCTGAATTTATCGACGTCCCGCCCGCTTTTCACGCCGCAGAAATCCGCCGCGCGGCAAAGCGATTGGTCGATCAGGTTCAGGCAGAATACGCCGGATTGCACAATCTGCGCATACGAGTGGCGCGACGGACGCAGGGAGACGCTGATCATCGGCGGCGCGCTGTTGATCACGCCCGCCCACGCGACGGTAATCAGGTTGTCTTTGTCAAAGCCCGGCTCGGTGCCCCGGCAGGAAAGCATCACCGCCGGAATCGGGGAAAGGAAGGTGGTCGCGCCGATGGCGCGGAAATGGTTTGGCATATTTTCCCTCCATGGAAAGAATTGGAATTGGCGCGGCGAAACACAAACCGCGTTTTCTTCATCATACATGGGAAGAAGCGTAAAATCAATAAAAAATTTCCGCCAAATGGGAAGAAATGGCGGCGCTTGTTCGTTCTGTATGCAAAGGCCGCATCGCGGCTCTGTCGGTTGCATAAAGAGATGAAACGTGGTAAGATGGAGCCGAAACTCGAAGGGATTTTTCATCATGGAGGGAATCAGGATGGATCGAAATAAAATGAAACGTAAAATTGCGATGATGCTGTGCGTATGCGTGCTCTTTGCGTCGTCCGCGCCGCTTGCGCTGGCGGAGGCCGAGGCCACGCCGAGCGAACCGCAGGTTGCGACGCTGGAGGAAAACCAGCCTAAGCAGCCTGTGAGCCGCGAAAAAATCGGAATGAAGCTCACGCCTAATAACGGTGTGGTTTCCGTCGCGCTGACCGGCACGGCGGGCGAAGGCGTTGTGGTGGAGCTGTTTACGAAAACAGAGAATAGCGTCGATAAACAGAAAGCGACGTTTGACGCAAGCGGCAAGGCCGCTGTGCAGATGACCGTGAAGGAAAGCGGGAACTACGTTGCCGTCGCGCAGTATGCGGAAACACCGAGCAACGAGTGGGCTCAGCAGGAAATTGCGTTGACGGTGAAGGCGCCTGATGAGGGCGGTGAGACCGGCGAATCGACGGGCGTTGAACTGATTAAGCCGGGTGAAGGCGGCGCGACCGGCGGTGAAGGCAGCTCCACAACCGGTGGTAATGAGGGCGGAAGCACCACGACCGGCGGCGCTGGTACGGTGACTCCGATAACCCCGACAACTCCGATAACTCCGGAGACTCCGGAAAACCCGGCCACCCCGACCGAGGAGGATAAGCAGTTTAACGTCAAGCTGTATGACGGCAACCTCAAGCTGGATGTTGAAATCACCGGCGGCAGCAATAGGGAAGTCGCCGTCACCCTGACCCACGAAGACGGAACGGTGACCGAAAAGAAAGAGACGCTGTTCAGCGGCGCGGCCAACGTGTCTTTCAGCGGGTTGAAGGCAGGCGTGTACGCTGTGAAGGTTGCTTATACCGGCACATCGAACACCACGCCGTTCAGCGGTTCGGTGACGATTTACGACGAAAACGCGCTGCCTAAGCCGAACGAAAACACCTATCGCAAGATCGTGGCCAATGCGTCTGTGAACGGCCAGAAGATCGGCGTGCAGGTGACGGATTCGGGCTATAACACCTATGACGCGGCGTCGGGCGAAATGAAGGTTCAGCCCAAGACGCTGGTGGTGACGCTCATCGGCGGGCCGAGCACCAAGACCATCAAAACCGATACGGCTTTCGCGGAATTTACCGACCTTCCGGCAGGGCAGTATACTGTCACCGTGGCATATGACGATCATGCGGACGCCGCGCTGGAAAGCACGATCAACGGCCTGACGGTTGCGCAGAATACGCAGGCCATCACCGCGACGGCGACGGCGGGCGTGAAGCGCATCGACGTGGATGTGACGGCGGCCAGCCCGATGAGCGTGGTGGCCACGCTGATGCAGAACGGCCAGCCGAAGGATACCCGCTCGATTGCGGCGGGCGTGGGCAAGGTCAGCTTTGAAAACCTCGCGGCGGGCACGTACAGCGTTTCCGTCAACTACGCGCCCGCGCAGACCGGCGTTGCGGCGACGGTGATCGATAACCTGAACGTCACCGAGGAAAACGTGAAGATCGCCATCAGCGGCGTAACGCCGGGCGAAAATAAGCTCACCGTCAGCGGCACGGCGAAGCCGAACGAGCCCGTGATGATTTCCACCGTGCCGGACGGCGGCAGCACCATCGTCAACGCGGATGCAAACGGCAAATTCTCCGCCGAGCTGGCGCGCACGGCGGGCACCTATACCGAGGTTAGCGCGCAGTATGTCAGCGATGCGGCCAGCCGCGTCACCCTGAAAGGCACGTTCGTCGTCACCGGCACGGTCACAAAGCCCGGGCTGGAGGTGGACGATCTCTACAACAACAGCCTGACCGTCGTGGCCAAGACGACCGCGGGCGTGACCGTCTATCTCAAGACGGGCGATTATGAGCAGACCCTCGTTGCGGATAACCGCGGCATCGTCCGCTTCACCCTGCCGCATACCTACGCGCAGGGGACGCGCTTCACCCTGACCGTCTATTACGGCGCGGGCAACAGCATGTCCTACAACGTGGAAGCGACCGTGGGCGGCACACCGTATTACAAGCTCTTCAAGCGCGGCAGCCGCGGCGACGGCGTGTATGCGTTGACCAGCCGCCTCTCCGAAATGGGCTACCCGGTTTCCCCGACGAATTATTACAGCGACAGCGTGGCGGCGGCCGTGCGCCTGTTCCAGTCCGCCAACGGCCTGAGCGCGGACGGCATGGCGGGCAAGCTCACGCAGGAGAAGCTCTATTCCGTCAGCGCCATCGGGTATAGCGAGAGCGGACAGACCTATCCGACGCTGGTGCGCGGCGACCGCGGCATGGCGCTGCTCTACACGCTCCAGCAGCGCCTCAAGGATTTGGGCTATTACACCATCCGCGTGGACGGCATCTTCGGCAGCGGCACGCAGCGCGCCGTGCGCTGGTTCCAGTCGGTCAACGGTCTTTCCGTCACCGGCAAGGCGGATAACGCGACCCAGCAGCTCCTCTATTCGGCGCAGGCCAAGGCCGCTTCGGGCTATTCTCCGGAAAGCTACGATACGCTTTCGCGCTCCAACCGCTATAAAGCGGCGGTCGTTCCGCTCCAGCGCCGCCTGAAAGCACTGGGATATTTGAGCGGCTCGGCGGATGGCTACTTCGGCAGCAACACCTATCGCGCCGTGCGCAATTTCCAGAGCCGCAACGGCCTGAGCGTGACCGGCGTTGCCGATTCGGGCACGCAGCAGCTTCTGTATTCCTCCTCCGCGAGACCGGCCTCCGGCTCGTCCTCCTCCGGTTCGGGCTCAAGCACGGGCTACCGCCTGCTGTATTGGGGCTGTAGGGGCGACGCGGTGAAGAGATTGCAGCAGGCGCTGATCGACGCGGGCTACAAGAGCTATGTCCGCTCTGCGGACGGCATCTACGGCCAGTGGACGTATGACGCTGTGCGCGCCTATCAGAAGGACGTCGGCCTCTCCGTGGACGGTATCGCGGGCAAGAACACCCAGAATAAGCTCTACGGAACGAAGTATTGACGGACGGATCATTCATCCGGCTCGCCTCAAGGCCGCCGGGGGGTTGAAAGAGAATCATAAAAAAGATGTGAGTCGGCTTGCGCCTTCTCACATCTTTTTTGATTTGGTCATTGAGAAACCGTGTGACGATCGGATGGAGCGGGAAGCGGGTATCGCTTAGAAGCTCCGTCCGCCGCCGCCGCCGCGGGAAGAACCGCCGCCAAAGCTGCCGCCGCCAAAGCTGCCGCCGCCGAAGCTCCGTCCGCCGCCGCCGCCGCGGGAAGAGCCGCCGCCGAAACCGCCGCCAAAGCCGCCGGACGGGCGGGTGGGGCGAGGCGGACGGGGCGGGCGCGGGCCGAAGCCGCCGCCGCCCATCGGGGGACGCGGGCCGCGCGGGGGACGACGGCGATTGCCGCGGCCGAAGAGCCAGCCCATGAAGAAATAGCTCAGGCAGCCGCCGCGATTCGGCGCCAGCGCGTTAAACAGCACGCAGATGACGATGTAAACAAAGATCACGCCAAGGATGAATTCGAACAAATCAAAGCCCCCTTCGTCGTAACCGCCGTAGCTGCCCGAACCGCCGTAGGCGCTGTCGTAGCCGCTGCCATAGCTGCTGCCGGAAGCGCCCTGCGAGAGGGAGAGCGTCTTGCCCTTTGCGCGGGCGAGATACCGGCATACGTCCTCGTAGAGATTCAGCATGCCCTTGTCGAATTTGTTGTCGGCAAAGTAGTCGATGTTGTCGTCGATCAGATCGCCGCACTTGGAGCCGCTCAGCACGCGGTCAAGCCCCTTGCCCGTGCCGATCTGGATTTTGCGGTCGCCGCGCGCGAGCAGCACGACCACGCCGTTGTTTTCGCCCTTCTGGCCGATGCCCCATGTGTTGATGAGGTCGGTGGCGTAATCTGCCGGGTCCTGCCCGTCGAGGAAATCCACGACGACGGCGACGGCCTGAATGCCGGTTGCGTCTTCGAGCGCCGCGCCATACTGCGCGATGGTATCGAGGGTCGAGCCGGAAAGCACCGAACCGTCGTAATCATACGCATAGGCAAATTCGCTCGGCTTTTTCGGTACGGCGGCCGAAGCGCCGACGGCCAGCGCCAGCATCAAGGCCAGCGCCGTTATGAGTGCCCAAACTTTTTTCATTGCGTTTCCCCTTTCTGGTGATTCTCTTCTTGGGCGGCGTTCTTCGCCGCCTGTTCTTCTTCCATGCGGGCGCGCTCGTCTTCTTCCTCGATGCGCGCGTAGAACCCGCCGACATGGTGCGCGATCATGTGGCCGGCAAAGCCGACGGCCGCGACCGCGACCACCGCGACGATGGCCAGCGCGGCGAGCGCCTTGGGGGAGCGCTTCGCCGCTTCCATCGCGATTTGCAGGTTTTCAAGGCTCAGGCCGGAAAAAATGCTCACTTAAATACCCTCGTACATGTCCGGTTGAGCCAGCAGGAACTTGGTCGGCAGCTTTTCATAGAGCTTTTCCGCCTTTTCGGCCTTCTGGTTGTACGACCGCGCCTCCTGACGCAGGAAGCTGCCCTGTTCGGCGAAGGTATCCGCCGCGCGGGTGAGCATCCGCTCGTCCTCGGCGCTGGTCGGGTTCGCGTCGTCCACAAGCTGGCTGACGGCGACGGTGAGCTGCTGATCCGCGCGGCTGATGTCGCGGGCGGTCTTGGCGCTCTGCATGGCCTTGATGGCGCTGCTCACGTCGTCGAGCGTCGTCTGGCTGACGCTGCCGCGCTGGGCGACGGTTACGGCATTCTGCGCGGCGCTGATGCGATCCTCCACGATGGATTTCACATCGCCCTGACGGATGAACGCCTGCGGCGTTGCGTTTTGCAGCGCGCGGAAATTGCCGATGGGCAGCGCCAGCGCGAGCATCACAACCAGCGCGGCGACGCCAGCGCCCTGCGGCAGGGCGGCCAGCCCCTTGGGCGCTTCCTGCTTCGGCTGCTTTTGCTGCTGCGGGTTGCCCTGCGCCTGTTTCGGCGCGGATTGGGTCGCGTAAGCGGGCATAATCAAACACCTCTTTCTGCGCTTTGCTCAGCGCGGCGGATTTTTTCCTGTTCGGAAAGCGATTGCTCGATGTCGGCCAGCTCGGCCAGCAGGGATTCGGCGGTCTGCTGCGCGCGCTGCCGGTCGCTGTCCGCGTCGGCGGCGGCATAGGCCTTCGTCTGTTCGGCCAGCTCCCGCGCGCCGCGCCTGACGTCGCGCGCGGCCTGCTCGCCGACGCGCCGCTGCATCGTCAGCGAATCGGTGGCGCGGGCGAGGCCGAGCGCCGCGGCCATCTGGCTCTTCCAGAGCGGGATGGTCACTTCCAGCGCGGCCTGCAAGCGGGAGCAGGTCGTCTCGTCGCTGGCCTGAACGGCGCGAATCTGCGCGGCGAGCTGGGTGGAGGCGACCTGCGTGACGCGCAGATCCTGCACGCGCCGCTCCATTCGGGCGACGTTCTGCGGGTTTTCGCCCCGCGCCCTTGCCTGCGCAACGGCTTCGTCGCCGACGACGATCAGCGAGCACAGCTCGCGGTAAAGCCCCTCGTTGCGCTCGTACAGGCGATCCAGCAGCGCGCTGTCGCGCATGAGCGCAACGCGGCGGTCGGTCATCTCGTCCGCGCAGGCGTTGATTTTGGGGATGGCTTTTTCATAAGCGGCCTGCACCTCGGCGAGCGGCGCCGCGCCGCCGAACACCCGGCGAAAAAGTCCCTTGGCCTGCGCCGTGAACGAGCAGGCCTTGATCTGCTCGGCCAGCGTCTGCATCACGCTTTCCAGCGGCTGGATATCCTGCCGGAGCATCTGCTGGAGCGCGATATCCGAAAACGCGCCCATTTCCTTCTGCGCCCGCGCGCCGAAGCCCATCACGGCGGCGTTGTCGCTCAGGTCGATGCGCGCGGCCATCGCCTCGATGCGCCGCTGCATATCGGGATCGAGCTGCCCCTTCTGCGGGATTGCGCCCTGCTCGGGCACGAGCGCGAATCCGGAAAATTCACCCATTTACTTCTTTTCCCCCTTGGCGAAGAGCGAGGCGAAGGGGTCGTCCTCCTGCGATGCTTCCGCTTCCTTGGCGGCGGGCGCGTCCGGCTCGGCGGTCAGACCGTCGGATTTGAGCATGTCCGCCAGCACGTCCATTTCGCTTTCCAGATTGATGAAGCGGAACTCGTTGAGCGCGTCAAGCTGCTTGTGAAACGCGGACTGCACCTGCTCGACGGCCTTGGCGATGCGCGCGGCGATGTCCGCGCTCTGTCCGGCGCTGACCTCCGCTTCCAGCGCGGCGCGGGCGTTTAAGAGCTTGAGCGTCGCGGGGAGATAGTAGCGCAGGAACGTGCGAAGCTGGGAGAGCATGTTCGGCTGTTCCTCGAGCCGCTGCAAAATCAGGCGGCAGGTCGCCTCGATATCCTCGATCTGGCGGGAAAGCGCCGGGTCGGCAATCGCGTCGTTGGCGGCGGCAATCTGATCCAGTTGGCCGCGCGCCTCGCGGATGAGCGCGTCCACCTCGGCGTTGCCGGATTTCGGCGCGGTTTCCACCTCAATCACGCGATCCGGGTATTTTTTCCGCCCCAGCGCGTAACCTGCCGCGCCGACGGCCAGCGCGACCGGGTAGCTGACGAAGGAGCCGATGCCCATCGTCAGCGCGACAGCCATCACGCCCGCGCCTGCGAAGACAAACGGCGCGCCGGAGCGAATCGTCTTTTTTTCCATCCCCCAAAAACCTCCCTTTATCGTCCGCCTCCGCCCGCTGCCTTGAGGGGAGAGGCGCTTATCATCTTTATGCTTTAATCCTCGTCGTGCCGGAACGCGGCGTTGGTGTGCACCTGCGTCGGCATCGCGCCGTAGCTCTGCCACTGGGCGACAAAGGCCTCGTCCACGTCGAAACGAACCAGCACCGTGCCGCCCGCCGGAATACCCACGTCCTGGAGCGTCGTGCCGTCCGAATAGAGCATCGCGCCGCTGTCCGTATACAGGCCGATGGCCACGGTCGGGTTATAGGCGTCCATTTCCGTCGAATTGGTCAGGCGGCAGATCACGCTCATGTCGCCGGAGGCGTCCTGAACGATTTCCGAAACCGCCGAAAGGTCGTAATTGGCAAACGCCGCATCCACCGGCAGATAGGTCAGGTTGTAGGAAATGCCCGTGATGGAGGGAACGACGGGGTTGCCGTTTTCATCCGGCTCGAAGGAAACGATGTCAAACAGATAGCCGTCCTCGCCGGGGTTGAGGAAGTACGGCCAAATCTGCGCGACCTCGCTGGTAGAGAGCAGCGTTTCGCCGCTTTGCAGGTCGAACGTGCCCCGATCCAGACAGATCACCGTCGAGGCGTTGTTGTGTACCTGCGCGAAGCAATACGCCAGATAGTAATTCCCGCTCTGCACGATGTTGCAGGAGGATTGAACGATGACGCCCTCGCTGTCGCCGAGCGCACAGGCGGGCAGAAGCAGCGCCAGCAGCAGCGCGGCAAGCCATTTTTTCATCATGATCAGCTCCTTTGTCTGGGAATGAACTACTGGTTTTTTCCGGTCCAGAACACATCGTCGTAGTTGCTCGGAATTTCCGCCTTGCGCCGGGAATTCACATGAAAGTCATAATAGAGAATCGTGGAGGAGTCTCCCGGATGCACCTGATCGGGCCGGCAGGAGTAGGCGATGTGATTGTTGTACCAGCCGCTGGTGCTCCAGTTTGCGTCAGCCGCGCAACAGAGGGA
>OMNU01001420.1_pt1 | contig 10718 bp, 3 predicted proteins | sample 1673511 | NCBI WGS metagenome assembly OMNU01 (sample SAMEA103958113, study PRJEB25191) | human gut metagenome | reverse complement strand
CTTCAGTTCATCCTCATTACTTGCCCAGGCTTCCTTAAAGTTACTTCCATCCTCTTCAAGTTCAGCATCAATACACATTTCTATCTTTTCTGACAAGTACTTATAAAAGATAAAGCCCAAAGTGAAATACATGAAATCACTGGCTGACATATTGCCACGCAAAGTATTGGCTACTGTCCAAAGCTGCGTACGCAGTTTTTGTTGTAATTCTTCACTCATATTTTTTCTTTTTATTTTCTTTTTTTATTCCCAACTGAATGTTTCTATAATTTTACGCAGTTTTAAAATCAATGACTCTTTAAGATGAATGCGCTGCAAGAAACGCAGTCCCTTTTTCTCCTTGATAGCCTTCTGCAAAATTTCTGGCTTTTCCCGATGTAAATAATCATACTCCTGTACATACTTAATAAGTGCATCTTGACTTACTCCCACTTCCGTAGCCAATGAAGTAACCGCATGGGCTCGTGCCTGAGTAACATAGGTTGTCAGACGACTCTCCAAATCCATCTTGCCATCAGCTTTCGACTTTACAAATCCAGCTTGGTCATTATCAACATTGTCACGGATGAAGTGGTCGATAAGTTTAGCCTTATTGCGCATAGCTGGGTCTTTTATCATCGTGTCGATGATATTCTGTCGTTTCACCTGATAATCATCGCTTGCAGGATTGAGGTCTTCTATCAATTCCAGTATATATGCTACATTAATAACATCACTATGCAACAACTCCAGACAGAAATCAATATCGTCGATATCTGCTGTTGGGTCTTCATGCGCCATACCTTCATCTTCTTTGCCTTTGTCATCGTTCTTGTCATCCTCATCATCTTGTATGAATCCCATCGTCATATCAAGATATTTAGAGCGGTAATCATTGTATTCCTGCTCTGTCATTATCAAAGATGAATCATCGGCATTCCACTCTTCATACACCTGAATCTCAGAATGTTTTCTAATAATATCACGGAAAGCGAGGATAAAATTACGCTTATCGTACTCACTCTGAAGTTTGTCAATGGAATCCATGTCCGGATAACGCACTTTAAAGTTCTGGCATAACTCATCCAAATCTTTCTTTACATCTGCAAATGGTTTACGAAGTACGAATCCCAGTGCCTCAGGAGCGTCAGTATTGCTGAACAACTTGATAGCTCTATCAACATTGTCCTTCAAATTACGGAAGCAGACAACTTTTCCGAATCGCTTTTTCTCATTGAGAACACGATTCGTACGACTGAAAGCCTGCAATAAACCATGATATTCAAGGTTCTTGTCAACATACAGTGTATTTAGTTTCTTGGCATCAAAACCAGTAAGGAACATACCGACGACAAGCAGCAAGTCCAACGGTTCCATGTCAGCACGTTTCTTCTTCATGCGAAGATTGATGTCATCATAATATGCACTGAAATTGTCTGTTGTAAAAGCAGTTCCGTACATATTATTATAATCATCCATGATGGTTTGCAGCTTGTCACTCGTAACCGTGTCATCAACAAAACCATTGTTCATGCCAGTGTTATCATCATCTTGGCTTTCGTTTGCAGCGTATGTGAACACAGCACCTATCCTTATCTTAGGATGTAATGACTTGAAGATGTCATAGTACTTCAAAAGCATAGGCACAGACTGGACGGCAAACAAAGCATTGAAATCACCATCGTATGTTGACTTGTTGAAGTTGTTGAGGATGAATTGAGCAATCTCCTTCATTCGCTGTTCTTCCATCAAGTCAACATCGCCTTGACCTTGATAATACTCCACAAGGAAACCGAGTACATTCTCATCAGCAATAGCATCCTTTATCAAATAACGATGAAGACACTCGCCAAAGACCTCTGCCGTGGTATGCTCGCCCTTGGCATTCTCTGAGAATATTGGAGTACCAGTAAAGCCAAATATCTGTAAGTTCTTGAAGAAACCAACAATATTCTTATGGCAATCACCAAAATGACTGCGGTGGCATTCATCGAATATCATCACTATCTTCTGGTTCTTGACATCTTGCAAATGCTTGTTGTAAGCATCACGAGTAACTGCACAGTTTAACTTTTGGATGGTGGTAATGATTATCTTTGACTTTCCACTCAATCGCTTTATTAGCTCATAGGTGTTATCTGTACCATCTACTGCCCCAGGTTCAAAAGCCTCATACTCTGATTGTGTTTGCGTATCAAGGTCGTGACGGTCAACGACAAAAAGCACCTTGTCTATTTCATCGACCTCCGAAACGAGTTGTGCCGCCTTAAATGATGTTAAAGTCTTTCCCGCGCCGGTTGTGTGCCAGATATACCCGTTGTCGTTGCTGTTGACAACCCGGTCAAGAATCTCCTCTACGGCGTAGTATTGATATGGACGCAGAACCATGAGGCATTTATCACCCTCATGTAGCACGATATATTTACTGATGATTTTGCCAAGTGTACACGGGTCGAAGAATTCAGCGGCGAAAAGGCTGAGTTGATTGAACGGATTGTTTCTCCTGTCAGTCCAATTAAACGTGAACTTATAACCGCTATTGGGGTTATTGGCGAAATAGCGGGTATTCACGCCGTTGGAAATCACAAAAATCTGAATATAGTTGAATAGACCGTGGAACGATGTCTTGTGATAGCGTTGAACCTGATTATATGCCTGTTTCAGTTCCACACCCCGTTTCTTCAACTCAATCTGCACCAGAGGCAGGCCGTTGATCAGTATGGTAACATCATAGCGACACTGACGGCGACCTTCTACCGTAATCTGATTGGAAACTTGAAATTCATTCTGACACCATTTGTGACGGTTGAGAAATTCAAGCCATACACGCTGTCCATTGTTAAGCTCCAATGGCAACAAATCCCGCAATTTCTTGGCTTTCTCAAACGTAGTGCCGCCTTCAAGATAGAGCATGACCTTATTGAACTCATTATCTGTAAGCTCCGTTCTGCCATGCGACGCAAGCTCCTTGGCATTATGTTTTTCCAACTGTCGTTTGAAATTGGATATAAGGTTGGTTTCCTCATTGATTTCAACGTATTCATACGCCATATCAGTGAGGGTTTTTATCAAGCCTTTTTCCAGTGCATCTTCGCTTTGAGTAAGTGGCATCTAAAAATAATAAAACTCCGGGCAGTTTTCTGAAGGCTGACCGAGCCTGTAACGACTGCTTAGGAGCTTTGGAGTTTGTTTGGTTTTGTGGAATCGTTTCCGTTATGCTTTAACCGTTTCAGTCATCTTCAGAATCTTAAGGTTACTATATTGCAAGATTAGCGATTTTTTCTGACATGGCAATCGAAATATGTTGAGAAACATATGACTATAAACGAGAGGCTAATGAAAACATAGAATGCCACCGGCAACGATGGAGTGTTTTCGGTGGCATTGGTCGGGATTAAGGGGTGGTGGGATAATAGTACGAGAAGGTGGTGTCGGCTTGTGAACGCTGCTCATGGCGGCGAATTAAAGATTTGATGATGTCCGTTTCATGGCGGGAGTGTTTCACATGGGACAAATGACCCTTACGGGCATTTATGGTTGGTCACACTATCAGCCACCATGTGTCAGCGGTGTACTTTTCCTTATTGTGTTTCTCCCGCATGACGTAGCCGACAATATCGCCGACTCCGCCGCTGCATAGTATTTTCGCTATCATAACAATGCGGAATTTTGGAATTTCAACTTACCGAGAATGGCTAAAATTCCGTCGAGACAAACCTCGGCTTTGCGTCTCGTCGATGGCCCTGCATTGGCCTAACAAGCCTTTACTTGGTCATTGAGATTCTTTCCTTGGTACATCAGTTCGCGTATAGCATCACGCTCGAAGTCGGTGAGACGTTCAACAATCGAGAGCTTGAAGGCACCAATACGGAGCAATTCCGCTATGCTGATTCCGGCTTTGACGGCTTTCTCCTTTAGCCGGTAGAAAACTCTATGCGGTTGCCGTCGAATGTCAGACTCATGCGAATGGGCACATTCTCCGTAACGGCAATACCTTTCTTCTTTCGCTGTTCTAATTTAAAATTTACGATTCTTTTTATGTTCATAATCAATGGCGTGTAAAATTGTTTGCACCCAAAAGTACACCCAATTTTGGTGACGTCAAAATAGCGTTAACAATTGTTGATATTTCACGCAAAATCGCTAAACCGCACAATTACAAATACATGAGCCATTATGATTGTTTATTTGCCCAATATCTTCTTTCCCTCCCGCTCCGCCATCATGTTCATATTTCCCGCATACCGGGTCGGCATGGGGAAAATTTCTCATTAATCAGGAAAATCGCTTCCTCCGCAATGGAATCACCGCAAGTATGTACAAGCAAATTGCGGCCTTCCTGGGCTTGCAGCCGACCATCTACATTGACTATTGAACCAGCTCAAAGCCTATCTGAGTCTTCACGGGAACTGCTGGACTGTAGCCGTCATCAACAAATTCACCCTTTAGCGTCTTTTTCCAACGCAGATTGATATTCATCCTTTACAGGATAAAGGAATCAATGGGAGCCCCCTCCGGGGACTCCCATTGAAAACCGTTACATGTGGATGGCGATTCCCTCGGAAGCCAGCATGGATTCATGGATGGCCTCAGACAGCGTGGGATGGGCGAAAATGGTGGCATGGATGTCCTCGTCCGTCAGTTCCGCCTGAATGCCGATGCCCAGCACGGCAATCAGCTCCGTGGCTTCCGGCCCCACGATGTGGGCGCCCAGGAGTTCTCCGTTTTTGGCGCCGTACAGGGTTTTTACGAAACCGTCCGGTTCTCCGGCGGCTACAGCCTTGCCAATGGCCTGGAAGGGGAATTTCCCCACCTTGTATTCCACGCCCGCCTCTTTGAGGGCGCGTTCCGTTTTACCTACGGAAGCCACCTGCGGGTAGCAATATGTGCAGCTCGGGAAAAAGCCCACCTGCCTGGGCTGATAGTCCGGATTAAACATGCCTTCTACTGCCTGCACAGCTTCAAAAGAAGCCGTATGCGCCAGCAGCACGCCGCCGATCACATCGCCTGCCGCATACACGCCGGGTATGGAAGTCGCATAGCGGTCATTCACCTTGATGAATCCCTTTTCCGTCAGCTCCAGGTCCAGGCCGGGCGCGGCGGGAACAACCGGCTTCACGCCGATGGCCACCAGGCAGACATCCGCCGTGATTTCCTCTTCCTGTCCCCTGCTGTTTTTCACGCTGGCCTTGACCTGTCCGTCACAGGTTTCCGCAACGGATTCCACGGAGGCTCCCGTCATCACCTTGATGCCCTGCTTCTTGAATGCGCGTTCCAGCGTCATGCAGGAGTCGTCGTCTTCATTGGGAAGCATCCGGGGAAGCGCTTCAATAAGCGTCACTCTGGTGCCGAATGAATTGTAAATGTAGGCAAATTCCGTGCCGATGGCTCCGGAACCAATGATGATCATGCTTTCAGGCCGCTTTTCCAGCACCATGGCTTCCCTGGAGCCGATGACGGTAGTGCCGTTCAGGGGGAGGCTGGGCACCGTGCGGGTGACGCAGCCGGTACAGACCAGGATATTCTTTCCCTCCAGAACATTCACCGTCCCGTCGGCGGCCTTTACTTCCACCCTGCCGGGAGAAATGATGGAGGCTTCCCCCGTAACGGAATCCACCTTATTTTTCTTGAACAGGAACCCCACGCCGCCGGCCAGGCGGTCGCTGACCTTGCGGGAACGGCCGATCACTTCGCTCCAATCCACGCTGACGCCCTCCACCGTCATGCCGAATTCCCTGGCACGGGCCGTTACAGTCAGGTAGGCCTCCGCGTTCTTCAGAAGCGCCTTGGTGGGAATGCAACCCCAGTTCAGACAGGTGCCCCCTACCCGCTCGCGTTCCACGCACACCACGGATTTCCCCAGCTGGGCGGCGCGGATGGCGCCCACATAGCCGGCAGGGCCTCCACCAATGACGATGAGATCATATTGCATGAAATTACTATAAAGGCATCCCCCCTTGCGGGTAAAGAAGGAATATGAGCATGCGCCGACTCAGGGGGGCCGTTCCCGGAGAACAGTTAACAGGCAACAGCACGACAACTATTAGCCAATCACTATTAACTCTTAACTATCATTGCCCCCCTTCACCCACTCCACCAGGTCCCGCATTTCCGCGGCGGTATCCGCATACAGGCCATCCGTGTAAATTCCATGGTCATACAAAATTTTCCCTTCCACCATGGTGAACACGCAATCCTTGCCGGAAGATGCATAAACGGCATGGGATGTCTCGTTGAACATCGGGCACAGATTCGGTTCATCCAGGTTCAGCGCGATCATATCCGCGGGAGCTCCCGGAACCAGTGTTCCCAACCCCGGCGTCCGGAAAATGCGGGCGCCCTCCGCCGTAGCCATCTTCAACGCCTGCATGGCGGGGAGCGCAGTAGCGTCACCGCTGTACCCCTTGGCAAGAATAGCGGCCAGCTTCATTGTTTCAAACATATCCAGACTGTTGTTGCTGCACGCTCCGTCCGTTCCCAGAGAGACGGGAACGCCGGCCTGCACCATATCCCGCACGCGGGCGAAGCCGGACGCCAGTTTCAGGTTGCTGACCGGGTTATGGACAACCGCCGCCCCGGAAGCGGCCACCAGCTCCAGTTCCTCATCCGTCACGTCCACCATATGAGCCAGCACGGCGCGTTCATTCAGCAGCCCCATATCGCGGGCATAGCCCACGGGGCGCCTTCCTCCGTGCAGGGAACGGCACTGCTCCACTTCCCCGGCGGATTCGGACAGATGGATATGCAGCATCATATCCAGTTCCTCCGCCAGCTTCATGGAACGCCGGAGCACTTCGTCACTGGTAGTGTACACGCTGTGCGGCATCAGGGCCACCTGCACCCTGCCGCGGCCGGAAAAGCGTTCCGCCTGCTCCCGGTACAGGGCTTCCGCACCATCCCACCCCCCGTATGCCGGAGAGGGAAAAGCAAAAACGACTTCCCCGCCAACACAGCGCATTCCCATGCGTTCCGCTTCCTGGAGGACATTGGCCTCCAACAGGTAGGAATCTACAAACGCCGTGGTGCCCGTCCGCATCATTTCATACATGCCCAGCCGGGCCCCCAGGGAGACGATTTTATCCGTCAGCCGGGCTTCCACCGGGAAAATATGCCCGGTCAGCCATTCCATCAGCGGCAAGTCATCCGCAAAACCGCGCAAAAAGGTCATGGGGACATGCGTATGGGCATTAATCAGCCCCGGCATCAGCAGCGCATTCCCCAAATCCCTGCGAACGGAGGGCGTCCACCTGGCTTCCAGTTCTGCGGCGCTTCCCGTTTCCAGAATTTTCCCGTCCCGAACGGCGACGGCCGCATCTCCGGCAGCGCTGGACTGTTCCGCTCCGCCCAGCATGCGGAAAGCGGTCACCAACAAATCACACGCTTGTTGTTCCATGGCGCAGAATGTACCCCACCGGGAGCGTTCTGGCAACTTCATCTCCCCGGGTTTGAGGATTTCGCGTCCATTTGACATTTCATGTTTGACTTCAAAAGAGAAAACTGCCAAGAATGGACCACAGTTAAATTCACCATTTATCCCCATATGAACAAAACTATACTGTTAGGTTTGGCCCTTGCGGCCTCCGTGTCTTCCGCCAGCGCCTATCATGCCGACAAGTACGACGGCCAGTTCGGCATGTCCCTGGAAGGGGCTTACGGAATCGCCACCAAAGACGCCATGCCCAACGTGGCCGGCGGCAATCTGAGCATTTTCAACTATATTGAAACCGGCAGCATTGTTCATCAGATTTCCCTGAACGGCGGCATCCTGGCCGGTTCCCACCACCCCAGCGTGCAGGACCTGGGCATCAGCGGGCCTTATACCGCCAGCCTCCGTTCCACCTATATCCCGATGATGGCCGGTTACACGCTGAACCTTCCCATCGGCGACTACACCATGTTCTATCTGGGCGGCAAAGTCGGCGCCACTTACGGCGACGTGAAGACCACCATTCATGGACTGGAAGACGGCAGCCGTTCCCGAACCATTTCCTCCACCAAGTTTTCCTGGGCTGCCCAGGCCGGCTTCAAGTTCAGCATCTCCAATAGCGCGGACTTCGTGCTCGGCTACGAATATTACCAGATTCAGGGCTACAATGACCCCGGCTACCACACCATCAAGCTGGGCTTCTCCTGGAATTTCTAACAAACAATTATCAGGTTTATTACGGTCTTCCGGCGGCTCCGTTATACTGCGGAGCCGCCTTTTTTTGCGCATGGAATGCCGGCCCGCACAACAGCAGGAAACAAAGGGACGGAAAGCTGATACGCATCTTTAAACCGGAACGGCTCTTATCCGGGCAAAGGAGGACTGTTTCTTCCGGGATGTCCGGACGCAACAAGGCCGCCCCCTCATCCTGGAGGAAGCGGCCCTGAAAAGTTCAACAATTCAGAGAACCTTACTTGGCAGGCTTGAACGGCTTGGGAGACGCATAGACTTCATAGTCCTTGATGCGGCCGTTTTCCCTGTTCTGGCGCGGCAGGTAGCGGAATCCTGAAAGTTTCTGCACCTTGCCCAGATCCAGCACGATCATGTGCGGATGCTGAGGGTTGTCCCCCTGCCACTTGGTATGCCAGTAGGTGGTGGGCTGGTTGTCCATCACCAGGCCCGCCTGGGCGGCTTCCCCCGTCGTTTCATGGGAATCCGCATAAACCACGGACCACTGTTCGCGGGGAAGCAGGTTGCCGGAGGCGTCCAGGAAGTTCAGCTCCGCAATAGCGGCATGGGGGCCGTTGTCATGGGCGTTTTTACTGACAATGGCGATGTAACGGGCCTGGACGGGAGCGCGGAATTTGATTTCCTGCTGATCTGCCCCCTTGGCGAAGGAACCCCTGTGCACCAGCTGGCCGGCAGCGGGGGCCACAGGTTTGCCTACGCGGAAGACATCCGCCATGGCAGGGTCCCTGTTGACTTCATAAATGGCTTCCTTCACACCCTTCACCGTGCCGAAACCTCCGTCCACGTCCAGCACCACGATTTCATTTTTCCCAGGCTTCAGGTATTCTCCGGGGCAATAAAGAGCCTGCTGGGAGCCGATAAACCAGAAGCGGCCCAGATTGCGTCCATTCACCCACACAACGCCTTTCTTCCAGCCGTCCCGCATATCCAGGTAGGTATCCTTGGGATTGGAAACGTTGAAATACCCGCGGTGGAACACGGGCTGGTCGCCCGCCGGCTTCTTGCCGGAGAAGGGAAGAAGCTCCACTCCCTTGCACGGGAAGTTGTAGATAAGGAAGTTTTCCAGCTTTTTGCCGTCCAGCGTGATGGGCCCTCGGATGCCCTTGCGCTCGCCCTGTATCTGGCCGCCGAAGTTGATGCGGCCCATGTTTTCCACAAAAATGTCCACCGTATGAAGTCCGGAAGGAATCACCACATCACAGGAATCCTGCTTGTAACGGCGATCCGCCGCCCCCTGCCTCTTGCCATCCACGTAAACGATGGCGCGGTCCTGCATGTTGTTCATCTTCAGTTCTCCTTTCACCGGTCCTTGCACCTTTGTCCGGTACAGGATGAAACCCAGGCTTTGCCCCAGGGCTTCCATGTGGACGGGCTCCTTGCGGATGGAGGGCTGAGGAAGACGGGAAAACATGCCGGCCGTTTCCGTAAACGTGATGGGGGGCAGCTCCATCATTTCCGGCTGGGCGGGAGGTTCGGGAAGCTTGTACGTATCACCGTAATAATCCTGAATAGTCTGGCGGAAGGTGCGGTAGCGGTCCGTCAGGGTTCCGTTTTCGGAAATGGGGGCGCCGTAGTCGTAATTGGTTACATCCGGCGTATAGGCGCCTTCCCAGTTCGCCCCGTTCATGAAGCCGAAGGAGGTCCCCCCATGCACCATGAAGAGGTTGGGGGAGACGTTATTTTCCAGCATCCACTTCAGGTCTCGGTTGAAACCTTCCGTACTGCCGCCATTCTTGGGCTTGCCCCAGTGGTCAAACCAGCCCACCCAGAATTCGCCGTTGATGCGGGGCGTTTTACCCTTGTGCTTCTCCAGATTCGCAAAGGCGCCCTTGGCCCCGCCGCCGAAATTCATGGCGGGAACAACGCCCGGAAGCGTGCCGTTCTTAATCATCCAGTCGTTCGGGCCGTCCGACGTGAAGGGAACAACTCCCGGAAGTTCCTTCCGGATAACGTCCAGATGCTTTTTCACGTAATCCTTGTCAGAACCATAGGAACCATATTCATTTTCCACCTGGGCCATGATGATGGGGCCTCCCTTGGTAATCTGCAGAGGTTCCAACATGGAACAGACTTTTTTAAGATAAGCCATGGCCGGTTCCAGGAAGCGGGGATCCTGGGAACGGACTTTCAAATCTTCATCCTTCAGCAGCCAGCCGGGAAATCCGCCGAATTCCCATTCCGCGCACACATAGGGCCCGGGACGCACAATGACCCACAGGCCGGCCTTCTGCGCTTCCTTGATGAATTCCACAAAATCCAGATTGCCGGAGAAGTCCCATTTGCCGGGTTCCGGTTCGTGCACGTTCCAGAACAGATAAGTGCAGACGGTATTCATGCCCATGGCCTTTATGCGCTGGAACCTGTCCTTCCAGTGTTGGCGCGGCACGCGAGGATAATGCATTTCCCCGGAAATGATTTTGATGGGCTTTCCGTCCATCAAAAAATTTTCCTGATTAGTAGAGAAGACATGCCTGGCTCCGTCATTGGATTCCGGCAGAGGCATGGGAGCAGCCACGCAAAGATGCCCTGCCAGAAGCAGAACGGAGAAAAATGATAATTTCAT
>OMNU01001415.1_pt1 | contig 10742 bp, 7 predicted proteins | sample 1673511 | NCBI WGS metagenome assembly OMNU01 (sample SAMEA103958113, study PRJEB25191) | human gut metagenome | reverse complement strand
TTTTTCCGCAGGAATACTTTGTGTATTGCAAGGGAAAATGGTGCACAGCAGACGGGAAAGACCCGCTGTTTGGGCGTGTTGACGGTTTTCAGATAGACCCTAATTGGAGTTCAGTATGAATCAGGGTAAAGGGGCGGCGGAGGTTCGATACCGCGATCAGGAATTTATATCAGCGCCGGATTCGCTTTTTCCTCCGCTCTGCTTTTGCAGCTGCTTTTCCAGCTCCGACTGCTTGGCGAGGATGGCGTTGACCTTGTCGTAGATGTCCTCGATCATGATTTCCGTTTTGAGGTTGACCTTGTAGTCGTTTTCCGCGCGGCGGCGGTCTTTTTCCTCCTGCCGGTTCTGGCTCATCATGATGAGCGGCGCCTGAATAGCCGCTACGCAGGACAGCACCAGATTCAGCAGAATAAACGGATAGGGGTCAAACGCTTTGGAGGCCAGCAGTGTGTTGACGATCATCCACAATATCAGAAGACCGGTAAAGGAAAAAATAAACGCCCAGCTTCCCGCAAATTTGGCAATGGCGTCCGCTGCCCGCTGACCGAGCGTATACTTTTCCGCCAAAGGATTGACGGATATCTTGCTGTCTGCCAGCAGATTCAGCACTTCCTCGTCTGACATGTCATGCTGGATGTCCTTGAGGACCTCTTTCAGGAGTTTTCTGTTTTCTTTCATGGGATATGTCCTTCCTTTTCGCCGACTGCGCAAGACCTATTATAGGCGGAACATCTGCGAATGTCAACACCGGCGGCAGCTTTCTCGGTGCAGCCCGCACAGGATTCCATAGTATGACAGCGGCAGTATACGGAGGATTTTCGGCAAAATAGGCGCAAAAAAACGAGGCGCAAGCCCCGGAATTGTGGAAAATATTCATTGACAAAAGTTGGGCAATGTGGTAGACTGGAAGTCCATACTGTGGTACTATGCCCATTTACGCGAACCTACCCCAACATGGACATTTTAGCACAGGAATCGGGCCGTGTCAAGTACCAAGTTCGGCAAAATTGACAACGGCTCCGAGCGTATTAAATAAGCAACACAATCCGAAAGAAAGGCTGTGATGATCCATATGGCAATGGTCAAGGACGTTATGTACGGCAAGACCATGCGTAAATCCTACGCGAAGTATGAAGAGATCCTGGAGATCCCCAACATGCTGAAGATCCAGAAGGACTCCTACCAGTGGTTTCTGGAAACCGGCCTGCGGGAAGTCTTCAAGGACGTAGGTACCATTACCGACTTCTCCGGCAAGCTGGAGCTGAGCTTCCTGGACTACACCATGGAAGACAAGCCCAAGTACACCATCGAGGAGTGCAAAGAGCGGGACGCTACCTACGCCAAGCCCATCAAGGTTCGGGTGCGCCTGCGCAACACCGAGACCGACGAAATCAAGGAACAGGAAATCTTCATGGGCGATTTCCCTGTGATGACCAATGGCGGCACCTTCGTCATCAACGGCGCAGAGCGTGTCATTATTTCCCAGATCGTCCGCAGCCCCGGCATGTACTACGGCCACGAGGTGGACAAGGCCGACCAGCACACCTACACCGCTACGGTCATTCCTTACCGCGGCGCATGGCTGGAATACGAGACGGACAACGCCAATGTATTCTGGGTGCGCATCGATAAGAACCGCAAGCTGCCCATCACCTGCCTGATCCGCGCTTTGGGCGTGCAGACCGACGAGCAGATCAAGCAGATGTTCGGCGAGGACGCCCGGATTCTTGCGACCATCGACAAGGATCCCTGCAAGACCCGGGAAGAGTCCCTGCTGGAAATCTACCGCCGCCTGCGTCCCGGCGAGCCTCCCACGGTGGAGACCGCCACTGCCCATCTGGAAGGGCTGCTGTTCGACGCTCACCGCTACGATGTGAGCACCGTCGGCCGGTATAAGTTCAATAAGAAGATGGACATCTGGAGCCGCCTGTCCGGTCAGGAAGCGGCCGAGCCTATCACCGACCCCATGACCGGCGAGATTCTGGTCATGCCCGGCGAGTTCATCTCCCGCGCCCAGGCTCACGAGCTGAGCCGCAAGGGCGTCAACGAGGCTGTCATCAAGGTCGGCGACACCAACGTCAAGGTGTTCTCCAACAACATGGTCTGGATGGACGCCTTCGTGGACTTCGACCCCAAGGAGTACGGCGTCCGGGAGAAGGTGCATTTCCCGGTTCTGAAGGAAATGCTGGAGACCGTCCCCGCCGACGGCTGGAAGGAAGCCATCGCCGACCGGATCGACGACCTGATCCCCAAGCACATCATTGTGGACGATATCATGGCTTCCATCAACTATCTGAACTGCGTGGCCATGGGCGTCGGCACCCCTGACGACATCGACCATCTGGGCAACCGCCGCCTGCGCTGCGTGGGCGAGCTGCTGCAGAACCAGTTCCGCATCGGCTTCTCCCGTCTGGACAGAGTCATCCGGGAGCGTATGACCGTGCAGGATCTGGACGCCGTCACCCCCCAGAGCCTGATCAACATCCGGCCTGTCACCGCCGTCATCAAGGAATTCTTCGGTTCTTCCCCGCTGTCTCAGTTCATGGATCAGAATAACCCTCTGGCCGAACTGACCCACAAGCGCCGTCTGTCCGCTCTGGGTCCCGGCGGTCTGAGCCGTGACCGGGCGTCCTTCGACGTGCGTGATATTCACTACACCCACTATGGCCGTATGTGCCCCATTGAGACCCCTGAAGGCCCCAACATCGGCCTGATCAACTATCTGGCGACCTTTGCCCGGATCAACGAGTACGGCTTCGTGGAAGCGCCCTACCGCAAGGTGGACAAGGCCACCGGCTTCGTCACCAAGGACGTGGAGTATATGACCGCCGACGTGGAGGACGACTTCTACATCGGTCAGGCAAACGAGCCTCTGGACGAAAACGGCTGCCTGAAGAATGCCCGTATCACCTGCCGTCACCGCAACGAGATCATCGAAGTGGACCGGGGCGTCATCGATTATATCGACGTGTCCCCCAGAATGATGATCTCCATCGCCACCTCCTTCATTCCCTTCCTGCAGAACGACGACGCCAACCGTGCTCTGATGGGCGCAAACATGCAGCGTCAGGCCGTGCCTCTGCTGACCACCGAGCCGCCCATCGTTGCCACCGGCATCGAGCATAAGGCCGCCGTGGACTCCGAGGTCTGCATCAAGGCGGAGAAGCCGGGCACTGTTACCGCCGTTTCCGCTACCGACATCACCGTCAAGTATGACGACGGCGACGTACAGACCTACCATCTGACCAAGTTCGCCCGGAGCAATGCCGGCACCTGCATCAACCAGCGCCCCATCGTGGTGGTTGGCGAGCGGGTGGACACCCAGCAGATCATTGCCGACGGCCCCAGCTGCTCCGGCGGCGAGGTGGCTCTGGGCAAGAACGTGCTCATCGGCTTCGTCACCTGGGAAGGCTACAACTACGAGGACGCCATTCTGCTGAACGAACGTCTGGTGCGGGAGGACGTCTTCACCTCCATTCACATCGAGGAGCATGAGACAGAAGCCCGTGACACCAAGCTTGGCCCCGAGGAGATCACCCGGGACATTCCCAACGTGGGCGAGGATACCCTGAAAGACCTGGACGAAAACGGCATCATCCGCGTGGGCGCGGAGGTCCACGCCGGTGACTATCTGGTCGGTAAGGTCACCCCCAAGGGCGAGACCGAGCTGACCCCCGAGGAGCGGCTGCTGAGAGCCATCTTCGGCGAGAAGGCAAGAGAAGTCCGGGATACCTCTCTGAAGGTTCCCCACGGCGAAAGCGGTATCGTGGTGGACGTCAAGGTCTTCACCAAGGAAAATTCCGACGAGCTGGCTCCCGGCGTCACCAAGTCCGTCCGGGTGTATATCGCCCAGAAGAGAAAGATCTCCGTGGGCGATAAGATGGCCGGCCGTCACGGCAACAAGGGCGTCGTTTCCCGCGTCCTGCCGGAAGAAGATATGCCCTTCCTGCCCGACGGCACCCCGCTGGACATCGTGCTGAACCCCCTGGGCGTGCCTTCCCGTATGAACATCGGACAGGTGCTGGAGGTCCATCTGGGCTACGCCGCCAAGGCGCTGGGCTGGAAGGTCGCCACCCCCGTGTTCGACGGCGCCAACGAGAAGGACATCCGGGACACCCTGAAGCTGGCGGGCCTGCGGGAGGACGGCAAGACCGTCCTGTACGACGGCCGTACCGGCGAACCCTTCGACAATCTGGTCACCGTCGGCTATCCCTACTACCTCAAGCTCCATCATCTGGTTGACGATAAGATCCACGCCCGTTCCACCGGCCCCTACGCACTGGTCACCCAGCAGCCTCTGGGCGGCAAGGCGCAGTTCGGCGGCCAGCGTTTCGGCGAAATGGAAGTCTGGGCGCTGGAAGCTTACGGCGCCGCCTATACCCTGCAGGAGATCCTGACCGTCAAGTCCGACGACGTCACCGGCCGTGTCAAGACCTACGAGGCCATCGTCAAGGGCGCGAACATTCCCAAGCCCGGCGTGCCGGAATCCTTCAAGGTTCTGGTCAAGGAACTGCAGGCGCTGTGTCTGGACATCCGCGTGCTGGACGAGAACGGCAACGAGATCGAGCTGAAGGACGACGATGACGACGATGATGTGGTCTACAGCTCCGACACCGACAATGAGGTGGTGGTCGGCTCCACCGACGAGGTGCTGGACGCGGGCTTCGTGATCGACGAGGACAGCCCGGAGAGTATTTTGGATGTGTTCGGTGATACGGAGGAGTCCGACACCGATAGCTACGAAGATTAAGGAGGCTGAAACATGGCAGATGCCACCTTTGATGCCATTAAAATCGGCATTGCTTCGCCGGAGATGATCCGGCAGTGGTCCTATGGCGAAGTGAAGAAGCCTGAGACCATCAACTATCGTACCCTGAAGCCCGAGCGGGACGGCCTGTACTGCGAGCGGATCTTCGGACCGACCAAGGACTGGGAGTGCCACTGCGGTAAATATAAGAAAATTAAGTACAAGGGCAAGATCTGCGACCGCTGCGGCGTGGAAGTCACCAAGGCCAAGGTGCGCCGGGAGCGCATGGGCCACATTGAGCTGGCCGCCCCCTGCAGCCACATCTGGTATTTCAAGGGCATTCCCTCCCGGATGGGCCTGATTCTGGACATCTCCCCCAAGGTGCTGGAGAAAGTCCTGTACTTCGCCGCCTATATCGTCACCGACCCCGGCGATGCACCTCTGGCGCTGAATCAGGTGCTCACCGAGAAGGAATACCGGGACATGCGGGAAAAGTACGAGGACGACTTCAAGGCCGGTATGGGCGCGGAAGCCGTCAAGGCGCTGCTGGAGCAGATCGATCTGGACCAGCTGAGCCATCAGCTTCGTGAGGAGCTGAAAACCGCTTCCTCCCAGAAGAAGCTGCGGATCGTCAAGCGGCTGGAGGTTGTGGAAGCCTTCCGGGAATCCGGCAACAAGCCCAGCTGGATGATCATGGATGTGCTGCCCGTCATTCCCCCCGACATCCGTCCCATGATCCAGTTGGACGGCGGCCGGTTCGCCACCTCTGATCTGAACGATCTGTACCGCCGTGTTATCAACCGGAACAACCGTCTGAAGCGGCTGGTGCAGCTCCACGCCCCCGACATCATCATCCGCAACGAGAAGCGGATGCTGCAGGAGGCCGTGGACGCCCTGATCGACAACGGTCGCCGCGGCCGCGCCGTCACCGGCGCCAACAACCGGGCGCTGAAGTCCCTGTCCGACATGCTCAAGGGCAAGCAGGGACGCTTCCGTCAGAACCTGCTGGGCAAGCGTGTTGACTACTCCGGACGCAGCGTTATCGTCGTCGGCCCTGAGCTGAAGCTGTATCAGTGCGGCGTGCCCAAGGAAATGGCCATCGAGCTGTTCCGCCCCTTCGTTATGAAGAAGCTGGTCTCCGACGGTCTGGCCAACAACATCAAGTCCGCCAAGAAGATGATCGACAAGGGCAAGACCGAGGTCTGGGACGCTCTGGACGAGATCATCAAGGATCGCCCGGTCATGCTGAACCGTGCGCCTACCCTGCACCGTCTGGGCATTCAGGCTTTCGAGCCGATTCTGGTGGAAGGCCGCGCCCTGAAGCTGCATCCTCTGTGCTGCACCGCTTTCAACGCCGACTTCGACGGCGACCAGATGGCCATTCACGTACCCCTGTCTCCCGAGGCGCAGGCTGAGGCCAGAATGCTGATGCTGTCCGCCAACAACCTGCTGCGTCCTCAGGACGGCAAGCCCGTCACCGTGCCGACGCAGGATATGATCCTTGGCGCGTACTATCTGACCTACACCCGTCTGGGCAAGGCCGAGAAGGGCGCGGAGACCGTGTTCGTCACCGACCCCGGCGATACCGACTTCCCCGTCAATGAGATCGTGGACGCGGACGAGTTCGTCGCCGCCAACAAGGCCGCCAAGGCCGCGGGCAAGGCCATTGCCAAGTTCCGCCCCATCCACAATTATTCCTCCGTCAACGAGGCCATTGCCGCCTACGCTGCCGGCACCGTGGGGCTGCACGCTCCCATCCGGGTGCGCTACGGCAAGAAGATCGACGGCGAGATGCGCTACCGCATCATCGACGCCACCGTCGGCCGCCTGATCTACAACGAGCCGATCCCGCAGGATCTGGGCTTCGTTGACCGCACCGTCCCCGGCCATGAGTTCGATCTGGAGGTCAGCTTCCTTGTCGGCAAGAAGCAGCTGGGCAAGATCATCGACAAGTGCATCCGCCGCCACGGCTTTACCATCGCCACCGAGATGCTGGACCGCATCAAGGCTCTGGGCTACAAGTATTCCACCAAGGGTGCTATCTCCGTGTCCATCGCGGACATGGTGGTTCCCAGCGTCAAGTACGAGATGGTGCATTCCGCGGAGAAGAAGGTCGTGGAGATCGAGCACTTCTACCGTCAGGGCTATATCACCAACGACGAGCGCTACCGTCTGGTGGTTCAGCAGTGGGAAAAGACCACCGCGGACGTCACCAACGCCCTGCAGGGCAGCATGGACGAGTTCAACCCCATCTACATGATGGCCGACTCCGGCGCCCGTGGTTCCATGGCACAGATCCGTCAGCTGGCCGGTATGCGCGGCCTGATGGCCGATACCGCAGGCCGTACCATCGAAATTCCCGTTAAGGCGAACTTCCGTGAAGGCCTGTCCGTTCTGGAATACTTCATCTCCTCCAGAGGCGCCCGTAAGGGCATGACCGATACCGCTCTGCGTACCGCTGACTCCGGTTACCTGACCCGTCGAATGGTGGACGTTTCTCAGGACGTCATCATCCGGGAGCACAACTGCGGCACCACCAACGGCATCTGGGTCGGCGCGGTGTACGACAAGAATGGCGACGTGATCGACACCTTCGGCAACCGCATCCGCGGCCGTTATCCCGTCCACGATGTGGTCGATCCCCAGACCGGCGAGCTGCTGCACTCCAAGGACGTCATGATGATGCCCGAGGACGCGGAGAAGTTCGAGCAGCACGGCATCAACAAGATCTATATCCGCACCATTCTGGGCTGCCGCGCCCGTGTGGGCGTGTGCGCCAAGTGCTACGGCATGAACCTTGCCACCTCCAAGGAGGTCGATCTGGGTGAGGCCGTCGGCATCATTGCCGCTCAGTCCATCGGCGAACCCGGTACCCAGCTGACCATGCGTACCTTCCACTCCGGCGGCGTCGCGGGTGACGATATCACTCAGGGTCTGCCTCGAGTCGAAGAACTGTTTGAGGCCCGCCGTCCCAAGAAGATGGCGCAGATCTCCGAGATCACCGGCGTAGTGAGCGTGGACGAGACCCACCGCACTGCCCTGCGTAACATCACCGTGACCGCCGCCGACGGTGAGGTGAAGGTGTATCAGGTGCCTTACTCTGTGGGACTGAAGGTCGCCCACGGCAAGGTCGTGGAAAAGGGTCAGCCCATCACCGACGGCGCGCTGTATCCCCAGGACGTCCTGCGTATCTCCGGCGTGGAGGCTGTGCAGGATTATCTGGTGCAGTCCGTCCAGGCGGTGTACCGTCAGCAGGGCGTTGAGATCAACGACAAGCACATCGAGGTCATCATCCGTCAGATGATGCGCAAGGTGCGTGTGGAAGATCCCGGCGATACCGCGCTGCTCACCGGCAGCGCCATCGACAACTTCGAGTTCGAGGATGCCAACGCCGAAATTCAGCGCCGCATTGACGCCGGCGAGACCGAGCTGCGTCCCGCCACTGCCAGCGCCATGCTGCTGGGCATCACCAAAGCCGCTCTGGCCACCGACTCCTTCCTGTCCGCCGCCTCCTTCCAGGAGACGACCAAGGTGCTTACCGATGCCGCCATCAAGGGCAAGGTAGACCATCTGGTAGGTCTGAAGGAGAACGTGCTGATCGGCAAGCTGATCCCCGCCGGTTCCGGCCTGATGGCCTACCGGGACTACCAGCCCGGCGCGACCCCCGAAGCCAGAATCCCCGAGGAAATGATCGAGAACGCACTGAACTGATAATAAACAATCCGGCCGCTGCCCGAAAGGGCGGCGGCCGGATTTGCAATATTGAAAATGATAAAAATGACCCCCGCATCAGCCGGATGCGAGGGCGGCTTCGTCTATGATACCATGTTCGGCCTCAAATTCCGCAATGCGCTTCTTTATCAGCTGCTCGATTTCCTTATTTTTGGTTCGCCCCTCGTATTCGGCAATATATCCAATCTTGTCCAGCAGAATCTGAGAAATGCGCAGCGTATACCGGGGGAAATCATCTTTCATATTGGCTCACCTCTGACGCAATTTTGATGCAATTGTAATAAGACGGTGGGGGAATTGCAAGCGGTGAACCGCAAATTGCGATAAAATGAGCGGATTCACCAATTTGCAGAAAAGGGACAACGAAAAAAATCTGGAAAATTTGTTGACAATCCTGAAAAAATGCGTATAATATCATCTTGTATGGATACAAAAAAGGAAAGTAGAATACCCGAGTGCGGCAATGTGCCAGACCTTACCGGCGTTAAGACGGTGGTCGGCGCGAAGCAGCTGAAAAAAGCTGTGGAGGCAGGCCGCGCCAGGTATGTTTTTCTGGCTGAAAATGCCGATCCTGCCGTCATAGAGCCCATCGTGCTGCTGTGCCGGTCGAAGGAAGTCCAGACTGCCTGGGTTCCCAGTATGGCCGTGCTTGGCCGTGCCTGCGGTATCGAGGTGGGCGCGGCGGCTGCCGCCGTCGTGGATTGACCGTGGTTCTATCGGACAATAGTCCGTAGAATATAAGACCCGCCAAATGGCGAGAACAAAAGAAAGGAGAAAATAGATGCCTACTTTTAATCAGCTCGTAAGAAATGGCCGTCAGCAGGCTACCTACAAGTCCACCGCTCCTGCTCTGCAGAGAGGTCTGAACACTCTGGAGAACAAGGCGACGAATCTGCCTTCCCCCCAGAAGCGCGGCGTGTGCACTGCTGTTCGTACCACCACCCCCAAGAAGCCGAACTCCGCTCTGCGTAAGATCGCCCGTGTGCGTCTGACCAACGGTATGGAAGTTTCCGCTTACATTCCCGGTGTCGGCCATAACCTGCAGGAGCACTCCGTGGTGCTGATCCGCGGCGGCCGTGTCAAGGACCTGCCCGGCGTTCGTTACCACATCATCCGCGGCACTCTGGATACCCAGGGCGTGCAGAACCGGATGCAGTCCCGCTCCAAGTACGGCGCGAAGCGCCCCAAGGCCGGTAAGAAGAAGTAATTTTCTTTCCGCCGAACCAATCTGACTTTTCCAAGCCCGTTCGCAAGGCTTCGCCTTGCCAAGAAGGTTTTATATAGATGAAACCTCTGGCCAGGCACAACGAAAGTCACACTTTCGAGTACCGATGAAATCATTATATTATGAAGGAGGGAAGCAAAGTGCCCAGAAGAGGTAATGTTCCCAAGAGAGAGGTCCTTCCGGACCCCAATTACAATTCCGTTCTGGTTACCAAGCTCATCAACAGCATCATGCTGGACGGCAAGAAGGGTGTTGCCCAGAAGGTCGTGTATGGTGCATTTGAAATTGTCGAGAACAAGACCGGCAAGAATGGCCTGGAAGTGTTCCAGCAGGCAATGGAAAACATTATGCCCGCCGTGGAGCTGAAGGCTCGCCGTGTCGGCGGCGCTACCTATCAGGTGCCTATCGAAGTTCGCCCTGACCGCCGTCAGACCTTGGGGCTGCGCTGGATCACCAACTACAGCCGCGCCCGCAGCGAGAACACCATGAAGGAGCGTCTGGCTGCCGAGATCATGGATGCTGCCAACAATACCGGCGCCTCCGTTAAGAAGCGTGAGGACGTCCACAAGATGGCTGAAGCCAACAAGGCCTTCGCCCATTTCCGCTGGTAATAAAGGAGAAAACCAATGCCTAGACAGTATTCTCTGGAGAATACAAGAAACTTCGGCATCATGGCACACATCGATGCCGGCAAAACCACCACCACCGAGCGTATCCTGTTCTACACCGGTAAGAACTACAAGATCGGTGAGACCCACGACGGCTCCGCCACCATGGACTGGATGGCACAGGAGCAGGAGCGCGGCATCACCATCACTTCCGCTGCAACTACCTGCTTCTGGAAGGGCTGCCGGCTGAACATCATCGACACCCCGGGTCACGTGGACTTCACCGTTGAGGTGGAGCGTTCCCTGCGTGTTCTGGACGGCGCCGTGACCGTTCTGTGCGCCAAGGGCGGTGTGGAACCCCAGACCGAGACCGTTTGGCGTCAGGCTGACGAGTACAAGGTCCCCCGCATGATCTACGTCAACAAGATGG
>OMNU01001398.1_pt1 | contig 10784 bp, 8 predicted proteins | sample 1673511 | NCBI WGS metagenome assembly OMNU01 (sample SAMEA103958113, study PRJEB25191) | human gut metagenome | reverse complement strand
ATCGCCGAGAAAGCGCCCGACGATCAGAGAGTCTGCGGTATTATACAGCTGCTGGAAAATCTGGCTCAGCAGGACCGGCAGCGCAAAGCCCGCAATCAGTTTCCACGGACTGCCGACCGTCATGTCCCGCGTCGTACTTTTCACCGTACATCCGTCCTTTCCGGGCATGTTTCGAGCATAGTATGGTAATTCTAACAGAATCGAAACGAAAATACAACCCGTCCGATTTTTTTCGCGATTGCTAACCGGCGGTTACTCGCGGTTTCTGCGGACAGGTGGTATCATAAAACAAAACTGTTAGAGCAAGAGGGGGAGAACGGGTCATGAAAGGATTCTGGAAACGGGCGGCAATGGGGCTGCTGGCGATAGCGATGCTGCTGTGCGCTGCCTGCGCGGCGCCGGAACAGGAACCGGAGCAGGAGATGCAGACGGACATCGCGGGCGCAGACTGGCGCACGTATGGGCAGGTGAGCGACGCGGGGACCATCACGCGCGCGGGGGAGCAGACAAGCGTGCTTGCCTGCGTATTTGACAGCGGCGTGGAGTTTTATCTGGATGAAGAAACGCAGACTTTTTTTGCAGAAGCAGTCTTTCCGGAAAAGATCGAGGGCGCACACGATCTGTTTGAAGAGCTCTCGCTGGACGATCTGAACGGCGACGGCGACAGCGACGGTCGCGCCGACCATCGGGTTGTTGCCCATGCCGAGGAAGCCCATCATCTCCACGTGCGCGGGCACGGAGGAGGAGCCGGCGAACTGAGCGTCGGAGTGCATACGGCCCATGGTGTCGGTCATGCCGTAGCTGGCGGGACCGGCGGCCATGTTGTCGGGGTGCAGGGTGCGGCCCGTGCCGCCGCCGGAGGCGACGGAGAAGTACTTCTTGCCCTGCTCGATGCACTCCTTCTTATAGGTGCCGGCGACGGGATGCTGGAAGCGGGTCGGGTTGGTGGAGTTGCCGGTGATGGAAACGTCCACGCCCTCGGCGTGCATGATGGCCACGCCCTCGCGCACGTCGTCCGCGCCGTAGCAGCGCACGTTCGCGCGCTCGCCCTCGCTGTAGCGGATCTCACGCACGACGTTCAGCTTGCCGGTGAAGTAGTCGAACTGGGTCTGAACGTAGGTGAAGCCGTTGATGCGGCTGATGATCTGAGCAGCGTCCTTGCCGAGACCGTTGAGGATGACGCGCAGAGGCTCCTTGCGGGCCTTGTTGGCGTTCTTGACGATGCCGATGGCGCCCTCTGCGGCGGCGAAGGACTCGTGACCGGCGAGGAAGGCAAAGCACTTCGACTCGTCGGACAGCAGCATCGCACCGAGGTTGCCGTGGCCCAGACCGACCTTGCGGTCCTCGGCGACGGAGCCGTCGATGCAGAAGGACTGCAGGCCGACACCGATCATCTTGGCGGCTTCGGCCGCGGACTTCACGCCGGACTTGATGGCGATGGCCGCGCCGACGGTGTACGCCCAGCAGGCGTTTTCAAAGCAGATGGGCTGGATGCCCTTGACGATCTCATACGGGTCAAAGCCCTTGGCCTTGCAGATCTCGCGGCACTCTTCGACGGAAGAGATACCGTACTGAGCGAGGACGCCGTTGATCTTGTCGATTCTTCTCTCGTAGTTTTCAAATAAAGCCATTGTTTCGTCCTCCCTTCCTTATTCCTGACGCGGGTCGATGTACTTGGCAGCGTTGTCCCACTGACCATAGTGACCCTTGGCCTTTTCGAGCGCTTCGTTCGCATCGATACCCTTTTTGATGAAGTCCATCATCTTGCCGAGGTTGATGAACTCGTAGCCGACGATCTCGTTTTCCTTGTTGAGCGCGACGCGGGAGCAGTAGCCCTCGGCCATCTCGAGGTAACGGGGGCCCTTTTCGGCGGTGGCGAACATCGTGCCGACCTGGGAGCGAAGGCCCTTGCCGAGGTCCTCAAGGGACGCGCCGACAGCAAGGCCGTCCTCAGAGAAGGCGGACTGGGTGCGGCCGTAGACGATCTGCAGGAACAGCTCGCGCATGGCGGTGTTGATGGCGTCGCAAACAAGGTCGGTGTTCAGCGCTTCGAGAATGGTCTTGCCGATCAGGATCTCGGAAGCCATGGCAGCAGAATGGGTCATGCCCGAGCAGCCGATGGTCTCGATCAGAGCCTCCTGAATGACGCCCTCCTTGACATTGAGCGTCAGCTTGCAGGCGCCCTGCTGAGGCGCGCACCAGCCGATGCCGTGGGTGAAGCCGGAAATATCGGCGATCTGCTTGGCCTGGACCCACTTGCCCTCTTCGGGGATCGGGGCCGGACCGTGATATGCGCCCTTCGCAACGGGGCACATATGCTGCACTTCGGTCGTGTAAATCATAACGATCTTCCTTTCTTATCCTCTGTCTCCACAAAAAGCGGAACGTATCCATACGTATTTTTTATCATAGCAAACCCGAACGTCTTTTGCAAGGTGAAAAAACGGAAATACGGGCAAAATCCGTATTCCTTTCCCTCATTTTCCGCTATGCCGCACTTTTCGTTACAGCAGGTGGCGGATCGGGCGCTGGACAACGCTCAGAATCGTATACAGCGCGCGTTTTGCCCAAGGCAGCGTCATTTCTTCAAACCGCGCGCCGTGTTCCGTGCCGCCGTCGTGCAGGGCGAGGCGGCTCTGGTCGATGTACTGTACGCTCTCCTGCCGCAGCGCGGCATTGACCTCCTCGCTCTCGATGACGAGCATCAGCTCTGTGTCGAGATATGCGCTGCGCATGTCGGCGTTGAATGAACCGACGACGCTCAAATCGTTTCCGATTAAAATTGTCTTCGTATGCAGCGACTGGCCGCAGACGACCTCGTACACGTCGACGCCGCGCGATAAAATATTTTGCTTTTCGCGTAAGTAGTCCGAGCAGCCGCTCGGGTTCGCGCCGTTTTCAACGGCATTCGTCAGCACGCGCAGCTGCCGCGTCTCGGCAAGTGCTTCCAAATCGTTATACATTTTGTCGTTGCAGATGATGTACGGCGTTTGCAGCAGGACGTCATCGCCCTGCGCCATCAGGCGGACAAGCGCGTCCCACAGCTCAGGCGCTTTCGCCTCCGCGCGCGGCGAGCCGCTGAGAAGGCTCACATGCGTGACCGCCGCGGTCTCCACCTCCCAGTCGACGGCGGCAAGCTCTTTTCCATGCACCGCGCATAGCGCCGCGTAGCGCTCCTGCAGCGCGTCGGTCTGCGAGGACGTCTTGCCTGTGATGGTTTTATTCTCCGGCTGCGACCAGACGCTTTCAAAATACGTCAAAAGCTGGGAGACCGAGCTGCCCTCTCCCCCGTCCGACACGACGAGCACGTCGCGGTCGATGTTCTGGTTCTCCTGATATGAGCCGAGGAAGAGATCGTTCGAATTTCTTCCGCCGAGGATGTATTTGCTCCCGTCAGCGATCAGATACTTGTCGTGCAGACGGTAGTTGAGCTTCCACGGGCGCAGCAGGTCGATGGGATCATAAAAGCGCACCTCCACATTCTCCTCCGCCGCGAGGGCACGGAGAACGCCGCTGTTTTGCAGATGCAGAAAACCGTTCAGCCCGTCGACGATGATGCGCACCCGCACGCCGCGCTGCGCCGCGCCATAGAGCGCGGCCATCAAATCCTGTCCGCTGCCGTCCGCGCGCAGGTCAAAGGTCGAGAAGATGACCTCCCTTTCCGCACTCTCGATGAGCTGCAAGCGCCAGAGCAGCGCACTGTCCGTATCCTCGATGCTCCTCACGCGCTCCTGCGATGCGTCCGTACTCAATCGGGCTTCATACTGGCTCCACAGCTTCCCTGTCGCCTCTTTTTGCGGCAGCGGGACGAGAATGGCTGTCAGCACCCCATATAAAAGGTACACGCCCAGCGCGATGCCCAGCCATTTCAAGATATGTTTTTGCTTCATTTTTCACCTGCTTATCATAAAACTCATGCCGTCAGTTTACCATAAGGGATGTAAGCTGTCCAGCGGCGCGGCGGCGGTAAGTTTTCCCGACCGAAACGCCGCAACTTTCGCCCAAACGGAAATTTCTCGAAAAGAGGTCTTGACAATCCGCCAATTTCCGACCTATACTGTCGGCAAATGAAAAATACCCCACACGGGTATTGTATTTGCCCCGAAGGAGGAATCAAATTGAAAAAGGAAACCTATGACGTGACCGGCATGAGCTGCGCCGCCTGCTCCAGCCGCGTGGAAAAGGCCGTCGCCAAGCAGCCCGGCGCGCAGCAGGTCGCGGTCAACCTGCTGAAAAACAGCATGGTCGTCGAATACGACGAATCCCAGCTTTCGTCCGCGCAGATCATCGCCGCGGTCGAAAAGGCGGGCTACGGTGCGTCTCTGCATGCAAAGCCCGGCAGCGCCCCCGCCGCGCAGACTGCCGAGACCGGCGGCGCCAGCGCCGCACAGAAGGCGTACAGCGACATGAAAAAGCGTCTCGCCCTCTCGCTCATCTTCACCATCCCGCTGTTCTATCTCTCGATGGGCCACATGATGGGCTGGCCGCTGCCCGCGTGCTTCCTCGGCATGGAGAACGCGATGACGTTCGCGTTCACGCAGTTTTTGCTGCTGCTGCCCATCGTCTATATCAACCGCCAGTACTATATCGTCGGCTTCAAGACGCTGTGGCAGCGCTCGCCGAACATGGATTCGCTGATCGCACTGGGCTCCAGCGCCGCCATCGTGTACGGCATCTACGCCATCTATAAGATCGGCATCGGCTTTGGCCAGATGGACATGGACACGGTGCACACCTATATGATGGAGCTGTACTTCGAGTCCGCAGGCACGATCCTGACGCTCATCACCATGGGCAAGACGATGGAGGCCCGCGCCAAGGGCAAGACCTCTGATGCCATCACAAAGCTCATGGACCTTGCGCCCAAGACCGCGACGGTCGAGCGCAACGGCGTCGAGAGCGTCATCCCCGTCGAGGAGGTCCAACTCGGCGACGTGCTGATCGTCAAGGCGGGCGAGAGCGTCCCCGTCGACGGCGTCGTGCTCGAGGGAACGTCCTCGGTCGACGAATCCGCGCTGACGGGCGAGAGCATCCCCGTCGAAAAGCAGGCGGGAGACAGCGTCATCGGCGCGACCATCAACAAATCCGGCTATTTCAAGATGCGCGCGACCAAAGTCGGCGACGATACCGCCCTTTCCCAGATCGTACGCCTTGTGGACGAGGCCACGAGCTCCAAAGCGCCCATCGCCAAGCTCGCCGATAAGGTCAGCGGCGTGTTCGTCCCCGTCGTCATCACGATTGCCGTCATCGCAACGGCAGCATGGCTGCTGACGGGCCACAGCGTGGAATTTGCGCTGTCCATCGGCATTTCCGTGCTCGTCATCAGCTGCCCCTGCGCGCTGGGTCTCGCCACGCCGACGGCCATCATGGTCGGCACGGGCCGCGGCGCGGTGAACGGCATCCTCATCAAGTCTGCCGAAGCGCTTGAGACGACGCACAGCGTCAACACCGTCGTGCTCGACAAGACCGGCACCATCACGCAGGGCAAGCCCGTCGTCACCGATGTCGTCGACGGCGGCATCGGCAGGGACAAACTTCTCTCCGTCGCCGCGTCGCTCGAAAAGCTCTCCGAGCATCCGCTTTCTGAGGCCATCGTGGCCGAGGCGGAGAAGGAATCGCTCACGTTCCTGTCCGTCGACAAATTTGAGCAGATCCCCGGTCAGGGCATCCGCGGCGAGGTCGAGGGCCAGCTCTGCCTTGCCGGCAACCGCCGCATGATGGAAGCAAACCGCATCGAAAACAGTGAGCTGCTCGCACAAGGCGAAGCGCTGGCTGAGGACGGCAAGACGCCGCTCTACTTTGCGCTGGACGGCAAGCTCATCGGCCTCATCGCCGTAGCCGATGTCGTCAAGCCCACGAGCGCGCAGGCCATCGCCGAGCTCTCGAGCATGGGCATTGAAGTCGTCATGCTCACGGGCGACAACGCCAAGACCGCCGAGGCCATCCGCCGTCAGGTCGGCGTGGACCGCGTCGTGGCCGAGGTGCTGCCGCAGGATAAGGAACGCGAGATCCGCCGCTTACAGGAGGGCGGCAAGAAGGTCGCCATGGTCGGCGACGGCATCAACGATGCGCCCGCCCTTGCGAGCGCAGACGTCGGCATTGCCATCGGCGCCGGTACAGACGTCGCCATCGAGTCGGCGGATATTGTGCTGATGCGCAGTGACCTTCTCGACGTCTCGACCGCCGTGCAGTTGAGCCGCGCGGTCATCCGCAACATCAAGGAAAACCTCTTCTGGGCGTTCTTCTACAACGCCATCGGCATTCCCATCGCGGCGGGCGTGTTCTACCCCGCCTTCCAGCTCAAGATGAACCCGATGCTCGGCGCGCTCGCGATGAGCTTCAGCTCGGTGTTTGTGGTGAGCAATGCGCTGCGCCTGCGCTGGTTCAAGGCCAAGCACACGGAGGCAGCACCGAAAACGGTTTCTTCTCCGTCGGATCGCGGAGTGGAGATAGAAAGCAAGGAAATTATGGCAAGTAATGAAAAAGGAGAAACAAACATGGAAAAAGTCATCAGCATTGAGGGCATGGCCTGCATGCATTGCGTGAATCACGTTCAGCAGGCGCTTTCCGCCGTCCCCGGCGTGAAGGAGGCAAAGGTCGATCTCGAGAGCAAGTCCGCCACCGTCAGCGTGGACGGCAGCGTGACCGACGCGGCGCTCAAGGCCGCCGTGGATGAGGCGGGCTATCAGGCCGTCTCCATCCGCTAAGGCCATGAGAGCCGATCGTGATTCCGTCCGCCGCAAGCTGAAAATTGCCCGCGGCCAGCTCGACGGCATTTTGCAGATGATCGACGACGACCGCTACTGCGTGGACATCTCCAACCAGCTTCTCGCCACGCAGTCGCTCCTCAAAAGCGCCAACCAGCAGATCATGCGCGCGCACATCGAAGGCTGCGTGCGCGAGGCTTTGCAGACCGACCATATCGACCCCAAACTCGAAGAGGCCTTCCAGCTCCTCGAGCGCATGGCGCAGTCGTGACCGCACAAAAAAGGACGACAGCTATTTTTAGCTGTCGTCCTTTTTTGTTATTCGATCAGATCCTCGCGGTCGAGTTTCTTTTCCGAAAGCTGCTGTGCGGTGTGCTCATGTACGAGCTGGAGTACTACCGCCGTGAGGGGAATGAAAAACACAATACCGACAAGGCCGAAGAGCTTGCCGCCAAGCAATGCCGCAAGGAGCGTCCACAGCGGCGCAAGCCCCACGCTGCTGCCAACCACATGCGGGTAGATGAACTGATTTTCCGTGAACTGCACCGCCTGATAGACGATCAGGCACAGCAGCGCCTTCTCCGGCTGGGCAAGCAGCGTCAGCAGTACGCCGATTGCGCAGGAGGCCAGCGCGCCGATGTAGGGAACAAAGGCGAAGGCCGCCGTCAGCGCGGCGGTCAGCCCCGCGTAGGGAATGCCGCACAGGGAGAACGCGAGAAAGATCATCGTGCCGAGGATCACGACCTCCACGCACTGCCCGGACAGGAAACGGGCGTAGGTGGTGTGCGTCAGGCGCGCGATGCGGCAGACCTGATTGGCCTTTCGCTCGCTCAGGTTGGCGTAGAGGAGTCTGCGGCTCTGTTTAGCAAGGCTGCGCCGGTCGAGCAGCACATAAAACATGATGACGATGGCAAAGGTGACGTTGGCCACCGCCGAGACTGTGGTACCGGCAAGATCCACCACCGAGTCGATCAGCGCGCCGGCGCCGGTGAGCGCCTTTTCCAGCACCGTTTTCCAATCGAGCGCGGCGATGCGATCGGTGAGCTCGCTTGTATCCACGCCGTGATCCGAGAGAAGGCGCGCCCAGTCCGGCCAGTTCTCCCTGACCAGTGTGCCGATGCTCTTGAGCGACGCGGCAAGCTGCGGCAGCGCCAGAACGCACAGCAGTACCACGACGATGACCACGCACAAAAGCGTCAGCAGCAGGCTGAGAAGGTCAATGTGTTTTTCCTTTGCCTTTGGCATCAGGCGCGTCAAACGTCCTGCGATGCCCTGCATCGGCACACTGAGGACAAACGCCATCAATAACCCTATGATCACCGGCGTGAAGAGGGTAGCGAGCCTCGTGAGAAACGCCGCGACTTCGTTGAGATTCATCAGCGCGGCATAGAGCGCCACGCCGAATGCGACCAGAAGAAATTGCTGTTTTCCTTTTTTATCCATTGTTCTTTTCTGCACCTTCCGCGCGTTCGCTCTGCCACCGGAGCGGAAGTGCCGAACGCTGTGCATATCCTTTCAGGTTAATTATAGAATGGCTTGCGCTGCATTGCAAGTTCTTTTGCCCGTCGCTTGGTAGTTTCTCCCGCCCGCTGATTTTTTCGCGCAGACTTTTGCGGAAAATCAGCATTTCTCCCCTTGGCGCGGCGGTGATCGTCTGCTATACTGAAAGGAACAAAAGCTCATCGGGCGGGCGTTGACGCTTCCGATGGAAAGGAAGGCTCAGAATGAATCGAACGGGGAACGGCGCCGCACTCTGCGAAGATCCGCATGACTTTCTTGTCATGCAGAATCTCTATGACGCGGCGGTTCGGCAGCTCACGTTGAAATTCAATATTCTCAACAGTGAATTCAATGTTCTTTATGCACGCAATCCCATTCATCACATCGACGGACGCGTCAAATCGCAATCGAGCATCGTCGCCAAGCTCATCAAGCGCGGCCTGCCGCTCTCGATCGAGTCCGCGCGAAAAAACATCAACGACATCGCGGGCGTGCGCGTCGTTTGCAGCTACATCGACGATGTCTACCGCGTGGGCGAGATGCTGGCGCGGCAGACGGATGTGGAGATCGTCAAAAAGCAGGACTACATCCAGACGCCGAACTACAACGGCTACCGCTCGCTGCACATGGACATCAAGGTGCCCGTCTACCTCTCCGACCGGACGGAATACGTCGTGGCGGAGATCCAGCTGCGCACGATCGCCATGGACTTCTGGGCGAGCCTTGAGCACGATATCCGCTACAAGGTCGACAAAACGAAGCTGCCCGAGGGCATCAACGAGGAGATGTTCGAATGCGCGGGCAAGATCGCTGAGATCGACCGCCAGATGCAGGACATGTACCAGCGCATCAAGGCCTCGGATGCCTACAACGAAGATTGAGTCCCCTACATAAAGGAAAAAGGATGCATCGAAAGACGCATCCTTTTTGTTTTTTCACTGCTTTTTGTGATACCCGCAGTCGCAGTAGGGGCCGCCGGAGGCGAGCGTGTACTCGCGCACGAAATCCGACGCGCCGCCCGCGTCGCTCATTGCGTAGTCGAGATGGCACAGCGCGGGCGTCAAATCGTAGAGCCCCAACACCTGCATCAGCGTGCAGATGCCGCAGGTCGTGAAGCGCGCCTCGTAGCCGCTGCCGTCCTCGTACTCGAAAAAGTCCATGTTCCACGAATAGGGGTTGCGATCGCCCGCGCGCAGCTTCGCCGTCGCCTTCATGCCCTCGATGTCCTTGGGCGTGAACTTTTTCTTTCCGCTCGCGCGGCAGAAAGCCTTCATCGTAGGCGTCATCATCGCCGCGGCGTAGTAGTCCGTCAGCGTTTTGATGTCCGGCCGCTGCGGCATGCACAGGATAAACGCGGCGAGCATCGCGCAGTTGACGATGTTCATTTCGAAACGGTCGCGCTTGTCAAATTCCGGCAGCTTCGCGATGATCTCGCGATATTTCTTTTTGGCACGCGCCGCAACGTCCTTCGCCTGCTCCGCGGTCAGGTCGAATTCGACCGTCAGGTGCTTTTCAAACGATCCGGCAAACAGCGCCCACATGCCCGCAGGCTTTCCAAGATACTTCATTTGCTCTCCCCTTTTCGAGTTTAATCTCTCAAACTCGTCTGCATTTTTGACTGCCGTCTTGCTTTTGGTCATAGTATACCGAGGGCGGGAGCGCTTGTCAATGCGGCGCAAAAAAGCAGCGGTTCTGATGAACCACCGCTTTTTTCAGTTGGATTTACTTGCCCTGATAGGCGCGATACAGGAACGTCACGATCTCCGCGCGCGTGCAGTCCGCGTTGGGGCTGAACGTCGTGTTGGAAGTACCGTTCGTCACGTTATTCGCAACCGCCCAGTTAATCGCATCAGCGTAGAACGTGTCGGACTTCACGTCGGTGAAGTTCGCACTGCCGCTCGCGGTGCCCTTGAGCGCACGGTACAGGAACGTCACGCTCTGGCCGCGGGTGCAGGTCGCATTCGGCGCGAACGTCGTCTCGGTCATGCCGTTCGTGATGCCGTTCTCGACCGCCCAGGCGACGGCTTTGGCGTAATAAGCACTCGCAGGAACGTCCGCGAAGCTGGTAGCAGCAGTCTTAACGAACTCCGCCTCGACGCTGACCTTGCCATCCGGCATGACAAAGCTGTACTTGCCGTTGCCGAGGTCGGCGAGCGGAAGCAGATCGCCGCTCGCATCCTTGACGGCGAGGCTGCCGAGCTCATAGCCCTCGTTGGGCTTCACCGTGACGGTCACATTCGCGCCCTTGGAGGCGTTGGCCGGGGAAACGGTCACCGTGCCGTTGGGGACAGCGGGAGCGGTCGCGGGATAGGTCGGCGCGCCGGGAACGTAAGGATAGCTCGTGTACTTGTGGCAGACAGAGCAGGTCGTGCCGGGCTTGTGCGTCTCGGTGCACTTGGCATCGCAGCGCGCGCAGATACCGTTCTTGTTGCTCCAGTCGTGACCGAGTTTCTTCAGCGTCTCCGCCTCAACGGTGGTTGCCTGCGTACCAGCCTCGTCCTTGAAGACTCCACTGCATCTGGAGCAGGTGTAGTACTCGTTGTTGCCGTCTTCCGTGCAGGTCGCTTCCTTGGCGTC
>OMNU01001394.1_pt1 | contig 10798 bp, 8 predicted proteins | sample 1673511 | NCBI WGS metagenome assembly OMNU01 (sample SAMEA103958113, study PRJEB25191) | human gut metagenome | reverse complement strand
CCCGGCTTGACAAAATCGTCTTTGAGAATTATTTTCTTTCAAATAACGACGTGCGGAGTTTTCCGCCATCTCCGGGAGGGCTGAGCGATGAATCCGAATCCGAAAATTCTGCTGATAGAGGACGATCCCTCCATCTGTGACATGACCAAGATGAATCTCAATATGAACGGCTACCAGCAGGTCTGCTGCGCTTCGGACGGGATGAGCGGACTGGAACTGGCAGCCCGGATTGTCCCGGACCTGATTCTGCTCGACGTCATGATGGGCGAAACGAGCGGATTCAAGATGGCGCGGCAGCTCAAGTCCCGCCCCGAGACGGCAGGCGTGCCGATCATTTTCTGCACGGCCAGGGACACCGAGGACGATACGGTGGCAGGACTCAACATCGGGGCCGACGACTACATCGCCAAGCCCTTTTCCATCCGCGAAGTGCTGGCACGCGTACGCAGCGTGCTGCGCCGCACGGCACAGCCGGCCGCCGAAGAGAAGGCCGTGGCGTTCGAAGGGCTGCGGATGGATCTCACGCGCAAGGTCTGCACGATCGACGGGGAGCCGCTGGCGCTGACCAAAAAAGAGTTCGAGATCCTGGCGCTGCTGCTCTCCTCGCGCGGCAAAATATTCTCGCGCGAAGAGATCCTGCGGCAGGTGTGGAGCGACGAGGTAATCGTGCTCGACCGCACCATCGACGTGAACATCACGCGCCTGCGCCGTAAGATCGGCCCCTATGGGGAACACATCGTAACACGCCTGGGCTATGGCTACGGTTTTGAGGAATAGGTTTTCCTACCACAGGCGGCTGTTCCTGCTGCTGTTCGCCTTCTCGTGGGCGCTGGTGGCCTGCTTCGTCACCTTCCAGTACAGCCGCGAGAAGCGCTTCAAGGCCGAGCGGCTCGATGCCCGGCTGCAACTCTTCAACCTGCGCCTGCTCGACGCACTCGGCGAGGGCACCGCACCCGGGGCATTCCTCACCGGCCATCCCCTTCCTTACGGCGACCTGCGCGTAACGGTCATCGACGACGACGGGCGCGTCCTGTTCGACAACTCGGCCGACTCGCTGCCCGCAGCCAACCACCTCGGGCGCCCCGAAGTCACCGAAGCGATCGCCCATGGCACCGGTTACACCATCCACCGCCACTCGGAAAGCACCGACCAATACTATTTCTATTCGGCCATGAAGGGCGACGGGATCATCGTCCGCTCGGCCGTCCCCTACTCCGTTTCGCTGCGCGAAGTACTCGCGGCCGACTGGGAATTCCTGTGGTTCATGCTGGGCGTCACGCTGCTGATGAGCATTGCGGCCTACTTCACGACCCGCCGCCTGGGGCACAACATCACACGCCTGAACGAATTTGCCGAGCACGCCGAGCGGGGCGAGCGGATCGACGACAAAGAGACCTTCCCCCACGACGAGCTGGGCGACATCTCGAACCACATCATCCGCCTCTACGCCCGCCTGCAACGCACGACGGCCGACCGCGACCGGGAACATGCCCTGGCGCTGCACGAAGAGCAGGAGAAAATCCGTATCAAGAAACAACTCACCAACAACATCAACCACGAGCTGAAGACCCCCGTGGCCGCGATACAGGGTTATCTGGAAACGCTGCTGGCCAACCCCTGCCTGACGGCGGAGAAACGCACGGCGTTCCTCGAAAAGAGCTGTGCGCAGGTCGAACGGCTGCGGCACCTGCTCTCCGACGTGGCGACCATCACGCGCATGGACGAGGGCAGGGAGCTCATCGGCAAGGAACCCGTGGTGCTGAACGACCTGATCGACGAGGTCAGGGCCGACATGGAGCTGCGCCCCGAGGGGCAGCGGCTGCGCGTGAACTGCGATTTCCAAGGCCCGGTCGAGGTCGAGGGCAACCCCTCGCTGCTGAGTTCCGTCTTCCGCAACCTGGCGGACAACGCCGCGGCCTACTCGGGCGGGCGCGACATCTTCATCCGCCTGCTTTCGGACACGGCAGAGGCATGCACGATACTTTTCGCCGACAACGGCATCGGCGTCGACGAAGAACACCTCCCGCACCTCTTCGAGCGGTTCTACCGTATCGACAAGGGGCGCTCGCGCAAGCTGGGCGGCACGGGACTCGGGCTTTCGATCGTCAAAAACGCCGTCGTGATCCACGGCGGGACGATCACCGTACGCAACGGCGAACGCGGCGGGCTGGAATTCATCTTCACCCTGCGCAAACATTCATAAGGGCGCAACCGGACTGTAACGTTTTTGTAATATTTGTTTCAGACCTTTACGGCGGAAAAATCCAGAAACAGAACAAACCATGAGTCCCCTATTCACTTGTATCGTAATCATCATGGGCCTGCTGGCCGTGATGGGCATCGTCGTGGGCGTGGCCAACGACGCGGTCAATTTCCTCAACTCGGCCCTGGGGTCGAAAGTCGCCCCGCGGCGCGTCATACTTTGGATCGCGGCCGCAGGCATCCTCGTCGGGACGCTCACGTCGAGCGGCATGATGGAGGTCGCCCGAAGCGGCGTATTCTACCCCGGGCAATTCTCCTTCCAGGAGATCATGATGCTCTTCCTGGGCATGATGCTCGGCAACATCCTGCTGTTAGACCTCTACAACACGCTCGGGCTGCCGACGTCGACCACCGTGTCGATGGTCTTCGGTCTGCTGGGCGCCGCCGTCGCCGCCGCCCTGTTCCGCATCGCCGGCGACCCGGGGACCTCCTTGCAGGACCTCTCGCAGTTCATCAACACGGGCAAGGCAATGGTCATCATCGCGGCGATCCTCCTGTCGGTGGCCCTGGCCTTCGCCGCAGGAACCCTCTTCATGTACATCTCGCGGCTGATCTTCTCGTTCCGCTACGCCCCCGCGTTCAGGCGCTGGGGCGCCGTATGGTGCGGCATCTCGCTCGCCGGCATCCTCTATTTCGCGCTGTTCAAGGGGCTGAAAAGCTCGGGGCTGATCCCCACGTCGGTGGCGGACTACGTCGGGGAACACGTGCTGGTAACGCTGCTGGCATTCTGGGCCGCATCGTCGGTGGTGCTGTGGCTCCTCCAGCGCATGCGGCTCAACATCATGCGCATCACGATCCTTTCGGGCACCTTCGCGCTGGCGCTGGCATTCGCGGGGAACGACCTGGTGAACTTCATCGGTGTGCCGCTGGCCAGCTACGACGCATGGCAGATCGCCCGCGAAGCCGGCAGCGAGTCGATCATGATGGGCGAACTGGCCGAACCGGCACGCGCCAATTTCCTGCTGCTGCTGGCATCGGGGCTGGTGATGGTGCTGACACTGTTCTTCTCGAAGAAATCGCAGCATGTCACCGAGACCGAGCTGTCGCTCGCCTCGCAGCACGAGGGTGAAGAGCGCTTCGGCTCGACGTTCATTTCGCGCAGCCTGGTACGTGCCACACTGGTAATCAACACGATGTGGACGGGGCTGATCCCCGTCCGCATGCAGAAGGCCATCGACCGGAGGTTCGAGCCGCTGCCCGCAGAGGAGCGTTCGTCGGCGCCGTACGACATGATCCGCGCCGTCGTGAACCTCACGGCCGCCTCGATCCTGATCGCCATCGGCACTTCGTACCAGCTGCCGCTGTCGACGACCTATGTGGTATTCATGGTGGCCATGGGTTCGTCGCTGGCCGACCGCACCTGGGGACGCGAGAGCGCCGTATACCGCATTACGGGCGTGATGGCCGTCATCTCGGGCTGGTTCATCACGGCGCTCGGCGGATTCCTGATCGCCTTCGGCGTGACACTGCTCCTGCTGTGGGGCGGCTGGATCGCCGTGACGGTGCTCGTCGCACTCTGCGCATGGCTGCTGGTTCGCAGCCACCGCAACGTCGAGCAGATCAAGGCCGCCGAAACCAAAGAATTGCCCGTCGTCAAGGCCGAGACCCCGGACGAGGTGCTCTGCGTCTGCATCGGCGAGGTCTGCACGACGATGGAGCACGTGACGCGCATCTACAACCGTACGCTGGTGGCGGTATTCAAGGAGAACCGCAAGGTACTCAAAGAGATGGTACAGTCGTCGGACAAGCTCTTCGAAGAGGCGCGCGACCGCAAGTACGGCATCATGCCTACGCTGCGGCGCCTGCAACAGTGCGACATCGACACGGGACATTTCTACGTACAGGTGGTGGATTACCTCTCGGAGGTGACCAAGGCGCTGATCCACATAACACGCCCGGCATACGAGCACATCAACAACCACCACGAGGGGCTCACGAAGGAGCAGATCGTAGACCTGATGCGCGTGAACGACCAGGTGGAAGCGATCTTCGACAAGATCAACGACATGCTGCGCACCAAGGATTTTGCCGACCTGGATCTGGTGCTGGAGATGCGCGACAAGTTGTTCGACACGATCGTCGAGGCCATCAAGAGCCAGCTGCGCCGCATCAACGGCGACGAGACGGTGAGCACACGCGCCAGCGTCCTCTACCTGACGATCCTCAACGAAACCAAAACGATGATCCTGCAGGCCCGCAACCTGCTCAAGTCGCAGCATTATTTTTTGGAGCACAAAAAATAGCACGGGGCTCCTATACGAAATCCACCCGAACCCTCCTTTTCGAAGGAGGGTTTTTTGAACGCCCCGGCAAACGCAGCCGGAATACGACAGGCCGCCCCGCAAAAGCGGCACCCGCAAAAAGCGGCCGGCAATCCGCCCCGCCGGAGGATTTTCCCGGACAGGGCGGCATTTGTCGCCGGAACGTAACGGGGCCGTCATTCGCCCGTAACGACGGCCCCGTATCTTTGCAACGTGGGAACCGGAAGAAGGTTTCCAAGTTGGTTTTAGGTTACATAAGTAGGTTAGTGGGAGATGCAGTGACGGGATGTCGCGGCATCTTCGTTTTTTCAGGGATATGGCATGGGAAGCGGAACCGCCGCGGTCATAGGGACAATTCCCCGGTGTCTCCCTGTGGAAAGGGAGGCCAGCGCGCAACCGGACAAGATCGGCGAATTATTTCTCCATGTCGTGCAGGTGGATCTCCAGCGCACGCACCGAAATCTGGATTTCCCAAATCGACACGCCGAGCGACCCGATCAGCAGCAATAGCGCCGCACCGAAGACATAGGCGGAAAGGAGGATCAGGCCGATGTAGAGAAGGAACATCGTCACCACGCACAGGAACAGGCTCGTGACACCCAGGATCTGCATCGTACGCGTGAGGTGCAGGCGGCGGCGCAGGTTGTCGATCTGCGCACGGGTGACTTTCGAGGGGTGTTGCAGGTGTTGTTCCTTGAGCGTGCGAACCAATTGGGCATAAGAAAGAAACCGGTTGGTATAGGCCAGCAGGATCAGCGAAACGGCGGAGAACAGCAGCGCCGGGGTGGTAAGTGTCAGCTCTTCCATAACGGGGATATTTTACTCCCGCAAAACTACGCAATAATCCCGCCCCGTGCAAACCCGCGGGCGGAAGCTCCCTATTGTTAGGTATTTTTTAAGTTTTTTTAAGAAAATACTCCGAAGATTTCGGTATTGTGATAAAAATAACATACCTTTGTGGCTCCCAAATACGACAATTTTAATCTCATTTTGAATAACATTCTATGGAATTGAACAAAACCTTTATCGACGGGCTTTGGAGCAAGGAGATCAACGTCACGAGTTTCGTGCAGACGAACATCACCCCCTACCTGGGCGACGCGTCTTTCCTGCAGGGCCCGACCGAACGTACCAAGCACATCTGGAACCTCTGTCTCAAGGCACTCGAAGAGGAGCGCGCCAACAACGGCGTCCGCTCGCTGGACAACGCCACCGTCTCGACCATTACCTCGCACAAGGCGGGTTATATCGACAGGGAACAGGAGCTGATCGTGGGCTTGCAGACCGACGAGCTGCTCAAGCGGGCCATCAAGCCCTTCGGCGGCATCAACGTCGTATCGCGCGCCTGCAAGGAGAACGGCGTGGACGTGGACGAGAAGGTCAGGGATATTTTCACCCATTACCGCAAGACGCATAACGACGGCGTGTTCGACGTCTACACCGAGGAGATACGCTCGTTCCGTTCGCTGGGCTTCCTGACGGGCCTACCCGACAACTACGCCCGCGGCCGCATCATCGGCGACTACCGCCGCCTGGCGCTCTACGGCACCGACCGCCTGATCGAAGCCAAGCAGCAGGACTTGCGCAACCTGACCGGCCCGATGACCGACGCCCGCATCCGCCTGCGCGAAGAGGTCGCCGAGCAGATCAAGGCGCTGAAGGAGATCCGCACGATGGGCGAATACTACGGGCTCGACCTGAGCCGCCCGGCGCATTCGGCACAGGAGGCCGTGCAGTGGGTTTACATGGCTTACCTCGCAGCCGTGAAGGAACAGGACGGCGCCGCGATGTCGCTGGGCAACGTGTCGTCGTTCCTCGACATCTTCATCGAATACGACCTGGCGCACGGCAACATCGACGAGGTGTTCGCACAGGAGCTCATCGACCAGTTCGTCATCAAGCTGCGCATGGTACGCCACCTGAGGATGCAGTCCTACAACGACATCTTCGCCGGCGACCCGACGTGGGTGACCGAAGCCATCGGCGGACGCTTCAACGACGGCCGCACGAAGGTGACCAAGACCTCGTTCCGTTTCCTGCAGACGCTCTACAACCTCGGCCCGTCGCCCGAGCCCAACCTCACGATCCTGTGGAGCCCCGACCTGCCGCAGGGATTCAAGGATTTCTGCGCCAAGGTTTCGGCCGACACCAGCTCGATCCAGTACGAGAACGACGAGCTGATGCGCGAAGTGCGCCATTCGGACGACTACGGCATCGCCTGCTGCGTATCGTACCAGGACATCGGCCGCCAGATCCAGTTCTTCGGCGCGCGCTGCAACCTGGCCAAGGCGCTGCTGCTGGCCATCAACGGCGGCCGCTGCGAGAACACCGGCACGCTGATGGTCAAGGGCATCCCGGCGCTCTCGGAGGGCCCGCTGCGCTTCGAGGAGGTGATGCGCAACTACAAGATGGTGCTCAAGGAGATCGCCCGCGTCTACAACGAGGCGATGAACATCATCCATTACATGCACGACAAGTACTACTACGAGAAGGCACAGATGGCGTTCGTAGACACCGACCCGCGCATCAACCTCGCCTACGGCGTGGCGGGGCTTTCGATCGCCCTCGACTCGCTCTCGGCCATCAAATATGCCAAGGTGACCACCCGCCGCAACGCCGAGGGGCTCAGCGAAGGCTTCGACATCCAGGGCGAATTCCCCTGCTTCGGCAACAACGACGACCGCGTAGACCACCTGGGCGTAGACCTCGTGTACTTCTTCAGCGAGGAGCTCAAGAAACTGCCCGTCTACAAGAACGCCCGCCCGACGCTTTCGCTGCTGACCATCACCTCGAACGTGATGTACGGCAAGAAAACCGGCGCGACGCCCGACGGACGTGCCAAGGGCGTGGCCTTCGCACCGGGTGCCAACCCGATGCACGGACGCGACAAGAGCGGTGCCATCGCCTCGCTCGCCTCGGTGGCCAAACTCCGTTACCGCGACTCGCAGGACGGCATCTCGAATACCTTCTCGATCGTCCCCAAATCGCTGGGCCCGACCGAAGAGGAGCGGATCGAGAACCTGGTGACGATGCTCGACGGTTACTTTACGAAGGGCGCACACCACCTGAACGTCAACGTGCTGAACCGTGCGATGCTCGAAGACGCCATGGAGCATCCCGAGAACTATCCGCAGCTGACGATCCGCGTATCGGGCTATGCCGTGAACTTCACCAAGCTGAGCCGCGAACACCAGTTGGAGGTCATCAGCCGCAGCTTCCACGAGAGGATGTAAATTTTCAGCCGCCACTGCCGCGCCACACCACGCCGGATTTCCGCCGCAGGCGGACACAAGCCCCTCTCAAGGGAGGGGTGCGGAGTGGGGTCGGATTTATAAATTGCGGCCTGCAGGCCGCAGATTACGCCGACCAACCGCGAGCAGGGCGACAATATTCAGATTATGCTTCGAATACATTCCTACGAATCGATGGGAACTTTCGACGGGCCGGGACTCCGGCTCGTCGTTTTCCTGCAAGGCTGCAATTTCCGCTGCCTCTACTGTGCCAACCCCGATACGATCGACGCCTGCGGGGGAAAGCCCACGCCTGCGGAAGAGATCCTGCGCATGGCCACAGACCAGAAACCGTTCTTCGGACGGCGCGGCGGGGTGACCTTCTCGGGCGGCGAGCCGACGTTCCAGGCCACGGCGCTGGTGCCGCTCGTGCGGCAGCTGCACGGGGCGGGCATCCACGTCTGCCTCGACTCGAACGGCGGCGTCTGGAACCCGGCGGTCGAGGAGCTGCTGGGGCTGGTCGACCTGGTGCTGCTCGACGTCAAGCAGGCCGACCCGGAGCGCCACCGCACGCTCACGGGACGCGACAACGCGCAGACGCTGCGCACGGCGGCATGGCTCGAGGAACACGGCAAGCCGTTCTGGCTGCGCTACGTACTGGTGCCGGGTTACAGCGACGCCGAGGCCGACATCCGCGCGCTGGGCGAACGGCTGGGCGGCTACAAACAGGTAGAGCGGGTAGAGATACTGCCCTATCACACGCTCGGCGTCCACAAGTACGAAGCGATGGGCAAAGAGTACAGGCTCGCAGGCGTACAGGAGAACACCCCGGAACAGTCGGAACGTGCCGCAGCGCTTTTCCGCGAATATTTCCCGACGGTCGTCGTGAACTGACCGGCAGGCGGCACCGGGCGCGGCGAACCGCACGTCCCGGCACAAAAAAACGGCGCACCGCTGCGAAAAAAATCGTGGCGGCGCGCTTTTTTTCGTATCTTCGCAAAAATCCGATTAACCCCGACAAACAGATGGAGACCCGACTTCCCAACCAGAACGCCCCGGCCCGCGAACGCATCGGCTGGGTAGACCTGTTGCGCGTGACCGCCTGCTTCCTGGTGGTCTTTTCGCACTGCTGCGACCCCTTCGTCGGCCAGTTCGACAACGACCGCGCCGCATTCCTCACAGGAGCCTTTTCGGGCAGTTTCGTGCGCTGCTGCGTGCCGCTGTTCGTCATGATGACGGGCGTATTGCTGCTCCCGGTGAAAACCGGCCTCGCCGGCTTCTACCGCAAGCGCATCGGACGCATTCTCGCGGCACTCGTTTTCTGGTCGGTCGTGCTGCCGCTGCTTTATTACGTCTACCTCAATTACGTCACCGCAAGCCAGAGCCCGGCGATCGACCCCGAAAATTTCACCTGGGGCGCCACGCTGCACAAACTCTGGACATTCGTATTCAATTTCACGTTCGACACTACGCCGTTGTGGTATCTCTACATGCTCGCAGGGCTGTATTTGATCATGCCCGTGATCAGCGCATGGCTCGAAAGGGCCTCGCGCAGCGAACTCAAAACGTTGCTCGGCGTATGGGGCGTGACCCTGCTGCTGCCCTACGCCAAGATGTTCGCGCCGATGCTGGGCTACACGGGGAATTTCGGAAACATGGGGCTCTACGGCGTCTGCGACTGGAACGAATTCGGGACGTTCTACTACGTCTCGGGCTTCGCGGGTTACCTCGTGCTGGCATACTACCTGGTGAAATTCCCGCCCGCATGGGACTGGCGCCGGACACTGGCCGTCTGCATCCCGATGTTCATTGCGGGCTACCTGATCACGGCCTTCGGATACGTCGCCCTGCAAAACCACTTCCCGGGCAACTACGCGTACCTTGAGATCGTATGGTATTTCGCGGGCATCAACGTCTTCATGATGACCTACCCGGTCTTCGTGATCGTGCGCAAGCTGGACTTCAAGCCCCGCGCATGGCTCTCGCGGCTGGCAGGCGCGACGTTCGGCATCTACCTCTGCCACTTCATCCTCGTGCAGGCGGGCTATGACCTCGTCGCCCGGATCCCGGCACTGCCGACGCTCCTGCGCATCCTGCTGATCGCATGCCTCGCCTTCGCCGCAAGTTACCTCGTGGTGGCGGCCATGCAGCGTTTCCGCGTGACACGGCGGTTCGTACAATAGCCCGGTTCCGGGCATGCCGTACGGGGCGGGGTGCTACCAGCACTCCGCCTTGTCTTTGAGTGAGGGGATACGGTCGCGGGTATAGACCGGGTTTTTGATGCCGCGGCGCCGCTGGCCCACGTAGTCGGCCAGCAACAGGAACGCCTGGCGCCCGAGAAGGACGATCGCCACGAGGTTGATGAGGGTCATGAAGGCCATCGTGATGTCGGCCAGGCTCCAGGCCAGGTCGAGCGTGGCGAGTGCCCCGAACAGCACCATGCCTCCGACCAGCACCCGGTAAAGGGTCAGCACCCAGGGGCGGCGGGTGATGAACCGGACATTGGCCTCGCCGTAGTAGTAATTCCCGATAATGCTGCTGAAGGCGAAGAGGAAGATCGCCACGGCGACGAAGATGCCGCCCGCAGGGCCGATTTCGCCGACCAGCGCCGCCTGCGTAAGCTGTATACCCGACAGCGAAGCATCGGGGACGCCGCCGAAGAGGATGATGAAGGCCGTGCAGGTGCAGATGACGAGCGTATCGGTGAAGACCCCGAGGGTCTGGATAAGTCCCTGCTTCACGGGGTGCGAAACGTGGGCCGTGGCGGCGACGTTCGGGGCCGAACCCATACCGGCCTCGTTGCATCAACGCCGCGCCGACCGCGCCGCCCAGCGTCTGCTCCCAGCCGAAAGCGTCGGCGACGATCAGTTCCAGCACTTCGGGCAGCCGCCCGAGGTTGAACAGCACGACGCCCAGCGCCAGCACGATGTACCCCAGCGCCATAATCGGGACGATCACGCCGCTGACACGCGCAATGCGCCGTATGCCTCCGAAGATGATGAGCAGCGTCAGCGCCGTGAGCACGACGCCCACCCACACATGATC
>OMNU01001392.1_pt1 | contig 10801 bp, 7 predicted proteins | sample 1673511 | NCBI WGS metagenome assembly OMNU01 (sample SAMEA103958113, study PRJEB25191) | human gut metagenome | reverse complement strand
AGGCGGACGAGTGCGTGGTGCGGAAGCTGGAGCTGGTGATGCAGCAGGCGGGCGTGACGCCGGACATCTGCCCGGCGGTGGCGGCTTCGCTGGAAAAGGCGGAGGCCACCGGCAAACCGGCGGGCGCCATGGTGCTGCCGGACGGCAGCGTGGTGACCGGGCGGACCTCTCCCCTGCTGGGCGCGTCGGCGGCGCTGCTGCTGAACGCGCTGAAAAAGATGGCGGGCATTGACCACAAGCTGGACCTGATCCCCCCATCGGTGATCGAACCTATCAGCGCCATGAAGACCGGCTGCCTGGGCCACCGAAATCCCCGGCTGCACTCGGATGAGGTGCTGATCGCGCTGGCGATCTCCGGTCTGACGAACCCCCTGGCGGCCATGGTGCAGGCGCAGCTGAAGAACCTGCGGGGCTGCGAGGCCCACTTCTCGGTCATCATCTCCGAGGAGGACGCCAAGCTGTATAAGCGGCTGGGCATCAACGTCAGCTGCGAGGCGAAATATGAGGTCAAGAGCCTGTATCACAAGTAAATAAGCGTCTGTGCCCGCGCCGTGCGCGGGCACAGCTTTCTGAAAGGAGCACATATGCAGAGCATCGCACAGATATTGGCATCGGAGCTGGGCCAGCCGGTCCAGTACGTGGAAAACGTTATCGCCCTGCTGGACGAGGGCAGCACCATTCCGTTTATCGCCCGCTACCGTAAGGAACAGCACGGCTCCATGGATGACACCATCCTGCGGAAGCTGGAGGACCGGCTGCAATACCTGCGGAACCTGGACAAGCGGCGGCAGGAGGTCAAGTCCGCCATCGACGGGCAGGGCAAGCTGACCGATGCGCTGGCGGCGGCCATCGACAGCGCCGCCACGCTGGCGGAGGTGGAGGACCTGTACCGTCCCTACAAGCAGAAGCGGCGGACCCGGGCCACGGTGGCCCGGGAGAAGGGGCTGGAGCCCCTGGCGCAGCTGCTGCTGGCGCAGGAGAAGGACTGTCCCGCGCCGGAGGCAGCCGCACAGGCGTACATCGATCCAGAGAAGGGCGTGGAGACCGCGGCCGACGCATTGCAGGGCGCCAACGACATTATCGCGGAGATCATCAGCGACGACGCGGACATCCGCAAGGCCCTGCGGGGCCTGCTGATGCGGCAGGGACGGCTGAGGAGCCTTGCCGCCACGGAGGAGGACAGCGTGTACCGACTGTACTACGACTTTGAACAGGCCATTCCCAAGCTGGCGGGGCACCAGATCCTGGCCATCAACCGGGGCGAAAAAGAGGGGCTGCTCTCCGTCACGGTATTGCTGGACCGGGAGGCCGCGCTGCCGGCACTGCGGCGGGCGGTGGTAAAGCCCGGCTCGGCGGCCATGGAATTCATCAAGGCCGCCTGTGAGGACGCCTATGACCGGCTGATCTATCCGTCGCTGGAGCGCGAGGCGCGGTCCGCCCTGACGGACAGCGCCAACGAGGGCGCTATCGGACAGTTCGCGCTGAACCTGAAGCCGCTGCTGCTCCAGCCGCCGGTAAAGGGCCACGTGACCATGGGGCTGGACCCCGGCTATGCCCACGGGTGCAAGGTGGCGGTCATCGACGGCACCGGCAAGGTGCTGGACACCACGGTGGTCTACCCCACCTACGGCGAGCGCCAGAAGCGGGAGGCCATCGCCAAGCTGACGGCCCTGTGCAAAAAACACGGCGTGGCGCACATCGCCATCGGCAACGGCACCGCCAGCCGGGAGACAGAACAGATGACGGTGGAGATGCTGCGGGGCCTTCCGGGCGTCAGCTATATGATCGTCAACGAGGCGGGCGCGTCGGTGTACTCCGCCGGCAAGCTGGCGGCGGAGGAGTTCCCGGACTACGACGTGAACCTGCGCTCGGCCATCTCCATCGCCCGGCGGTTACAGGACCCGCTGGCGGAGCTGGTGAAGATCGACCCCAAGGCCATCGGCGTGGGGCAGTACCAGCACGATATGCCGCAAAAGCGGCTGGACGAGGCACTATGCGGCGTGGTGGAGGACTGCGTCAACGCCGTGGGTGTTGACCTGAACACCGCCAGCGCCAGCCTGCTGGGCTATGTATCCGGGCTGAACGGCACCACGGCGAAGAACATCGTGGCGTACCGGGAGGCCAACGGCGCCTTCCCGGACCGGAAGCGGCTTTTGAAGGTTCCGAAGCTGGGGCCCAAGGCCTATGAGCAGTGCGCGGGCTTTTTGCGGGTGCCGGAGAGCAAAAACGTGCTGGACAACACCGGCGTACACCCGGAGAGCTATGGGGCGGCGGAGAAGCTGCTGGCCCTGTGCGGCTGCGGCGACGAAGACGTGCGCCGGGGCGCGGTGGACGGATTGATGCGGAAGGTGCAGGCCATGGGCGAGGCAAAGGTAGCCGAAGAGATCGGCGTGGGCGTGCCCACACTGCGGGACGTGGTGAAGGAGCTGATGAAGCCCGGACGCGACCTGCGGAGCGACCTGCCGGCGCCCATCCTCCGCACCGATGTGCTGGACATGAAGGACCTGAAGCCCGGCATGGTGCTCACCGGAACGGTGCGGAATGTGATCGACTTCGGCGTATTCGTGGACATCGGCGTGCATCAGGATGGGCTGGTACACATCTCGCAGGTGTGCAGCAGGTTCATCAAGCACCCCTCCGAGGTGGTGGCCGTGGGCGACATCGTGAAGGTGCTGGTGCTGGACGTGGATGAGAAAAAGCATCGCATCAGCCTGTCCATGAAACAGGTGAAGGAGTAAAAAAGAAACCGCCCCCGGGGCGGTTTCTTTTTTATGCGTCTTTTACTCGATGACGGGGAGCTTTTTGACCACGGCGGCGCAGCGGGGGCACAGGTCGGGGTGCTCGCTGTCGCTGCCCACGGTGGGCAGGACCTTCCAGCAGCGGGCGCACTTGGCACCGTTGGCGGGGCGAACGGCCACCTTCTGCTCCGCGTCCACGTCCACGCGGACCTGGGAGACGATGAACAGATCGGCCACCTGGGCGGCGTCCATGGATGCCAGGAAGCCATCCTCCGGCGTAACGGCCAGATCCACCTCAGCCTCCAGGCTCTTGCCGATGGTCTTGTCGGCACGGGCGGTCTCCAGCGCGCCGTTGACGGCAGTTCGGAGGGCGGCGATACGGGCCCAGCGGGCCATCTCGTCCTCGGAGAGGGCGTAGCCGTTATAGGGCAGCACCATCTCGTTGAACAGGACGTTGCGCGCGTCATCGCAGGAGCGATGGGGCATGGCCAGCCAGATCTCATCGCAGGTAAAGGCCAGAATGGGGGCAAACAGACGGGTCATAGCGTCCAGGATCAGGAACAGGGCGGTCTGGGCACTGCGGCGGGAGAGACTCTCGGCCTCGTCGCAGTACAGGCGATCCTTGAGAATATCGAAGTAGAAGGAGCTCAGGTCCACCACGCAGAAGTCGTTGATCATGTGGGACACCACATGGAACTCGTAGTTGTCGTAGGCGGCATAAGCCTTGGTCAGCAGGTCGTTCAGGCGGGTGATGGCCCACTTGTCCAGGGGCAGCATCTCGCCCGGCTCCACCAGATGATCGGCGTCGAAGCCCACCAGATTGTCCAGGCAGAACTTGGCGGTGTTGCGGAACTTCAGGTAGTTCTGGCTCAGCTGCTTGAAGATCTCGTCGGAGCAGCGGACATCCACGTGGTAGTCGGAGCTGCCGGCCCACAGACGCAGCAGATCGGCGCCGTACTTGTTGAAGATCTCGGCGGGATCCATGCCGTTGCCCAGGGACTTGTGCATGGCCTTGCCCTCGCCGTCCACGGTCCAGCCGTGGGTGACGCACTCCTTGAACGGTGCGCCGCGGCCCAGAGCGCCCACGGCCACCAGCAGGGAGGACTGGAACCAGCCGCGATACTGATCCAGACCCTCGATGTACATGGTGGCAGGCCAGAAGCCCTGATCGCGCTCCATGGCGGCAAAGTGGGTGGAGCCGGAGTCGAACCAGCCGTCCAGCGTGTCCGTCTCCTTATCAAATCCGGCGGCCTTGCCGCAGTGGGGGCAGGTGAAGCCCTTGGGCAGGATGTCGGCGGCGTCTCTGTCGAACCAGGCGTTGGAGCCCTCCTTCTCAAACAGCTGTGCCACGGCCTCGATGCTCTCGGGGGTGCAGACGGGCTTGCCGCAGTCCTTGCAGTAGAACACGGGGATGGGCAGACCCCAGCGGCGCTGGCGGCTGATGCACCAGTCGGTGCGCTCCAGGATCATGGAGCGCATACGGTCCTTGCCCCAGGCGGGCACCCAGCGCACGTCCTCGCAGGCGGCGATGGCCTCGTCCTTGAAGCTGTCCACGGAGCAGAACCACTGGGGGGTGGCACGGAAGATGATGGGCTGCTTGCAGCGCCAGCAGTGGGGGTAGCTGTGGACGATGTCCTCGCTGGCGAACAGAGTGCCGTTGTCCTTCATATCCTGCAGGATGACGGGGTTGGACGCATCGGTGGTCATGCCCTCGTACTTGCCGGCGTAGGCGGTGTGCTTGCCCTGATCGTCCACCGGCACCACCATGTCCATGCCGTAGCGCTTGCAGGTCACATAGTCGTCCGCGCCGAAGCCGGGTGCGGTGTGGACACAGCCGGTACCGGAGTCCATGGTGACGTAATCCGCCAGCACCAGACGGGAGGTCTTGGGCAGGAAGGGATGGTCGGCCAGCATGTTTTCGAAGAAGGAGCCGGGGTGCGTCTCCACGATCTCGTAGCTGTCGAAGCCGCCGATCTTCATGACCTTCTCGACCAGTGCCTCGGCCATGATGTACATCTCGCCGTTGGGCGCCTTGACCACGGCGTAGCTCTCGTCGGGGTGCAGGGCGATGGCCAGGTTGCCGGGCAGGGTCCAGACGGTGGTGGTCCAGATCACGAAGTACAGCTTGCTGTGGTCCAGATGGCCCAGCTTGCCCTGATCGTCGTGCATGGGGAACTTCACATAGACGGTGGTGCAGGGATCGTCCTTATACTCGATCTCCGCCTCGGCCAGGGCCGTCTCGTCGTGGGGGCACCAATACACGGGCTTCAGGCCCTTGTAGATGTGCCCGTTCTGGTACATTCTGCCGAACACACGGACCTCCTGGGCCTCGAAGCCGGGATCCATGGTCTTGTAGGGGTGCTCCCAGTCGCCCACCACGCCCATGCGCTTGAAGCCGTCGCGCTGGACATCGATGTAGTGGTCGGCAAACTCGTGGCAGGCGCTGCGGAACTCAGAGACGCTCATGGCCTTGTGGTTCAGCTTGTTCTGCTTGATGATGGCGGACTCGATGGGCATACCGTGGTTGTCCCAGCCGGGGATATAGGGGGTATAGTAGCCGCGCATCGCGTACATGCGGGTGATAAAGTCCTTCAGGGACTTGTTCAGAGCGTGGCCCATGTGCAGCGCGCCGTTGGAGAACGGAGGGCCGTCGTGGAGGGAGAACAGAGGCTTGCCCTCGTTCTTCTTCAGCAGCTCATTGTAAAGGTCCAGCTCTTCCCAGTGCTTCAGCATCTCCGGCTCGCGGGCGGGCAGGCCGGCGCGCATGGGAAAGCCGCTTTTGGGCATATTCAGTGTCTTCTTGTACTCCATATTGCTTCTCCTTTATCTGAATAGTTTTGAAAACAAAATAAAAAGCGCCTTTGTCTCGTTCAAGAGACAAAGGCGCGGAAAAACGTCCTCTGCGGTACCACTCTCGTTGCCGCCGGGGCGGCCACTCATCCCCCACGGAATGGGGCGGGGAGAAGGTAACGGCTCCCTTGCCGTCCGCGCTTACTCGGCGAGCTTTCAGGCGGATGCTCCGGGGTGATGTTCGGTGTCCCTGTCCCGTCCGCCTTGCACCAAACGGCGGCTCTCTTCGCGTGGACATGAGGCACGGCCTGTCCCCTTCATCGCAACTTTCAATATTGCTGACAATGTAGCACGGTTTTGAAAAAATGTCAAGAGGAAAGCGGAAAAAGGCGGCACACAGCCGCCTTTTTCAGTTAAATTATCCGATAATCCCGCTGGGCCAGGGCCTGCTCCCGGCGTATTTTCTGGACGGCCAGGGCCTCCTCCAGGGCCACGATGATGCTGTTGGACACCAGGAAGCCGCGGGGCGTCAGGCGCCAGCCGTTCTCCGTTCGGGCGGCCAGACCCGTGCACTCATACTGCACGAACAGATCCTCCATGGGCTGGAATCGCTGGCGGTAGGTCGTCTCGAAATACCGGCGGTCGATGCCCTCCGCCGTGCGGAGGGACAGCATGACGTACTCATAATCCCGGGTCAGCGTAGCGTCAGACTCGGACTCCGACAGGATCAGGCGACCGCTTATGTAGCTGTCCAGGTCCCGGACGTAGGCGTAGCGCACACCGCCGAAGTCGGAGTGGGCGCCGGGGCCGAAGCCGGCATACTCCTCCATGTGCCAGTATTTCAAATTGTGGCGGGAGGCAAAGCCCGGCTTGGCAAAGTTGGATATCTCGTACTGCTCATAGCCGTTCTGCGCCAAAACGGTGACGGCGTAGAGATACATATCCGCCTGGGCATCGTCGTCCGGAAAGCACTCGCTGTCCCGGCGGTCATACAGGGGCGTGCCGGGTTCCAGCTTCAGGCCGTAGCAGGAGATATGCTCCGGGGCCAGGGCGATGACGGCGGCGAGGGTGTCCTCCCACTGCTGCATGGTCTGGCCCGGCAGGCCATAGATCAGGTCCATACTGAGGTTTTTGAACCCGGCCTTCCGCACGGCGGCCACGGCCTCCTGCACCTGGGCAAAGGTATGGATGCGGCCGATGGCGCGAAGCAGGCCGTCATCCGCCGACTGAACGCCCAGAGACATCCTGTTGAAGCCCGCCCGACGCAGCGCACGCAGGGCCTTGACGTCACAGGCGGAGTCCGGGTTGGCCTCCAACGTGATCTCGGCGTCGCGGGCCACAGGGCAGCGCTTGCGGAGGGTCCGCAGCAGCTTTGTCAGGCGGTCCGGTCCCAGATAGCTGGGGGTACCGCCGCCGAAGTACACCGTGTCCACCCGATGGGCAGCAGTGCGGGGCGCGACCTCCTCGATATGGCGCAGCAGGGCGGCGGTATAGGCGTCCATCTTCTCCTCGCTGCGGGGCAAAGAGTAAAAGTCGCAGTAGGCGCATTTCTGGCGGCAGAAGGGGATGTGGATATAGAGCCCGAGAGGGGCTTTTTCTTTCTGCATATCAGCGTACCTGAGGCGGCAGTATGGTCACAGCGCCGTAAAAGCAGTTGACCTTGCAGCTGCGGCAGCCGATGCAGTCATCCTGACGGACCTCATAATAGCCGTCCGGCCGCAGGTCGATGCACTTCATGGGGCAGAACATGGCGCACCAGCCGCAGCCGGTGCAGCTCACCGGGTCGATCACGGCCAGCTGGACCGCCTTGCGCCCAAAGGGATGGGCAGGGTCGTACATAACTGACGCCCTCCTTTCCTGAGATCACCGTATTATTATAGCCGTTTTCATGGGTTTTGACAAGTATAGCCGCAGCGGAAGCGGCACATATTACCGGCGAAAGGATGTGATGGCGTGACACCCAAGGAATATGACGCGCTGGTACGGCAGCTGTCGCCCAGCTCACCCATCGGCAAGGACACGGCGCTGGCCTTTGTCGTCGGCGGCGGGATCTGCGCCGTGGGACAGCTGATCGCCAACGGCTGGCAGGCGCTGGGGCTGACGCAGCAGGAGGCGGCCTCCGCCACCTCGGTAACGCTGGTGTTCCTGTCGGTGCTGCTGACGGCACTGGGGCTGTACCACCGGCTGGCGCGGTACGCCGGGGCAGGCACGCTGGTGCCCATCACCGGCTTCGCCAACGCCGTAGCCTCGCCGGCCATCGACTTCCGGGCGGAGGGCATCGTCACCGGCACGGCGGTCAAGATGTTCACTGTGGCCGGGCCGGTGATCGTGTTCGGCACCGCTGCCAGCGTGGTGTACGGGCTGGTGCTGTATCTGCTGGCATAGCGTGAGCGCCGGCGCTGCCGGTCACGACCGTGTCCGCCCGTACACATAAAAAGCCGCCTTTCGGCGGCACATGAAAAAAGGGCCGCCTTTCGGCGGCCCTTTTCACGCGGTTCAGATGTACTGCTTCATGCCCTCGGTGGCGGTGTCCTCGTCCGCGCTGATGGTGACGGTGAACTTCACGCCATTCTCCTCGCTGAAGCGGTCCAGCCAGTGAAGGAACGTCTCTACCGCCTGCAGGTCGTTGCTGCCGGCGATCTTGCAGAGATTATCCACGAACACATGGGAAATATCGTAATTGCCCGCGTACATACCGCACAGGAATCCGCGCAGGCAGTCAAAAGAATCCACATTATACTCGCCGGCGTTGACCAGACGGACGTTGTAGCTGACGTCGTAGGTCATATCGCCCTTAGGCTCGATGCACACGACACTTCCGGTCTCGGACTCCACACTGGTGTGGATGAGCTCGATGAGCTGCTTGGTCTTACCGGCACCGTTGGCACCCATGATCAGTCTAACCATAAGAAATCACTCCTTTGTCATTGGTGGTTTCCACCTGAGTACAGCATACCATACCGGTGGAAAAATAGCAATGCAGAAAAAGTAAACTTATTTTTGGGCACTTTTACTTTTCCAGCTTCCCCAGCAGCGTCTGCCGCAGGTCCTCATACCCCGGCTTGCCCAGCAGGGCGAACATATTTTTCTTATAGGCCTCCACACCGGGCTGGTCAAAGGGGTTCACGTCCAGCAGGTAGCCGGACAGGCCGCAGGCGTACTCAAAGAAGTAGATCAGCCCGCCCAGGGTCTGCTCGCTGACGGAGCCTGTCCGCAGCGTCACGTTGGGCACGCCGCCCTCCACATGAGCCAGCAGCGTACCGTCCATGGCCTGCTGGCGGATAAAGTCCATGCTCTTGCCCGCCAGGAAGTTCAGGCCGTCGCCGTTGCCCTCGTCATAGGGCACGGGGTTTTCGTTTTGAGAGGGGCCGAAGCGCACCACCGTCTCGAACAGGTGGCGCTCACCCTCCTGGATGTACTGGCCCATGGAGTGCAGGTCTGCGGTAAACTCCACACTGGCGGGGAACAGGCCCTTGTTCTCCTTGCCCTCGCTCTCGCCGTACAGCTGCTTCCACCACTCGGACATAAAGCGGAAGCAGGGCTCATAGGCCGCCAGCAGCTCGATCTTCTTCCCGGTGCGGTACAGCTCATACCGGGCGCCGGCATACTGCCAGGCGGGATTGGCGTTCATGTCCGCCAGGGCACATTCGCGCATCATATCCGCCGCGCCGTCCATCAGCGCGTCGATATCGATGCCGGCCACAGCAATGGGCAGCAGACCCACGGCCGTGAGCACACTGTACCGTCCGCCGATGTTGTCCGGCACCACGAACTCCTCGTAGCCCTTATCGTCGGCCAGGCCCTTCAGGGCCCCCTTGCGGGCATCGGTGGTGGCATAGATGCGCCGGGCGGCCTCCTCCGGGCCGTACTTCTTCTCCAGCAGCTCACGGAAGAAGCGGAAGGCCACGGCGGGCTCCGTGGTGGTGCCGGACTTGGAGATAACGTTCACGGAGAAGTCCACGCCGTCCACCAGCTCCATCACCTCGGTCAGCGCGTCGGAGCTGAGGCCGTTGCCGATAAAGTAGATGTTGGGTGTGTCCTTCTTCTTCAGGTTGTAGTTGGGGGAGCGCAGGCACTCGATGACGCCCCGGGCGCCCAGATAGGAGCCGCCGATACCGATGACCACCAGCGCCTGGGAATCGGACTGTATTTTCTTCGCCGCCGCCTTGATGCGGGCAAATTCCGCCTTGTCATAGTCCTCCGGCAGACGCACCCAGCCGGTAAATTCGCCGCCGGCGCCATCACCATTTTGCAGATGGTCATGGGCGATACGCAGGCGGGGGGACAGCGCGGCCTCGTAGGGCAGTGGGATAAAGCTGCGGATATTTTGCAGATCGACCTGTATCATGTTAAAACCTCCTCGTCGGTGCAATGCAACTATTTGCCCTATCGTACAACGTTTCCGGGGAAAATACAAGGGGAAAAACGGGACTTTCCCCCGCTTTTCCCCTTCTCGCGCTACGCCAGGAACACCGCCTGCTTCAAAAGATCGGTGAACATCCGTCCCCAGCTGCGCCCCGGAACGCTCTCCGCCGCCAGAATGGGCACCGTCAGCACCTCCGTATCGCCGCTGCACAGGGTCAGCGTGCCCACCTGCTGGCCCTGCTGTATCGGGGCCGCCAGCGTCTCCGGCAGGTCCGCCCGATACTCCAGCGACGATGCCTGCGCCTTCTCCACCACAGCGGTAACGCCCGTCTCCGGCAGCGTCAGGCCCACCTGCTCCGCCTCCCCCATGGTCACCGGCAGGGCGGGCAGCGGCTCCTCCGGCGCGGCGGAGACCAGCGTATAGGCGGAGAAGCCGTAATTCAGCAGCGCCTTGGCGTCGGTATTCCGCTTGTCGGACGTCTCCCCCTTCATGACCACCGCGATCAGCTCCATGCCCTCGCGCTCCGCCGTGGCGCTGATGCAGTAGCCTGCGGAGGCGGTGTAGCCGGTCTTCAGCCCCGTGGCGCCGTCGTACCAGCGGATGAGCTTGTTTGTATTGGCCAGATCAAAGGTGCCGTTTCGGATGCTGTCCGTCCATATGGTGGTGAAATTGCGGATGTCCGGGTGCTTTGTCAGCAGCTCGCGGCTCATAAGGGCAATGTCATAGGCGCTGGTAACGTGGCCCGCCGCCGTCAGACCGGTGGGATTGGCAAAATGGGTATCGTCCATACCCAGCCCCCTGGCGCGGTTATTCATCTGCTCCACGAACAGCTCCGTCACACCGGCGACCTTCTCCGCCAGCGCCACCGCCGCGTCGTTGCCGGAGGACACGCACACGCATTTCAGCA
>OMNU01001387.1_pt1 | contig 10819 bp, 9 predicted proteins | sample 1673511 | NCBI WGS metagenome assembly OMNU01 (sample SAMEA103958113, study PRJEB25191) | human gut metagenome | reverse complement strand
CTTTAGTTCGATTCGGAGTTTTTTTAACTCCGCGTTCATTTCCATCTGCCGGTTGAGCTGCTTTTCTCGCCGCATTTTGTTTTCCAGTGCGGCGATCTGCTTTTCGAGCTGCTTCCTCTTTTCATCCCGCTCAACAGATTCTTTCAGGCTCTCGCCGGAATCTGTTTGCAGCTTGTCCCCGGCAATCTGACGAACAAGACTTTCATAGACGGCATCCATATTCAAGCCGTCGATGCTGAGATGCAGTTCGTCTTCCGGCATCCAATCCGTGTGATAATAGCGACTGACCTTGAAGGCGTTGCTGCCGGACGCAGCAGCCTCCTTGTAGCCGATCCACGCCTGAGCCTTGCCGTCACAGGTCAAAATAAAGAGGATATGGTACGGGATTTCCTTGTCGATTTGTTTCAGCACCGCTTCATCAAGCTGCGGATCATTCAGCCGTACCTCGAACACTTCAATCTCGGTCACGGCTTCGCCCGCAGCAATATTCAGCGTAGACGCTGCCAGCTTATTTCGCCAGTACACCAGCCGGATCTGATCGACAAACACACGGCGTAAAGCAGGGGAAACCTCAAGATTTTCATAGAACTTCTGCTTCGGTATTCTTTTGCCAAACTCCGTAGATGCAGGAAATCCAAGCATCGCAAACCCTCCTTATTTCACGACCAAGAAGCAAATCAGCTCAAAATCATCCAGTCCCGAAACCGCGCTGAGCAGCGCAGATGTGCCGCCGCTCTTGAACAGGCTGTCAATATCGTTTTCTTCTTTCGCGTCAATGATGGAATTGATTGCCTCGCTCAGCAGCTCGGAGACCTCACCCATTTTGCGCCCGTCATCCGTCTCGTCATTGAAAAGCCTGCAAAGCTCCGCACAAGGCTCACTCTTGCCACGGCAAAGCAGACGCATCGTGTCGAGCAATTTCTTCGGGTTGAGGTAATCGCAGACAATTTCGCCCTCTTCGCTGATGTAAACCATGTAGAAGGGGTGAATGCGGTTCCGATTGTCAATGTTCACGCTGTCATTGATATTTCTGAGAACGAAAATCACACCGGCAGGAGAATCCTCCGTCTGTCCAACAACGGTGTGCAGACCTTTCGGTGCGGTTTCAATGTCCTCGTGCTGCTTCATGTATTCGAGCAGATCAAGCCGGAACTCATTGAGTCCCAAATCCATGATGGAAATGCCGCTGGTCATGTCCTCAATGTCCACGACTTCCTCTTGCAGCCGCTTGAGCTGTGCGCGGCGGTATTCAAGATCACCTTTTTCCTCGGCGTTGATCAGGTCATCGTCGCCGGTAGAGGTCATGACCGAAATCTTCATGCGGGTTTCTACGCGGCTTTTCAGGTTGATATACTCGTCGAGATCCATATCCGGCCAGAAGTTTACGAGCTGGATATGGTCGTTTCTGCTTCCAATACGGTCAATTCGTCCGAACCGCTGGATAATGCGCACAGGGTTCCAATGAATATCATAGTTGATGAGGTAGTCGCAGTCCTGCAAGTTCTGACCTTCGGAAATACAGTCGGTTGCAATCAGAATATCAAGCTCATCGGTACTTCCGGGCAGGAGTACCGACTTTCCTTTGGAAACGGGTGAGAAACAGGTTAGAACCGTGTTGAGGTCTGCCCGGAGCTTTGGAATGGTAGTCTTACCGTCAACTGTGCCGGTGATCTCTGCCGTTTCCAGCCCAAAATTCTCTTTCGCAAATCTGCTGACGTTTGCAAAGAGATAGTCTGCGGTATCAGAGAACGCCGTGAAAATAATGATCTTCTTATTGCCAGGATTGATGGGATGCTCGATTTTCTTCCGGATTAAATCAAACAATGTTTGCAGTTTCGTGTCATGCTCCGGCGTGATGTCGGCAATCATGAGGGACAGGAGTTCCAGATTCTCCGCATCCTTTTCCAGCTCGCGCATCCATGAAACATAGTCCATATCAGCGAGGTCAATTTTGACCTTCTTGCCGACGGAGAAGAAATCAGTGTTCTGATCGTCGTAATCAAAATCTTCTGCGCCGGAAATCTCCGTCAGATTCAGGACGCAGTCCCCAGACTGATAATTTTTGATCGTCCCAATCGTATCGTTGATCAGCTTTTTAATGCGGTCAATCGTCAGGCGGAAAGAAGCAACCGAGCTTTCCAGCCGCTTGAGAAGGTTGATACTCATAAGACGGCGAATGCCTTCTTCACGTCCTTGCTGGGTCAGGCTGTTTCCCTTGTGGTGCGTCATGTCGATGTACTTTGCCAGTTTCGACGGCATGATATAATTCGACGGCGTATAGATCGTCAGGCTCAACGACATAAGCAGATTGTAAATATCGTTATAGTTGATTGCATCATTCAAATCGGTCAAGCAGGGACGCAGTAAGATCGGCGGCAGACGCTCCGGGAATTTGCCGATGTCAGAAGTGTTGTAGTACTTTTCGATGTGCTTTCTTGACCGTGCAATCGTTACGCTATCCAGCAGTTCAAAGAAATCAAAATCCAGAGTCCGAAGAAGTTCGTCCGTCGTGCGTTCTTCGGCAGGGAGCTTGCTCCATGCGTTGAAAGCCTTCTGTGCCTGACGGAAGATTTCGTCAATACTTTTGGTCGTATCGAGCTTTTTGCTCATCTGCGAAGCGTCGCCCTCATAGGCAAGTGCAAGCTGATTCTTGAGGTCGATAAACTTGTTGTTGACCGGTGTTGCCGAGAGCATCAGCACTTTCGTTTTCACACCGGCGCGAACGACTTTATTGAGTAATTTCAGATAACGGTTTTCCTTTGCATCCTCGCCGGACACCTCGCCGCCGTTGCGGAAGTTGTGGCTCTCATCAATGACAACAAGGTCATAGTTGCCCCAATTCAGGCGGTCAAGATCAATTCCGTTCGACTGTCCATGCTCACGGGAAAGGTCCGTATGGTAGAGGACGTCGTATCTCAGCCGGTCTGCTGCAATAGGATTGTTGATATAGTTACCTTTGTATGTGTTCCAGTTCTCAGAGAGCTTTTTCGGACAGAGAACAAGCACGGATTTGTTGCGGTTCTCATAATACTTAATCACCGCAAGCGCAGTGTCAATCGCAGGGATTATTGGTTGGATTGGTTTAGTGGTGCCTCATATTTGTCGCTTGGTTACCGGAGATAATTATCAACGTTTATTCCCTATTTCCATGCTGGGTGGCGGCCTGTTACTGCTGCTAACCGACACGCTTGCGCGTAGCGTATTTGCCAGCGAGCTGCCGTTAGGGATCCTGACGTCCTTGATCGGCGCTCCCTTTTTCTTGCTGCTATTACTGCGAGGGGGGCGCTGATGGCGATGGTCGTATTCAACAATGTGGCACTGGGATATCACCATCAGCCCGTGCTGCACAACGTCAGCTTTACGCTGCAACGTGGAGAAATGTGCTGCTTGCTAGGTGCCAACGGCTGTGGAAAAACGACGTTAATGCGCACACTGCTTGGTCTATTGCCCGTTCTTCATGGCGAGATCGCTCTGGCAGGCAAACCTTTACCTCAATGGTCTGCCGCCAAGCTGGCACAAAAAGTGGCTTATGTCCCTCAAGCTCACAACGGCCCTTTCTCATATAGCGTAATCGATATGGTGACGATGGGGCGCAGTGCTCACCTTGGGTTATTTGCCTCCCCGAACCTACGCGATCGCCAACTCGCTCTGGACACACTAGAAACCTTAGGCATTGCACACCTTGAACAACGTCGCTTTCCCACCCTGAGCGGCGGCGAGCGACAGCTCGTTTTGATTGCGCGAGCGTTAGTGCAACAGCCTGAGCTATTGGTGATGGATGAACCTGCAGCCAGTCTGGATTTTGGACATCAGATCACACTGCTGAAGCGCATTCGTCAGCTCAAAACGGCTGGCATCACCTTACTGATGTCGACTCACCATCCCATGCATGCCAAAGCCGTTGCCGATACGATTGTGACGCTCAGTCCACAGGTCGGTGCATTACAAGGGACGCCACAGCAGATGCTTAACAGCGCCTCACTGTCTCGGCTATATCAAGTCAGTACAGAGGAAATAGAAACACATCTGGGAATTTAAAGATCGATAAAAGGAAATACTATGCTGATCGATGAAATAGATTTTGCCGCACTTTACCAACAACAACTCACGCTCGCCCAACGTACAGAAAAAGCGCCAGAACACTGGGATAAACGCGCGGAGAAAATGGCCGTGACCTGCGCCAATCCACAAGACCCTTATCTGGTACAGTTGATCGCCAAAATGGATTTCAGCAACGCCAAAACCTTACTGGACGTCGGCTGTGGGCCGGGTTCCGTATGTCTAAACGTGGCTGATAAGCTAGAGCATGTTTACGGCATTGATTACAGCAAAGGTATGCTTGATGTCGCCGAAAAACGCGCGCGGGCAATGCAGTTGGAGAACGTCACCCTCACCCGCCGTGCTTGGGAGGAAAGCTGGGACGATCTGCCGCAATGTGATATTGCCGTAGCCTCGCGTTCAACGCTGGTTGGTGATTTACGTCGCGCTATGCAAAAAATTCATCAATCGGCACGGCTAAGAGTTTACACCACCCATACCGTCAGCCCCTCGTTTGTGAATGCCGAAGTTCAGCGGGTTATTGGCCGCCCAGTTATCGAGCTGCCTAACTACATCTATGCCGTTAATGTGTTGTATCAATTGGGTATTCATGCACGCGTCGATTTTATTCGCGGGCCCAATTGTCAGGGGAACACCGATACTTTCGAGCGTTTTTATGAAAGCACCAGTTGGTCTTTAGGCACGTTGAATGATGAAGAACAGCAGCGACTGTTTGATTACTACACTCATCAGAAAAAGCACGACCTAACCATCGCCTCATCCACGCGCGACTGGGCACTGATCTCTTGGGAAAAAAACGCCTCGTCTCTGGAGGCATTATGATTTTCATTCCCGACAGCCAGCTCGATCAATGGTTAATGGATGATATCCACGGCGGAGACCTCACGACTCGCGCTCTCGGTATTGGCGCACGCAGCGGTGTGATGCGATTTCATCACCGACAAGGCGGCTGTATCAGCGGCATCGACACCGCTAGACGTATGCTTTTACGCTTAGGACTAAACGTTGAGCAGCACCTTTACGACGGTGATATAGCAAGCGCTGACGAAATCCTACTTACCGCTAAAGGCCGCGCCCAGGCACTGCATCAGGGATGGAAAGCAGTACAAAACCTATTGGAATGGAGCTGCGGTGTTTCCGACTATCTCTACCGTATGTGCCAGATCCTACAACGCTATTCCCCTAACGGGAAAATCGCTTGCACGCGGAAAACCATTCCCGGTACCCAATTGCTAGCCCAGCAAGCCGTGATAGCCGCAGGGGGGATAATCCACCGCGCCGGCTGTAGCGAAACTATTCTGCTATTCGCTAACCATCGCCGATTCTGCGATTCCCCCAATAACTGGCAAAGCATGATTACCACCCTTCGCCAGCAAGCACCGGAAAAATCCATCATCGTTGAGGCTGATACGCCTGAAGATGCCAAAGCGGTGTTACTCGGCCAGTCCAATGGTCTACCCGATATTCTGCAACTCGATAAATTTTCGCCTCAAGAAATTGTAGAGATCAAAGCCTTTGGACAAAAACAGGCGCCAAACTGCCGCCTATCGCTGGCAGGCGGGATCAACCTCAACACCATCAGTGAATTTGCCCAAACGGGTGTGCCATTGCTGGTGACCTCCGCGCCTTATTACGCACCGCCCGCAGACATTAAAGTGCGCCTTACGCCAACAAACTAACTAACAGCGTTCCACATTGGAGGCGACTGACAGCCTCCAATCAACACAACTATCGTTATATAAAAAAAAACATATCGATACTGGGGATAAGGATAAAATGAGAAAAACAACTCTATGTACTGCCGTCACTCTGTGTATGACAGGTGGATTTACCACAGGAGACGTACAGGCTGCAGATGATGACGTGATGACCGTTTGGAGTAGTCCGGTAGGGAATACTAGTGAGATCCTCGATCAAGAAACCATTACCAAACTCGATAAGCGCAATGTCGCCGACGCGCTTAGCGTGATCCCCGGTGTATCGTTGCAAAAGTCTGGTGGACGCAACGAATTACAGGTTCGAGTGCGTGGATTTGATAATCGCCAAGTGCCGGTATTTTACGATGGGGTGCCGATCTATGTTCCCTACGATGGCAATCTGGACTTAGGCCGTTTCCTGACCGCCAATTTAGCCTCACTAGAAGTCTCCAAAGGCTACACCTCACTGCTTCAAGGTCCAAATCAAATGGGGGGCTCAATCAACCTCACCACGGAAAAACCGAAAAAAGAGTTAGAGGGTAATATTAGCTATCGTCAGGGCTGGGCGCGCGGCAAAGATAACGCCTTTGATACTAACGCATCGTTAGGCATGAAGGGCGATCTTGGCTATCTGCAAATAAGCGGCAGTCAGTTTAAACAACGGTTTAGCGGTCTGCCTGATAGCGTAGACAACCCAGTCGCGGGTAAAGACGGCAAGCGTACCAACTCAGAATCCGATGACAAACGCGGCATCGTCAAATTAGGTTTTACCCCGCGCGAAAATGATGAATATACCTTTACCTACATCAAGCAAGATGGCGAGAAACAGAACCCGCCATATGCCGGTGACAGCGGACAAAAACCAAAGTATTGGCAATGGCCGGAGTACGACAAAGAGAGTTATTACTACCAAGGCACCACTAAACTGGGTGATATCTTTACGTTAAAAAGCCGCGCCTACCGCGATACGTTTAAAAATACCCTGCTAATGTATAACTCACTGAGCGACCTGAAAAATAAGAAAGGGAGCTACAGTCACTATGACGACTACACCGACGGTGCAGGGTTACAGCTTTCCGCCGATCTGCGCGAACGCGACCAGCTCTCCTTCGCCGCACACTGGAAAGAGGATGTTCACCGCGAACAAGGCGAGCGCAACGCCCCCTACGACCGCTATAAAGACCGTACATGGTCGCTTTCCAGCGAATACCAATGGGCGGTTGACGATCAGTGGGATGTCGTGGCAGGGATCAGCTATGACTGGCGCGATAGCCTAGAGGGGATGAAGCATGAAAAAGATGGCTCTATTACCCACTATGACAACAACAACCAAAATGCCTTCAACTGGCAGGCCATGACTAAATACAACTTTGAGAACCGTGATGCTATCGCGCTGTCGGTTTCCGATCGCAGCCGTTTCCCTACGCTCAAAGAACGTTACACCACGTCGCGCCCAGCCTTTGGTCAAACCGCTTTGGTTAACCCGAATCTGAAGGCGGAACGCGCCCGCAGCGTGGATCTGACCTATACCGGCTACATCAACGAAAACTGGGGCTATGAGGCCAGCGTTTATTACAACCGCATCAGCGATGCCATTCTTACGCAAAACATTGATGCTGATACGGTGCAAAACCGAAACAGCGGCCGAGTGGACTATACCGGGCTAGATCTGGGTGTAAACGGGCTCATCGCGGATCAAGTGAAAATAGGTCTTAGCTATAGCCTGATTCATAGCGACGTTAAAGATAAAGAGGTTGGCAAAGTCACCGGGCTGCCGACTCAAACCGTGATGGGCTGGGTAACCTATACGCCGTGGCAGCCGCTGAGTTTGACGCTATCTGAAGAAGCGCGTTCTTCAAGCTATAGCAACAGCGATGGTAGCCAAAAAGCCGCCGGATTTGCCGTAACCAACGTACGTGCGGATTATGAAATCGTAAAAGGCCTCAGCGTCAACGCCTCGGTCAATAACGTATTTGATACCGCCTACGCCTATACCGAAGGTTTCGTCGAAGAAGGGCGTAACTACTGGGCTGGCATCGAGTATAAATTCTAACGTTATCTCTTCTTTTGGGTAACGCCGTTCACATAAGCTCGACTTAGGAGGAGCACACCGATGGGGTCGTAGAACCCGTGTCTCTCGAGCGCTTAAACGAACGGCGTTACCCTGTTGAGGGAATTAACGGGTATTTAGGAACTGAAGAAATGAACAATCAACAACCACTAGCGACCCTCAAGTTTATTTTGTGCAATCAGCTGTTGGCGGATGGAACTCGCCAAAAAAGGCTGGTTGAGGGGCGCGTGTATATCAATTCGCACGGCATCGAAACGCAAGATGGCTTGCGAGAACATTTTGACGATCCCGAATGTGCCATTATGAACTATGCCTTGGAGCACTATGATTTCTGGCGCACGCGCTATCCGACGCAGGCCGACGCATTTGCCCTTCCAGGGATTTTTGGTGAAAACTTCGCAACGACTGGCCTTACCGAGCAGACCATTTGCATCGGCGATATTTACCAAATGGGTAACGCAGTGGTGCAAGTCTCTTGGGGGCGAGTGGCGTGCAACACGATGGCGACCCGTTTGGATGACGCGCAAGCGCCCGATCTTATGCATCAGCAATCGCGCAACGGTTGGTTTTATCGCGTCTTACAAACGGGTGAAGTTCAAGCTGGAACAACGATAACGCTTATCGAACGCCCTCACGCTGATTGGACACTAAGCCGAGTACAAAATATTATTTTTAATCCCAACGCCTTAGCCACCGATCTTGAGGCTGTCAGCAAAATCGAGCAGCTCGCCGCAATTTGGAAAAACGAAGCGGTAGAGCGATTGAATAAAATGCCGTAGCTCGCATGTAGCGGTATAGCTAAGAGTTATTCCGCTACATATTGCTGCAAATTTCGTTAAATCACACCGATCTCGCAATAAAATCACGCAGCCAGCGGTGGGCAGGATCGCGATGAGAACGCTCATGCCACAGCATCGACATTTCATATCCTGCAATCGCCAGCGGAGGTTCAATGTATTGCAGTTCAGGGCTGGCGACCGCCAAGCGCAAAGGTAACATGGCCACAAGATCGGTACTCGCCAGAACCGATTTTACAAACAGAAAATGAGGCACTGAAAGCACCACGCGGCGCATGAGTCCAGCCTGCTCTAGCGCATCATCCGTGACCCCACAAAAACCACCGCCGCTTGGCGACACAATCACATGATCCAATGCGCAAAACTGCGCGGGTGTGATCGCAGGCGACAGCTGCGGATGCCCTTGACGCCCAGCAAGCACATAGCGCTCAGAGAAAAGAGTTTTGCGATGCAGCTCCGGGGAAGCCTCATCGCTGACATGAAACGCAATATCAATCTCCCCCATTTCCAACTGCTTAGCTATTTTTGCCGGTGCCAGTTCAATCACCGATAACCGTGTATTGGGTGCAACGCTGCGTAACCCCGTCAGAACGGGCAACACCACCGTGGATTCACCATAGTCCGCAGCAGATACCGTCCACGTATTTTTTGCCGTAATCGGTTCGAAGGGTTTAGTTGGCGCCACCACGCTCTCCAAGGCGCTCAATGCAACCCTCAGCGGTTCACGCAATGATTCAGCCTTCGCCGTGGGCAACATGCCTCTCGGTCCTGGCAGTAACAAAGGATCGTCGAAAATATCGCGTAGTTTTGACAGATGAACACTGATCGATGGCTGGGAAAAGTTAAGTTTCTCAGCAACTCGCGTGACATTATGCTCAGTAAGCAGAGCATCAAGTGTTACCAATAAATTAAGGTCGAGCCGGCGGAGATTACTCATATTAATACCTGAAATATCAGAAATTCATTTCTCATGAATATGACAAACTTCTAATCTGCGATCTCTTTCTTTTTGAGATAACCGCAATGAATGTCCTGATTGTTTATGCCCATCCTGAACCTAAATCACTTAACGGTTCGCTAAAAAACTTCACCATTGAGCATCTGAAAAATACCGGACATGATGTACAGGTTTCAGACTTATATGCCATGAATTGGAAGTCAGCCTTGGACGCCAGCGACGCTAAAACTCGTCGAGACGACAGCTATTTTGATGCTTCGCTAGACTCAAAGTACGCTTTCGAGAATGGGCTGCAAAGCGATGACATCGCCCTTGAGCAAAGAAAACTGATGTGGGCAGATGCGGTGATTTTCCAATTTCCGCTATGGTGGTTCTCTATGCCAGCCATTATGAAAGGTTGGGTAGAACGCGTTTATGCTTATGGTTTCGCCTATGGCGTAGGCGAACATAATGACCAACATTGGGGCGACCGCTACGGTGAAGGTACTCTTGTGGGTAAGCGTGCCATGCTGATGGTAACCGCCGGTGGATGGGAGCCGCACTACAGCGAGCGTGGCATTAACGGGCCAATCAACGATATTCTATTCCCGATCCAGCACGGTATTTTGCACTATCCAGGATTCGACGTACTGCCGCCTTTTGTGGTCTACCACACCAGCAAAGTGAACACAGACAACTTTCCCGCTATCTGTAACCAGCTTGGCCAGCGGCTGGATGATTTGTGGCATACCCAGCCCATCGCGTTCCGTAAGCAAAACCACGGTGATTACAATATTCCACAGCTGACGCTAAAAGAGGATATTGCCCCTGAAGTGACGGGGTTTGCCGCGCATATTGTCACTAAGCAATAATAGATTGCTAGGCTCGGCATCTACCTAAAAAATCAGCGGTGGTTTTAAACGGAGATAAACACTGCTGATACCTCCCTGCTACGACCAAATGCATAGACAGAGTTATTTTTCGCTAAACGCATCGTGGCAGTATTGAGTCAGGAAATCGACACAGACCCGTAATTTCGCACTTTGATATAGCGGTTTTTGGTAAACAACCCAAATATTTGCACTTTGCGAATACTCAGGCAAAACTCGAATTAATTTTCCACTGTTTAAAAATGGCACGACATCCCATTCTGAACGCATCATGATACCTTTACCTTCTAATGCCCAACGCAGGATAATTTCTCCGCTATTAGACGATAGATGCCCCGATATTTTGACGGTTTTTTTCTCATGTTCGC
>OMNU01001386.1_pt1 | contig 10822 bp, 9 predicted proteins | sample 1673511 | NCBI WGS metagenome assembly OMNU01 (sample SAMEA103958113, study PRJEB25191) | human gut metagenome | reverse complement strand
TCCAGCCTCAGGTTACCTATCATAGAGGTTTAACCCTTGCGCAAGAGTCACCCGTGCACGAAATATTCAACATGCTGCTGGCGGTCTTCGATCGGGCAGCGTTAATGCTTATCTGCCTGTTCTTTCTCATCCGTATCCGCCTGTTTCGCGAACTGTTGCACAAGTCGGCGCACTCCCCAAAAGAATTGCTCGCCGTTACCGCCATTTTCTCGCTGTTCGCCCTGTTCAGCACCTGGTCCGGCGTTCCCGTAGAAGGCTCGCTGGTGAACGTACGTATTATCGCGGTGATGTCCGGCGGGATTCTGTTTGGCCCGTGGGTAGGCATCATTACCGGCGTGATTGCGGGTATTCACCGGTATTTAATTGATATCGGCGGCGTGACGGCGATCCCCTGCTTTATCACCAGCATTCTGGCGGGTTGTATATCGGGCTGGATCAACCTGAAAATCCCCAAAGCACAGCGCTGGCGCGTCGGTATTCTCGGCGGCATGTTGTGTGAGACGTTGACCATGATTCTGGTAATTGTCTGGGCACCAACTACCGCGTTGGGGATCGATATCGTCTCTAAAATCGGCATTCCAATGATCCTCGGTAGCGTCTGTATCGGCTTTATTGTGCTTCTGGTGCAAAGCGTTGAGGGCGAAAAAGAGGCCAGCGCCGCGCGGCAGGCCAAGCTGGCGCTGGATATCGCCAACAAAACGCTACCGCTGTTTCGCCATGTCAATAGCGAGTCATTACGCAAGGTCTGCGAAATTATCCGCGATGACATTCACGCCGATGCGGTGGCGATTACTAATACCGATCATGTGCTGGCCTATGTTGGCGTGGGTGAACATAACTATCAGAATGGCGATGACTTCATTAGCCCGACTACCCGTCAGGCGATGAATTACGGAAAAATCATCATTAAAAACAATGATGAAGCCCACCGCACACCAGAGATTCATTCCATGCTGGTGATCCCATTGTGGGAGAAAGGCGTTGTGACCGGAACGCTGAAAATTTACTACTGCCACGCGCATCAGATCACCTCGTCATTACAGGAAATGGCGGTCGGTCTGTCGCAAATCATCTCCACGCAACTGGAGGTTTCACGCGCCGAGCAGCTACGTGAAATGGCAAATAAGGCAGAGCTTCGCGCCCTGCAAAGCAAAATTAATCCCCATTTTCTGTTTAACGCTCTGAACGCTATTTCATCGTCAATCCGTCTGAATCCGGATACCGCTCGCCAGTTGATCTTTAATCTGTCGCGTTATCTGCGCTATAACATTGAATTAAAAGACGATGAGCAAATCGATATCAAAAAAGAGCTGTATCAAATTAAAGACTATATTGCCATTGAGCAGGCCCGCTTTGGTGACAAGCTGACGGTTATCTATGATATTGATGAAGAGGTGAATTGCTGCATTCCCAGCCTGCTGATCCAGCCGTTGGTGGAGAACGCCATTGTCCACGGTATTCAGCCTTGCAAAGGTAAAGGCGTTGTCACCATCAGCGTTGCAGAGTGCGGAAATCGGGTACGCATTGCGGTGCGAGATACCGGGCACGGCATCGATCCAAAGGTGATTGAGCGGGTCGAAGCGAATGAAATGCCGGGCAATAAAATTGGCCTGCTGAATGTCCATCATCGCGTGAAGTTATTGTATGGCGAGGGGCTGCATATCCGCCGCCTGGAGCCGGGGACGGAAATTGCGTTTTACATTCCTAACCAACGCACCCCAGTCGCCTCACAGGCTACGTTATTGCTTTGAGCCGGAGTGATATTGTGAAAGTCATCATTGTTGAAGACGAATTCCTGGCACAACAGGAACTGAGCTGGCTAATTAAAGAGCACAGCCAGATGGAGATTGTCGGCACCTTTGACGACGGTCTGGACGTGTTGAAGTTTTTGCAGCATAACCGCGTCGACGCCATTTTTCTGGATATCAATATTCCGTCGCTGGATGGCGTGTTGCTGGCGCAAAACATCAGCCAGTTCGCCCATAAACCGTTTATTGTGTTCATCACCGCGTGGAAAGAACATGCGGTAGAAGCGTTTGAACTGGAGGCGTTTGACTACATTCTCAAACCGTATCAGGAGTCACGTATTACCGGGATGCTGCAAAAACTGGAAGCGGCCTGGCAACAACAGCAGACCAGCAGTACGCCTGCCGCGACGGTAACGCGTGAGAATGACACCATTAATCTGGTGAAAGATGAGCGAATAATCGTCACGCCAATTAACGATATCTATTACGCCGAAGCGCACGAGAAAATGACCTTTGTCTATACGCGGCGTGAATCCTACGTAATGCCGATGAACATTACCGAATTTTGCAGCAAACTGCCGCCGTCGCATTTTTTCCGCTGCCATCGCTCATTTTGTGTCAATCTGAACAAAATACGCGAAATCGAACCGTGGTTTAATAACACCTACATTCTGCGACTGAAAGATCTGGATTTTGAAGTGCCGGTCAGCCGCAGCAAAGTGAAAGAATTTCGCCAGTTAATGCATCTTTAATCGGGAACTTTCATGAAAGCACCAGGCTTGCCCGCCGATCAACAATTTTTCGCCGATCTGTTCAGCGGCCTGGTGCTTAACCCGCAACTACTGGGGCGCGTCTGGTTTGCCAGCCAGCCTGCCTCGTTGCCGGTGGGCAGTTTATGTATTGATTTTCCCCGTCTGGATATCGTGCTGCGCGGCGAATACGGCAATCTGCTGGAAGCAAAGCAGCAACGTTTGGTGGAAGGAGAAATGCTGTTTATTCCGGCGCGCGCGGCTAATTTACCGGTCAACAACAAACCGGTGATGCTGTTAAGCCTGGTGTTCGCTCCGACCTGGCTTGGGTTATCGTTTTACGATAGCCGCACCACGTCGTTGTTGCATCCTGCTCGCCAGATCCAGCTTCCCAGCCTGCAACGCGGTGAAGGTGAAGCGATGCTTACCGCCCTCACCCATCTTAGCCGTTCGCCGCTGGAGCAAAATATCATTCAGCCGCTGGTGTTAAGTTTGCTGCATCTTTGCCGTAGCGTGGTGAATATGCCGCCGGGCAATTCGCAGCCGCGCGGCGATTTTCTCTATCACAGCATTTGTAACTGGGTTCAGGATAATTATGCCCAGCCGCTCACCCGCGAGAGCGTGGCGCAGTTTTTTAATATCACGCCCAATCATCTGTCAAAACTGTTTGCTCAGCATGGAACGATGCGTTTTATCGAGTATGTGCGTTGGGTGCGAATGGCGAAGGCGAGGATGATTTTGCAGAAATATCATCTGTCAATTCATGAAGTGGCACAGCGTTGCGGTTTTCCGGATAGCGACTATTTTTGTCGCGTTTTCCGGCGTCAGTTTGGTCTGACGCCGGGAGAGTACAGCGCCCGTTTTCAGGGCTAACGTCAGAAGGTTAATTCTGTTTCCAGCAGCGTCAGGATACTTTGTGCATCTTGCGCGGCAAACAACGACTGGCGGAAGTTTTTATTCACCAGTTTACGCGCCAGCTGCGAGAAGACTTTCACATGATTCATCCCTTCGTTAGCACCCAGCGTCAGCATGATCACCAGTTCGACTTCGCCCATTTCTGACTGCCAGCCAATCGGTTTCGCCAGCCGGGCAATGCTGATACTGGAATGACGGATCCACTGAGATTTGGTGTGCGGGATCGCTACGCCAAAACCAACGCCGGTGGTAACAATCTCTTCCCGCTGCCAGACATCTTCTTCCAGCTCAAACGGATGTTCAGTGCGCCCGTTAACGCCGAGGTTGCCGCACAGGAACTGGATCGCCTGCTCTTTATTGCTAAAATCCTGATCAACAAAGATATTCTCCAGCGCCAGCAGTGGGCGAACGTCTTCTTCCGGCGTAAAGGCGGTGAGTAACGCTTCAATTTCCTGCGCACTGCGGCATTCACATGCCTGACGCGCCAGTTCCCGACACGCCTCGCTATCCAGTTGACGAAGCTGGCTTTTCACCGCCGGAATACGCGGGCTACTCATACTCAGCTCATCCAGGCCCAGCCCAAGCAGTAGCGGCAGATAACGGCTTTCACCGCCCAGTTCACCGCAAATGCCTACCCATTTGCCCCGCTGATGCGCAGTGGTAACTATTTGCTGCAACATGCGCAGGAACGATGGCGTAATCGGGTTATATAGCGGCGATACGCGCGGGTTATTACGATCGACCGCATACAGATACTGGGTCATATCGTTGGAGCCGATACTGAAGAAATCGACCTCATCGCAGAAGTGGTCGATGATGTAGCACACCGACGGAACTTCCACCATGATCCCAAGCGTAATCGTCTCTGCATGACGCAGGCCATCGCGCTTAAGCTCAACGATCGCTTTTTGGATCTCGCCTTTCACCCATAAGATCTGATCGAGGCTGTGAACCATCGGGATCATCAACTGGGCGTTGCCGAAACTGGCGGCGCGCAAAATGGCCCGCAGTTGAGTGCGGAACAGGCCAGCAAATTCCGGGTAAATACGTACCGCGCGATAGCCGAGGAACGGGTTCTCTTCCTGGGGAATATTCAGATAAGGAATGCTTTTATCGCCGCCGATGTCCATCGTGCGGAAGATAATCGGCTTGTCGCCCGCCGCCAGTAGCACCTGCTGGTAGGCTTCAAATTGCTACTGCTCGTCCGGCGCGCTGTCGCGATCCATATAGAGCATTTCGGTACGGAACAGCCCGACACCTTCCGCGCCGTTGGCAAACGCGCCTGGCGCTTCCAGAGCGGTGCCGATATTCGCCGCAATATCAATACGCTTGTTATCACGGGAATAGGCCAGCTGCGCGGCAGCCTGCGCCTGTTGTTTTTGGCGTTTATCCGCCAGCGTCTGCGCGACCTGATAATAACCGCTCACCGCGTCATTCGGGTTAATCGCCAGCACGCCGCACTGGGCGTCAAGCACTGCAGGTTGCCCGGCATAACGGGCAATCGCATCCAGCGGCAAGCCACTCAGTACCGGGATCGCCGAGGCACGGGCCAGAATCAGTGTATGCGAGGTGCGCCCGGTTTTCTCCAGAATCATGCCCGCAAGATTTTTCAAATCAAGGCTCAAAAACTGGCTTGGGGTTAAATCTTCAGCCACCAGAATGGTCGGTTTTTCAAGCACCAGCTTGTTGCGCGGCTTCAGTTCCGGCCAGGTGATATGCAGCAACTGTTCGCTGATATCGCGAATGTCGCTAACACGTTCGCGCAGATAATCGCTGGCAGAGGCAGAAAGTTTGGCGCAAACCTGCTCCATATTGCTGATGATCGCCGCCCCCAGCCCCTGATGCTGTTCTGTCATCAGGCGACGGATATTGCCTGCAAATTCATCATCCTGAATCAGCGACAAATGGGCGCTGAGGATAGTTTTGCTTTCGCCGTCACGCTCACGCAATTGCTGGTTCAGTTGCTCGGCAAGCGTTGCCAGGCTGTGCTCCAGCCGGGTGGAATCTTGCGCACTGGCGGGGATTGCCCGATAACTGTCGAGGCTGTCGCTTTGTAACAGGGTCAGCGTACCCACGCCGACGCCGCTTGCCAGCACATTGCCGTACAGTAAATCCGGGTTAAGGCGGCTTAATGAACGCGGCAGCGGATGCGCCGTCAGTTCTGCCTGCGTAGGCTGAACGCTGTCGCTGTCGATAAAGCGCACCTGGATGTACTCTTCCAGCACGCGCCGCGCCTGCTCTTCATCGCTGCCGCTAATGTTCAGGCTGCAACTGTCATTAAATAGGGTGCCGGTGCCAATCAGCGCCAGCGAGCTTTTCGCATCTGCCTTTGCGTTCTGGCGATGGTTAATAAAAGTGATTTCGCTTTGCCACTGGCTGCACTGCTCTTTAAGTTCCCACGCCGGACGAGCATGTAGACCGTTAGGCAAAGGACAGAGAAATTGAATCGTTAACATAACCGCTCCGGGTTAATCAGGAGATCATCTGAAATCCGTCAGTTGAACAACCGTCTCACGCGTAAGACGTTGAATAAGGGCAGATAAAAGTTGCTGCATCTGCAAAATGTCGCGGCAATCGGCAATCGATGCGGCGCAATGTCCATGGCGGGTTGCTGGCCCCATCACCACTGTGGGCACGCCGGTGCCGGTTAAGTGCACCGCCCCGCCGTCCGTGCCGCCGTTGCTGAACATATCTGCCTGCAACGGCACGCCAATTTCTGCCGCCACGGTTTCGACCCAGGCGGTAAGTTTTGGCGGCGCAATCAGCGACTTGTCGCTTAACACCAGCATCGGCCCGTTACCAATCTGGCGATGGTTAGCCGCGCCATAATCAAAGTTTTTCGCCCAGCAGGCGGTATCAAGCACAATGGCGACGTCCGGCGACACCGCGCGGGTGGCAGTTTGCCCGCCGCGTAATCCCACCTCTTCGCTGGAACTTGCCACCAGCCACACTTCCGCAGGTAGTTCGGCGTCGTGCAGTTCGCGCAGTAACGTCACCAGCAGATAGCAACCGAGGCGGTCATCAAAGGCTTTCCCCATCACTCGCTGGTGAGGGAGAACCTGAAAAGTGGTATCAAACGTGACGCGATCGCCGGGACCGCGCACCAATGTCCACGCGCATGGCGCTGACGTCATTCCCCTGCCGGTCGCCGTCAAGCAGGCCTGGAATTTTGCACTCTTCACGGGTGGTGATGCGCACCGGCTGCAGCTGGCGGGCAGCCATGCGTACGTTGCCAACCGGCAGCACATCAATCGCCCCTTCGCGGGAGATGCTGCGCACCATAAATCCCACTTCGTCCATATGCGCACAGATCATCACCTTCGGACCTGTCGATTCATTCAGGCGGATCAGCACCGATCCCAGACCATCAAATCGCACTTCTTTTTGCAGGCGATCCGCTTCTTCCCGTAGGATCTGCCGTACTTCCTGTTCTGAGGAGGCGATCGCATCTGCCTCGCTCAACGCTTTTAATAGCGATAAATCCATTATGCCTCTCCCGTGAGCAACACTGTTTTCGGCATGGCGTAGAGCACTTCTGCGCCTTGCGGGGTAACCAGCACAACATCTTCGATGCGCACGCCCCCTTGCCCTGGCAAATAAATCCCCGGCTCCACGGTCAGTAACATGCCTGGCTGTAGCGTCGTGGTGTCCCGCGGTGAAAAACGCGGATCTTCATGAACTTCAATGCCGATAGCGTGACCGGTGTTATGACCGAAATAGTCGCCATAACCTGCTTCTGTAATGACCCGGCGCGCGGCATCGTCAACCTGCTGGCAGCGCACGCCGGGGCGAATCGCGGAGATTGCTGCGAGCTGTGCCTGCAGGACAATTTGATAGACGTTAAACAGCGGGTGAGATTCGGCGCTCACCCCTTCGCCATTCACCAGCAAGGTGCGCGTCATATCAGAGCAGTAGCCCTGATACAGCGCACCGAAATCGAGAGTGACAAACTCGCCCGCTGCAACAATCTTGTCGCTGGCTTTGCCGTGCGGCAGCGCCCCACGCCAGCCGCTGGCGACAATGGTGTCAAAAGAGGCTTTTTCTGCGCCCTGCTGGCGCATAAACCACTCCAGTTCAGCGGCTATCTCGCGCTCGCTCATCCCCGCCTGAATAAAGCGGCGAATATGCTCCGCTCCGCGATCGGCAATCCCACAGGCGAGGCGGATTTTCTCCACCTCCTCTGGCGTTTTGATTTGCCGCAGCACATCCGGCGTGGCGCTAACCAGTTTCGCATTGAGTTCAGACTGCCAGCGGTGCGCGGTTTCCCAACTCACCTGCTGGCCCTCAAAACCGAGCGTTTGCAACTGTTCATCGGCAATGATTTGATTGACGATAGTGGTAAGCGTGTTCGTCGCGTCAAGCAAATGCAGCTGGTAGCCTTGCGCACGGGCTTCCACCTCAACGTAATAGCGCGAATCCACCAGAATGTGCGCACTTTCACGGCTAATCACCACATAACCTGATCCGGTGGAGATCCCCAGATGCGGCTGTTTGTTCTGCCGTGAGGAGAGAAGCACTGCATCCAGTTGTTGCGCCTTAAGCCAGTCGCGCAGCGAAGCGAGTAATGTCATCTGGATTTTCCTTCTTACAGGCTATCGATTAACAATTTGCCTTTACGGAACATCATCAGACGCAGGAACACCACCATCAGCGCAGTTATGACTGCCCCCAGCGCGATCCCCGCCATATAGACGCCCAGGTTAGTGACCAGCGGCCATGCCCAGATAGCGGACTCCGGGAACCATTGCACTGCGCCCAGCCAGACAGCGGCGGTTGAGCCGACAATAGCGCCGACCATATACGACGGAATGGCGGTGATGGGGCTTTCCAGCGCAAACGGAATCGCACCCTCACTGATCCCCATAAACGCCAGGAACATGGCGGTCTTACCCTGCGGATAAAGTTGAGCGTTGAACAGGCGTTTGCCGGTTAAACGACGGTCGATAATGGTCGCCAGCCCCAGACCAATCGGCGGAATAACGATAGCGATAGAACGAGCGGTGACCGGTAATACGTGGTCAGTGGTAAAGCTGAAGGCAACAAAACCTGCGGCTTTGTTGATCGGGCCACCAAGGTCGATTGCTGTCGCCGCGGCGATCCCCATTGCGTACATCAGCGCGCCCTTCTCACCTGCGGCAGTCAGCACAGTACGGATACCGCCGTTGATCCAGCCACCAAAGGGGGTGATGACGTAGTACATCGCCAGCATGACAAAAATGGCGGAAAGAATCGGGAGCAAAAATGTGGTTTTGAACGCTAACAGGAAATCCGGTAACTGGATTTTCTGGTTCATCCACTTCACAAGGTAACCGGCAACGATAGAAATAATCAGCGCACCAATGAAGGTGGACGGCACCGGCGAAGAGGTCGCCCATTGCATAGTGCTGGGATCGAAGTTCAGCAGTTGCGTCGGCTGGGTAGACATCAACCCGCCGATAAAACCAGCCGGGAACGCCAGTTTGCCACCGATAGAGTTCGCCACAAAAGCAGCAAACATCGGAATGGCAAAACCAAACAACACGCCGCCGAAGGACTGCGACAGCCAGGCAAATTTAAGTAAGGAGAGGTCGAAACCGGAGAATTTCCCGCTATTAAGAGCATCCATGATGCCGATCTCAGCAGGAATTTTAAGCCAGCTATAAGCAATCAGCTGGCTGAAAGCGAGGATCACACCGCCCATAATTAAGGTCGGCACCATGCGTGAAATCCCTGACATCACATGCTGCGGGAGTTCACCCCAGAAGCTGGTTTTAGAGGCCTGCGGATTCTTAACTGCCGCTGCCGCACCGGATGCGCCAGGCACAACGGTTGCACTGCGTTTTTTAATGGCCATAACAATTATCCCTGTCGAATATTACTGTTGTTCAGAGGCAATCATCTCTTCGATTTCTTTGATGATGCCCGCAGCGTTTTTAATTGCGTCCTGCAAAGTGATTTCATAAACGTCGCGTGATTCGAAACGTTCGTTATCTTCCGGGGTAACTGCCACGGAGTGGATGATGATGGTCGCTTCGGCGATATCCTGCGCCGTCAGGCGATTCTGGATACCGTCCGCGCCCTGGGTTTCAATTTTCACTTCATAACCGGCTTCTACCGCCGCTTCTTCCAGCGCCTGAGCGGCCATAAAGGTGTGAGCCAGGCCCATCGGGCAGGCACATAAGGCAATCAGTTTCTTACTCATCGTTAATTCCTCGTTCAGTGATAGTTGACGAGTGAAATTATGAACGTGCAAAACAAATCGCCGTTACCAGACAAATAATGCATTTACTGGAGAATTAATCCCGCTGTACGGAAGTGTGACGCAGGTCGACCTTGTGAGGGGACACAAAGAAAAATTGAATAAACTGTATGATTTAAAAGATTATCGGGAGAGTTACCTCCCGATATAAAAGGAAGGATTTACAGAATGTGACCTAAGGTCTGGCGTAAATGTGCACCGGAACCGAGAAGGCCCGGATTGTCATGGACGATGAGATACACCGGAATATCATGGACATATTCTTTAAAGCGCCCTTTATCTTCAAATGCGGCACGGAAACCGGAGGCTTTGAAGAACTCAAGGAAGCGCGGCACGATACCGCCCGCAATAAACACGCCGCCAAATGTCCCGAGATTGAGCGCCAGATTGCCGCCAAAACGGCCCATAATGACGCAAAACAGCGACAATGCGCGGCGGCAATCGGTGCAGCTGTCAGCCAGCGCGCGTTCGGTAATATCTTTTGGCTTGAGATTTTCTGGCAGGCGGTTGTCAGCTTTCACAATTGCGCGATACAAATTCACCAGCCCAGGGCCAGAAAGCACGCGCTCCGCCGAAACATGACCAATTTCCGCACGCAATATTTCGAGGATAATGGCCTCTTCTTCACTATTCGGCGCAAAATCAACGTGACCGCCTTCGCCTGGCAAGCTTACCCAACGCTTATCGACATGGACCAGATGCGCAACCCCAAGCCCCGTTCCGGCACCGTAAACCGCAATAGGCTTACCTTCGACCGGTTCTGCGCCACCAAACTGAATCAGATGCTCTTTTTTCAGCATCGGGATCGCCATCGATACAGCGGTAAAATCGTTAATAATTTCCAGATGGCTAAAACCGAGATTCTTTTTCATTTCGGCAATTGAGAACGCCCAGGTATGGTTGGTCATCGCCACCCAGTCACCGGTAGTTGGGCAAGCGATGGCAATACAGCCGTCTTTCACCTCGACCTTATGTTCTTCAAGATAAACGCGAATGACCGCTTCGAGGCTGGGGTAATCAAGCCCTGAATAGGTCTTAGCCTGCGAGATTTCACCACTGGCAATATCACACAGAGCAAGACGTGCGTTGGTGCCGCCCACATCACCGACTAATGCATACTTTGTCATTCTTCAACTGCTCCGCTAAAGTCAAAATAATTCTTTCTCACACTG
>OMNU01001376.1_pt1 | contig 10837 bp, 10 predicted proteins | sample 1673511 | NCBI WGS metagenome assembly OMNU01 (sample SAMEA103958113, study PRJEB25191) | human gut metagenome | reverse complement strand
GCAATTTGCACACTACCTCACCGGATTGGGTTATAAAGCGTATATCCCACCACCTTTACAAATAAAACGCAACTATACTCCGTATGTTTTCACATCCGAGGAAATGAAACGATTATTTGAGGCATGCGACAATATTCCCGCGAGACGCAGTTTGACAAAAGCAGAAGTTTGGCTCCCGGTTATGGTTAGGATGCTTTATGGTTGCGGTTTGAGGGTTGGCGAAGCAGTTTCTCTCCAAAATAAAGATATTGACTGGACAGAGGGAACTCTTTTAATCAGGGCTGCCAAAGGAAACAAAGACCGGTTGGTTCCCATGAGTAACTCGCTGATTGATGTTTGCCGTACATATCATAGTATTGCGCATCCATTTCCTAATTCCGAGGATTTCTTTTTTTATAATCACAAAAAACAACCTCTTTCAACTCTTACCCCCTATATTTGGTTAAGGAGGGCTCTTGAAATTGCCGGTATTGACCGTCATCCGTACCCTAAACAGTTGAGGGGTGTCTGTGTCCACTGTCTTCGGCATACATTTGCGGTACACACATTACAGTTACAGAGCAAACGAGGAATAGATCGTTTCTATTCCGTACCAATTCTTTCAACTTATATGGGGCATACAGATATTTATGGAACGGAATTGTATCTTCGCCTCACGCCCGAATGTTACGAACACATAGTGGATTGTGCGGAAAAAGATACGGGTGACATATTCCCGGAGGTACTACCATGAAAACAACGTCATTTTCTCAACACCTTGGGACGTATTTTGATGAGTATCTTCCTAATGTTCGCAACTATAGCCCTAACACGATTGCCTCGTACCAAGATACTTTCCGCCTTCTGCTGGAGTATATGGCGGAACAGCAGCACATAAAACCATACTTGCTGGACTACAAACACTTTTCCGACAAGGTGATCTTATCCTTCTTGAATTGGTTGGAAACCCACCGTAACTGCAGTCCCTCAACCCGAAACCAAAGGCTTTCGGCTATTTCCGCTTTTTTCAAATATGCTTCTCAGCGCAGTATCTCCGCATTAAAGATTTGCTCCAATATAGCAAGTATTCCTCCGAAAAAGACTCCTCGCCATATTTTTTCATACTTTTCCGTGGAGGAATTGAGAGTCCTGCTGCAAATGCCAGACCCCAGAAAACCTCTGGAACGACGGGACATCGTACTGCTGAGTCTTTTATACGACAGTGGAGCCAGGGCACAGGAGTTATGCGGCATACGAGTTGGAGACATTCGATTTAGCAATCCCGCAAGTGTGCTTTTGCACGGTAAAGGCGGCAAAAGCCGTGTTGTACCTCTTATGAACCGGCCCACAAGGATTCTTCAGCAGTTCATTGCTGAGCGCAAATTCGGAACTGCAGAAAAAGATGCTCCTTTATTTTTAAATCAGCGCGGCGAACCAATTACCCCAGCCTGTATCCGAAACGTTATTTGCAAATACATTTCCAGAGCAAAGAACATACGCCCGGATTTATTCAATGAATCTTCGTATTCACCGCACAGTTTTAGACATAGCAAAGCAGTTCATTTGCTGGAGGCTGGCACAGAATTAGTTTACATTCGCGACTTTTTAGGACATGTCTCTGTCCAAACGACAGAAATATACGCCACAGTAAGTCAATCCATGCTGAATAGTGTCCTCCGCAACAGAAGTATACCCAAGGTGTTGAATGTGGATTTGGATGAAATCTCCCACGATGCGATCCCGGATTATTTGAGAAAGAAAAAATAAATATTATGTGAGGTGTTTTTATGAAAAAATCCCTTATTTCAAGTCATTCCGCCTACCACCGCCCTCGTGACAAACTCGTCACATATTACTGTTTATGTGCTTGAGCACATAATAAGTAGGCCATCAGCACGCCGTCATGCGCTTCGTTCGTCACCCACGCCGAGGCCGTCATGTGCATCCGGTCATTCTCGCGCGTGAACACATCTGCTTCCTCGCGCAGAGCACGGAGCAAAAGCGCGCGGTCGCGCGCTTCCTGCTCGTTGTACGGCTCATACCGCTCCAGCTGCTCCAAAAGACACATTGTTTTCTCTCCCTGTTGAAAAAGGCGGTCTGCGCGGACCGCCTTTCGGTTTATACCCATCCGTTGTCGGTTTCGCGCTTCGGCGCGCGGCTCATCAGCCGGTGGACCATGCCCCGGACCTCCGCGCCGTTGTAGAGAACGTCGTACATCGCCTCGCAGATCGGCATTTCCACGCCCAGCGAGTCCGCCAGCTCCTTGGCGCTGACGGCGGCATAGTAGCCCTCGACCACGCCGCCCATATCGGCGACGACCTCCTGCGGCGTCCGGCCCTCGCCGATGGCGATGCCGGCGCGGCGGTTGCGCGAGTGCATCGACGTGCAGGTGACGATCAGATCGCCCATGCCGGCCAGACCCGCAAGCGTTTCCTTGCGCCCGCCGAGGCGTTCGGCCAGCCGCGAGGTCTCCGCCATCGCGCGGGTGATCAGCAGCGCCTTGGTGTTGTCGCCGAGGCCGAGACCGTCGCTCACGCCGCAGCACAGCGCCGCCACGTTCTTGAGCGCGCCGGCCAGCTCCACGCCGACCATGTCGTCATGCGTATAGACGCGGAAGCGCTCATTGGTAAACACGCGCTGGACAAGCTCCGCGGTCTCCGCGCGGTTCGACGCGGCGACCACGCCGGTCGGCATGGCGCGCGCGACCTCCTCCGCGTGCGAGGGGCCCGAGAGCACGGCAATAGGATGCTCCCCGCCCGTCTCCTGCGCGATGACCTGCGACATACGCAGATGCGTGCCGCGCTCGATGCCCTTTGTGACCGAGAGCAGCGGCACGCCATCCGGCAGGTACGGCGCTGCCTCCTTCGCCACCGCGCGCAGCGCGAACGACGGCGGTGCGAACACGACCAGCTCGGCGTTTCTCAGGCAATTCAGGTCATTTGTGATCTGCAATTCAACCGGAAGCTGCACACCGGGAAGTAAAGGATTTTCCCTTTTCAGCTTTAGCTGCTCTGCCTTTTGGGGGTCATGCGACCAGAGCGTAACCGTGTGCTGGTTCTGTTCCAGCAGCATGGCAAGGGCGGTGCCCCAGCCGCCGCTGCCGAGTACGACGATGTTCATGCCTCTCCCTCCGATTTCGGTGCGTTGACGTGGAAGCGGAACTTATTCTCCGTCCCATTCAGAAGCCGCTTGATGTTTTCACGGTGCGCAAAGAGCACGAGCGCCGCGATCAGAACGGAAAATGCGGTCGCAAACGCGTCGCCGAACACAACGTGCGTCATGACCGGGAAGACCGCCGCCGCGCTCACCGAGCCGAGCGACACATAGCGCGTCGTCAGCCACAACACAGCGAACAGGCTCCAGCACACCAGCGCGATGCGCCAGTCGAGCAGCAGCGTGAGTGTCGCGGAGCACAGGATGCCCTTGCCGCCCCTGAATTTTGCCGTACAGGGGAACATGTGCCCGACCACACAGAAGAATCCGGCCCAGTATTTGAAATGCAGCACATACTCCGCCTGCTCCGCCGCGGTCAGCGGAAGGTCCGGCAGCATGCGCGGGTCAAAGCGCGCGCCGAGCCACGCCGCAAGACTCACCGCCGCGACCGCCTTGAGCATATCGCAGGCGATGACGAGCAGCGCGTACCTCGCGCCGTAGGTGCGGTAGAAATTCGTCAGGCCCGCGTTGCCGCTGCCGTGGGTGCGCACGTCGTCGTGGAAAAAGAGCCTTGAGGTAAAGAGCGCTCCGTTGAAGCAGCCGCAGAGGTATGCGGCGACCGCCGCGTAAAGGTAATCCAAATGAGAAAGGAAAGCATAGAAACCAGTTACCAGCAAGTACATTTCCTTTACTCCTCCTTATCCCCCTTCTGACGAATGGAGAGAATGATGGGCGTGCCTTCCAGTCCGAACACATTGCGGATGCAGTTTTCAATGTAGCGCTGGTACGAGAAATGGAAGAGCTGCCGGTCATTGCAGAAGATGACGAAGTGCGGCGGGCACACGCCCACCTGCGTCATGTAGTAGATCTTCAGGCGCTTGCCCTTGTCCGTGGGCGGCTGGACGCGCGTCTGCGCGTCCTCGAGAACGTTGTTGAGCATTCCCGTGGTGATGCGGGTGCAGGCCTGCGAGTGAACGTAGTTGATGAGCTCGAAGAGCCGCGGCACGCGCTGACCGGTCGCCGCCGAGATGAACAGGATGGGCGCGTAGGTCATATAGCTCAGATCGCGGCGGATGTCCTCGCGCATCTTGTCCATGGTCTTGCCGTCCTTCTCGACAAGGTCCCACTTGTTGACCACGATGATGCAGGCCTTGCCCGCCTCGTGCGCAAGCCCCGCGACCTTGGTGTCCTGCTCGGTCACGCCCTCGGTCGCGTCGATCATGATGAGGCAGACGTCCGCGCGGTCGATGGCCATGGTCGCGCGCAGCACGCTGTATTTTTCGATGCTCTCCTCGATCCTGGACTTTTTGCGCATACCGGCGGTGTCGATGAAGACATATTTGCCGGTCTCGTTTTCAAAGTAGGAGTCGATGGCGTCGCGCGTCGTGCCCGCGACGTTGGAGACGATGACGCGCTCCTGCCCGAGAATGCGGTTCGTCAGCGAGGATTTGCCGACGTTCGGCTTGCCGATGATGGCGACCTTGAGCACATCGCTCTCCTCCTCTGCCTCCTCTTCGTCGGGGAAGTAAGCGACGCAGGCGTCGAGCAGGTCGCCCGTGCCGTGGCCGTGGACGGCGGAGACCGCCACAGGGTCGCCGAGGCCGAGGTTGTAGAACTCGTAGTAATCGGGATTCGGCGCGCCGACGGAGTCCATCTTGTTGACCGCCAGCACGATCGGCTTGCGCGAGCGCAGCAGCATATTCGCGACCTCCTGATCGGAGGCCGTCAGACCCGTTTTAATATCGGTCAGGAAGATGATGACCGTCGCGTTCTCAATGGCGATCTGGGCCTGCTCGCGCATGAAGGTCAATATCTGGCTGTCGGTGCGCGGCTCGATGCCGCCGGTGTCGACGAGCGTGAATTTGCGGCCGCACCACTCGCATTCGCCGTAAATGCGGTCGCGGGTCACGCCGGGCGTGTCCTCCACGATGGAAAGGCGCTGGCCGATGAGCTTATTGAACAGCATCGACTTGCCGACGTTGGGCCGGCCGACGATGGCAACGATGGGCTTGGACATATTGCGTTCCTCCTGTCGGGGGTAGATTTTTGTATCAGGGCTCCTGCCGGAAAATAGCGTCGCAGAGCGAATAGCCGTCGGTCTCGGAGATCGTCAGCCTGCGTCCGAGCGCCTGCTCGACCTGCTCGACGGTGTAATCGTCGAGGAACACGCCCTCGCCGTGGCGGAGCATATTCGCGGGGATCAGCACCCGCTCGCCGAGCGTGGGCCGGTCCTTGAGCTGCGCGATGAGGTCCTGCGCGGTCACAAGGCCGGAGACGGTGATGGTGTGGCCGAAGAAGTCGTTCACGATGCCGACGACCTCGCCGCGAAGCTGCGGAAATTTCTTTTTCGCCTCCGCCACGAGCCGCGCGATGAACGGCTCGGCGGCCTTTCCGGTCGCAACGGTGAAGCTCGCCACATCGCCGCTCTCCGCGTCCTCCAGTCCGCTGAGAAATTCGTTCATGGTGCTGCGGAGCATCCCGACGCCGTTGTCGAGCTGCTGGTATTCCTCGTAATACTCCTCGGCGGGCAGCGGACGCTCGGCCTTGATATAGAATTCATCGGCGCAGAAGAACATCCGCGTACCGTACTTCTCAAGGCACTTTGCGCCGTACTCATCCACAAGGTCGATGATCTCCCCTGCCTTTTCCTTCGTCACCGGCTCGAGCCTTGCAAGGCCCTTACGGAACTTCGTCAGCCCAACCGGCACGATCGAACAGGAGTTGAAGCCGATGTCCATCAGGTCCTCGATGCTGCGGCGCAGATGCTCGCCGTCGTTCCAGCCGGGGCAGACGACGATCTGGCCGTTCATCTCGATGCCGGCCTCGCCGAAGGCGCGCATATACTCCAGGCTCTTATCGGCGTCTTTGTTGCCCAGCAGCGTGCGCCGGAGCTGCGGCTCGGTCGCCTGCACGGAGACGTTGATGGGGCTGATGCGCAGGTCGATGATGCGCTGCGCCTCGCGCTCGGTGAGGTTCGTGAGCGTGATGTAGTTGCCCATGAGGAAGCTCAAGCGCGTGTCATCGTCCTTAAAATAGAGCGTGTCGCGCATATTCGGCGGCATCTGATCGACAAAGCAGAACAGGCAGTGGTTCGAGCAGGGGCGCGGCTCGTCCATCAGGTAGGTATCAAAATTGAGGCCGAGATCCTCGCCCTCCTCCTTTTCGATCGTCAGGTGGCGTATGGTCCCGTCGGCCTCGCGCAGCCGGAGACTCACCGACGGATCGTAGCAGAAAAAGCGGTAGTCCAGCACGTCGACGATCTCGTGATGATTGATCATCAGCAGCTGTTCGCCGGCGCGGATACCGGCACGTTCGGCGGGAGAGCCTGCGTCGACGGATGTAATGACAGTGCTCACGCGCTCAGCCCTCCCTTAACGCATAATTTAACATATATAGTATAGCGTATCCTTTGCGTTTTCGCAAGAAAAACGGTGCCCTTTTTGCGCAAAGCCCACGCATTGTCCGCAGGGCGTAAAAAGCAAGCGGGAAGATCGCTCTTCCCGCTCGTTTTTTGGTAGATCTTTTCCGATGTGCTTACTCAGCGGCAACGTTGGACTTGATGACCTTGACCTGACGGCCGTTATAGGTACCGCACTCCTTGCACATTCTGTGAGGCAGGCGCAGAGCGCCGCACTTCGGGCAAGCGACGAGGCCCGGAGTTTCCAGCTTCCAGTGAGAAGAACGTCTCTTATCGCGTCTTGCGCGGGATACTTTCCCCTTGGGGACTGCCATGTTGACACCTCCTTGATCGAAAACTGCGGATCGCAGTAAAAATTACTTGTTTTCGCTCTTTTCTAGCAGCTGTGCCAGCTTTGCGAGCCGCGGATCCACTTCCTTTTTGCAGCGGCAGACCTCATAATTGAGGTTCACGCCGCAGCCGGGACACAGGCCCCTGCAATCCTCTCTGCAAAGCAGCTTTGTGGGCATATTGAGGATAAACACCTCGCGGGAGAGCTCTCCCAGATCGACCGTGCCGTCCTCGAGTAGCAGTATCTCGTCATTTTCCTCGTCCTCCAGCTCGGTCGCGAGCAGATACTCGCAGTCGAGATGAAAGGGCTTGTCAAAGACCTCGCCGCAGCGGTCGCACACAGCCGCAAGGGTCGTATCAAGCGCCAGCTCCAAACGAAGCATCCCCGCGATGTTCCGCACCTGCCCTACCACTAAGACAGGCCGAACGGCCGGACACACGCCGCCGAAGTCCACATCAGAAAAGTCCTCTGAAAACTCAAAGGGAATTCTGCCTCCGGGGGTGTTAACGATTCGTTTGACGTCTAAAAGCATGATACACCTCGCAATGACACGAGTAGTATTATAGAGGACGCGCCCCGGAATGTCAAACATTTTTTGAGGATTTTTTCAGCTTTTTTTATCGGATTTCTTTACATTTGACGAAGGGTATCGTAGAATGACCTCGAAGTGTTTTTGCGCGCGAAAGGAGCGGCACCATGCGAGAGTTCACCATCCATAAAAATGACGCCGACCAGCGTCTCGACCGCTTTCTGCTCAAGGCCGTTCCCCTGCTGCCCGCCTCGCTGGCGCAGAAGTACATCCGCCTCAAGCGCATCAAGGTCAACGGAGCCCGCGCCGAGCGCGACTACCGCCTGCGCGAGGGTGACCGGCTCCAGCTTTACCTCAACGACGAGTTCTTTGAAGCGCCGAGCGAGGAGAACGTCTACCTCACGATCGTCAACCCAAGGCTGCATATCATCTATGAGGATGAAAACATCATGCTGCTTGATAAGCCCGCCGGAATGGTCGTCCACGCCGACGAGGGGGAGAAGGTCAATACGCTCGTCAACCACATGCTCGCCTATCTCTATCAAAAGCGCGAATGGAAGCCGCGCGAGGAGAACGCCTTTACCCCCGCGCTGTGCAACCGCATCGACCGCAACACGGGCGGCATCGTCATCGCGGCAAAAAACGCCGAGGCGCTGCGCGTCCTGAACGAAAAGATCCGCGAACGCGAGCTGTCCAAATTCTACCTCTGCATCTGCCTCGGCCGCCCCGAGCCGCCGAAGGGCCGCATCGAATGCTTCCTGCGCAAGGACAGCAAAACGAACACCGTGCGCGTCTATCACCATCCCGTGCCGGACGGACGCAGCGCCGTCACGCTCTACGAAACGCTGGAAACGCGCGACCGTCTCTCCCTCGTCGAGGTCGAGCTGCTCACGGGGCGCACGCACCAGATCCGCGCGAGCTTCGCCGATATGGGCCACCCCCTGCTCGGCGACGGAAAATACGGCGTCGGCAGCGTCAACCGCCGCTATGGCGAAGCGCAGCAGGCGCTCTACTCCTACCGCCTGCGCTTTGACTTCCCCACCGACGCGGGCATTCTCAACTACCTGCGCGGGCGCGAGTTCATCGCCGATGAGGTCCCCTTCCGGCGGAAATACTTCGGCTGAACATGCGGGAGAATACATATTTAATTTATATATAAATATTCTTCCATCATTTTCCGCGATACCTGCGTGAGATATGTGAAATCGATACATAAATTCGCATAAAATTTTTATCAAATTTTTGTTCTTTTTGTCGCTTGAACTTTTTTTCTTTCGTGCTATGATGTTTGGCGTCGGGTGGAAACGTTTCCAATCGATGCATACCCATGCCATCATGGGACAAATTAAGGAGGAGAGTACAAATGATTAGCTTTCTGCTGTGTCTGGCACTGCTGATCGGCGGCTATCTTGTCTACGGTAAGGTCGTCGAAAACACCTTCGGGCCGGATGACCGTGAGACCCCTGCCGTCAAGATCAACGACGGTGTGGACTATGTTGTCCTGCCGGAATGGAAGCTCTTTATGATCCAGCTTCTGAACATTGCCGGCCTTGGCCCGATCTTCGGCGCGCTTCAGGGCGCTCTGTGGGGCCCCATCGTTTTCCTGTGGATCACCTTCGGCACCATCTTCGCCGGTGCGGTCCACGACTATTTCTCCGGTATGATGAGCGAGCGTAACGAAGGCGCGTCCATCTCCGAGATCGCCGGCATTTACCTCGGCGGCGCGATGAAGAATGTCATGCGCGTGTTCAGCGTCGTTCTTCTGGTCATGGTCGGCACCGTGTTTGCTGTCGGCCCCGCCGGTCTGATCGTGACGCTGTTCAAGCAGGGTGGCCATACGGGCATCGTTGCCACGACGCTGTTCTGGCTGATCATCGTTCTGATCTACTATTTCATCGCAACCTTCCTTTCCATTGATAAGATCATCGGCAAGATCTATCCCCTGTTCGGCATCTGCCTGATCGTCATGGCAGTCGGCGTGGCCATCGGCATTTTTGTCAACCCCGCCTACACCATTCCCGAGATCTGGAGCCACTTCGGTTCCATGCATCCCTCCGGCACACCGATCTGGAGCTTCATGTTCATCACCGTCGCCTGCGGCGCGATCTCCGGCTTCCATGCCACACAGAGCCCCCTGATGGCACGCTGCATGAAGAGCGAGAAGCAGGGCCACTTCGTCTTCTATGGCGCGATGGTCTCCGAGGGCATCATTGCCCTGATCTGGGCCGCTGCCGGCTGCTCCCTGTATGAGGTCACCGGCGGTCTGAACACCGGTCTTGCTGCGGCGCTTGCCAACGGTCAGTCCGCTGCCATCTATGACGTCTGCCTCAAGACCATGGGCGGCATCGGTACTGCACTCGCCATGCTCGGCGTCATCGCCTGCCCCATCACCTCCGGCGACACCGCGTTCCGTTCCGCGCGTCTGGTACTGGCCGACTGGCTCAAGCTTGATCAGAAGAGCATGAAGAACCGTCTGATCCTCTGCATCCCCGTGCTGGGCGTCGGCGCCTTCCTCGGCATCGGCAATGCCCTCGGCAAGATCGACTACACCATCATCTGGCGTTATTTCAGCTGGACCAATCAGACCCTCGCTATGATCGTTCTGTGGGCTGCCTCCATGTACCTCTTCTACGAAAAGAAGAACTACTGGATCACCGCCGTCCCCGCTACCTTCATGAGCGCGGTCTCCGCCACCTATTTCCTGCTGGGCAACGAGTGCCTCGGCAAGCTGATCAACACCAAGACCGCGGAGGGTGCTACCGTTTACAACACGGCGGTCGCCTATCCCATCGGTATCCTGGTCGCGGCTCTGTTCCTCGGTATCTTCCTGTACACCATCAAGAAGCGCCACACCCAGCCGCACTACGAGACCCTGCACAAGTAAACCCTATTCCGCAAAGCGGCGAGAGCGTCCCTCCCGCCGCTTTGCTCACTCTGGAGGAGCGATTATGAGCTTTGCACCTGTACGCCTTGGAAACACCGTCTTGGAAGCGGAGACCGCGGCCGCGGACCGAAAGTCCTGCCGCCGCTTCGGCCCCTGCGGTGTGGGAGAAAAGGCACTATATCTCAATGATCTTCTCATCGACCGGCACTTTTATGTCGGCTTCGGCTCCGTGCGGCGCGTTTTCAAGCGCGTGGCGATGAGCCAGGGCGGCTTCAGCGGCAAGGGTGCGTTTGGCTCCATCCCCTACCTCGTCGTGCAATACGACGACGGGCAGGAGAAGCAATGCACCTTCAAGCGTGAGGAGGACGTGGACGAGCTGCTTGCCTATCTGGGGCAGGTCCATCCCGAGATTCCGCGCCTGAGCGTCGGCGGCGAGCAGCGGCTTGCAAAAAAGGCGCAGCAGGAGGCATCCCGCTACCTCAAGGAGCTCACACCGCAGGCGCAGAGCGCGCGCGAGGAGCTGGAGCGCGCGCGTAAATTTCT
>OMNU01001371.1_pt1 | contig 10864 bp, 10 predicted proteins | sample 1673511 | NCBI WGS metagenome assembly OMNU01 (sample SAMEA103958113, study PRJEB25191) | human gut metagenome | reverse complement strand
CCACTCCTGCCTGCATCCCGGACAGCATCTGCGCCACGAAGAAGTTACTGCGGAATGCATTGTAGCAGATGGAGATCACGGAAATGATGACAAAAGGGGGCAGGATCGTTCCGAGGATCGCCACCAGTGTCCCCGGGATCCCGGCCAGCTTGTACCCCACCACGATGGCTCCGTTGACTGCGATCGCGCCGGGAGAGGACTGGGCGATGGCCACCAGATCCAGCATTTCGTCTTCTCCGATCCAGTGGTATTCATCCACGAATTTTTTCTTCATCAGGGTGACGATCACATAACCGCCGCCAAAGGTGAATGCACTTAAATATAATGTGGACAGAAATATTTTCCATAATCTCTGTCTGTACTTTTGGGTATCTTTTTCCGGCATATCTTATCTCCTGTTTCTGTTAACATGTAAAAGCCCTCCGGAGCTCTCCGGAAGGCCCTTTGTATCATTTATTTACTCTACATGATGCTCCACCTGTTCAAACGTAAACACATTCAAAAACTGTTTTGCTCTCTCTGTCTTCGGATGTTCAAAAAATTCTTCCGGAGCAGCTTCCTCCACGATCTTTCCCTGATCAATGAAAATAACTTTATCCGCTACTGCCTTGGCAAACTGCATCTCATGGGTGACGATGAGCATGGTCTTACCCTGCTTTGCCAGATCCAGCATAACATCCAGCACCTCTCGTACCATCTCCGGATCCAGTGCTGCCGTTACCTCATCGAATAAGAGAATCTCCGGATGCATACAGAGTGCTCTTACAATGGCTACTCTCTGCTTCTGTCCACCGGACAGCTGTCTGGGATAGCTCTTCGCCTTATCAGCCAGACCTACGCGCGCTAACAGCTCCATAGCTTCTTTTCGCACTTCTGCCTTATCACGCTTCTGTACTTTCACAGGTGCCAGCGTAATATTGTCGATCACCGTCAGATGCGGGAACAGTTCATAGCTCTGGAATACCATGCCGATCTTCTGCCGCAGGGTGGTGATATTTTTGCTGCCCTTACGGATATCCATTCCCTGCAGTTTTATCGTGCCACCCTGAATGGGCTCCAGTGCATTAATGCATCGAAGCAGGGTACTCTTACCGCAGCCGCTGGGACCTACCACTACCAGTACGTCTCCTTTTTTCACTTCCAGATGGATTCCATCGAGAATCTTCTGTCCTTCGTATTCTTTTGTCAGGTTCTCTATTTTCAACAATGTCTCTGCCATGTCTTCACTCCATTCTCATTCCAGCCCTGATCCATCCTTAATTCCATTTCTTTTCCAGAGCCCTCGCCAGTACACTGAAGGGCCAGCAGGCAAAGAAATACAAAACGAATACTACAAGGAATACTCCAAAAGCAGCATTGGGACTGCTCATACGATTCGCCTCAATGATCTGCTGCGCTACTTTTAACATCTCCACTACGCCGATCATCAGTACCAGACTGGTAGTCTTGATCATACGGGTGATCAGGTTAATAGACAATGGGATCAGTCGCCGCACAGTCTGGGGAATGATGATGTACAGATATGTCTGTATCTTACTAAGTCCCAGCGCCTCACTGCTTTCATACTGATGCTTCGGGATGCTGATCAGCGCTCCGCGCACCAGATCTCCCATCTCCGCGGTTCCCCACAGGACGAATACGATCACGGATGCCACCTCACCGGATAAGTTCCATCCCAGTGCTCTGGTGGAACCGAAATATACGATGAACAATAATACCAGCTGCGGCATGATACGTATGAATTCCAGATAGACACGAAAAATCGCTTTCACCACTCTATTTTTTACCGTCATCAGTGCCCCTACCAGAATACCCAGGGGCATACTGATCAGAATGGACACAATACTGATCTTCATGGCTACCCACAATCCCTGTAAGAGGCGGAGCATATTTGTGCCTTTGAATAAAACATCAATCCCCAAATCCGGCATAACGCATCCTCCTCTCCACCAGTGATCCTATGATCGATACCGGTAACAGGATCAGCAGATAAAATACTACCAGGAGGAACAGGCTCTCCGTAGTCTTATAATAGAGACCGATCAGGTCTTTGGCGGTGAACATCAGGTCCATCAGACTGATGGCACTGAACACACTGGTCTCTTTTAACAGGAAAATGATATTTGCCACAAATGCGGGAATACTGGTGGACATTGCCTGGGGCAGGATCACATATCCCAACACCTGTCGGGAATTCATTCCCAGACTGATGGCACTTTCACTCTGAATGGGTTCTACGGATTCCAGACCGCTGCGGAAGCTTTCTGCCATATAGCTGCCGCCTAAAAATGCCAGACCGACTACACCGCACAGCTCCGCCGACATCCGGATCCCGATCTTCGGGAAGCCGTAATAGATAAAAAACAGCTGCACCAGAAGCGGTGTGTTACGGCTCAGTTCCACGTAGACTGTCACGATCCACCGCAGCACCGGCACTTTATAGTATTGAACCGCTGCACAGATGAGCCCCACCAGGATTGCAAACAGGATGCCAACGATACCTATTTTCACGGTCAGAAGTGCTGCCTTTTCGTACATGGGCAGATATTTTTCAATAAATTCCCAGTTCATGTATCTATGTCCTTTCCGGTAAAGTTCAAAATAATCTTTTAGATTATATCAAATGTATTTCTCAGATGCAAGAAAAGACTGCGGCGGCAGCTTATGTGCCCCGCAGTCCCCTCTATATCATCTTATTCCCATCGTACCTTACTGTGCGTTTACTTTGCCGCCCTCTACTACCAGGCTGTCCTCATAGTCCAGACCATAGGTGTCTGCCAGAGTTGCTTCGTAATCTGCATGGAAAAAGTTCTCCTCACCCAAAGCTACGATCTCATCATTGATCCAGTCAAGCAGTGTGGTGTTGCCCTTGGAAACAGCGGGAGCAATGGTGTCTGCACTGCCCAGGGAAGGAATACCTACGGTATATCCTTCGTTCTGCAGAGCGAATGCGATAACTTCGGTGTTATCATTTGCCCATGCAACAGAAGTGCCGTTCTCGAAAGCTTCTTTTGCGGTTGCATAGGAATCAAACTTCTGTAAAGGAATATCCGGATAGTTTGCGATCAGATATGTTTCAGCGGTGGTGCCGGAGATTACAATGATGGAATCATCTGCATTCCAGTTGTCTAAGGAAGTGATCACATTATCATCCTTGGATACCACGCCAAGTGACACATTCATATAAGGAGAAGCGAAATCCACTTCCTCTGCTCTCTCGGGAGTTACGGTAAAGTTCGCCAGGATCACATCTACCTTACCGGTCTGTAAATACTCAATACGATTGGCTGCCTCTGTAGATACGAAATTCACATCTACCCCCAGGTCTTCGCCGAGTCTTCTTGCATAATACACATCATAGCCCTGATATTCACCGTTCTCATCCACATAGCCGAACGGGTTTTTATCGGAGAATACTCCGATGTTAATGGTTCCGCTCTCCTTGATCTCATCCAGTGTGCGGTATACTGCCTTGCCGTCTGCTGCCGCTGCGCTTCCTGCGTCTGCGGTTTTGCTGTCACTGCTGCCGCATGCGGTCAGTCCCAGTGCCAATACTCCTGTTAATGCCAGTGCCAAAACGCTCTTCCACTCAAACTTCTTCATAATCCTTTTCCTCCTCTTCGATGTCTCATTTAAGTATCGAATCAACTTATGGGTAGGATTATATCTCCTATTTCATACTATGTCAATAGGAAAACAGTAATTTGTTTTTGCTTTTTGCGAAAAAATAAAATCAATGCTATAATACTATTGTTACTTTTGATTGTAAACAGACCTTGTAACCGGAATTCCGTAAGAGATAATAAAGGAGAACAAAAGGATAATATATGAAAAAACCGATTTCACGTTTCTATCTGCTGTTGGTTCTCGTTCCGTTACTGTTACTGGCGAGCATGGGCGGCTATTACTTTCTGGAAGAAACTGCTGCAGGCAGCGATGTTGTTGTCGTTCCACAGACCCCTGCACCGCCTTCTGCCACACCGGTTCCCGTCCCTACTCCGGAGCCGACCCCCACTCCCTTCCCGGAGCATGACATTACGCTCATGGCTGTCGGGGACAACCTGATGCATCTGGGAGTCGTGGCCAGTGGAAAACAGGAGGACGGAACTTATGATTTCTCCATGCTGTTTCAGGGGATTTCACCCTTCTTAAACGCGGCAGACATCCGGATCATCAATCAGGAAACTGTCATGGGCGGCAATTCCCGGGGATTTTCCGGTTTTCCCTATTTTAATTCTCCTACCGAAGTTGGGGATGCGATTGCGGATGCCGGATTCAACGTGGTCCTGCAGGCATCCAATCATACCGCGGATCAGAAGCTGGACGGCCTGTTGTACTGTGCGGATTTCTGGAAAAACAAGCACCCGGAGGTACTGGTAACCGGTATTCACGAAGACGCTTCACAGGCAGATGACATTCCGTTACTTACCATCGATGATGTCACTTTCGCCATCTTAAATTATACCTACGGTGCCAATACCGAGACACTCCCCTTAGATCTGCTGGGGCATCTGAATCTTCTGTGTGCCGTAAATGAGAAAAACGGACAGATGGACTTCACCACGCTGAACCCGCAGGTCTTAGAGGATATCTCCCGGGCAAAAGAACTGGCAGATATCGTCATCGTCTGTCCTCACTGGGGGACTGAGTATTCCTCCAAAATCTCAAGCTATCAGGAAAAATGGGCACTGGAGATGACAGAAGCCGGTGCCGATGTCATTATCGGAACCCATCCCCATGTGGTAGAGCCTGTGGAATGGATCACCGCAGAAAACGGCAATGAGTCTCTGTGCTATTATTCGCTGGGCAATTATGTGTCCACCCAGAAAAATGCTCTCAGCATGTTAGAGGGTATGGCCTGGCTGACTTTTCACGTTGCAGAGGACGGTGTCTCCATCGAGCGGAAGACCACCGGTGTGATCCCGCTGGTCTGTCAGTACACCTCCGGACCGGTACGGTTTGAAAATGTCTATCTGCTGGAAGAATATACCGAAGAGCTGGCGGCCTCCCACGGCATCCGCAATTATGCCGGTGTGGTCCTTCATCTGGAAGACCTGCAAAAATGGAGCGACGAGATCCTCGGTGATTTCGTACTCACCAAAGATCAGGCGCTCCATAATTTCAAAACCGATTCTATTAATCAATAACGTTTCTCATACCGATGATGGGACTGTAGTCCACAGCACTGATAATGACACCTTTCCGTGAATTGGCGGAATGGATGATCTGTCCGTCACCGATATACAGTCCTACATGGGTACAGCTCTTCCCTCCATTGGAACTATAACATACAATATCTCCTGGCTGAAGTTCTTCAGAACTGATACTGCGTCCGGCACCGGAATACTGTCCTCCCGGTGTACGGCTGATAGAATAGCCGAACTCCGCATAGATAAAGCAGGTGAATCCGGAACAATCTGTACCTCCTGACAGACTGGAACCTCCGTGTACATACCGGTTGCCCAGATACTGCATGGCATAATCAATGATTCCCTGTCTGAGCTCCGCATTTGAGGTATAAGTTGTAGTGGGAAGTGTGATGTTCGTGATCACCTCCGGGGCATCCTGCTCGGCAGTCTGTTCTCTTGCCTGCAATGCCTTCTGCGCGGCAATTTCCGCCTGTTCCTCTTCTATTGTCTTCGCATAGATAAATTCTTCCGAGATCGTAACATATTCCGCAGAGACATAGCCTTCCTTGCTGTCGGTGTACTGTACCTTCAGCCAGTCTCCGTCATTCTCCAGAATTTTTACCTTTTCTCCATTGTCAATGTAACCAATTCTTTTTGCATCTGTGGCAGGATCCTGTCTCACATTCAGACGGTCTGCGATAACAACAGCATATCTGGTCACATAATTGTCTACAACCTCAGCTGCTGCATCTCCATAGATGAAAAACTCTGCCTTGATATAACCCTCCACATTACCGGAGATGATCCGGAACCAGTCCTGATCCTCTCCTGCCACATCCAGGATCTGTGCCACCGCTCCGTCATAGATTTTGCCCACTACGGCACTGTCCGTGTTCGGTTCTGTCCGGACATTGACGTAATTCGTCACATTGGCGATCGCTAACGACGCATATTCATCTGCGGTCGTATCCTCTACGGAAGCTTCGTCTACCGGGACATCCTCCGGATCTGACACCCCTTCCAGTGCTCTGGGATCCTCCGTCTCGCCACCCTGTACCGCCAGCAGATCCTCTATGGTAATCTGTCCGGTAGCCGGGATCGGCTCGACACCGATCTGATGTATTTCTGCCGCATGTACTTTCTGTACCGAGGCTTCACTCTGTATTTTTAGTTCTCCGTTTCCTGCTGCCACCACCATACTGACTCCGGTGAGAGCTACCGCCAGTGCCATGAACATTCTTTTTTTCATTATAATCCCTGTTACTTCCTACAATTACTGTTTTCTGATGACATTCTGTATAATAGCACATAAAGCAGCACCCGTCCACGAATATCTCCAAATATCTCAAACTACTTAAAATACTGCATCAACTCTTCCAGATCCGTGGATGCCTTTTTAATTGTTCCTGTATCGTCCGAAATTTTGTTAACTGCTTCTGCGATATCAGATACGTTTGCCGTTACTTCCTCGTTGCTGGCTGCATTCTCTTCACTGAGCGCAGAACCAGGCTTCTTAACATGTCGGATATTGCATCCTGAACTATGCTCTCCCGTTCTCCGGCAAAAGCCATTCCCAGAATCTCTCCGTCATCGGAACATACCGGCATATAATAGACATAATATTCTTCTCCCTGAATCTCTACTCCATCAGTTTCATAATCGTTACCGGCTCTGACCGTCTCCCATATCTGTGGATCAGCCTTGGTTCCTTCTGCCCTGTTCCCATCCTTGTCCACAATGGAAGTAATAAATCTCTCATCCTCCATGAAAAGCGTCTGTTCAATATGCTCATCCTGCAAAGAATCTATAAACTGATAACTGATATCATCCTTTTCCAGAATATCCTCACGGATATCCCATGTGAAATACTGCTCCACTGATGTAGCACATGCTTTCAGCCGCAGATAGGTACTGTCGACCAGTTCATCTTTCATTTTGCCCGATGCAGTCTGAAATTTTTAAAAATAAAGAATGCTTACGCCATGTAACATCGTGGTATTTCTCCAGTTCTCCGTTCCCAACGATCCGGTGTGCCAGATCAGTAGTCCGGTGTTTTCGGCATTTTCTCTTCTGCCTACTTCTGCCGTAAGCTCCACTCCCCGGGCATAGCCCCTTTCCTGCTGTACCACCGTAGGTTCCGTAACCGTCCATGCTTTTGCCGATAATATTCCGTTCTCATACCGCACCCAAATTCTGCATCCCGTTACAAAGCAGTTTGTCACGACCTCGCGGGAAATGCACTGCGCCTGTCCACGCACATACTGTATCAGATACATGGATACCGCATCGGAATGGGCCGCCGTACGGATGATCCGAAGTCCATAACCGTCCAGAGTGTCCGTGTCCGTCTTGATGCAGACATCCAGATACTGTCCGGCGCTGCCAAAACCCTGTCCGGCAGACTTTGCCGGATCGGCTTCCAACAGGACTTCCATATTCCGTTTGGTTTCCGTTCCCATCTCCGGTGCCGTGGTCGGCGTATAGCGGATCCTGGCCCCCTGCATTCCCTGATAGAGCCCTTCGCCCTTACTGCCGTCCCCTGTTGCACCGTAGTGCCAGGAGACCTGCGTCTTTTCCCGGTCCCACTTTTCAAAATCACAGGTATCCGCCGGACGCTTCGCATCAAAATTCCATACACCTTTTTCGTTTCCGGCATGGCTGTAAAGAGGAAGGTTATGAAAATCTGTCCAGATCCTGTCTGTTTCCACATCTTCCGGCGAAATAGCTTTTTCATAAAAGCACTGCACTGCTTCCCCGTATTCGCTGCGATTCGTTCTGGGTCTTATCTGTGCAAAAATATAATATCCCACATCATCTCCGGTGAGGGCATAAACTTTCTCCGGCTGATCCGGTTGGGAGATTGCCGTCACGATTTTGTCCTCTACCCGAATGTTTCTACTTCGATACCAGATAATATCCGAGCAGTCATTCTCCGCTTCCGTAAAATCATAAGACAGCCGCAGCATTTTGCCTTCAAGACAGATCACCGGATTGCCCGTAAGCCTTGGTGCCGCCACTTTCCGGGGATGAATTCTGACATACGCACCGGTCTGCAATCCCTCTTTGGTCTGCGCCGTGAGTACTACTTCCGTCTCATGGTCTATATTACTGTCTTTCAGTTGCAGCAGACAGCTCCCCTCCGACACACGCTGTATTTCTATGGAGTCTGCACTGTCTCCTTCTATTTTAAAATGTATCTCACACTTCCTCTCACGCCCATCAAAGGTCAGGCATTTTCCCTTTATATTTATGGAAGATCCGCCTGCTTCCAGTTCAAAAGCCTCTGACTCCAGCAGAAGCTGTGTAGGAATATCTGTTTTTCCGGCAAAGCGGATCACTTCTCCGTTCCCCAACGGGTCCCAGTCGTCTTTCCCGCCCAGAAGATTATAGACATTGTAGATCGTTTCTCCATCCTTACGGATATAGTAGGCCTCTGCCAGCATCTTTTCGTCAATGTCCACCGTATGGGAATCCGCAACCTCCGGAGGCGTAAACCGGCCTTCCGGATATGTCACATTCGCCTGATAGCACTTCAATGCTACGGAAGGATATTTCGTCCACAAGACCGCAACTTTGGTGTCCGGCAGACCTGCGAAGCTGCTGTCGATCAGTGTGATCTGTCCTCCGACTTTTGTAAAATACTGTGCGTGAGTCTCCCCATCCTGTGGATATTTACAATGAAATGTACAGTTTAAGAATACCGCTCCCGTACCGGAAGCCTGATAGATCGGCATTCCGCTGTAAAAATCAAACTCACAGTCCAGGTACACTGCATTTCCATTCAGAGCATCGTCCGTCTGTTCAAAATGACAATGTTCATACAGGCTTCTGCCCGCGCCACATACGGGATACAGGTTCAGACGACTGACAAACCGGCAATTCTTCGCATGGAACTTATCGGCATTCGTATCCGCCAGCTGTGCCTGTGTAATGGCTTTTGTCCTCTTTTTCACAGACTGCGCAGGATCCAATGCATAATCCAGATCCACGCAGCAATAATTCCCCAGAGTCAGGTTTTCCATCTCCAATTGTTCCCCGGAAAAATGGAACAGAGTATAATTCCCCTTCGCTCCATGGTCGTTCCCCCGGTTGGCGGCAATCACCACATCCTCCGGGTTCTCCGACAGCCCCACCAATTTCAGATTTGCGCAGTTTACCTTGCATCCGTAAGGGTAAAGATCCTTCGGATCCTCCCTTACGATCACCGCCTCCGACTGCGGATCCTCCAGCCAATAGATGCCGGGAGCAATGTAGACCGTCACCGGGTGTTCCACAGTTGCTCCGTTTAGTGCTCCATCCGACAGGACTTCTCTGATGTTATTGTAAGTGTATGGATTTTTCTGTACTTCCTCGTTCGCAAACCTGCTGTCCAGCAGGAGATGACAGGAATCGGGGTCAGGTTTTATCATAAATGTTTTCCCTTCCTCAGAATAAAATAAGTGACTGATTACTTTTTACTATAGTAAACGACCACTTATTTATCAAGAGATTAAGTTATTAATATCCTACCATAGAAGTAAAAATTATGGTGGGAAGTCATGAAGAATTGTATCATGCTATGGAAAAATGACGCTGTTGATCTTGCCATCAACAACCAGAGAAGAGCTTTTTCGGATGCGTATAATAATGAAGTGCCGGCAGAAAGTAAAATTTATATTGAACTTTCCTCCAAAAATCCACTCAGTAAATTAAGTTTCCTGGAAACCGAAGATTTAAAAAATAACCCCTGCATTCTTGTCATCAACCAGACCGGACAGCAGGATACCGCTTGCCTTTTTCACACTTCTAATAAACCACTGCTGCCAGAATGATATATACCAGAATCGACACCATACAGTACATAGAATTGGTTGTTGATACATAGGCACTGCCCTCTTCCTTTTTCAGAAAAGTCTGCATGCTGAAAGTGGCCGGCGCCGACATATAGGAAATGATGGCAAGATTCAACAGCATGTTATCTCCTATCCACAAATGCACTGCCCACAGCACTCCAATTGCCATAAGTGTCTGTAGCAGAACTCTCATCAGGATTGTCTTCAGGCATGGCCGGATCAGTTCCTTTGTCAGTTCCATGCTATATCCCACAACCATCAGAATGATTGCTGTCACGGATGTGGTAAGGATCCCTTCCACCGCCAGATATGAACCGCCGAAGGGACTGTCGATCAGGCAAATCACCACCTTGGACAGTCCTGCCAGGATTCCAAGCACACTTGCAATAAATGCCGGTGTGTGGAATGCACTCATACATAGTTTCTTTGCATTGATCTTCTCTCCGTTTTCCACCTGTCCCAGCATCCCCATATAGATGCTGAATCCAAACAAAAGTCCTGCAATATCCAGTACTGCGATCTGTGAGAGATTTTCCTGCCCGCACAGGCTGGTATACAAAGGATACGCCATGAGGCCACCCTCATATACACTGACCATAAACGGCAGGTACTTGCGGTATTCTCCGTTCATAAGCGGCTTCAACAGAAATCCTACTCCGAAAGATACCACCAGCATAACGAACATAATCCCCACCAGTTTCCAGGTCTCCACACTGTAATCCGCTGTGGCCAGTGCATGAAAGATTGCCACCGGAAGCATGATATTGGTTACCAGCAGTTTCATATTATCTATTCCACTTTTGGTAAGTAACTTTAATTTTCTGCATGCCATACCGAGAACCAGCATGACAAGTACCGGCAATATAATTTCTAATATTCTCATTTGTTATCCCTTTCCGAGGT
>OMNU01001370.1_pt1 | contig 10870 bp, 7 predicted proteins | sample 1673511 | NCBI WGS metagenome assembly OMNU01 (sample SAMEA103958113, study PRJEB25191) | human gut metagenome | reverse complement strand
CCGAATACGACAAAAAAGTTAAATTCTCTGTTCCAGCTCGGAACAGAGAAAAGACCACATGGTCTTTTTCGCGTACGCCGCACCCTCGTGCGGTATGTTTGGTACGTTCACAGCTTATTCATTTTTTATGGACGGATTATAATTCATTCATCCTCGTCTTGTCAAGTCTTTCACAAGCATATTTTCCTGTTTTTTCGATGAAATTTTCTGGTCATTGTCATTCCGCACAGAAATGCTTCTTTCTTTTTGTGCTATTAGACACTTTCTTCTTTTGTTTTTTCAGCAAAATTCAAATTTCGCCGTAAAAACTTCATATTCTGCCGCATTTTCGCGCCCGTGCTCCCCCTGTATCTGGGGCGTTCAGGAGATGTTTTCCGCCGTAAGGAGTCCGTTAAGCGCGCGCAGCCGTTTTCGTGAGAGCAGCGGATCACACGCAAAATGCTTTTGTATGAATATTCATTCTTCTATACATCAATATTTTGCCGTTTTCTTCTTGTTATCTGCTATATCCCACCAAATCAGCAGGTTTTATTATACGCTATTACGATAGCATAGTCAATCGTAAACATCACTTTTTTGGAATTTTAGGATATCTGCACAGCATTTTTCGCCGTTTTTTGACACATCCTTGACATGATCCGTCCGCAGACAGGTCCCATCCCCCAAAGAGTTGCATTATTTCATGCGATGGGTTATAATTCAGGTGATATTTTCCGTGCAAGGAGGAAACGCGATGAAAGCTAAGGTATATTTCTCCCGTGAGATCACGCCCGAGAAGGTCGTGGCGCTTTACCGTGCCGTGGGCTGCGAGCTGCCGGGCAAGGTCGCCGTGAAGCTGCACTCCGGTGAGCAGGGCAACCAGAACTTTTTGGGCCCCGACTTCTGGCGGCCGATGATCGAGGCCGTGCATGGCACGGTGGTCGAGTGCAACACCGCCTACGAGGGCGAGCGCAACACCACCGAGAAGCACCGCCGCACGATGATCAAGCACGGCTGGAGCACGAACTTCGACGTGGACATTCTCGATGCCGAGGGCCCCGATCTGGAGCTTGCCGTTCCGAACGGCAGGAGTATTCAGAAGAACTTTGTCGGCAAGGACATTGCCAACTACGATTCCATGCTCGTCCTCTCCCACTTCAAGGGGCATCCGATGGGCGGCTTCGGCGGCGCGCTCAAGCAGCTCTCCATCGGCTGCGCGTCCTCCTACGGCAAGGCCTACATCCACGGCGCCGGCGAGCCCGAAAAGATCTGGACCGCCGACCTCGACAGCTTCCTCGACGCGATGGCGGATGCCGCCTCGTCCGTGGCGGAATATTTCAAGGACAAGACCGTTTTCATCAACGTTATGAAGAATATGTCCGTGGACTGCGACTGCTGCGCCGTGGCTGAGGACCCGTGCATGGCGGACATCGGCATCCTTGCCTCGCTCGACCCCATCGCGGTCGATCAGGCCTGCCTCGATCTGGTCTACGCCTCCGACGATCCGGGCCGCGACCACCTCGTAGAGCGCATTGAGAGCCTCAACGGTGTCCGCACGGTCGAATCCGCGGCGGCGCTGGGCTTCGGCACGCGGGAATACGAGCTCGTGGAGCTGTAACATAAAACGCCATAAGGAAAAAGCACGGGGCTCCCCGTGCTTTTTCTTGTACATTATAATAGGTATGGGTCACAGGAACTTATCCAGCTCGCGCTCGACCTCTGACAGCTTCTTCGGCGAGGGATGCTCGACGCGATAGCCGCCCTTGATGACCATGGAGAGCGTGCGCAGGGCCGAGAGATCCGTGAGCGGATCCTTCGCGCAGACGATCAGGTCCGCTGCCTTGCCCGCCTCGATGGAGCCGGTCTCGCCGTCGATGCCGGCAAGCCGCGCGTTGAGCAGCGTCGCGGTGTGGAGTGCAAAGGCCGGCGTCACGCCGCAGTATTTCACGAAGTAGCACAGCTCGCGCCACATATCGTAGTGCGTGATATAGGGGCAGCCGGTGTCCGTGCCGAGGCCGACCGGAATGCCGTTTGCCAGATTTTCCCGCGCCATGGCGATGATGCCGTCAAAGACGACCTTGCCGTTCTCCTGCTGCTCGTAGGTCGCATGGGAGACACTGCGGTCAAAAAGCGCATAGGGCAGCGCAGGCGAGAGCGTCGCGACCTGGAACGCGCCCTTTTCCTTGTAGAGCGCGGTGATCGCCGCGTCCGGCTGCGCGCCGTGCTCGATGGAGTCCACGCCGTTTTCCAGCGCCACACGCACACCCTCGGGGCTTTCGACGTGCGCGGCGACCTTCATGCCAAGCGCGTGCGCCTTATCGCAGGCCGCCTTCACCAGCGCGGGCTGCATCCGCAGCACACCCGGCTCGCCGACGACCTCGGCGTCGAGCACGCCGCCGGTGATCATGAGCTTGATGAGGTCCGGCTTCTCCGCCGCGATCCGCTCCACATAAGCCGCGGCCTCCTCCGCTGTCTTTGCTTCGTAGGCAAGGGAGCCGGCCATGTGCCCGCCCGGCACGGAGACCGCCATATTGGACGCCACCACGCGCGGGCTGAGGATCTTTCCCTGCGCGGCAAGGTCGCGGATGATCGTGTCGAAGTCCGCCACGCCGCCGACCGTGCGGATGGTCGTCACGCCGCTGAGAAGCTCCGTCTTCGCGTAGCCCTCGCACAGCTTCACGCCGATGCGGCGCGTGAGCGCGTTGGCGGTGATGAGCTTCACGAGCTTCTTCGGGTCGCTCGCCTTTTTCTTCGGCTTACCGGAGGCGGGCAGATGAACGTGCAGGTTGATAAGCCCCGGCAGCACATACTGTCCGCCGAGGTCCACGACCTCATAGCCCTCGCGGCGCGCCGCGGCATCGGCGACCGCGCCGATGCGCCCGCCCTCAATATAAATATCTCTGCCCGTCTGCGGTGTCATTTTCTCCGTGCCGTCGAGCAGCACGCCGTTTGTGAGCACATAGTTTGTTTCATTCCGGAACATGGCATTTCCTCCGCTCCTTCCGTGTTTGCCTTATCATACCACACCGCTCCACGGCCGGCAAACGGATTTTTTGCGCACTTCGTGCATTCTGCACAATTTCGGGCCGACATTGTTTGACCAAAAGCGGGTGAAAAAACCTTGCATCCGCCGTCGAATTATGGTATCATTACAATAGTTACAAATTGTAACCTTTGGTACCGTTCGGCGGCGCGCCCCGTCTGCGCCGCTTTTTCATGAGAATTTGAGGAGGATGCCCTATGAAACTGCGCCACGCGCTCCGCGGCACGGCTGCCGGCCTGCTGCTGGCGGTCTGCCTGACCACCCCCACCCTCGCGCTCACCGGCGTTGTGGACGTCGGCGGCAGCGTTCTGCGTGTGCGCAAGACCGCGAGCACCGGCTCCGCCGTCCTCGATCAGCTGCCAAGCGGCAAACAGGTCGAGATCGTGGACACCGCGACGAACGGGTGGTACGGCATCCAGCTCGACAGCGTGAAGGGCTACGTCTCCGCAAGCTACATCAAGCTGCTTGAGGAAGCCGCCCCCGTCGTCACGGCAGAAGTCAGCGCGGTGAGCGCCTCTGCCGCGCAGAGTGAGAGCACCTATGTCAAGGTCACCGCAGACGCGCTCAACGTCCGCACCGGCCCCGGCACCGACTATGCGGTCGCGGACGAGCTCGCGCAGGGCAAGGTCGTCAAGGTCCTCGGCGCGCAGGACGGCTGGTATCAGATCGGCAGCGGCTACATCGACGCGGCGTACACCGAGGCCGCCACCTATGAGGAGGCGCTCGAGCAGCTTTACATCCGCGTCGTGCAGGGTCCGCTCAACATCCGCTCCGGCCCCGGCACCGGCTACTCCAAGGTCGGCTCCCTCGCCAAGGGCCGCTGCGTGAAGGTCGTGTCCGTCCAAAGCGGCTGGTATCAGATCGAGCAGGGCTACGTCAGCGCCGCCTATGTGGAGGAGACGGACTACACTCCCGCCGCCGCTTCGAGCAAGGGTCAGGAGCTTGCGAACATTGCGCTCCAGTACGTCGGTTACAGCTACGTCTATGGCGGGGCCAGCCCGCGCGTTGGCTTCGACTGCTCCGGTCTTGTGCAGTATGCCTGCGCACAGCTCGGCTACTCCATCAACCGCACCGCCTCCGCTCAGCTGCAAAACGGCGTCACCGTCTCGTGGGACGAGCTTGCCCCCGGCGACCTCGTGTTCTTCAAGAAGCCCGGCAGCACCACCTCGAAGCCCGTCACGCACGTCGGTATGTACATCGGCAGCGGTCAGTTCGTCCACGCCTCGGACTACGGCGTCGGCGTCATTGTCAGCAACCTTTCCGACGCCTACTACACCACCGGCTATGTCAGCGCCCGCCGCATCGCGGTATAACGTCAAATCAAAACAGCAGGAGCCTGCGCAGCGCGCAGGCTCCTTTCCTTATGGTTTTTCTGTCACACCGGGTAGGCGCCGATGCGCGCGATCTCCGCGTCGCACAGCGCGCCGACCGCGTCGAAGTCCACGCAGGGGCGGTAGAGCGCTTCGAGCGCGTCATGCCCGCGCTTGGCGCGCTTGAGGGATGCGACCGCTTCCTCCTCCAGCGCGCGGCGGACACGGCGGATGAAGCGCAGGTGCGCCTTTTCGGCGCGGGTCAGCTTCTCCTCCGCCATCGCGTCGACGCGCAGGCGGCGGTAGGGCTTCCCTTCATAGCGCACGCCCTCGCCGGTCGTGACGAACGCAAGGCCCCGCGCGGGGATCAGCAGATGCGCGATCTCCGCGGGCCGCAGCGGGTCGCGGCAAGTCAGAATGTCCTCCCCCGCCTCCAGCGCCGCGTCGCGCAGCCGGCGCAGCACGGGCGCGGCAAGGCCGTAGCTGTCGCACAGCTCATAAACACGCGGGCAGAGAACGTCCACGCTGTCGAAGCGGCACACCTTGCCCTGACAGGTCAGTCCGCCGAGAAAGACGTCCGCCGCGCGTCCCCGCGTCTCTCCCCTGCCCTTGAGCTCGCGCGCGGCGATCCCCGCCGCGCGGCGCAGCAGCTTTTCCTCGTCGAAGTGCGCGCGCACCAAAGCGCGTCGCTCCGCATCCACGCCGCCGAGCGCCCGCAGAACATGGTACGCCTCGCGGTAGGACGCGCGGTAGGCGTCGGTCAGCGCCGTCAGGCCGTTTGCGACCTCCTTCGCCGCCGCGCTGTCACAGCACTGCGACAGGTCCACATAGCGCTCATGCGCCAGCGCGTACCGCGGCTCGAGGACGTGGGGCGCGGTGCCGTCGACGATGGCCGTCCGGATGGCCGGAGCGATCACGCCGTCGAGCGAATCGGGATCGCCGGAGCAATGGATGTACACGGTCTCCAGTCCGCGCTCCTCCAGCGCCGCGGCTACGCGGCGCATGAAGGTCGATTTTCCGCAGCCGGGAGTCCCCTTGAGAATGATCAGATCGTAAAGCCTTGCGTCGAGGAGCTGGTCATACAGCCCATAAAAACCCTCCGCGCTGTTCGCGCCGAGGAAAAAATGCGTCTGTTTCATGGTCCGCCTCCAATGGTCTTAGTTTCTATCTCAACCTATGCGCGGCGGCGCGTCCATGTTTGCGCAGGCGGAAAATGTTTTGCACAAAAAAAGAAAAGCGCCCGTCACGGACGCTTTTCCTTTGATTTTTTCAGATGCCGAGCAGCTGGCGCTTCTTCGCCGCGAACTCCTCCTCGGTGAGCACGCCCGCGTCCAGCAGCGCTTTGTACTGCTTGAGCTCCTCCACGGTGCTCGGCGCGCCGCCCGCCTGCGCGGGGGCCGCGGTCTGCGCCGCGGAGGCGGCGCCGGTCTCCGGCGCGCCGGGGGCGATAAACTGCATCAGGTTGCGCGCAAGGGTGTGCAGCTCATTGACCTTCTCGTCGTACTTGTGCAGGAAGGAGTCCACGCTCGGATAGTCGTTTTCAAATTCCGGCGCGTCCAGCTCGTTGCGGTAGGCTTTCCAATAGGGATGGTCCAGCTCCAGCTCCACCACGAACTGACGGAACGGCGAGGACTCGCGGAACTCGGGCTTATGGAACTCCAGCTCGCGCTCACGCTCGCGCCACTCCTCGTTGGTGCGGTCGAGATACTGCACGCGCTCGGCCTGCATGATGCGCTCATAGTCGCTTCTCTGCAGCTTGAACTGCTCGATACGCGGTGCGAGCAGACGGACGCGCTCGGGGTTCTTGCTCTCAGCGCAGACAAGACCGGCGGCCGTGCCGGTAAAGAGCGGTTCCTTATCCTCCGTGATGCGGAAGGACTTGAGCGCGGACTTTTCAAACACGATGGTGCTCTCGTCATCCTTCAGGCGGAAGAGTCCGTTGGTCACATCAAGCACCAGCTGCGTGTTGAACGCGCCGAAGCCGAAGCGGTACTCGGGATGGAAGCGCTCGCGCAGCACCTGATTTTTGTTGTAAAAATCTATGTAGCGGCGGAAATCGTCGAGCGTCATGCTGTCCAGCACGCCGTTCGGCAGGTCGATCTTCTTGTCGCATTCCTTGCAGATGGGCACGCCCTCGACCTTGGTCGGCAGCAGGCGGGGCGTCGCGTTGCCGCAGATGGGGCAGGGCTTCTTATTATTGCTGAATAATCCCATAATGCTTCTCCTTCTATTCTCCGTTTTGTCCGGCGGCTGTCCGGCCGCCCCTCGGATACTCTTGCAGGAAAAGCATAGCACGCCCTGCGGAAAGATGTGCGTTTCTCGCCCGAAATGTATGGTTTTGGGGTGTGAAATGCATCCGTGTGCCGTCTCACGCCGCGAACGGCGTGAAGGGCAGGGCTTCATATTGCTTGGTATAGCGCTCCATGAGCTGCTCCGCCTCGGCACGGGGAATGGTCTTGCAGCGGTCTTCGAGCTGCGTGTCCTCCAAGGACAGGGCATCGAGACCCTTGGCGTGGTACCACACGCCGCCGCGGTCAAAAACGCTTTCGATGGGCAAAAGCGTCTCGCCGTAGCGAAGATAGGTCCTCCCCCAATGGTCGGCGCCGCCCGACCACTCATGTGCAAGCGTACCGTCAGAGCAGAGAAAATACCGACTGCGGTTCCAGCCGTCCACCACGCGGACGGCCTTTGCGCCGTCGAGACGGTAAATATTAAAGATCACGCCGCAGCCGTCGCCCCAGTCCGCGCCGAGCAGCAGCTCGCTCGTGCCGTCGCCGTCAAGGTCGCGCAGCAGCCAGCCGGGCGTCTGGTAGTAGTCGTTCACGGACAGGAGATCATGGCTGAAGTCGGTCTGCACGTCGCTCGTGCCAGAGCGCCGCAGGTCGGCGATCTCGGCGAGCAGCGCGTCGTAGGCGGCGTAGCCGGTGAGGCTCACCGTACCGCTGCGCGCAGGGGGCGGTGTGGTCGCGCACTTATAAAGCGCCGTACATCCGGCGGTAGAAAGCGTGTCGGAGCTGACCTCCATGTAGTACGCCTGCCCCACGGTCAGCCCGGAAAAACGAACGCCGTCGTTTACCTTGACGGTCACGGCATCCGACGCCCACTTGCCCGCACCGGGCTCTCCCGCACAAAGCCGCACATTGTAATCCGTCGCGCCGGGTGCGCTGTAGAGGACAAACGCTACGTCCGCTGTCTTTGCGGTAAACGGTGCGCAGGCATTTCCGCTTGCGCCGTCTCTGCTGCTTCGGGGCAGAAAGGCAGTCCCCACGGCGGGGGCAGGCTCGGTCTGCGCGTCAAGTGCGCTTCGCTCCGCGGCGGTCATGGCATAAACCTTGACGGAATAGGCGCTGCCCGCCGCGTCCTCCTCCGCGTGCTGTTGCTCTCTCTCGTCGGAGTCCTGCGCCCCTCCGGCGCCGGTGGACGGTATATCAGGCATTGTACCGTCCCAAGGGACTGCCGCGGGAGCCTGCTCGCTGTCCTGCGGGTCGCCGCGCTCCGCCGCGCGGAGCCGAAAGCTCTGCTCCATGACCTTGAGCTGGCCCTCCTCTAATCTGACCTGCCACTTGTCCGCGCCCTCATAGCTCCAGTACGATTCGATCTGATAGAAGCCGCCCTCCGGACGGGGATAGAGGCTGAGCATCGTGCCGCTCTCCCCCTCCCGCAAGGTGCAGCGGTAGTGGTCGGAGAAATACTTCAGCGTCCAGCCGGCGCTGTACAGCTCCATCAGCTTGTCGTCAAGGCCGCTCCCCTCCGTGACAAGGAAGTAAGCGCCTGTTCCCGCGCCCGAGCGCCAGAGCGGGCTGTCGCCCTCGCGCTCCCACCCGTCGAGGACGCGGATGCTCCACGCATCGGTGTAAACGCGGTCGGCGTCCTCTGCCGGCTCGCTTGCACCAATACATTCAAGCAGATAGCCTCTCAGCTCCGTGCTTCCGGAACGCAGCTCATACAGCCGCGCTTTCTTGCCGCCTGTAATGGGGTTGACCAGCATTTCACGCTGGGAGAGCATGATTTCGCAGCGTTCCCCCGCAGCACTCACAAAATAGAGTCTTGCATAGCAGTCCCGCATTCCTGACGCAGTGCCAAGGCGTTTATATTGCAGGGCGTCCAGTAGGGCATAGACATTGTCCGTTTCCTCTTCATTCAACTGGACGTTGGATGGCTGCGCGCCGTTTTCGTCCGTTACATCGGCATAAGTGACCTGTTCCCGATGGAAACCGACCAGTCCGGCGGCGTCGGTATCCGTAGGCGGATTCGTCAGAAAGCACACCGCCACAACGATGCACACGGTGACCGACGCCGCGACCACCCAGAATGCGGGCTTTTTGTAGTGAAGCGCATTTTTGACACGCTCCTTGACGCCAACTTCACCGAACGCCAGCGGGCAGGTGATGACCGCCTTGCGCGGCATACTGCACGCAAGCAGCACCGTGGAATAGGTCTTGACGGCGCTCTCGTCCATCGTGCGGATCACCCGCTCATCGCAGGCCAGCTCAATGTCGCGGCAGAGCAGTGTATAGGCGAGCCACAGCACGGGGTTGAACCAGTAAACCGCAAGCAGCGCGAAGCCCAGCGGCTTCCACCAGTGGTCACGCCGCGCGAGATGCGCCTGCTCATGCGAGAGTACATTCTGCCGCTGCACCTCGTCCAGACCGGAGGGCAGATAGATGTGTGGTTTTACAACGCCGAGGATAAACGGCGAGGAAATGGCATCGCAAAGATAAATGTGATCCTGAATGGGGAGCGATACACTCACGCGCCGACGCAGCCGAAGATAACTCACGAGCGCATAGAGCAGCATGGCTCCAAGGCCGATGAGCCACACCCAGCCTGCGATCTCCGTCCAGACATAGAGCGGGTTGACGCTGGCTGTTGGCACGGCGGCAAAATGCTCGCTGAGCGAGGGATTCACAGCATTGTCGATAACGCTCACGCCGCTGGTGATGGTCGGCGCGGGGTCAAACTGCACGGCTGCGGGACTGACCGTTTCGGCACTGGGGATCAGGCTCAACGCGCTCTCTATGGAGAATGGCAGAACCAGCCGCAGCGCGACGATGCCCCAAAGCAGAACATTCATCCACTTGGGCGAACGCTTTGATACCAGGCGCAGTACCAGCACGGCCAGCACCAGCCAGCTTGCGGAAATGCTTAGATTCAAGAGCTTCAAAAAGACGGCGGCCATTGGCTCACTCCTTTCCGCAGCGGTCGATCATGCGCTGAATTTCCGCAATGTCCTTCTCCGAAAGAGATTTCCGGGTGGTAAAAGCCGCCAGAAACGCGGGAAGAGAACCATCGAAGGTGTCCTCCACAAATTTCTCGCTCTGTACGGCGTTATAGTCCTCCTGTGAGAGAAGAGAAGTGACCGTGCCGTTTTCGTTCTGAAAGATACCGTGTTCGCAGAGTTTTTTCAAAACTGTGTAGGTCGTGGATTTTTTCCATTGCAGCTCCTGTTCGCATAGTTTCACCAGCTCGCCGGAGGTCAGCGGCTCGTGCTGCCAGATGAGTTCTGCAAAACGCGTCTCAACAACGCCCAGTTTGTAACCGTCCATGTTTGCCTCCTTTCTTTGTTGGTCTATTTATGATAGATTTTTGATACTTGAAGTCTATCATAAGTAGACTTCACCTGTCAAGCACATTTTGCGCCGCTGAAATCAATGAAGGCTACCCAACCTCAGAAAACGGCAAATGAGCCGTTTTGACAAGCGGCCGTCCGGCGTTTCAGCAGCACGTAAAGCGCGCTGAGGGTAGTGATACCACCCCTCGCCTCGCACACACGGAAAGGCCCTGAGCGCAGGGCATACAAGCCGCAATTTCGACAGAAACGGAAAAGATCACGCAGCCCAGCGGGGCCGCGACGCCTTCGGGAGCACCCACGACCAAGCCCCAAAAGCGGCAAAGTTTGCCGTTTTAAACCCCGGCCACGCAGGGTTTCCGAAACGTGTGGAACGCTCCGAGGGTAGTGATACCACCCCCACCTCGCACGTTCAGAAAGTACTGCGCACAGAGTGAAAAAACAGCAACATCACCAAGTTGCAAACAGATCACGCAGCCCAGCGGGGCCGCGACGCCTTCGGAACAGCGACGCGCATAAGCGCATCGCTGTCCCGAAGGCTCTCTGCGTTCTTCGAGAGTACCCTTGACCAAGTCCCCAAAGCGGCAAAGTTTGCCGTTCTGATACCCGGCCCGGGGATGTTGGTGAACGTGCGGAACGCTCCGAGAGTAGTGATACCACCCCCATCCGAAACGCCCCCTGTTTCGGCGTGTAAGCCGCTGTGTGCGATCCTTCTCCGAAAGCCGAGTGTGTACCCGCTTTCACCCGTGAAAGCGAACGTGGGCCGTTTGTGCGAGAGGCTGAAAAATGCGATGAAATGCGGTTTGGAACAGCGTTGTGCCGGTAACTTTTTGGCGATATTCGCGGGAACGGTCCTGGGCGAAAAGCCGAACTTTACAGGAAGGTTTTTCGAGTGGCGAAGGCCGTTCGATTTTAGCACAAGATAAAGGGCCGCAGTCGCAAGCGCCCGCAGCCCGCCCACAAAGCCCC
>OMNU01001368.1_pt1 | contig 10874 bp, 10 predicted proteins | sample 1673511 | NCBI WGS metagenome assembly OMNU01 (sample SAMEA103958113, study PRJEB25191) | human gut metagenome | reverse complement strand
CCTGCTGTAAGCTGGAGGTGGTAAAGGGCGGCGTGGGGCTGCGCTGCTTGTCGGTACGCTTCACGGTCTTGACCGCGAAGGCCTCTTTTTTCAGCTCCTCCACGATGCGCTGGGTATCCGCCTCGTCCTTAGGCTCGTATTTCTTGCCGTCCACACCGTAGTAGTGGGCGGTAAAGGATGCGGCGGCGTGGTTTTGCAGGTGTACGTCCAACGTCCAGTACTCCTGGGGCACGAAGGCCGCGATCTCCTGCTCACGCTGGGCCACCAGCCGGATCGCCACCGACTGCACACGGCCGGCGGACAGGCCGCGGCGGATCTTCTTCCACAGCAGGGGGGAGAGCTGATAGCCCACGATGCGGTCCAGCACACGGCGGGCCTGCTGGGCGTCCACCAGGTCCTGGTCGATGGTGCGGGGGTGCTGGATGGACTCCTGCACCACCTTCTTGGTGATCTCGTTGAACGTCACGCGCCGGGCCTTGTCATCCGGCAGGTCCAGCAGGTGCTGCAGATGCCAGCTGATGGCCTCGCCCTCGCGGTCCGGGTCGGTGGCCAGGTACACGGTCTTGCTCTTGTCCGCCGTGGTCTTCAGGTCCTTGATGATATCCTCTTTGCCCTTGATGGGCCGGTAGTTGGGGGTAAAGTCACCCTCCACGTCCACGCCCAGGGTGCTCTTGGGCAGGTCACGCAGGTGACCCATGCTGGCCTTGACCACATAGTCCGGCCCCAGATATTTGCCAATGGTCTTGGCCTTGGCCGGGGACTCCACGATGACCAGGTTTTTCTTTGCTGCCATATTGTTACTTACTCCTTTTTGAGTTCCACCGTCCGCAGGAAGCTCCGCGCTCCCTGACGGCAGACGTAGCCGTCGATCTCCAGCACCGTCAGCGCCGACAGCACACGGCGCACCGGCAGCTCGGCCAGCAGTGCCGCGTCATCGGTAAGGGTGGGTATATCCGCTTGCAGAACGGACAGCACCGCGATCTGATCGTCGGTGAGTCCGGCGGTGTCCTGTGAAATATCCAGCACCGGCAATACCGGCGTGGTGGGCGCGGGCGTCTCCTGCACCGGAACGGCAGGTGCGTCGTCTTCCGGCTCCGCGCCCTTGGGCAGAGGCGGGATCGTGGCCCGCAGAGGCCGCAGCTTATGGGGGAAGCGGCTCTCATAAAAGCTCAGCACGTCCCAGGCCTCGCACACCAGGCCCGCGCCCTCGCGTATCAGCGCGTTGCAGCCCCGGCTCTTGGGCGCGTCGAAGGGACCCGGCACGGCAAAGACCTCGCGGCCCTGCTCCAGCGCCGTGGCGGCGGTGATGAGCGCACCGCTTTTCTCCGGGGCCTCCACCACCACGGTGGCGAGGCTCAGCGCGCTGAGCAATCGGTTCCGCACCGGGAAGTGGTCGCCCTTGGGCTCCGTCCCGGGCGGGTACTCCGACAGGATAACGCCGGTGGCGGCGATGTCCTCATACAGCCGGCGGTTGGCCGCCGGATACACCACGTCCGCGCCGCCGCCCAGCACCGCGGCGGTAAAGCCGCCGGCGCGCAGGGCGCCCTTCAGCGCCTCGCCGTCGATGCCCTTGGCCATGCCGGACACCAGCAGCGCCCCCTGTCTGGCCAGCTCATAGCCCAGCTGTGACGCCGCGCGCACGCCATAGGGCGTGCAGTCCCGGGTGCCCACCACCGTGACGGCCACCTCATCATCGAACAGGGGCAGGCTGCCCTTGCCGTACAGCAGCAGGGGCGGGTCGTAGATGTTCCGCAGCCGCGCGGGGTATCCCGCGTCGTCCATGGTCAGCAGGAACTGGCCGTCTCTGGCACAGTCCTCCAGCACCTTCTCCGCCCGGTCCAGCGATTTGTCCGCCAACAGGGCGGCCTGTAGTTTCGTAATGCCCTCTGCCAGCAGCAGCTCGCCCTCCGGGGCAAAATAGATCTCCTCCGGCGAGCCGAAATGCGCCAGCAGCTGCAATTTCGCCCGTTCCCCCAGACCCGGCAGTGTGGTCAGCCACACCCAATACTTCAAAGCCGCCATCTCAGTTCCCCTCCTCCGCGCGATAGGCCTCCCACAGCAGCACCGCCGCCGCGGCCGCGGCGTTCAGCGACTCGCAGTGGGACGACATGGGGATACGCAGCGTCTCGCGGCACAGCGCCAGCACCTCCGCGCTGACGCCCCGGCCTTCGCTGCCGATGACCAGCGCGCAGCGGCGCAGATCCCGCTGCCGCACGTCCACCGTGTCGTGGCGCAGGGCCGTGCCGTACAGCGGCAGCCCCGCGTCTGCCAGCAGACGGGGCAGGTCCTCCAGCCCCACCGTGTACAGCGGCAGGCGGAACACCGCGCCCATGGCGGCGCGCAGCGTCTTTGGCCCATAGGGATCGGCGCAGCCCGGCAGCAGCAGCGCGCCGGTGCAGCCGAAGGCGTCCGCCGTCCGCAGCACCGCCCCCACGTTGCCCGGGTCCTGCACACCGTCCAGCACCACATAGCGGCCCGGTGACAGACGCGCAGGCGCCGCCATATCCGGCAGGGCACACAGGGCCAGCATCCCCTGGGGCGTGGGCATGGGCGAAATGGACGCCATCACGTCCGCCGGCACCGTCACCCGCCGCACATTCTCCGGCAGTCCCTCCGGGAAGGCCACACCGTCCGCGGCGATGACACACTGCACGGACACGCCGTGCTGCACCGCCTCGCCCACCAGCTTGGGGCTGTCGCACAAAAACACCCCGGCCTTCCGCCGGAGCGCCGCTGTATCCAGCCTGCGGACCTGTTCCAGCAGCGGATTGCGCCGGCTGGTGATGCGCTCTGTCATAACGGTGCCCCTCCCCTCTCAGAATATTCCTTATAATATAGGTATCCTCTGCGAATGTCAACAAAAAATAAGGGAACGCGGTACGGCGTTCCCTTATTGCGTACTCAAACTGTGTGTCCCTGCGCCCGGATGATCTCCGCCACCTGTGCCACACACTCCCGGCAGACGGCATCCTCCGGCGCCTCCACCATTACGCGGAGCACCGGCTCTGTACCGGATTCACGCACCAGAATACGGCCCGTATCGCCCAGACGGCGGGCCACGTCGTCCACAGCCTTCTGCACGGCCGGGTCCTGACGGGCGGCAGCCTTGTCGTGCACCCGCACATTCTCCAGCACCTGGGGATAGATGGTCAGTCCCTCGGTGAGCTTGCTCATGGGCTGCTTGCGCTCCAGCATGACTTCCATCAGCTTCAGGCTGGTCAAAATGCCGTCGCCGGTGGAGGCGTACTTGGAGAAGATGATATGCCCCGACTGCTCGCCGCCCAGGGCGCAGCCGTTTTTGCTCATATACTCGTATACGTACTTGTCGCCCACAGCGGTTTTGGCATAGCGGATCCCCAGCCGGTCAAAGGCCCGGTACAGTCCGAAGTTGGACATGACCGTGGTCACCACCGTGTTGTGGGGCAGCTCGCCCAGCTCCTTCATATGGCGGCCGCAGATATACAGGATATGGTCACCGGTGATGATCTGGCCCTTTTCGTCCACCGCCAGGCACCGATCCGCGTCGCCGTCGTAGGCAAAGCCCACGTCCAGGCCTTTCTCCACCACGAAGCGCTGCAGGGCCTCGATATGAGTGGAGCCCACGCCGTTGTTGATATTGAAGCCGTCTGGCTCATCGCCCATGACGTAGGTCGTGGCACCCAGTGCGTCAAAAACACTTCTGGCGATCATCCAGGCGCTGCCATTGGCACAGTCCAGCCCCACCTTTTTCCCCTTGAAGGAGAACATCCCCAGGGAGATGAGGTAGCCCACGTAGCGGTTACGCCCTGCGGACCAATCCACCGTGCGGCCGATATGGTCCCGCTGCGCCAGGGGCAGCGTCTCCCAGGTCTGGCCGAACACGCTGAGCTTCCCGTCCAGGTAGTCCTCGATCAGGGCGACGGTGTCCTCGTCCATTTTCTCGCCGGACCGCCCGATCAGCTTGATGCCGTTGTCATAGAACGGATTGTGGCTGGCGGAGATCATAATGCCGCAGTCGAAGCCCTCCGTCCGCGCCACATAGGACACAGAGGGCGTGGTGGTCACGTGCAGCAGATAGGCGTCCGCGCCGGAGGCCACCAGTCCGGAGGCCAGGGCGTACTCGAACATATAGCTGCTGCGGCGGGTATCCTTGCCGATGACCACCTTTGCCGGCTCGCTGTCGCCGCCGCGGCGCTTGCATTCACCGCAGTACCAGCCCAAAAAGCGGCCCACCTGATAGGCGTGGTCCGCCGTCAGGGTCACATTGGCCTCGCCCCGGAAGCCGTCCGTGCCGAAATACTTGCCCATTTTTCTTCCTCCCTGTCAGCGCTGGGCGGCAATGTCGCCGCTGCGCTTGTAGATGCTCGCCGCCGGCACGGTGCCCCGCACCGAGGACAGCGGATATACCCGGCTGCCCCGTCCGATGACGCTGCCGGGGTTCAGCACACTGTTGCAGCCCACCTCCACGCCGTCGCCCAACATGGCGCCCACCTTCTTGCGTCCGGTGTCGATGCGCTCCACGCCGTCTGTGACCACCACATGGGTCTTGTCGGACTTCACGTTGGAGGTGATGGAGCCGGCGCCCATGTGGGCCTTATAGCCGAGGATACTGTCGCCCACATAGTTGTAGTGGGGCGTCTGCACGTTGTCAAACAGGATGACATTCTTCAGCTCCACGGAGTTGCCCACCACGCAATGGGCGCCCACCAGCGCGCTGCCCCGGATAAAGGCGCAGTGGCGCACCTCCGCCTCCGGGCCGATGATGCACGGCCCGATGATGGACGCCGTGGGCGCGACGTGCGCCGTCCGGTGCACCCACACCTCCGGGCCAAAGGGCAGATATTCGCTGTCCAGCTGTGCGCCCAGCGCACGGATGCAGTCCGCCAGGTCGGAGAGCGCCTCCCAGGGATAGGTAAAGCGGGCCAGGTAGTCCCCCGCCAGTGTATGTGTCAGATCATAAAGGTCGTTGATGGTGTACATAGTCTCCTCCTTCGCGCCTGTGCTACTGTACGCACCGCGCCGGGATGTTATGTGCTAAGTATACTATCCGGCGCGGCATTTGGCAAGTGGGGACGGAAAAAACACCCCCGCGCCGCTTTGGCGCAGGGGCGTTCTCAGCCATTTCAGTTGTCCAGCGGCTTCATTGTGGGGAACAGGATCACGTCGCGGATGGAGTCGGTGCCGCAGAGCATCATGGCGCAGCGGTCGATGCCGAAGCCCAGGCCGCCGGTGGGCGGCATACCGTACTCCAGCGCCATGACGAAGTCCTCGTCCATCATGTCGGCCTCCTCGTCGCCGTTGGCGCGCTTGGCGGCCTGTGCCTTGAAGCGCTCGTACTGGTCGATGGGGTCGTTCAGCTCGGAGAAGGCGTTGCCCATCTCGCAGCCGCAGATGAACATCTCGTAGCGCTCTGTCAGCTCGGGCTGAGTGGGGCTGCGCTTGGCCAGCGGGCTGACCTCCACGGGGTACATGGTGATAAAGGTAGGCTGGATCAGCGTCTCCTCCACCTTCTGGTCAAAGGTCTCATACAGGGCGTTTCCCCAGGTATGGGCCACGCCGTCCATGTCCACGCCCACGCTCTTGGCCAGCTCCACGCCCTTGTCGGCATCGCCGATGCAGGCCATGAAGTCCGCGCCGGTGACGTTCTTCACCGCGTCGGCCATGGTGACGCGCTGCCAGGAGGGGGTCAGGTCGATGTCGTGACCCAGCCACTGCACATGGTAGGTACCCAGGATCTCCTTGGCGGCACCGGTGAGGATGCCCTCCAGAATGTCCATCATGCCGTCCAGGTTCGTGTACGCCTGGTACAGCTCACAGGTAGTGAACTCGGGGTTGTGCTTGGTGTCCATGCCCTCGTTGCGGAAGATACGGCCCACCTCGTACACACGCTCCAGGCCGCCCACGATCAGCCGCTTCAGGTGCAGCTCGGTGGCGATACGCATATACATATCGATATCCTGCGCGTTGTGGTGGGTGATAAAGGGCCGGGCGTTGGCGCCGCCGGCGATGGGGCTGAGGACGGGCGTCTCCACCTCCATAAAGCCCAGACCGTCCAGATAGCGGCGCAGGAACGCCACGAACTGGCTGCGGATCTCGAAATTCCGCTTGCTCTCCGGGTTCATGATCAGATCCACATACCGCTGGCGGTAGCGGATCTCCTTGTCGGTCAGGCCGTGGAACTTCTCCGGCAGGGGCCGCAGGGACTTGCTCAGCAGCGTGATGTCGTGTGCACGGACGGACATCTCGCCCCGCTGGGTGCGGAACACCTCGCCCTTGACGCCCACGATGTCGCCGATATCGTACTTCTTAAAGTGATTATAGTTGTCCTCGTCCATCTCGTCCTTACGGGCGTAGATCTGGATACGGCCGGTCTTGTCCTGCAGGTCGCAGAAAGACACCTTGCCCATACCGCGCTTGCTCATCAGGCGGCCTGCCACGGACACAGCCTGCCCCTCCATGGCGTCAAAGTTGTCCTTGATATCCTGTGTGTGGTGGGTCACATCAAACCTGGTGATGGTAAATGGATCGCGTCCCTCGTCCTGCAGCACCTTCAGCTTGTCGCGGCGGATGCGCAGCAGCTCGCCCATGTCCTGGGCCTGGGGCTGTTCGTTCACGTTGCGGTTGGTCTCGTCTGCCATAATGCAGCCTCCTTCGTCTATCCGTACCGCCGTTGCCGGCGGTGTTTATCTTTCAATACTGTCGATACGGTAGTGGATCACGCCCTTGGGTGCCTCCACGGTCACTTCATCGCCCGCCTTGCGGCCCATCAGCGCCTTGCCAAAGGGTGAGTCCTCGCTGATGGCGCGGCTCATCACGTCGGCCTCCTGAGAGCCGACGATCTTATAGGCGGGCAGCTGCTTTCGCATATCCAGATTGGTGACGGTGACGGTACAGCCGATGGATATCTTGTCGGAGTCCATCTCGGACTCATCCACGATCACGGCATGGAGCAGAATGTCCTCCAGCTCGGCAATGCGGGAGTAGAGCTTGCCCTGCTCGTTTTTCGCCTCGTCATATTCGCTGTTCTCGCTGAGGTCGCCAAAGCCGCGGGCCTCCTTGATCAGCTCCGCCACCTCGTCGGCACGGGTGGTCTTGCTGTAATCCAGTTCCTGTTTCAGCTCGTCATACCGAGCCTGGCTCATTTTGAATTCCTTTGCCATGCTGCACACTTCCCTTTCTATCCATAAGGATACCCTTTTAGGGCTATAAACAATATGTCACGTTGCATTATAGTGACTTTCCGTGCGTATGTCAAGCAAGTCTGTGATATGAATGTCGGATATCTGCCATTTTCCGGCCGCCGTCAGCACCGCGGCCAGAGGCTCCGTCACCGGCACCGCCAGCGCCGCCGCCCGGGGCGATGTCCATACCGGCGTCTGCCGCGCTCCGCAGTCCTCCGTCAGATATATCGCCGGGCCCTCCGTATCCTCCCGTACATCGCCGCACACCACCGTCAGCGTCGCCCGCCGGCCCCCGTCTCCGGCGGCGATCCCCCAGCGGTACAGCAGCTCCGCCGACAGCGCCGCAGGGTCCTCCATATCCAGCCGCACATACCGCGCCCGCCGGGCCAGCACCGTCAGCGCCGCCCGGGCCGTCTCCTCTCCGCCGGGGCCGCAGCGCAGCACTGCGGCGGCGTTTTGCAGACCGCCGGGACAGAGAATATCCAGCAGACTGCCCAGCAGGGCGAGGCGCAGCGGCAGAACGGGGTATGATGTTATGTCTACCTGCTTCGCCAGCGAAAGGAGGTAAACATCGGCGCAGATACAGCGGCGGACACCGGAGTCATACATCTGACGCAGGCAGTGCAGAGCACGGCGGCGGGCGAAATAGCCCCTCCCCACAGAAAGATAATGGAGTGGCAGACCCTCCACCGTTATGCGGGAAAGCACTGTCTTTTGGCCCTGCGTCATGTAAACGATCATGCGGTTTCCCTTCTCCCCCGGCGGTATGCAAAAAAAATGCTGTTCCATTCTATGGAACAGCATTTTCAATATGTCATTATTTACCAGGCTTTGATGTAGCCCGCCAGATAGTTCAGCGGGTTCTGGTACACGATCTTGCTCACACCGTTGACCACGGTGGTGGTGCGGACCTCATAATGCAGATGCGGGCCGGTGGAGGCGCCGGTGTTGCCGGTGACGCCGATCACGGTACCCTGCGAGACAGTCTGGCCCTGTGACACCTTCACCACGCTCAAATGGGCGTACAGGGTGGTCAGGCCGCCGCCGTGGTCAATGACCACATAGTTGCCGTAACCGCCGCCCCAACCGCTGGTATTGGTGAGGATCACCTTACCGCTCTTGACGGCATATACGCTGCTGGTATAGGACACGTTGCAGATATCCACACCCTTGTGGTTGGTGCTGCCGAAGCCACCGGGGGCCACGCGGGAGCCGACGGGCGAGCTGATCTTTTTACTGGTGCTGACGGGCCAGATAAAGCCCTCGTTGCTGGGCACCACGTCGGAGTCGGCGATCAGCTGCTCGAGCTGTGCGTCGATCTCATCAGCCGCCTTTGCCTCCGCGTCATGCAGCTGCTCCAACGCTTTCTGGTCGGCGGCATACTCGTTCATCAGCTTGGTGGTCTCGTCCAGCTTTCCCTGCAGCTCGTCCTGCTGCTCACTCAGCTGGGTCTCCTTGGCCTCCATCTCCGCCTTCTCGGCCTTGATGTTCTCCCGCGTCTCCTGCAGGGCGGAGATAATGCTCTTGTTGTACTCCGCCACCTCGTTGACGAACTCCATGCGGTTCAGCAGGTCAGCCATGCTGGTGGCCTTGAACAGCACCGACAGATAGCTCAGGCTGCCGCGCTCTTCCTCCTCACGGACCTGCTGGCAGAACAGTGTGTACTGCTCCTCCTCCAGCAGCTCATACCGGGCGATCTGCGCCGCGGCGTCGTCGATCTGGTTCTGGGTATCGTCGATCTGCTCCAGCAGTAGCTGGTTCCGCTGGTCCAGCAAATTCTTGGTGGCCATCACGTCGTTCTTCTTGGCCTTGGCATCAGCGATCTGCTTCTCCAGTTCCTTCAGCTTTTCCTGCTGCTCCTTCTTTTTCTGTTCCAATGCGGCCACCTGCGCCGCCTTGCGCTGCTCCTCCTCCAGCTCAGCCTCGGTCTTGGCTGCATAAGCCGGTCGGACAGACACGGCAGCAGCCGCACCCAGCAGCATCAGCAGTGCCAGCACGGCGCACAGAATACGTTTCGGCTTCTTCATGCAAGCGCTCCTTTCTTTACACCCGGAGGAACCGGCGTATGGCGGTCAGGCTGCCGCCCACACCCACCAGAATACCCGTGCCCAGGAACACCAGGGCCACAAACTGCCATATTCTCGTAAACGGCACCACGTTCAGTATCTGCAAGCTGTCAGAGTTGGCAATTCCCTGCGCCACGGCGGCATACAGCCCCCATTGCAGGCCAAAGGCGATCACCGCGCTGAACAGGCCCAGCAGCAGTCCCTCATACACAAAGGGCCAGCGGATGAACCCGTTGGTGGCGCCCACCATTTTCATGATGGCGATCTCGTCCCGCCGGTCAAATGTCGTCAGCTTGATGGTGTTGCTGATGATGAACACCGACACCAGCAGCAGTATGGCGATCAGCGCGACAGAGATGACGCCGGCCACGTTGCGGACTGTGGTAAAGCCGTTGGCCACAGCCTCGTCAGCGCGGGCCTTGGCAATGCCGGGGATATTGTCCACTGCGGTCTTTGTCTCCATGATTCGGTTCGGATCCGTGACGTGTATCACAAACCGATGGCGGAACACCGTGGCGTCCAGGTCGCCGTACACACCGCCGTCATCGTACTTCTCCACGTAGGCGTCCCGGGCCTCCGTCCGTGAGACGAAGGTACAATCAGCCACGTTCTCCGTGCTCTCGATCTGCGTTTGCAGGGCCCGGGCCTCGCTCTCCTCCAGCGTCTCGTCCACGAAGGCCACGATGGCGTTCTCCTGCTGTAGGTCCGCCAGGTTTTCGTTGGCATTGTAGGCCACCAGCGTGAATGTGCCCATAATGAGCAGGCACGCCACGGTAACGCCGATGGCGGCGAAGGACATGAACCCGTGGGAGAACATATTGCCCGCGCCTTCTTTGACGAAAAATTTAAAATCGTGCTTCATATCACACCTCGTAGCTGCCCAGGCCGTCGCCGATGACCTGCCCGTCGTTCAGCAGGATGATCCGCTTGTTGAAGTGGTTGACCAGGCCCCTCTCGTGGGTCACCACGATCACTGTGGTCCCCAGGGCGTTGATGCGCTCCAGCAGCGTCATGATCTCCAGCGACCGGCCCGGATCCAGGTTGCCGGTGGGCTCGTCCGCCACGATGGTGCTGGGGTTATTCACCAGCGCCCGGGCAATGGCCACACGCTGCTGCTCACCGCCGGAGAGCTGGTCGGGATAGCTGTTCTCCTTGTCCGCCAGCCCCACCAGCTCCAGCACATAGGGAATGCGGTTCTTCAGCTCCCGCGGAGACGCCCCCACCGCCCGCATGGCCAGCGCCAGGTTGTCCCGCACGGTCTTATTGCCGATCAGGCGGAAGTCCTGGAAGATCACGCCGATCGTCCGGCGCATATAGGGGATCTGTTTTTCAGCGATGCGGCTCATGGAAAAGCCGTTGACCATCACGCGGCCGGCGGTGGGCACCACCTCACCGGTCATCAGCTTGATGATGGTGGACTTACCGGAGCCGGAGGGTCCCACCAGAAAGACGAATTCTCCGTCGTCCACGGTAAAGGAAACGCCCTTTAACGCGCGCGTCCCATTGTCGTATACCTTCTCGGCGTCTATTAAACGAATCATAGCAACGCTCCTGTCCGTCAAAATGCAACATATTGTGGCCAAATACGACCACAAATACCATTATATATAAATAGTTACAAAATGGCAACAGGAAAGATATGAAAATA
>OMNU01001367.1_pt1 | contig 10879 bp, 11 predicted proteins | sample 1673511 | NCBI WGS metagenome assembly OMNU01 (sample SAMEA103958113, study PRJEB25191) | human gut metagenome | reverse complement strand
CCGCTTCATATTCCCGAATGAGGTAGGTTTCTTCGCCGAAAAAGAGATAGCAACGGCTAAATTCATGATTTTTCCAGTTTTTCTTTAATGTTTTCATATAACGGTTTCCTTTCCGTCATGGTTTCTATGTTCATTGCACCGTCTTTCCCTATGGTCACAAGGATGGTTCCATCCTCATCCGTACGAAAAATTTCGGCACCCGTTTTTTGCAGACGTTCCATGGCTTCCTTATGCGGATGTCCGTATACATTGTTCGTACCGCAGGAAATGACCGCTGCCTTTGGCGATACCTTTTCCAGAAAAGCGGCATCCGAGCTGTATTTTGAGCCATGATGCGCCACCTTCAGCACATCCGCCGAAATATTCTGCTCCAAAAGCTGCTGTTCCTCCTCCGCGGTAATATCCCCCGTAAACAGCACCTTTGGAACACGGTAAAATGTAAATAGCTCTGATTCATGCTCGTAGAAATAATCCATATTGTTCCTCCTTGCCCGTTGGGGCATAAAAATAGCGGAGGCAGGCATTTGACCTGTCTCCGCTTGCGTTGATTTTTTGCTTTTGTTTCCTTCTTGGGGCATTATTTGGACTCTCGCAGGATCTCAAGCGCGGCGCTTTTGATGTTGTTCATCGCACCTACCCACGCCATTTGATCCCGCGCCTTCAAGTCCTCGTTGATGCCCTGTGCTTCCGCCATCTGGCGTATGATGGTTTCCAGCAGCTTGTCCTCCGTGGTGTCCGGCTCCGGCGGCAAAAGGCAGGGATAATACTGCTCGCCCCGCAGCACGTAGTAAAGGCCGTTCTCAAAAATGACCTGCGGCAATGGCGGTAAATTCTGCTCCATAAACCTCGCTCCTTTCTGCCTCTATTGTACGGAAGAAATTTGTATAGCGCCAGTATGCGAAAATCATCGCTCTCCCCTGCCCTTCGCGCGGTAACGGGCCTCCAGCAGCTTGATGATCTCCCGCTCCATCTGCTGTGCGGAATAATTGCGCGGGAAATACTTCCGCAGCGACTCGGTTTTGATGCGGATCTGCTCCTTCTGATTGGGCTTTTCCTCGGTAAGAATGGCGTACAGCACCTCCGGCGTCAACTTGGCGGCGCGGGAGAGCTGCTTTATGCGGAGTGCCTGTGACAGCGACGGTGTGGCGTCCTCCCGCCCGATTAAGTCCCACAGCTCCGCCTGCTCGTCGCGGGTAAGATAGGATAGCTCCACGGCGGGTGAAAAGGCAATGCGGCCATCGTCCACCATCTGAAGCAGCGGCGGGACAAGGTTGGTCAGGCGGATATATCGTTTGACCACATCTTTACTAATACCGGCTTCATATCCGATTTGTTCAGTTGTCAATTTCGGTGCGAGTTGCACCGAAGTTGATTTCCCTTGGTGTTTCATTGCCTCCAACTTCATCTTGTAAGCAAACGCCTTTTCGCTGGGCAGCAGGTTTTCCCGCTGGAGGTTGCTGTCCACCATCAGGATCACCGCTTCGTCGTCGGTCATCTCCCGCACCAGCACCGGCACGGTGGGCAAGCCCAATTTCTGCGCCGCCAGACGCCGCCGATGCCCGCTGACCAGCTCGTAGCCCTCCCCTTTTGGCCGGGCCAACAAGGGCGACAGAACGCCGTGGACACGGATGCTCTCGGTAAGCTCGTCCATGGCAGCGTCCTCCCGCACCTGATAGGGATGCTTTTCAAAAGGCGACAGCTTGTCCGGCGGGAGCTGTGAAATAAACTCCTTCACCATACCGTCCCTCCCTCCGAAAGCGCAGCGGACACGTTCACATGGTAGTGAAGGTCGGAGCCGTGATAGTGGTAGTCCGCGTCAAAGGAATGGAGCCAACCGGCATTTTGCACATTCGCGTTTTCCCTCTCTTTTTCGGCCTGTAACCCTTGCAGCGCAAGGCTTTTTCGTACTTGTGGCCCTTGGGCTTCCACGGTCGGCACAGAGGAGCTGGGGCATCTTGAGATGGTCGGCACCATCGTCCACCAGCTCACGCGGAACCTCACGGTAGATCAGATCAAGGAGGCCGGCTTCGATACCTATTTTGTCGACCACACGACCGGCGTGTTCCCGCAGTTCGCCTCCGGCTATCCGTGGTCGGCGGCGACAATGCAGGTCACGGGCGATACCATTGCCGACCTCACCGAGGACCTCGCCGCCGAGCAGAAGGCGCGCGTGACCTACGATAACATCCTGCGCCTTTCCGACGATCCCGACGTCAACGACGTCATCAAGTTCCTGCGTGCGCGCGAGATCGTGCACTTCCAGCGCTTCGGCGAGGGGCTGCGGCTTGCCAAGGAAAAGCTCGACGAGAAGAACGTCTACTTCGTCAACCCCAGCTTCGACCGATAAAGGAACGGGAGGGCGTCCCTGCGGACGTCCTCCCGATGTCATGCCTTTTGCGTGAGCAGCTCCGCGAGCCGCCTGCGCTTCGTGCGCTGGTCGCCCTCGATGTGGAGCTTGGAATAGATCTGGTTTACATATTGCTTGACGCTTCCCTCGGAGAGAAACAGCTTTTCCGCGATCTCCCGGTTCGTCAGCCGCTGTGCCATCAGGCCGACCAGCGCATATTCCCGCTCCGTCAGCGCGGTGAACGCTGCGGGGCGGACCGTCCCGCTCTGCCGCCGCTCCCCTGCCTCGCCCAGCGCGAGCACCCGCGCCGTGAGCGCGGTCTGCGTGCCTGCGGCAAGCAGCGGCTTGAGATAGCGGTAGTTCTCCGCAAACGGCATCACGATACCGTCCGGTGCGGCGTCGGCAAGCGCCTGCACCAGCAGCGTCTCGGCTTCCCCGCGCTTGCCCAGCCGCTCATAGGCCGACGCGGTCTGAAGGCGAACGTGCAGCGCGACGAGCGCATAGTGCATCCCCTCGCACAGGGCGAGCAGACCTTCGCTGCGGCCGATCACCTTGGCGTAAGCGCCCTGGGCAAGATACACCTGATTTTCGATCATCTCGATCATCGGCCGGCCCGGCGCGAGGATGCTGACCGAGGCGAGGCGGTGCTCGGCAAAGACCTCCGGAATTTGTTCCATCTCGCCCGACAGGGCGTGGCAGTAGGCGCTGACGGCGTTCCAGAGGTTGAGCCACGAGGCGTTGTGGTGCCGCAGCAGCTCCGTGCGGCGCTCGGCAAAGCTGCGGTGCGGCCCGACCTCCGCGTACCGGGAGAGGCGCTGCGCGAGGAAGTCGCAGCAGAGCGCCATATTCTCCTGCCCGTTGCCCTCGATCTGCGCGTAGGCGCTCTCCAGCGCGATGTGCGCGTCGGTGAAGCGTCCCTGCACAAAGGCTGCCTCGGCGCGCATGATGGTCTCCGCGCCCTGACCGTGACCGTTGGTGATCTTATAGTAGTGCGGCATACATTCGGCCATCTCGGCAAGCTCGCCCGCAAGCTCGCCCGGGGCGCGGTAGAACATCATCAGCACGGACGGCGAGCCGAAGGTCCAGCCGCCGCTCGAGCGGATGCTGATGGCGGGACGGGACATCTGCGCGCTGGCACTGCGGTGCAGACGACTCATGGCGCTGATGTCGTTATAGCAGAGAAAGCTCATGATAAGGTCGCATTCGCCCAGCAGGTTGCCGCGCTCCTCCGCGGGCAGCTCGGGATGCTCCTCCAGCGCGGCGAGCAGGAGCGCCTTGAGCTCCAGCATTTTCGGGATATTGCGCCAGTTGAACATACTGCGCATCAGCACCAGAAGCGCGAACGGGTGCGCCTTCAGAGCATCGGCGGGACATTCGTCGAGAGCGGCCGGCACCTCCGACGGGGGCAGCGACGCGAGCAGGATGCCCGCATCCTCCTGCACCACGCGCAGCAGCGCGTCGTAGTCCCCGCAGCGCCGGTAGGCCGCCATGGCGTGAAGATACTGCCCTCGCCCCTCGTACCATGCGCCGTAGCGCTCCCGGCAGCGCCGCTGCGTCTCCGCGTCCAGCGTCCGGAAGGTGCGCTCCGCACATTCCTTCATCATGTGGTGGAAGCGGTAGGTCACGCCGTCCGGCAGACGCTTGACAAAGGCGTTCTGCGCGGTCAGCACGGCGAGCAGCTCCTCCGCGTCGGCGTCCCCGGTGACAAAGCGCGCCATTTCCGCGGTAAATTCGTCGGCAAGACCCATCACCGCGAGAAATTCCTGCTGCCGCTGCGGCAGAGGCTCGATCATGGCGGCGGTGAACATGGTGAAAATATCGGAATCGCGTTCGGGCAGCGTCCCATGCTCCGAGAGCGTCCGCAGGTTCAGGTAGACGGCGGAGAACCAGCCCTCGCTGGAGTAGAGCAGCGATTCCGCCTGCGCGTCGGAAAGCTCCGTGCCGCAGCGGTGCGCGTAAACGGCCAGCTCCGTATGGTTCAGCCGCAGCTGCTCTGTGCCGAGCCGGTAGACCCTCGCCCCCAGCCGGACGATCTCTGCGGCGGGCAGAAAGCGGTCGCGGCTGGCGATGATCAGGTGGACGTTGGCGGGCAGGCGGCCCGCAAGCATACAGAGAAAGGCGGTCACGCGTTGGTCTGTGAGCAGGTGAAAATCGTCGATGAACAGATAGCAGGGCGTTTCCCCCGCCAGCTCATGGCAGAGATCGTCCGCCAGCAGGCCTCCGCCGGCGGCATCCGTGGGACAGGCATACTCCCGCAGCAGGTCGATGCCCGCGCGGGCAAAGGCGTCCTGCGCGCTCCGCCAGAAGATCGCAAGATTGTCGGAATACACGCTGATGCGGACGACGCGCAGCGGCCCGGCCTTTGCGCGCTCCTCCAGATACCAGTTCACCGCGGTGGTCTTTCCGTAGCCCATCGGGGCGACCACGGTGGTCAGCGCGCAGCGGGAGATCGGCCGCAGGCTCTCCTGCAGCCGCTCGGATATGTAGATGGTGTTCAGCTTCCACTTTGGCTTCGGCATGGCGCTTCCTCCGTGCGGCGATGTGATCTGACCACATTTTATACGAAAACCGGCCCGCTCGCAAGCGGCAAAAAGAAAAGGGGAATGCGCGGCATCCCTCTTTTCTTCGCTGCTGTTTTATGCGTTGATGGCCTCGTCATAGACGGCGGCAGCGGTAGGATAACTCGCCAGGAGCTTATCGCGGAAGGTGTTGACCAGTTCCTCGTTTCCGTACACGGAAAATACGCTCTGCCCGACCGTGACGATGACCAGCTTATCCGGGAAGCCGCACATCCAGTGCTTGGCCTGAATGGTCGTGCGCAGGTCGTCTGCGAGCCTGGCGACGTTGTTCGCGTCGGCGACATGGAACGCGCCGCAGGTGAAGGTGTTCAGATTCATCATGTGAACGAGCGAGGCGGCGCTGTCGATGAGCGAAGCGTCGTCCGCCGGGAAGGTGAGCAGATAGCTGAGGCTGTCGGCATTGCTCACGTCGAAGCTGCCGGGCGCGCCGTCTACGGCGTGCTCGGAATCCCCTCCGGCGGCAGGAAACTTTTCTTCATCGCTGTATGTATTCCAGATCGCGTTGAGGATCGTCAGCGCGTCGTCGACAGCCGCGGCGGGCTTGTCCTCTGCCGGGGTCTCGGGCTTGGGCGTCTCGGTCGGCGGCTCTGCGCTCGTTCCCTCCGCAGGCTTTTCAGCCGGCTTGGGCTCGGGCTTCTGCTCAGGCTGCTTGGCAGGCTCCTTTTCCGGCTCCCCGGCAGGCTCCTGCTCGGGCTTGCTGTTGTCCGTCGGCTCCTGCTCTGCCGGCTGCGTCTGCTCGGGCTGCTCCGGCTCATCGGGCGTCCCGGTCGTTCCGCCGGGCTGCGCGTCGCCGCCGCCCTGCTCCTGCGAAGGCGCGTTGTCATCGTCGGTCGGCGCGGCGTCCTTGCTGCCGCAGGCGGCGAGAGACAGCAGCATCGTGAGGATGAGAATGAGGGAAAGCGTTCGTTTCATGCGAATGATTCTCCTTGATAGATCGTTCTTTTGACCGCGTGCCGCGGCTCTGCATGAATAGACGAAGGAAAGCAGAAAAAGTTCCGGATTTTTCGATGTTTTTTTCGGGCGCGTTTTGCTCAGCCCACGCGCAGCTCGTAGTTGACGATATCGAGGTAGCGGCCGAATTTCAGCCCCACCTCATGCAGGGTGCCGGAGTAGGTGAAGCCGAATTTCTCGTGCAGACGGACGCTCGCCGCGTTGCCGCCCGCGATGACGGAAACGACCGTGTGCGTGTCCGCGTCCTCGCGCGCCAGACGGAGAACGGCCTCCATCAACGCGCTCGCAATGCCGCGGCCGCGGCTCTCGGGCGCGACGTAAACAGAAAGCTCAACGGTTTGCAGATAGGCGTCGAAGTCGCGGTAGGGCGAGAGTGAGGCGTAGCCGAGGACCTTACCGTCCTCCTCCGCCACGAGCAGCGGATGGTTGCCGGTGTTGTGCGCGGCGAACCACGCCTCCCCCGCCGCGCCCGCGCGGGGCTCTACGTCGAAGGTCGCCGTGCCGTTTTTCACCTCGTAGTTGTAAATGTCGAGCATCGCGGAAAGATCGCGGCGCTCTGCCGTGCGAATGTTCATCAAATGCTCTCCTTTTCAGGAAAACAGGCCGAGCTGTCCGCCGCTTTCGCCGTTTTCCGGATCATCTTCGGCCTTGCCGCCGAGCAGCGCCAGAAATTCGTCCTCCGTGAGCACCGGAACGCCCAGCTCCTGCGCCTTGCGCAGCTTGCTTCCGGCGGCCTCTCCGGCGACCACATAGCTTGTCTTTTTGGAGACGGAGCCGGCGGCCTTGCCGCCGTGGTCGGCGATGAGCGCCTCGGCCTCGTCGCGCGTGAAGCGCGTGAGCGAGCCGGTGAGCACAAAGGTCTTGCCCGCAAAGCGCAGGTCCTGCGGGGCTTCCGTGCTGGTCATGTTGACGCCTGCGTTTTTCAGGCTTTCGATGAGGTCGCGGGACTGCCCGTCCGCGAACCAGCGCTGCAGGAACTGCGCGGTGATCTCGCCGATGTCATCCACGGCGGTCAGCTCCTCGACCGTGGCGTTCATCAGCGCGTCCATCGAGCCGAAGCGCTGCGCGAGCACACGCGCGGCCTTTGTGCCGATCTGGCGGATGCCGAGGGCGCAGAGCAGCTTGGAAAGATCGTTCTGCTTGGAGCGATCAATGGCGGCGACGGCGTTCTGCGCGCTCTTGAGGCCCATGCGGTCGAGCTGCGCAAGCGTTTGCACATCAAGACTGTAAAGGTCGGACGCCTTGCGGACAAGTCCGGCGTTCACCAGCTGCTCGAGCAGCGCGGGACCCACGCCGTCAATGTCCATCGCCTCGCGCGAGGTGAAGTGTGTGAGGTTGCGCAGCAGCTGCGCGGGACACTCCGCGCCCGTGCAGCGCGTGGCGCTCTCGCCCTCGGCGCGGTAGACCGGCGCGCCGCAGACCGGACAGCGGTCCGGCAGACGGTAGGGCTGCGTGCCGTCGGGACGCTTGTCCTTCAGCACGCGCACGACCTCGGGAATGATCTCGCCCGCCTTGCGCACCACGATGGCGTCGCCGACGCGGATGTCCTTCTCGTCGATGAAGTCCTGGTTGTGGAGCGTCGCGTTCGTGACGGTCGTTCCGGCCAGATGCACCGGCTCAAAGACCGCCTTCGGCGTCAGCACGCCCGTGCGGCCCACCTGCACGACGATGTCCGTCACGCGGGTCTCCTTCTCCTCGGGAGGGTACTTGTAGGCGATGGCCCAGCGCGGCACCTTGCTCGTTGAGCCGAGAATTTCTCGGTCTGTAAGGCTATTCAGCTTTACAACTGCGCCGTCCATATCGTAGGGCAGCTCCGCGCGCTCCTCGCCGAGACGGCGGATCTCCGCGAGCGCGTCCTGCACGTTGTCGACCACCTTGTTGCCGATGACCTTGAATTTCTGCGTGCGCAGATAAGCAAGCGTCTCGGCGTGGGTCGTGAAGGTCCGTCCCTCGGCGAGCTGGAGGTTGAAAACGGCAATATCCAGCCGGCGCTTCGCCGCGATCCTCGGGTCAAGCTGGCGCAGCGAGCCGGCGGCGGCGTTGCGGGGATTGGCAAAGGTCTGCTCCCCGTTCTCCTCGCGCTCGGCGTTGAGCGCGGCAAAGACCTTCTTGGCCATGTAGACCTCGCCGCGCACGATGAGGCGCGGCAGCTTCTCCGGCAGCACCATGGGAATGGACTGGATCGTGCGCAGATTCTCCGTCACGTCCTCGCCCACGCGCCCATCGCCGCGCGTGGCGCCGCGGACGAACACGCCGTCGCGGTACTCGAGCGCGACGGACAGACCGTCCACCTTCGGCTCCACGCTGTATTCGACGTGCTCGAGCTGCTCGCGCACCTTCTCATCGAAGTCCACGACCTCGGCGTCGGAGAAGGAGTCCTGCAGGCTCTCGAGCGGGACGGCGTGCGTCACCGGCTCGAACTTTGTCAGCGCCATGCCGCCCACGCGCTGCGTGGGCGAGTCTGGCGTGATCTCCTCGGGGTGCTCCTTCTCCAGATTTGCCAGCTCGCGCTGGAGCATATCGTATTCATAGTCGCTGATGCTCGGCTCGTCGAGCACATAGTAGCGGTACGAGTGTGCGTTGAGCGTGTCGCGCAGCTCCTTTATGCGTTCCTTGTAGTCCATGGCGTTCTCCCCCTTTTATCCGGCGTTGTTCATAATGAAGTCCTCGGCGGTGGAGGACATATCCTCGCGTGTGTCGAAGTAGGTGTAGGTATCCGGCACGGAGCCGACGATGACCGTCTCGGCGACGGCGCAGCGGTTGGTGACCTTGGTGACGGTCGAAAAGCCCGGCAGCAGGACGCTCACATACACGTCCACCACCAGCCGGATCTCGTGGCGCGTCTGGTTGATGCCCGCGGAGGCGAAGGCATTCTCAAAGTGCGCCGAGGACGAGCCGACCGACTGCATTTTGATGTGCAGGAGCGGCCCGCGGCCCGCGAGCAGCGGCGAGCCGGTCAGGCTCCCGAGCGGGATGGCCAGCTCGCGCGTGGAGACCTCCGAGAGCCTTTGCAGCACGTCCGCGAGCACGGCGGACTGCAATCGGTTGAACTCCGCCATGTTGCTCTTGACCGCCGTGATGTGTCCCTCGTTGTCCTTTTCCAGCGAGATCAGGCGGTCGTAGTCCACACCGGCGTCGTAGAGCGTTTCGTTCACCGAGGTGTTCACAACGCGCGTGACGGCGTTCGAGACGCGCGCGGTGGCAAGGCTCGTGAGAATGGGCCGAAGCTGCGTCATCGCGGTGACGGCGAGCGCGATGAGCGCGGCGCAGACAAGGAAAAGCAGCAGCCGGCGTTTCTCCCGCCCCGTCATGCCGCGGCGCATATAGCGGCGCATGGGCGTTCCCCCTTTCGGGAGAATCTATGCGCCCACGGCTTTTCCCTATTCGCCGAGCTTTTTCACCATTTCCTTGTAGACCCTGCCGCGCTCCATAAAGTTCGCGTAGCAGTCGAAGGCGGCGCAGGCGGGCGAGAGCGTCACCACATCGCCGCTCTCGGCGCAGAAGTAGGCGGCGTCCACCGCCTCCCGCAGGTCCTTGCAGCGGAGGATCCGCGGCCGAGCGGCCGCGGTCTCATAGGCTTCGCTCTCCACCACCGCGCGCTCGATGGCGTCGGCGGTCGCGCCGCAGAGGATGAGCGTCTTGACGTGCTCGACCACCTCGGGCGCAAGGGGTGCAAAGGGAATGTGCTTGTCATACCCGCCCGCGATCAGCACGACCTTGTGCGGGAAGGCGCGCAGCCCTGCGATGGTGCGCGTGGGACTGGTGGCGATGGAATCGTTGTAATAGCGGACGCCGTGCAGCTCGCGCACGAACTCGATGCGGTGCTCCACTCCGGCAAACTCCCGCGCGACACGGCGGACGGTCTCATCGCGCACAAGTCCGTCCACGGCAAGGAGCGCCGCCATATAGTTTTCCACATTGTGCCAGCCGGGAAGGCGGATGTCCGCCAGCGGCAGGACCTCGCGCTCCCCTGCCGCATCGCGCAGCCAGATCGCGCCGCCGCGCACGAACGCGCCGTCGGCGACCTCCTCCTGCCGCGAGAACAGACGCGCACGTCCGACCGCCTTGCCGCTCAGATCGCGCGTGATGGCGTTGTCGGCGTTGAAGATGGCGGTGTCCCGCGCGCTCTGGTGCAGGTAAATATTTTCCTTGGACGCGATGTACTCCGCCATGTCGCGGTGCACGTCCAGATGGTTCGGGGCGAGGTTCGTCAGCACCGCGACCTGCGGCGAGTACGGCATATCCATCAGCTGGAACGACGAAAGCTCCAGCACCGCAAGATCGTCCGGCGTCATCTGCTCCGCGTCCGCGAGCAGCGGACGGCCGATGTTGCCACCGAGCCACACGCGCCGCCCCTCGGCCTTGAGAAGCTCGGCAATGACGCTCGCGGTGGTGGTCTTGCCGTCGCTGCCGGTCACGCCGAGAATGGGACACGGACAGACGGCGAAGAACGCCTCCATCTCGCTCGTGATGACCGCGCCGTGCGCCTTCGCCTCCAGCAGCTCCGGCACGTCGGGCCGCATCCCGGGCGTGCGGAAGACGACATCCGCGTCCAGATCGCGCAGATAACCCTCGCCGAGGTGCAGCACCGCGCCGAGCGCCTCGTAGTGCGCCGCCGCGCCGCCGAGCGCCGCGCGCTCCTTCCTGTCGCAGGCGATGACCTTCACACCGTTCCGCGCCAGCAGCTCCACGAGCGGACGGTTGCTCACGCCGAGGCCGATGACCGCGGCGGTCTTTCCCTTCATGCCTTGCAGATATTCGTGCAGCGTCATACACAAATACTCCCCTCTGAACATTCGCAATATATAAAATTATACCGCGCCTGCCGTATTTTATCAACGATTTCCCTGCACAAATTTTCTTTTGCATTTTCCCTGTGCTTGCCGCGCAACGGCAAAGCGGCGTTCTTCCCCCTTGACTTTGCCCGCTTCGTCCTTTACAATAAGGAGCGCGAGTAAGACAGGCGGTCGCGCGGCAAAGCCGAAAGGCTTGCTGTGAGGAA
>OMNU01001363.1_pt1 | contig 10896 bp, 9 predicted proteins | sample 1673511 | NCBI WGS metagenome assembly OMNU01 (sample SAMEA103958113, study PRJEB25191) | human gut metagenome | reverse complement strand
CTCTTTGTACTGTTCGGATACGGTGCACTCGTTTGCGACCAGAAAGCGTGTTCCCACCTGGACGCCGGCAGCGCCGAGCATAAAGGCGGCCGCCACACCGCGGCCATCGGCGATACCGCCAGCCGCGACCACGGGAATATCGACCGCATCGACAACCTGCGGCACCAGTGCCATCGTCGAGGTCTCGCCAATATGGCCGCCTGATTCGGTGCCTTCGGCAACCACGGCGGTGGCCCCGCGACGCGCCACGAGACGCGCCAGCGCCACCGAGGCAACGACCGGGATGACCTTGATGCCCGCCTCGTTCCACGCCTTCATGTACTTGGTGGGATTGCCGGCGCCGGTCACCACAACGGGCACCCGCTCATCAATCACCACTTGTGCGACCTCGTCGACAAACGGGCTCATGAGCATAACGTTGACGCCAAAGGGCTTATCCGTCTTGGCGCGCAGCTCGTGAATCTGATCGCGCAGCCAGTTGGCATCGGCATTCATGGCCGCGATAATGCCTAAGCCGCCTGCCTCGGACACGGCCGATGCCAGCGAGGCGTCAGCAATCCAGGCCATGCCGCCCTGGAACACAGGCTTTTCGATGCCGAGCAGATCGCAGAGAGGAGACTTGAGCATCACTACTTCTCCAATGCCGCCTCGACCGTATCGACGAACTCGCCGACCGTCTTGGGGTTCTCCTCGGTATCGAGCTCAATGCCAAACTCGTCCTCGACGGCAACGAGGATCTCGACGGTACCCAGGCTGTCGAGGCCAATCTCCTCGAGCGTGGACTCGGGCTTCATCTCGACATCGTCAAGGCCGGCGGTCTCGCGGATAACGTCGCAAACGCGCTCGAAGGTCTTCTGATCTGCCATGGTAGTTCTCCTTTGTTTGTGCCCCAGGGGCGTTTTCATTTCCTATGTGCAACTACTTCCAGCGAAGTAGATAGCCACCTACATCCAAGCCGGCGCCAAATCCAACGAGGGCGATGGTGTCGCCCGCATTCAGTGCGTTGGTGCGCGCCAGCCGATCAAGCGCAAAGGGAATGCAGGCGCTCGAAATATTGCCGGTTTCACGCAACGTTCGGACCACACGGTCGTCCGGCACACCTAAGCGCTTGACCGCCTGGCTCAGGATTCGTTCGTTAGCCTGATGGAATACAAAATGATCGATGTCTTCGACCGCAATGCTCGCATCGCTCGCAAGCTTATGGACCATGTCGCAGATGGCATTGACGCCGAACTTGAACACACGACGACCGTTCATGGACAGCACGCTTTCGCGGTCCTGCGCCGTCTTATACGGCGAGGAGCCCGCCAATCCGGGGACACGCAGTGTTTCGACGTCAGGCGACGTCGAAAGCTCAACGGAGAGGGGATTCTCTCCCCCAGCCTCTATGACCGCAGCACCCGCGCCATCGCCAAAGAGCACGCAGGTGGCACGGTCGGTCCAGTCGAGCGCGCGCGTCATCTGCTCGGCAGCAACGATAAGCACGCGCCTGGCACGACCGCGGGCGATATAGCCCTCGGCGACATCGAGCGCAAATACGAAGCCGGCACACGCTTCGGCGGGAACGAGATGGTCGCCCGTCGTCGTCGAACAGACGATAAGATCCAGCTGACTCGCATCGATTCCGGACGTCTGGAGCGCTTGCTCGCTCGCTGCCACGGCAAGGTCGTCGAGCGACTCGGTGGTGCACACATGGCGGCTCTTGATGCCTGTGCGGGTAAAAATCCACTCATCCGAGGTATCGAGGAACTCGGACAGCTCGTCATTGGAAACACTGCGCTTAGGAAGCGCCGAGCCCGTTCCAAGAATCGTGAAACCCATCACTAACCTCCTTTGAGTTGTTGACGTGTTTACATCGACCAAGAGAGGATAGCGCATTTCAGTCGTTGTTGACGTGTTAACATTAAATTGTCCAAATGCGACAAAGGCTTCACATTGTGTCTATCTCTCGACACCATTGCGTCATTCACTTATTCATTAAGGAGGTAGCAGCCGCTATGGATGCCCAATTAACGATAGTCGACGTAACCGGATCGACCAACGATGACCTGCTCGAGGCAGGAAAACAGGGAGCGCCGCACGGCACGGGGCTTGCCGCCCGCGCGCAAACGGCAGGACGCGGCCGACGCGGCCACAAGTGGGATTCAACCGCCGGCAACCTGTTGCTCTCGATTGTCCTACGTCCTCGTGTTAATCCCGCCAAGTACTCTGGCCTTGCCGCCGTCAGCGGCCTAGCGGTGCTCGAGGCGCTCGAGGCGCAAGGTCTTGCTAACGAGATCGGCCTCAAATGGCCCAACGACCTCGTCGCACGAGGACATAAGCTCGGCGGCATCTTGGTCGAGGCGGCTCGTGACAACGAGGGCAAGCCCTTTGCCGTCTGCGGCATTGGCGTCAATGTGAACTATGTGCCCTCGGAGGTTCCCGATAGCGGCCTGCCGGCAATCGGTCTGTCAGACCTCAACGAGAATGTTCCCACCGTCGATGTCCTACTCAAGGAGGTCTATCACACCGTCGTAAACGCTGTGGACGCGTGGGTAGATCTGCTCAACGCCATGGAAGAAGACGCTGGTCCGATCGCGCCCGTCCACGATGATTATGTCGCTCATCTCAATTGGATTGGGGAGCACGTTATCGCCCGTTCCCCTGCCGGTGACGAGCTGGCACGTGGCATCTTTCAAACGGTCGATGCCTTTGGTCGCGCGTGTATCGAAACGGAAGACGGCTTGCGTTCCTTCCATTTTGAGGAGGCATCGCTGCGTCCCATGGGTAAATAAGGCGCCACAGCCACCCGCTCGACAGCATTACCCGGCCCCCCAAGGTCATCATTCAAAACAAAAGAGCCCCGCTACCAAAATGGCAGCGGGGCTCTGTAAGCAATGAGCGATATCGCTTAGAGCTTGATGTCGATGTCGACACCAGCGGGGAGGTCGAGACGCATAAGCGAATCAACGGTGCCCGAGGTGGGGTCGAGGATGTCGATGAGGCGCTTGTGGGTGCGCATCTCGAACTGCTCACGGGAGTCCTTGTTCACGTGCGGCGAGCGGATAACCGTGTACAGGTTGCGCTCGGTGGGCAGGGGGACAGGACCGGAAACGCGAGCGCCGGTCTTCTGAGCGGTCTCGACGATGAGCTTCGCGGACTGATCGACGACCTCGTGATCATAGCCCTTGAGGCGAATGCGGATCTTCTGGGTAGCCAACTTAAACCTCCAAAGAGTGCGAGAGATGTTCTCGCGGATTACGTAACAGGGAGCTCGAACTTAGGCGTTCTTGCTCATGACCTCGTCCACGATGGACTTGGGCGCGGGCTCATAAGAGTCGAACTGCATCGTGTAGGATGCACGGCCCTGGGTCTGGGAGCGAAGGTCGGTAGCGTAACCGAACATCTCGCCCAGCGGCACCTTGGCACGGATGAGCTTGCTGTTCCTGCGATCCTCCATGCCCTCGATCTTGCCGCGGCGACCGGAGAGGTTGCCCATAACGTCGCCCATGTACTGCTCGGGGGTCTCGACCTCGACAGCCATGATCGGCTCGAGCAGCTGCGGATCGGACTTCTTGAGGGCGTCCTTGATAGCCATGGAACCGGCGATCTTGAAGGCGGCCTCGGAGGAGTCGACCTCGTGGTAAGAACCGTCGAACAGGGTGACCTTGACGTCGAGGACCGGGAAGCCGGCGATAACACCGGTGTTCAGGGCCTCCTGGATGCCCTTGTCGATGGACGGGATGTACTCCTTGGGCACGACGCCGCCGACGATAGCGTTGACGAACTCGTAGCCGAAGCCCTCCTCCATCTTCTCGAGCTTGATGACGGCGTGGCCGTACTGACCGCGACCACCGGACTGACGGACGAACTTGCCCTCAGCCTTCTCGACGTCGTGACCAGCGGTCTCGCGGTAGGCAACCTGGGGCTTACCAACGTTAGCGTCAACCTTGAACTCACGGAGCAGACGGTCGACGATGATCTCCAGGTGCAGCTCGCCCATGCCGGCGATGATGGTCTGGCCGGTCTCGTGGTTGGTGGACACCTGGAAGGTCGGGTCCTCCTCGGCGAGCTTGGTCAGAGCCAGGGACATCTTGTCCTGCTCGGCCTTGGTCTTGGGCTCAATGGCAACGTCGATAACGGGCTTAGCGAACTCGATCTTCTCGAGGACGATCTCCTTGCCCTCGGCGCACAGGGTGTCACCGGTGGTGGAGTTCTTGAAGCCGACGCAAGCGACGATGTCGCCGGCGGCAGCGTCGTCACGGTCGATACGCTCGGCGGCGTTCATCTCGAGAATGCGGCCGAGGCGCTCGCGCTGACCGTTGGAAGCGTTGACCACGTAGGAGCCGGACTCAGCGCGGCCGGAGTAAACGCGGACGTAGGTGAGCTTACCGACGAACGGGTCGGTCATGATCTTGAAGACCAGGCCGGAGAAGGGCTCGTCGAAGGAAGGATGACGCTGGATCTCCTCGCCGGTGTCCGGATCGGTACCGGTGACGGCCTCAACGTCGAGCGGGCTGGGCAGGTAGTCGACGACAGCGTCGAGCAGCTCCTGGACGCCCTTGTTCTTGTAGGCGGAGCCCACGAAGACGAGGTTAAGCTCGTTGGCCAGAACACCCTTGCGCAGAGCAGCCTTGAGCTCCTCGACGGTGAAGTCCTCCTCCATGAGGATCTTCTCCATGAGCTCGTCGTCAAAGCTGGCAGCAGCGTCGAGGAGCTCCTCGCGCTTGGTGGCAACGATGTCAGCGAACTCAGCCGGGATCTCGTCCATCGGCTCGGGGTAGGTCATGCCCTTCTCGTCGGCCTTGAAGTCCCATGCAGTCATGGTGACGAGGTCGATGACGCCCCAGAAGTTGTCCTCGGCGCCCATCGGGACCTGAGCGGCCACGGCGTTAGCGTCGAGACGATCCTTCATGGTCTCGATAGCGTTGAAGAAGTCAGCGCCCACGCGGTCATACTTGTTGATGAAGGCGATGCGGGGGACGTTGAAGGTAGAAGCCTGACGCCAAACGGTCTCAGACTGGGGCTGAACGCCGGCAACGGCGTCGAAGACGGCGACAGCGCCATCGAGGACGCGCAGGCAGCGCTCGACCTCGGCGGTGAAGTCAACGTGGCCCGGGGTGTCGATGATCTGGATGCGGTAGTCCTTGCCGTCCTTGTTCCAGAAGCAGGTGGTAGCAGCGGAGGTAATGGTTACGCCGCGCTCCTGCTCCTGAACCATCCAGTCCATGGTGGCAGCGCCCTCATGGACCTCACCGATCTTGTGGGTCTTACCGGTGTAGTAAAGAATACGCTCGGTCGTGGTGGTCTTACCGGCATCGATGTGGGCCATGATGCCGATGTTACGGGTATCGGAAAGCTTGTACTTAGGCTTAGCCATGTTAGTTCCTTACCTTAACTTACCAACGATAGTGAGAGAACGCGCGGTTGGCCTCGGCCATCTTGAAGACGTCCTCACGCTTCTTGACGGAAGCGCCCAGGCCGTTGGAAGCGTCGAGAATCTCGTTGGCGAGACGCTCGGCCATGGTCTTCTCCTTGCGAGCGCGGGAGAAGTTGACGATCCAGCGGATACCCAGAGCGGTGGAACGACGGGAGTTGACCTCCATCGGGACCTGATAGGTAGCGCCACCGACACGCTTGGGCTTAACCTCGAGCGTGGGCTTGACGTTGTCCATAGCCTTCTTGAAGGTAGCGAGAGCGTCGCCACCCTCGGACTTCTCGGCAACGATCTCGAAAGCGGTGTAAACGATGCGCTCAGCGGTGGCCTTCTTGCCGTCAAGAAGGACCTTGTTGATGAGCTGAGTCACCAGGCGGTTGTTGTAAACGGCGTCAGGCTGAACCTCACGACGATTAGCTGCTGCACGACGCGGCATGTGAAATCTCCTTAAGTGTCTACCGTGCGGCGCTTAGGCGGCACACGGCGAAAGTATCAAAACGTTATCTGGCTTATTTAGCCTTGGGGCGCTTAGCACCGTACTTGGAACGGGCCTGCATACGGTTCTGGACCGGAGCAGCGTCGTAGGCGCCACGGATGACGTGATAACGGACACCAGGGAGGTCACGGACACGACCGCCGCGGACGAGCACGATGGAGTGCTCCTGCAGGTTGTGGCCCTCACCCGGGATGTAAGCAGTAACTTCGATGCCGTTGACAAGGCGAACACGGGCAACCTTACGAAGAGCCGAGTTCGGCTTCTTGGGGCTCGTGGTGAAGACGCGGGTGCACACGCCGCGCTTCTGGGAGTTGTGCTGCAGAGCAGCGTTCTTGGACTTCTTGGGCACGGAACGACGGCCCTGGCGAACCAGCTGGTTAATAGTAGGCAAAGCGTACTCCTTCTCGAATGATTCCAGCTTTCTGTAAAGTGCAACGGCTTGAATCGAGGGGTCAGCATCCCCCTACGAAACACGCAGTTCGATAGGATACGTGGCGTTAGCTGTGCCGTCAACAGACCACGCCGCCGGGCGTATCCTAAAATCGGCACATTTCCGCAAAGCCTCCATAAAAGGAATCCCCGCCTGTGCGCAAGTGCCCATTCCAGCCGTCCATGTAACGCAAAAATGGCCGCTTCCTCTAGCAGGAAGCGGCCTAGACCTTACGAATAGACGATGGTAAAGGGTACTTCTGTTTCGGTCTCTCCTGTTGATGTGCATCTCGTGCCCTCGAGGGTCACCGAGACCACTTGATCGACATTGATCAGTTTTGTCGGAACCCAGATGTTCTCTCCGCTATTGCGCCCCAAAGAAAAATATAAGTTGAACACCCCCGCGTCGTCATCTTCGATAATCTGCTCCGATCCATCCTTGTAGCTGACGGTCAGCTTATTATCAACTGCTTCATAGCCCAGATCATCGATGTGCGTCTGGATGGAAAACGGGCTGATCTCGAGAGGCGAGTCGTCGGAGCGGAGCTCCTTTGTATCGACGTGCGCTCCGACGTTAAACTCTGGCGTCGATACCTCGATCACCTTCGCATCCTCACCTTTGCCCTCCGTCCAACTGATATTCCAGGTGACCGCATGTCGTAAATCTCGATCGCGATTCCAAGATGCAAAGTACATCGTGCCGTTAATGACCGTGTCGCTTGATGTGTCTTTATCAATGGTGCAGCGTGTATCAGCCCATTCCTCGCCGAAGTTCATGCTGGGTGTACTGACGCCCCCTTCTTCTTCACCATAGAGAACAAGTTCGCCAAGCTCTGCCGCCGGCTTGTAGTAGCTAACGCCATTCGGATTGGACAATGTAAACGTCACAGCACCGCAACCGTTCTCGTCGATTGCCATCTCATGAATGTCGAGCGTATAGCCGTTGCCCTCGACGGACAGATTGACCTTCTGGACTGCACCCTCCAGGCTTTGGGGCGCGATACCATCACCAAACTCTCTGGTGTAGGTATATTTCGTCCCCGACGAGCCGCCATTTGTCCAGGTAACGGACTCTCCGTTGCCATGGTTTCCCCAGGCAGAGGCAAAATAACTGGAATTGACAACAGCGTAGGCGACCCCTCCGGTCGCCAGCACTCCGGCAAGACATCCGATTACGGCAACATACAGAGGCTTCGCGTGACCCTTTCGGCGAAGCGGCTCGCCAGCAGCGGCATAAAGAACACGGTCAGCAAGATCGCTATCGGCTTGGACGGACTCGAAGGCCTGCTTGATCTGGTTGGATTTCACGGTCGCCCTCCTCTAGGATGAACTTGAGCTTCGATCTGCCGCGAGCTAAACGCGTTCGAACGGTCGCGGCTGGCACATGCAATAACTCGGCAATCTCTGAAGTCGAGAAGCCCAGATAGTAATAGAGCACAATGGGGATACGGAATCGTTCCGGAAGCCGCATGACGTCCGACAGGACCGCCTTGGTCTCGTCCTGCGCCGCCGAAAGCGAATCGGCCAGGTTCTCAATATCCTCCACACGCCTCCATGGCTTTCGAAAGAGAGATTTGCATTCATTGATCGTGACCCGGATAAGCCATCGACGAAGATGTTCCCAGCTTTCAAATTGCGCATCGCTTTTGAGTAACTTCAGAAAGACGTCTTGAGCGACATCGTCGGCATCGGCACGATCGCGCAGATACGTCAATGCGATTCGAAACACGACATCCCGGTGATCCTCGACTGCCTGTCTAAATGTTTGTTCTTCCATAATCACCTCCCGGTGACGGTAATGGTTCTTGATGAGGCCCTCACCATAGATACGCTCTTGCCGGACTAAATGTTTCAAATTCAAGCAGGAAAAACCTACCAAAATTAATCCGTCCCTTTTTGGCAAGGGATCAACGGAACGCAACAGGTTGAGCATACGCAAGCGAGCGGCCCCCAGAGCGTACAAGATGGCATGAAAAAGGCAGGGCATTGACCTTTTGGTCATGCCCTGCCTTTTGAATGACAGATTGTAGCTCTGGGGGCCGCGCAGCGACGGAGGTCGCCGCCGTTCGTTAGAACGGCGGAACTAGTTACTCCTCGTCGTTGTCCTTGGCCTCTTCGGCGTCGTCGGTGTCCACGAGCTGGTTGAGCAGCTCGTCGAGGGACGCCATGTCCTCGTTGATCGCGCCGTTGGCGGGAGCCTTCTTGTCGTCGATCGGGGCGCCCAGGAGCTCCTCGTCGGCGTCGGCGTGATGCGTCGGAGCGGAGGTACCCAGCAGGATATCGTCCGGACCGTCGGGGCTAAAGACCATCTGCAGCAGCTGCGAGAGGTCTTCCTCGTCGGCAACGTCGTCGTTGTTCTCGAGGATGTAGAGCAGGTCGTGGGCCTCCAGGCCGTCACGGAGCTCCTCGATCGCCTTGGCACCGATACCATCGATGCGCAGCAGATCCTCCTCGGACTTGCCGACCAGGTCGCCGACCGTCTCGATGCCGACCTCGCTGAACTTGTTGGTCCAGCGCTGCGACACGCCCAGGTCGTCGAACAGGTACAGGCGAGCCTTCTCGGCGGAGATGGTATGGCCGTTGCGGGTGAACGAACCGTCAGCACCACCGAACTCGTCGTAGCCGGCCCAGTCGAGCTGCTGCGGGAGCTGCTCGTCCAGATCCTTGAGTTCAACCGGAGCCCACTCGGGCAGCGACTTGGCGTTGGGCGAAGCCGGACCGTCGATGTCGACATAGCCGTCGGCCGTGCGATACGTCAGCTTGGCGTTGGCATACGGTTTGAGGCCGGTACCAGCCGGGATCTTCTTACCGACGATGACGTTGGACTTAAGGTCGAGCAGGTGGTCGACCTTGCCCTCGATGGCAGCCTCGGTAAGGACGCCGGCGGTACGGATGAACGAAGCGCTCGACAGCCAGGAGTCGATGTTGGACGCGACCTTGAGCGTACCCAGGATGACGGGCTCGGCCACGGGAGCCTGACCGCCCAGACGGGCAACGCGCTCGACCTCGTCAGCGAACTCGTAGCGGTCGACGTACTGACCAAGCAGGTACTTGGAGTCGCCGGGGTTGGTGATCTGAACGCGACGCAGCATCTGACGTGCGAGCACCTCGATGTGCTTGTCGTTCAGGTCGACGCCCTGGCTGGTGTAGACGTCCTTGACGCTCTCGACGAAGGTGTGCATCGTCGACTCGATGTCGGTCAGCTTGCGCAGGTTGCGGAAGTTGACGAAGCCCTTGGTGATCTGGTCGCCAGCGCGAACCTCGCAGCCGTCCTCGATCTCGGGCATAAAGCGCACCGAAGCGGGGACGCGACGCTCGTCGAGGACACGGGTGTGATCCTCGGAGTCGGTGAGCGTCAGCACGTACTCGGACTTCTCGGGCTTAATCGAGAGGTGGCCGGAGTACGGAGCCAGCTCGGCCTCGCGACCCAGGATCTTCTCGTTGACGTTGCCGACGATATCGAACATACGGCTGACCGTAGGCAGACCCTGCGTAATATCGTCGACGCCAGCGACGCCGCCGGAGTGAATGGTACGCATCGTAAGCTGCGTACCGGGCTCGCCGATGGACTGGGCGGCAATAATGCCGACGGCAGTACCGATGGCGACCGGACGACGGGTGGAAAGATCCCAGCCGTAGCACTTCTGGCACACGCCGTACTTGGAGCGGCAGGTGAGCAGCGCGCGAAGCTTGACCTTCTTAAGGCCGGCATCGACCATCTTCTGGATGTCAGCGACCTTCTCGATGTAGCCGTCCTGCTCAAAGAGCACGGTGCCATCGGGAGCCACGACGTCCTCGATGAAGCAACGGCCGACGAGGTCGGTGTTGAGGTCGGTGGTGCCGGGGATGATGAGGTTGTAGGTGACGCCCTCGTGCGTACCGCAGTCCTCCTCGCGGACGATGACGTCCTGGGCCACGTCGACCAGACGACGGGTCAGGTAACCAGAGTCCGAGGTGTGGGATGCGGTATCGACCAGGCCCTTACGGGCGCCGTAGGTCGAAATGAAGTACTCGAGCGGCAGCAGGCCCTCGCGGAAGTTCGCCTTAATGGGAAGGTCGATCGTCTCGCCGGACATGTCTGCCATCAGGCCACGCATGCCGCCGAGCTGACGCAGCTGGGTCTTAGAACCACGGGCGCCCGAGTCGGCCATCATGTACAGCGGGTTCTCCTCGTCGAACATGTCGAGCATGAGCGCTGCAACCTTATCGGTACAAGCGGTCCACTCGTTAACGACTTCGATGTGGCGCTCCGTCTCGTTGATGAAGCCCTCCTCGAAGTACTCGTTGATCTGGTCGACGTTGGCCTGGGCGCGGTCGAGAAGCTCCTGCTTCTCGGCAGGGATGAGAGCGTCCCACACCGAGATGGTGAGGCCGGCGCGGGTAGCGTAGTGGAAGCCGGAGTACTTGATGGCGTCGAGGATCGGGCCGACCTTGGCCTCGGGATAGCGATCGCAGCAGTCCGCAACCAGCTTGGCCACGTCGCCCTTGACCATCTTGTAGTTCATGAACTCATAGTCTTCGGGCAGGCACTGACGGTTGAAGATGATGCGGCCGA
>OMNU01001361.1_pt1 | contig 10901 bp, 8 predicted proteins | sample 1673511 | NCBI WGS metagenome assembly OMNU01 (sample SAMEA103958113, study PRJEB25191) | human gut metagenome | reverse complement strand
GGAACTGCTGCTGGCGGTTCAGGGTCCAGCTGAGCAGCCAGCTGGAATCCTTGACCGTGACGATGCCGCCGGTGACGGTGTGGCCGCTGAAGGGGTCACGCTTGCAGATCTTCTTGATATACTGGGGGATCTTGTCGTCCAGGGTGGTGATGGTGGCGCTTTCCCAGTTGGACAGCTCCGGCTGAGAGCAGAACTTTTCGGGATGGCCGAAGGAGGGATCCTGTGCGGCGATCTTCTTCCACAGATCCCAGCCGTTGCCCGGCCTGATGGTGGGATCAAAGCCTGCGGCCTTGTCCTGAGAGCCGATGGTGCAGCTCTCCACGCAGCCGCCGTTGGTGATGAAGAGTAGGTCGTTCTCGGTGAGGTCGATGGTCCTGCTCTCACCCTTGTGATCCACGGTCACGCTGCTGGCCTGCTTTTTGCCGCCCTCGATCCTGAACTGGACATCGGTGACCTTGGTCTCGTACTGGAAGTCCACGCCGTGATCCTTCAGGTAGGTGACCATGGGCAGGATGATAGATTCATACTGGTTGTAGCGGGTAAAGCGCAGGGCGGTGAAATCGGGCAGACCGCCGATGTGGTGGATATAGCGCTTGAGGTAGAGCTTCATTTCCAGCGCGCTGTGCCAGTTCTCAAAGGCGAACATGGTGCGCCAGTACATCCAGAAGTTGGAGGAGAACACCTCATCGTCAAAGATATCGGTGATCTTTTTATCCTGCAGCTGCTCGTCCGGGGTGAAGAAGAGCTTCATGATCTCCATGGCACCCTGATCGGAGATGGCGAACTTGCCGTCGGTGTGGGCATCCTGGCCGCGGTTGACGGTGGCACGGCAGAGGGACTTGTTGGGGTCCTCCTTGTTCAGCCAGTAATACTCGTCCAGCACGCTGGCTCCCTCGGTCTCCAAAGACGGGATGGAGCGGAGCAGATCCCACATGACCTCGAAATGGTTGTCCATCTCACGGCCGCCGCGCATGACATAGCCGATATCGTACTTGTAGCCGTCGCAGGCACCGCCGGGCAGCGGGTCCTTCTCAAACACATGGATGTGGTCGCCCTGCATCTGGCCGTCACGGACCAGGTAGCAGGCGGCAGTCAGGGCCGCCAGACCGGAGCCGATGAGGTAAGCAGATTTATTGTCAACGCCCTCAGGCTTTTTGGGGTGTGCAAATGCTTCGTAGTTGCCACTGGAATAATACATACTGGGAACCTCCTGTAAATCGTATTGGGAAGACCGCGTTCATGGTTCTGTGTCGTCTTCCCTTTCGTTGTGCTTAGTATACCCCAGTGGTTTTTCCAGAACAACAAACAAATCCTGAACAGTGTATAAAATTTATACAAAACACAACCATTGTCGGAAATATGGAGAAAGTGTGTATAACCCCGCACGAAAAAGCGCCCGCTTCCGAAGAAGCAGGCGCTTTTGAACGTTCATTGATTATTTTGTTTCAGGTGCCACCTCAAAATCGACCTTGCCAAGGTTGATATCGGCGCGGACGATGGTGATCATCATGCTGTCGCCCAGGCTCCAGGTCTTGCCGGAGGCGGGGTCAGAAAGGCGGATGCCCTCGGTGAGGGTGGTGCCGGTGGCGGTCAGGCTGGAAGCGGGCACAAAGCCCTCCACGCCGTTCTCCAGCTCCACAAAGATGCCGCGCTGGGTCACGCCGGAGATGATGCCCTCGTAGCACTCACCCAGATGGCGGCGGGCGTACTCGGCCTTGTAGTAATCCTCGGCCTTGCGCTCGATCTGAACGGCCAGCACTTCCCGCTCGCTGGACTGTTTGGAGGCCTTCTCCGCGAAATCGGTGTAGCGGACGATCATGGTCTCCTTGTCGGTGCCGCTGAGCAGGTCGGTCATCATGCGGTGGATGGCCAGATCCGGGTAGCGGCGGATGGGGCTGGTGAAGTGGGCGTAGTCCTTGAGCACCAGACCATAGTGACCCTTGGGCTTTTCCTCATAGCAGGCCTTGGACATGCAGCGGAGCATTCCGGTGTTGACGATCTGCTCAAATGGGGTGCCGCGCACGCCTTCCAGAATGGCGCTCAGCTCCTTGGGGGTGGGCACCTCCTTGGCAAAGTGGTCGTTGATGCCGCAGGCCTGCAGCAGGCTGTGCAGGCGCTCCAGCTTCTCGCCGTTGGGCTCCTCGTGGACACGGTAGACAAAGGGGATCTGCTTGACCCGGGCAAAGTGGGCGGCGCACTGGTTGGCCAGCAGCATGAACTCCTCGATCATGGCCTCGCTCTCGCCGGAGGTGCGCTTTTTCACATCGATGCAGTGGCCGTTCTCATCCAGAATGAGCTTGACTTCCCCGCTCTCGAAATCGATGCAGCCGCGCTCCTTGCGCAGGCGGGCGCGGTGGGCGTACAGCTCCTTCATGGCGGGCAGCTGATCCAGCACCTCGGCGTACTTGGCCTGCGTCTCGGCATCGGCAGTGCCGGCCAGCAGGGCGTTGATCTCAGAATACACGCCCTTGACTCGGCTGCAGATGATGGATTTGACGAACTTGTAGTCGGTCAGATTGCCGTCCTGATCCAGACGCATCAGGCAGGAGAACGCCAGGCGCAGCTCCTTCTCGTTCAGGGAGCAGATGCCGTTGGAAAGGCTCTTGGGCAGCATGGGCACGACCTGATCCGCATAGTAGACCGAAGTGGCGCGGTTGAAGGCCTCCTCGTTCAGCTCACTGCCGGGCTTGACGTAGTGGGAGACATCGGCGATGTGAACGCCCAGCTCATAGCCGCCACCGGGGAGCCGGGTCAGGCTGACGGCATCGTCGATATCCTTGGTCTCGGCGCTGTCGATGGTGAAGATGGGCAGAGCGCGCAGATCCATGCGGCCCTTGCAGTCCTCCTCAGACACGGTCATGTCCTCGAACTTCTTGGCCTCGTCCCGCACCTTCTCGGGGAAACGGGTGTGGATGTCCTTGGCATAGAGCAGGGCCTTGGCGCAGCGCTTGGCCTCCTCGCAGCTGCCAAAGCGCATGGAAACGCCCACGCGGTGATCCTCCTGCCGGGTCCCGCGCTGCAGGATCTCCACAGCCACCTTGTCGCCGTCCTTCGCGCCGCCCTCGCAGTCGCGCTGGATGGTCATGGAGATGGCCGGGCAGTCATCGGGCACGAACTTCAGGCGGCCCTCGATGCGGCGGACAGTGCCCACCATGTCGTTCTTCTGCTCGAGCACGGCAAGGATCTCGCCCTCATCGCTGCCCTCCACCCGGGGGTGGGCAAACTTTTCCACCAGAACAGAATCGCCGGGCATGGCACCGCGGGTGAAGCGGCCCGGGATGAAGATATCGCCGGATTCATCCTCCAGCATCACAAAGGCAAAGTTCTTGCCCAGCTTGACCACCTTGCAGGGCAGGGCCTTTTCGGCACGGCCGGAGCGGGCAGTGAAGAACACGCCGGACTTCTGGCAGACCACAGCGTCGTGCACCAGCTCGTCCAGAGCCTCCATCACCTTGCGGTCAGCGGCACGGTCGCCGCCGAACTTTGCCTTGAGGTCCTTGACCATGCAGGGCTGGTTCTGGATGGCATGTTCGATTTTATCGCGTAATGACATATTTTTCTCCTTAACACTTTTCCGGCATTCTCCAATGGAACCCGGACAACTTCTTTCCCACGAGAGGTTGCAGACAGAAAAACAGCCCCGCCTTACACGGGGCTGTACACGAGTGCTCAGGCCAGACGGCTGGCGAACACACAGGCCAGAATAGCCACCACAAAGAACACGATGCCTGCAATGCGGGTCACCTTGGCCAGCATCTGATCCGCAGGGGTCAGGCGTGCATTGTTGGCACCGCCCACACCACCGTTGATGGCACCGGCCAGACCCTGACCGTGGGTGTGCTGCATCAGGGTGAGGAGGATGATGACGGCCGAGACGACCAGCAGGATGGCACCGCCGACGATTTCAATGACAGACATGGATGGAACGCTCCTTTTATCTTTAGTTTCATAGAGACTGCATACAAATACAAGTGTATGATAGCACAAAAGCCCGGGAAATGCAAGAAAAACCGTGGACTACGGGGCCAGAATTTCCAGCCCTGCCGCCACCCGGGCAAAGATGGCCGCGCTGGAAAAGGCAGGCTCGGCCTGCGTGTCCTGCAGCACCACGATGGTATAGCGGGGCTGCTCTGCCGGGACAAAGCCCGCAAACCAGTAATTTTTCAGCTCTGTGCCGCCGGAAAACTGGCCGGTCTGGGCCGTGCCGGTCTTGCCTGCCGCGGTCTGGCCGGGCAGGGCGGCCTCATGGCCGGTACCCCCGGCCACTACACCCGCCAACAGGGCCTGCAGGGCGGCGGCGATGCGCTTTGTGAGCACCCGCCTGCTCCGGACATGGGAAAGCGCCGTGAGGGGCGCGCCGGTGGTCTCGTCCAGAGTGGTCTCCAGCAGCAGCGGGGTGCGGCAGATTCCCCCGCAGGCAATGGTGTTCATCATGGCGGCGACCTGGAGGGGGGATGCCAGCAGCTCCCCCTGCCCAAAGCAGAAATTGGCGTAGGCCCCGCTGGACGCAAGAGCCTCCCGCTCCGGCAGGACCCCAGCCGCCGTGTGCAGGGCATCGGTGAGCGGGATCGCCTGCCCGAAGCCCAGCTGCTCTGCCATGGCGCGGACAGCATCGGCCCCCAGCGCCTGCCCCAGCCGGATGAAGTAGCCGTTGCAGCTCTTTTCCAGCGCGCCGGCCAGATCCACCTCGCCATGGGGGATGCCGCCCGCACAGCGGAAGATCCGGCCATCCACCGCGCACCAGCCGGGGCAGGTGTAGACAAAGCCGCTCTCCCCTGCCTCCAGCGCCGCTGCCGCCACCACCGGCTTGAACACCGAGCCCACGGCATAGCACTGGAACGCCCGTTCCAGCAGGGGGCTGTCCGGGGCGTTCAGGCTGGCCGAAATGTTTTCCGGATCATAGCCGGGGCGGCTGACGCAGGCCCGCACCTTGGCGTTGGCGGTGTCCAGCACCAGGATGCAGCCGCTCTGCATCGTCTCGTTGGCCACGGCTTCGGCGGTCTGCTGGATCTCCCGGGAAAGGGTCAGCTGCACCCCCACGGCCCCGCTGTCGGCGGGGGTGAGGGCAGGCTCGGCCCGCAGCTTTCCCTGGGCGTTGACGGTGCAGAGCAGGGTATCCCCCGCCCCGCTGCCGGTGAGCAGTTCGTCAAAGGCGGCTTCCAGACCGGCAGCACCATGGCCCTCGCCATCGAGATACCCCAGCAGCTGCACTGCCAGCGGGGCGGCAGAGCTTCGCCGCGCCGCTGGCCAGCAGGAAACGCCCAGCGCCGAAACGTCCCGGTCCACCTCCAGCAAGAACGGGGACGCGGCGTTCCGCTTCTGATAGAGCGCCGCCTGCCCGGCGGCATCGGTGTAGGCGAACAGGCGGGCATAGCTGCCCTCCCCGGGCACACAGAGGGCCATCCAGCGGGTGGTCTGCCCCGTGAGGAGCTGACCCCTGTGATCATAAAAATTGCCCCGCCGGGCGGGCAGGTGGAGGGTGACCACGCTCTGCGCCGCCGCCCGGGCCCCGTAGTCCGTGTCGGAGCAGAGCCAGTACAGGCGGCAGACCACCGCCGCAAAGCAGAACAGCAAGGCCCCATACAGGGCCAGCACCCGTTTGCCGGACATGAAAACGCCCCCTCTCCCGCTTAGGATGGACAGGAAAGGGGGCGTTGATGCGTTCAGGAGCAGATTTTTCGGACGAGCTCAGCAGCACGGGCGGCATCCTCGGCCGTGGCGGTGCCATTGTAGCGGGCTTTGAGGTAGATCTGGCGCAGCTCGGCCTCGGCGGCAAAGTCCATACCGAAAGCGCGGCCGGTCAGGTCAAGGCTGGTATCGCCCCGCAGGATGGTCACGCCGTGGCGCTGGCAGTGGTCCAGATAGATGGCATACTCCCGCCGCACCTTGTCCACCGGGCTGAGAAAAAGCCCGGGCCAGCGGCGGGCACGCTTGTGGGTGCTACGCCGGACAGTGGTGTCCGTGCAGGCAGTGTCCGTGTGCCGGAACTTCTGGCGCAGGAAATGCCGCACCACCAGCACCGCACAGAGGACCGCCAGCAGGATACCGAGCACGGTCAGCATCGACATCCCGTCGATGAGCGGTTCTGCGTTCTCGGCGGCCTTTTGGGCGTTGGCGATGACCTCATCGGTAGATACGATCTCAGTGCGCTCCAACGGTTTGGGCGGAAAGAGGGTGAAGAGCCAGCGGATGAACTGCAGGATGCCGTGGAACAGCCAAGTCACACCCTGCACCACAATGTTGTTCAAAAACAGCTGCAGCACCGGCACGATCCCGCCAAAGTAAACGGCAGACGCAGCCGCCTTTGCACCGGCAACCACAACACTGCGGCTGAGCAGGAACGGCCCTGCGCACACCGCCGCCAGCACGCCGCCGGAAAGCAGCAGATAGCCCGGCCGGGTGGAGATCTCCGGGTCCTGCCGGGTGGTGCGGTTGAACCCCACCAGAAGCACCGCTGCCGCCGTTGCAAAGGGCAGGGCCGCCGAGAGCACCGCGTTGGCGTTCCACAGCAGCATTGCCACTGCAAAGAAGGGCCATACCCGGCAGAGCCAGCGCAGGCGCTCGGCCTGCCGCACCGGCGAAAGGGCAAAATCGCCGGTGTAGGCCAGCAGCACCGGGTAGACTGCCGCCGGGAAGTAGCAGAGCTTGTCCGCCCCTGTAGGCAGGAAGAGCAGCGCCGCCGCGCTCAGGGCCGCAAGAGTGGTGCGGAGGGGGCGGCTGCCCTCAAAGCAGGAGGCCAGACCAAAGCAGAGGGCAGGCCAGACCAGCACCAGCGGCATGGGTGTCCCACCGAAGCTGGCAGCAAAAAAGCCCGCAAAGGCATAGTAAAAGCTCAGATCACCTGCCAGGCGCAGGGTATGTAAGAACATCATGCGCCCGCCTCCCCTGTCTGGACCGTCTCTACGGCCATTTCCGGAGTGAGCACCAGCAGCGGAATGCCAGGCAGGGGCTGCACGGCAGCACGCACAGCTTCTTCCGGCTCCGTTGTCACCACGATGCAGCCGACCTGCTCCTGCGGGTGGTAGTATTCGGCGCAGAACCGCGCGCAGGAAAGGGCGGTCTGCCCGGTGGCGCGGCCCAGAATTTCCAACACCCTGCGGTAGTGTTCGGGGCCGTAGCCCTGCGGGGTTTCCAGCGGCTTTCTCCACTCCTCACCGGAGAGAGCCGCATTGAGCAGCAGGTCAAAGGCAGCGTTTGCCGCAAAGCGGTAGGACACCGCCTTTTCTTCCAGCCTCCGGCAGATTGTGCGGGCCATGGAGTAGCAGAGCTCCGCCGGTTCCGGGTGGTCGTAATCCTTGGTATCCGCATGGACTAGCACCACTGCCCGGGGCTCAGTGGTGTAATCCCACTTTTTGACCATAAGCCCCTGCCCCCGGACGCTCTGCTTCCAGGCGATGGAGCGCATGGGGTCACCACTGGTGTAGGGGCGGTAACCCGCCGTGAGAATAGGATCCTCGTAGAGATAGCGGTTCACCGAAAGCTCGCCCAGAAAACCGCCCAGCATCTCTTCCAGTTCCGGCAGAGCGCACTCCCTGGGTGGAACAATGAGCTCGTGGAAGCCCCGCTCGGTGCGGGACTGTTCCACAAGACCCAGAAAATCGCCGCCGATGACCTGCATCGGTTCCAGCACATAGCGGCCCCGGCGTTCCAGCCTGAGGGCGGTGGAGAAATCCGCCTCCTGCCCCGGGCGCAGCCAGGTGGTGAACCGCACCGTGTGACCCAAACCTGCCTGATCCTGCGTAATGTGGTGCTCCGCGCAGGGAAGAAACTCCTTGTTCAGGTGGAGCTTTGCCGCCAGGAACATCTTCCAACGGTGGCCGCTGTTCCGTACAACAAGGTGGATCACGGCGGGCTCCCCGGCTTCCACAAGATGATCCTCCACTTCCAGCCGCCCCTGCACATCGTCCAGGCTGTGGACTGTGCTGTAACGCTCCAGCCCAAGGGCTGTGGCCACCAATAGCAGCGCGAAGATGACGGCGCTCATTCCGCACTCTCCAGCGGCACAGTGATCTCGGCCAACAGCTTGCGCATCCGCAGAGCGGCGGCTTCGGCGTTCATGCTGCTGCCCAGAGAAATGCGGTGAGAAAGCACCGCCGGGGCCAGCCCTTTGATGTCCTCGGGGATGACGTATTCCCTGCCCTGCAAGGAGGCATACGCCTGCGCAGCCTGATAGAGCGCCAGCGCACCGCGGGTAGATACGCCGCTGACAAAGCCGCTCTGTGTACGGGTGGCTTCCACGATGTCCATAAGGTAGTGCTTGACCTCCTCGGAGACCTTGACCTCCCGGTAAGCCGTGCGGACGTATGCGGTCTCCTCGGGAGTAACGACGGCCTGCAGCTCGTTCAGCACGGTCTGGGCCGAGGGGCGTGAGAGCACCTCCAGCTCCTGCTCCCGGGTCATATAGCCCAGCGACAGCCGCATGAAAAAGCGGTCCATCTGGGCATCTGGCAACGGGAAGGTGCCAAAGGATTCCAGCGGATTCTGGGTGGCCAGCACCATAAAGGGCTCAGCCAGGCGGCTGGTCACGCCGTCCACGGTAATCTGCCTTTCCTCCATGGCTTCCAGCAGGGCCGACTGGGTACGGGGCGTGGCGCGGTTGATCTCGTCCGCCAGCACAAAGTTGGTGAAGAGCGGGCCGGGCCGGAACTCGAACTCACCGGACTTCTGGTTGTAGAAATTGATGCCGGTCAGATCGGAGGGCAGCAGGTCGGGCGTGAACTGCACCCGTTTGAAGTCCCCGCCCACCGTGCGCGCAAATGCACGCAGGAGCATGGTTTTGCCGGTGCCGGGCTTATCTTCCAGCAATACATGACCTCCGCAGAGGAAGCTGACCAGAATTTTCTCGGTAGCATCCTCCTTGCCCACAATGACGCGGGCACAGTTGGACACAACTTTTTCGCGGTAGGCGGTAAAAGCGGCAGTGTTCATTGGTGTTTCCTTTCCCAAAAACAATTTTTCTAAGTGTACTCTTGTTTGGAAAGGGTGTCAACAAAAAAGAAGGCAGAGCCTCCCGGGTGGGAAGTTCTGCCTTCTGCGGCGTATTGAATTGGTATGGGGAGCCGGTGCGGCTTAGTACATGCCGCCCTTCCAAACCACACTTTTGGAGCCGAATCACGAATATCGGGAAACGTAGACTTTTGTAGAATTATCAAGGCCACAAGCCGATTTTTCCAGATTCTCAGTTTTTGCACGATTCACGCTTTTCTACGCAAATCTACGCCACTTACCGGGTGATTGGCGTAAGTTTTGGCGTAAGCAATTCCGCTTCATGCGTCGAAAATCACAGGTTGCCGGCGATCTGTTCAAAGGCTCTTTCAACCGATTCAAAGCTGCTGTGCGTGTAGACATCCAACGTCACACTGGCATTGGAGTGTCCCATCAGGTATTGCAGGCTTTTTACATCCAGCCCGGCCTGCTGAACATTGGTGCAGAAGGTGTGTCGCAGCACATGAGGTGTAATGCGCGGAACAGGTTTGCCGTACGCCTTCTCAAACTTTCCCTGCACGCCACGCATATAGTTTTCCAAATGCATTGCCACCTTCGGCATCCCGGACTTGTCCAGAAAGAAGAATCCGCTGCAACCATCCACCAGCGCTTCCACTTTCGTGGACGCTCTGGCTTTTACTACACGCCGCAACGCTGCACAAACGGTATCTGTCATGGGAACATTGCGGATACCGCTTTTTGTTTTCGGCGGTGTGACAAAGTAGGGCTTTTCAGCCGTCCGGCAAAGCTGCCGCCGGACATGGATGCAGTGCCGCTCAAAGTCGATATCTGCTCGTGTCAGGCCATACAACTCACTCACACGCAAGCCGGTTCCCATAAGAATGACGATATCATCATAATAGTTGCCGCCATAGTCTTGAACGAATTGCAGATATTTCTCCTGCTGTTCTCTGGTCAGGGCATTGCGCACATAAGCGTCCTTCGGCACAACGTCCGACAGCTTGAACTTGAATGGATTCTTGCGGATGATGTCATCCTCCACCGCCATCTCAAACGCCGGTCTGACAACGCTTTGCAGGATTCCTATGGTGTTTTGCTTGAAACCGCTGTCATGCAGAAACACGAACCAGCCTTTCGCATCGGACAATTTTACCGTTTTGATGGCTTTTTGCCCGAAAGGGTCCGCATGAATCCGCTTGACCGCTGTGTTGTACGACCGAAGTGAATTGGGTTTCAACCCACGTTTCAGGTTCATATAGCGGTCAACCAGATCAGCCACCGTCATCTCTCCGGCGGCGTAGTCGATGCCGTCTGCCAGATCGCGCCACAGTTCTTCCTCTTTTTTCCGCAGCTCTGTCAGGGATTTAGCGTAAATACAACGCCGTTTCTTGTGGATATCGGTATAACGATAGTCGTAGGTGCCGTTTGCTCTCTGGCTTTCGCCATCTTTCAAAACACGGCCCTTGCTATCCTTGCGCTTTTCAGGCATTTAGAAGCTCCTTTCTGTGAAAAGCGCATCTATAAGGTCAGTGTCAGTATAACACATCAACCATGCGATTTCCACCCGCAGCGAATGAGAAAAGGACGGTTTCACATTTGCAGCCTTTGGCAACCTCTCAAATAGAATATGCTTGCTCGACAAAGCAATCGAACAGGCGACGTTTGATCAGACGCTTGTTTCCCACCCAGAGGACGAATTTGCATTTATCCTCATTCGTGATTTCACGCAGCTTGTTGATGCCAATGCCGGAGTAAGCCGCAGCTTCTTCCAGCGTCAGATTGCTCTTTTCCCAAATCGGAACTTGTCGGGACTTGGTCCCTCCATCTTGCTGATGCAAGACCGTTCCGTCGCTTGAAGTCTCCACCGGGGACTTCATTGCTTCGCAAACGCGAACTTCCTTCATAGGCAGACCTCCAATTCCTTGTAACCGAACGCCTGTAACCGGGCAGGAAAA
>OMNU01001358.1_pt1 | contig 10908 bp, 10 predicted proteins | sample 1673511 | NCBI WGS metagenome assembly OMNU01 (sample SAMEA103958113, study PRJEB25191) | human gut metagenome | reverse complement strand
CGGATCTCGCCGCCGCCGACGACCACGACCTCATCCGCCAGGGAAATGATACGCTCCTGGTGGGAGATGATGACCATGGTGGCCCGGCCCTGGTCGTGGATCTGCTGGAAGGTCTCCGTCAGCCGGGCGAAGCTCCAGAGGTCGATGCCGGCCTCGGGCTCGTCGAAGATGGACATCTTCGTGCCGCGGGCGAGCATGGTCGCGATCTCGATGCGCTTGAGCTCGCCGCCGGAGAGGCTGGCGTTCACTTCGCGGTTGACATAATCCCGTGCGCACAGGCCGACCTCGGACAGGTAGGTGCAGGCCTCGTTCGTCGAGAGCTTCTTGCCGGAGGCGATGCTGATGAGGTCAAAGACCGTGATGCCCTTGAAGCGCACCGGCTGCTGGAAAGCGAAGCTGATGCCGCGGCGGGCGCGCTCGGTGATGGACATGTGGGTGATGTCCTCCCCGTCGAGCAGGATCTGGCCGGAGGTCGGCTGCTCGATGCCGGCGATGAGTTTGGCCATGGTGGACTTGCCGCTGCCGTTCGGGCCGGTGATGACGACCATGCGTTCATCGACCGTGAGGCTCACGTCCTTGAGGATCTGTCGGACACCGTCGTCCGTTTCGGCCTCAAAGCAAAGGTGTTTGAGTTCAAGCATAGGTTTCATTCCCTCTTCTCTTTGTTTCAAAAATCTTCGTCGTCAAATTTATCTGACAGGTCTTTCTTAAAAGACAGTTTGGACTCTTTGTGCCGGATGAGGCGGCCGATGTTGCTGCGGTGCTTGACCACGAGCAGAATGACGCAAAACAGGCTCAGCAGTGCCGGCAGCTTGCCGCAGGCGGCGAGCACGCCGATGGGCGCGATGAGCGCGCCGCAGATGCTGCCGAGCGACACATAGCGCGTGGCCCAGACGATGCCGACAAAAATCAGCAGCGAGACAAGGCCGGTCGGAAAGCTCACGATCAGCAGCATCGTCTCGGCGCAGAGCACGCCCTTGCCGCCGCGAAAGCCGTAAAACACCGGGTAGATGTGGCCGAGCATGACGCAAAAGCCCGCGAACACCTGCCCCGTGGACGCCGCGCCCTGCGTGCCCATGATGAGCCCGCCGGCCACGACGGCGATGACGGTCTTGAGCACGTCCGTGCCGATGACGATGGCGAGGCCGGGCGCGCCGAACGTGCGGAAGAAATTCGTCAGGCCGGCGTTGCCGCTGCCGTAATCGCGCACGTCACGGTGAAAGACGTATTTCGATGCGATGATCGCCCCGTTGAGCCCGCCGAGCAGGTAGGAGAAAACGGCGATGGCCGCGAGCAGGCCGGGGATCATTCCTGCTCCCCCTTTTGACGGATGACCATGCGGATGGGCGTGCCCTCCAGCCCGAACACGGCGCGGATCTGGTTTTCCAGATAGCGCTGGTAGGAAAAATGGAACAGCTCCCGACTGTTGCAGAACACGACGAAGCACGGCGGCTTGACGCCCGTCTGCGTCATGTAATAGATCTTCAGGCGGCGGCCCTTGTCCGTCGGCGGCTGGACGCGCGCCTGCGCGTCGGCGAGGACGTTGTTGAGCATGCCGGTGGTGATGCGCATGGCGCTCTGGTCGTTGACAAAGTTGATGAGCTCGAACAGCCGCTCGGTGCGCTGGCCGGTCAGGGCCGAGATAAACAGCACCGGCGCGTAGGACATGAAGCTCAGGTCGCGCAGGACGTCCTTGCGCATTTTTTCCATGGTGCCGGTCTCTTTGTCGACCAGGTCCCACTTGTTCACGACGATGATGGACGCCTTGCCCGCCTCATGCGCGAGGCCGGCGATCTTCGTGTCCTGCTCCGTGACGCCGTCGCGCGCGTCGATCATGATCAGGCACACATCCGCGCGCTCGATGGCGAGCTTGGCGCGCATGACGGAGAATTTCTCAATGCGGTCGTCCACGCGGGACTTGCGCCGGATGCCGGCGGTATCGACAAAGATATACTTGCCGTATTTGTTCTCAAAGCGGGTGTCGACGCTGTCGCGCGTCGTGCCGGCGACGTTGCTGACGATGACGCGCTTTTCGCCGAGGATGAGGTTCACGAGCGAGGACTTGCCGACGTTCGGCTTGCCGATGACGGCGACGCGGGTGTAGTCCGCGTCCGCATCGTCCGCATCCGCGGGCGGGAAATGCTCCAGGCAGGCGTCGAGCAGGTCGCCCGTGCCGTGGCCGTGCACGGCGGACACGGCGATCGGGTCGCCGAGGCCGAGGGAGTAAAACTCATAGATGCCGGGGTCGACCGCGCCGGTGGAGTCCATCTTGTTGACGGCCAGCACGACGGGCTTTTTCGAGCGCAGGAGCATATTGGCCACTTCCTGATCGGCGGCGGTAACGCCGGTGCCGATCTCGGTGACGAGCACGACGACGTCGGCCGCGTCGATGGCGAGCTGCGCCTGCTCGCGCATGAAGAGCAGGATCTCATTGTCGGTGCTCGGCTCGATGCCGCCGGTATCGACGATATCGAACGTGCGGCCGCACCACTCGCACTCGGCATAGAGCCGGTCGCGCGTGACGCCGGGCGTGTCCTCCACGATGGACAGGCGGCGGCCACAGAGCTTATTGAAGAGCATGGACTTGCCGACGTTCGGCCGGCCCACGATCGCAACCAGGGGTCTGGACATGATTATCCCTCCTTATGGGGATTGTATTTGTAGTATTCCGCGCCGTCGGTGCTGCCATTGCCCCGGTCGGGCAGGTGCACCTCCGGCAGGATGCCGAACATGGCGTCGCAGAGAGCGAAGCCGTCGGCGTCCACGGGGTAGATGGGCACGCCGAGCGCGGCGCTGGCCTGCTCGAGGGTAATGTCATCGAGAAAGTCCAGCTCGTCGTGGCGCACCATGTTGTTCGAGATCAGCAGCCGCTCGCCGAGATCCTTCCCGCGCAGCTGCGCGATGAGGTCCTGCCCGGTGATGAGACCGGAGACATTGATGCTGCGGCCGAAGAAGTCATTTTCGATCGCGTAGACGTGTCCTTTTATTGTAGCATACTTTTCCTGCGCCGTACACAAAAGTTTTTCCAGAAACAGCGCTGCCGAAACACCCGCCGCCATGGAAAACGGCACGCCGTCCGGCGGATCGGACAGGCTCAGCGCCGAGCGAAACTCCGTCTGCTGCAGCCGCAGCATGCCGACGCCGTTTTCCAGCTGGGTGAATTCCTCGTAAAATTCCTCCGGCGGCAGCTCGCGCCCCGCTTTCAGATACAGCTCGTCGGCGCAGAAGAAGACGCGCGCGCCGAATTTTTTGACGCATTCGTCGCCGAAGGCGTTGACGAGGTCGAGCGTCTCGGCCGCATGCTCGGGCGTGAACGGCGTGAGCGGGTAGAGCCCCTCGCGGAACTTCGTCAGCCCGACCGGCACGATCGACACGCTGTGCACCTTTGGATAGAGCGCCGCGAGGTCGTGCATCGTGCGCTGCAGCTGCGCGCCGTCGTTCAGGCCGGGGCAGCAGACGATCTGGCAGTTCATGGTGATGCCGCCGTCAGAAAAGCGCCGCATGATCTCGAGCGTTTTGCCCGCGCGGGGATTGCCGAGCAGAAACGAGCGCAGCTCCGGGTCCGTCGCGTGCACGGAGACATTGATGGGGCTGATGTGCAGGTGGATGATGCGCTGCACCTCGCGCTCGGACAGGTTCGTGAGCGTCATATAATTGCCCATGAGGAAGCTCAGGCGCGCGTCGTCGTCCTTGAAATACAGCGTCGGGCGCATACCCGGCGGCATCTGGTCGATGAAGCAGAACACGCAGTGGTTGGCGCACGAGTGGGCGTTGTCCATGAGGTAGGTCTCAAAGTCCAGCCCCAGCTCGCCGCCGAGGGGCTTCGACACGTGCACGGTGTGCTCCGTCCCGTCCGGGCGGCGCAGGCACACCGCCAGCTCCGGGTCATAGGCGTAGTATTTATAGTCCAGCACATCGGTGATCGGGTTGCCGTTGATGGACACCAGCCGGTCGCCGGGATGGGCCGCGTGGCGCAGCGGGCTGTCGGGGTCGATGTGGCTGATCGTGCAGCGATGCATACGCCGCGCCTCCTTTGCTCGGGATTCCTTTGCTATGCGCCGGGAAACTCCTGCACATAGCAAAAGAAGAGGGGCAAGCGCTCCTCTTCTCAGCTTCTTTTAGTCGTCAACCTTGATGACGTCGCGTCCGTTGTACTTGCCGCAGGTCTTGCAGGCGTGATGGGGCATGACGAATGCGCCGCAGTTCGGGCACTTCACAATCGCGGGAGCGGTGAGCTTCCAGTTGCTGCCGCGTCTCTTGTCGCGTCTGGTACGGCTTACTTTACTCTTGGGGACTGCCATGGTGACACCTCCTCGTACTTTGGCTGCTTTGAACAGCGCATAATCATGGTTTATCGTCCAACAGCTGTTCCAAAACAGCCAGTCTTGGATCCGATTCTGTCCTGCAATCGCAGGGGCCTTCGTTGAGATTCTTGCCGCAGCGGGAGCAGAGCCCCTTGCAGTCGGCCCGGCAAAGAAACCGGGTGTCCATGTTCAGGATGAACACGGTCTCCAGCAACTCTTCCAGATCGAGCTCGTCACCCTCCAGCAGGAAATAATCGGGGTTTTCCTCGTCCTGCAATTCGGAGGCGAGCGGGACATCGAGCGGATAGCTCACTTCCCGGTCAAACTCGGCGGCGCACCGGTCGCATACGCAGCGCATCGCAGCGGAGAGCGTGCCCCGCAGCGTCAGAGCGCCGGCGTTGTTCACGATGAAGCCCTCGCCCACAGGGGCGGCGGTGTAGGAGAGAACGGCGGGAAAATCCAGCCGGTCAGTGGAAAGCTCACACCGGAAGGGCAGCCGCGAGCCGGGATTCAGGAGAAGTTCGTGGAGATTCATGTTGATTCCAATCCTCTGTCAGCATCTCACAAGCCTTGCTATTATATATGAGCATTTCTGTATTGTCAACAGAAAAATCAACAGACCGCTTCTTTTTCCGTAGTTGAGCGGTCTGTGCAAGACCACAAGATATTGTATCACATCTTCTCGGAAAAAACCAGAGGAAAATGACGAAAAAAAGAAAAAAGCCTTGCCCATCATAGCGGCCTTTGATATAATACTCATTCACGATAATCAAGAAAAAGCGAGGAAACGGATCTATGGAGGAAACAAACAGCCTGGCCCGGTCCCGACGCATGGGCGAAATGCCGGAGGGAAAGCTGCTGCTGTCAATGGCAGTGCCCATGATGCTCTCGATGCTGGTGCAGGCTCTCTATAATATTGTGGACAGCGTATATGTGGCGAAGGTGTCGGAGGACTGCCTTTCGGCGCTCTCGCTCGCGTTCCCGGCGCAGAACATTCTCATCGGTCTTGCCACCGGCACGGGCGTCGGCGTTTCGACGATGCTCTCCCGCGCTCTCGGCAGCCGGGACAGCAAGCTCGCCAACCGCGTGGCGGGAAACAGCCTGTTCCTCTGCGTGTGCTGCTGGATTGTTATGGCGATCTTCGGTATTTTCTTTGCCGACGCCTTCATCCACTCGCAGACGGATATCGAGTCCATCCGCAGCTACGGAGATTCGTATCTGCGCATCGTTACGATCGGCTCGGTATTCGTGTATTTTGAGATCAACTTTGAGCGCCTTCTGCAGTCCACGGGCCAGACGAAGCTCTCCATGTGGGCGCAGATAATCGGCGCGGTGGCAAACATCATTCTTGACCCGTTCTTTATCTATGGCTGGTGCGGCCTGCCCGCGATGGGCACCACCGGCGCCGCCATCGCCACGGTCATCGGCCAGGCGTTCGGCGCGCTGGCGGGCTTTCTGTTTCACCACAAACATAATAAAGAAGTCAATATCCGTCTTTCCGACTGCCGCCCGGACGGGCACATCATCCTCGACATCTATCGCATCGGCTTTCCGTCCATCCTCATGGTCGGTATCGGTTCCCTTACGAACTATCTCATGAACCGCATCCTCATGGCGTTCACGTCCACGGCGGTCGCGTTGTACGGCGCATACTTCAAGCTGCAGAGCTTCTTCTTCATGCCGGTGTTCGGACTGAATAACGGCATTGTCCCCATCGTCGGCTACAACTACGGCGCGCGGAAAAAAGAACGCATTTACCGGACGATCCGCTACGGCGTGCTGTATGCCGTGTGCATCCTTGCTGTCGGCCTGCTGCTCTTTGAAGCGATCCCCGGTGTGCTGCTGCAGGCGTTCTCGCCGTCGGAGCACATGCTTGCCATCGGCATTCCCGCGCTGCGCAAGATCGCCATCCATTTCCCGATCGCGGCGTTCTGCATCGTGGGCGGGTCGGTCTGTCAGGCGCTCGGCAAGAGTCTCTATTCGTTCTTCACGTCGGTGCTGCGTCAGGTCGTGGCGCTCATCCCGGCGGCGTATCTTCTGTCGCTGACAGGGAACGTCGGCAACGTATGGTGGTGCTTCCCGATCGCGGAGGTCGTATCGGCGTGCGCAACGGCGTTTTTCCTGCGCCGCGCGCTGCGAAATATGGACCGGGAGCTGACGCTCGCGGAGGGGCAATGAAGGAATTTACCATCGGCCGGAACGACGCCGGGCAGCGGCTCGACCGGTTCGTGAGCAAGGCGGCGCCGCTTATCCCGGAATCGCTGCTGCAAAAGACGCTGCGGAAAAAGGATATAAAGATCAACGGCCGCCCGGCAAAGGGCGAGGCGCGCCTCGCCGAGGGCGACACGGTGCGCGTCTATCTCCCGGACGAGTTTTTTGAAGCGCCGCGGGAGGAAAATGCCTGGCGCAAGATCACGGCCCCCCGGCTCGATATCGTCTACGAGGACGAAAACATCCTGCTCGTGGACAAAAAGCCGGGCGTCCTCTGCCACAGCGCGGGGGAGTGGAGCTGGAATACGCTCATCGCCAATATCCAGGCGTATCTCCGCGCAAAGGGCGAGTGGGACCCGGCGCGGGAGAACAGCTTTGCGCCCGCGCTCTGCAACCGCATCGACCGCAATACCGGCGGCATCGTGATCGCGGCGAAAAACGCCGAAGCGCTGCGCATCATGGATGAAAAGGTCAAAAACCGCGAGATCGAGAAGATCTATCTCGCCGCCGTCGTCGGCACGCCGCGCCCCGCCGCCGGACGGCTCGAGGGGTATCTCTTCAAGGACGCGAAGAACAACCAGGTCTATGTCTACGATGCGCCCCGCACCGGGGCGAAGACCGCCGTGACGGAGTATAAAACGATCGCATCCGACGGGCGTCTCACGCTTGTGGAGTGCCGCCTTATCACCGGGCGCACGCACCAGATCCGCGCGCAGTTCCGCCATGCCGGATGCCCGCTCCTCGGCGACGGGAAATACGGCCGCGAAAAGGACAACCGCGCCTACGGCGAAAAGGGGCAGGCGCTCTGCTCGTGGCGGCTGCGGTTCGTCTTTGACACCCCCGCCGGGGCGCTCGAATATCTCAACGGAAAGAGCTTCCGGACCAAAACGCCGGAGTTCGTGGAAAAGTACTTCCCAACGTTCGCGGAATGCATGAAAACGTGAAAAAACTGCCGGAAACGCCGCTCGTTTTCGGCAGTTTTTTGCATCACGCGCCGCGCAAAAAATAATTTGATTTGAAAAGGAAAATTGCATTGACAAACCCCCTTGAAATCTATATGATTGGCCTAACGCGCAAAGCGCGAAAAATCGGGAAAAGAGGGGGAGGATAATGGCCAAAGAACTCATCCGCCTGGTCGATTGCACCATGGCCTTCGACGGTGAGACCGTTCTGGATTCCATCAACCTGTACATCAACAACAAAGAGTTTCTTACACTGTTAGGACCCTCGGGATGCGGCAAGACGACCACGCTGAGAATTATCGGCGGGTTTCTTAAGCCTACCTCGGGGGACGTTTTGTTTGACGGCGTAAGGATCAACGACATTCCTCCGTACAAACGGCAGGTGAACACCGTATTCCAGAAATACGCGCTGTTCCCGCATCTGGACGTGTACGACAACATCGCTTTCGGTCTGCGGAACCACAAGGTCCCGGAGGACGAGATCGACGAGCGCGTTACGGAAATGCTCGAGGTCGTGTCGCTCAAGGGCTTTGAAAACCGCAAGGTGACATCGCTCTCCGGCGGCCAGCAGCAGCGCGTGGCGATCGCCCGCGCTCTGGTGAACCGGCCGAAGGTGCTGCTGCTTGACGAGCCGCTCGGTGCGCTCGATCTGCGTCTGCGCAAGGACATGCAGCAGGAGCTCAAGCGCATCCAGCAGCAGATGGAGATCACGTTCATCTACGTGACCCACGATCAGGAAGAGGCTCTCGCCATGTCTGACACCGTTGTCGTCATGAACGAGGGCATCATCCAGCAGATCGGCACGCCGGAGGATATATATAATGAACCGAAGAACGCCTTCGTGGCGGACTTCATCGGCGAGAGCAACATTCTCGACGGCATCATGCGCGAGGACTATGTGGTCGAAACGTTCGGTCGCCGCTTCCAGTGCATGGACAAGGGCTTTGCAAAGGACGAGCCGGTGGACGTTGTCGTCCGCCCGGAGGATATCGATATCGTCCCCGTCAAGGACGGCATGCTGACCGGCACCGTAACGAGCATCACCTTCAAGGGCATGCAGTACGATGTCATCGTAGACTTCAAGGGCTTCAAGTGGCTCATCCAGACGACCGACAGCCCGGAAGTCGGGCAGCGCATCGGCATCCGCATCGTGCCGGACGGCTTCCACATCATGCACAAGAGCAAGTATTCCGGACTCTACGGCGACTACAGCTCCTTCTCGGAGGAATATGACGAGCTGTCCGACGCGGAATACGATCCGGAGGCGGAGGAGGAATCCTCGGAGAGCCGGGAGGAATCCGCCGATGAAGAATAAAGCGCTCGCGGCGCCGTATCTCGTGTGGATGGCGATCTTCACGGTCGTCCCGCTCGGGATCGTGATCTGGTTTTCGTTTACCGATTCCATCACCGGCGCATTTACGTTTGATAACATTTCCCGCATGGGGACGTATCTCCCCATTTTTCTCAAAAGCATCTGGCTGGCGATCCTCTCGTCGCTCATCTGCCTTGTGATCGGCTATCCGGTGGCGTACTGTCTGGCGTCCGCCGCGCCGGAGTGGCAGCGTTTTCTCTATATGCTCGTCATGCTGCCGATGTGCATGAGCTTTCTGCTGCGCACGCTCGCGTGGGTGGCGCTGCTCGACGATACCGGCATCATCAACGGCGTCGTCACAAGCCTTGGCCTCCGGCCGCTGCCGCTCATCCGTACGGACGGCGCTGTCGTGCTCGGCATGGTGTATAACTATCTGCCGTACATGATCATGCCGCTCTATACGGTACTTGTAAAGCTCGATCCGCGCCTTACCGAGGCCGCCGAGGATCTCGGCTGCACCCCGGCGCAGGTGTTCGGGCAGGTGACGCTCCCGCTGAGCGTGCCGGGGATCATCTCCGGCTTCACGATGGTGTTCGTTCCCGCCGTGTCCACGTTCTACATTTCGCAGAAAATGGGCTCCGCCGGTACGACGCTCATCGGCGACGTCATCGAAAGCCAATTCAAGGCCGCCTACAACCCGAACCTCGGCGCGGCGCTCTCGCTCGTGCTGATGGTGATGGTGCTCGTATGCATCGCGGTCATGAACCGCTTCTCGGACGAAGAGGAGGTCGCAACGATATGAAGACCTTCAACCGTGTTTTCACCGTGATCGTGTTCCTGTTTCTGTATATCCCGATGATCGTGCTGGCCGTTGCGTCGTTCAACGCCGGTACGGATATCGCCGTATGGAAGGGCTTCACGTTCGCGCAGTACGGCGCGCTCTTCCGCGACGGCGTGCTGCTGCCGCTGCTGGCAAACTCCGTCATCGTCGCGGTGATCGCCTCGCTCGTGGCGACGGTGCTCGGCACCATGGCCGCCATCGGCATCCGCGCCATGTCCGGCCGGATGCGCCGCATCACGATGGCCGTGACGAATATCCCGCTCACGAACCCGGAGATCGTCACGGGCGTCTCGCTCGCGCTGCTCTTCGCGTTCGCCGGGCAGATGATGAAGCTCAACAACGTTCTCGGCTTTACGACGCTTCTCATCGCGCACATCACGTTCAATTTGCCGTATGTCATTCTGTCCGTGATGCCGAAGCTCGGACAGCTCGACCCGAACCTGCTCGACGCCGCACTCGATCTCGGCTGCACGCCCGTGCAGGCGTTCTTCAAGGTCATCATCCATGAGATCCTGCCGGGCATTCTCTCCGGCGTGGTGCTGGCGATTGGCCGCATCGTGGGTGAAACCGCCGCTCTGCTGTTTACCGCCGGCACGGTCGCGGACATGCCCAAGCATTTTCTGCTCTCGTCCGGGCGCACGCTGGCGGTGCATATGTATCAGCTGTCGCTGGAGGGGCTGCATTACGACCAAGCGTACGCCACGGGCGTGGTGCTGCTGCTGCTCGTGCTGGGGCTGAACAGCCTGTCCAGCCTGATTTCCCGCAAAATCGGAGGAAAAGCATCATGATTATCGACATGCAGGAAGCCATCAAGAACAAAACCGCACATCCGGATGATACGCCCGCGGACGTAAAGATTGCCATCAAGGATTTAAACCTCTACTACGGCGCATTCCACGCCCTGCACGGCATATTTGCCAACAGCACTTACGCCACACTGAGCGGTACAAGTGTTTATTGGGATTTTGTGGAACTCCCTTCACAAATCATGGAAAACTTTGCCATCGAGAAAGAATTTCTCAATACATTTGCCAAACATTACCGGACAGGTGAACAAATCCCGGCACAACTCATTCAGAAGATAGTGGATGCATCCAATTTCAATATTGCATACGCCTGTCTCCGCCAACTGAGCTTCGGTCTGCTGGACATGGCGTGGTACACCCGCAAGACCCCCTTTGACGGAGATGTGCGTACCTATGAAAAAGAAGCATGGAAAAAAACGCAAGTCTTACCTTCTCCGGCCGAGACATGTATGTCCGTACAGTTCTCGCACAT
>OMNU01001353.1_pt1 | contig 10931 bp, 10 predicted proteins | sample 1673511 | NCBI WGS metagenome assembly OMNU01 (sample SAMEA103958113, study PRJEB25191) | human gut metagenome | reverse complement strand
ACAGGTTGTCATTTGCATTTAGTGCGGCCGTTAGGATTTTCGGTCGAAGATAAATATTTAAAACGTGCTGGATTGGATTATTGGGACCTGGTAGATGTGCACTACTATGACAGCGTTTATGAAGTGCTGGAAAAGTATAAGGATAATGCTAAGTTTTTGCTGACAACAAAAGCACATAAGCGGTATACTGAAGTATGCTACGAAAAGGATAGCCTGTTGATTTTTGGTAAGGAAACGGCAGGATTACCTGAGAAACTGCGTATGGAATACGAAGACTGCTGTGTGCGTATCCCGATGATTGCTGAAGCAAGATCGCTTAACTTATCAAATTCAGTTGCTATCGTTGCTTATGAAGCTTTGCGGCAGCAGGATGATTTTGCCGGCTTGACAGTTTAATTATTTTGGAGGTGGGCTATGTTTGTTTTAAAAGAGTTTGAATTTGATGCGGCTCATTATTTACCAGAATATAATGGTAAATGCGAAAGACTGCATGGGCATACTTATAAATTAGTAATCGACTTTATCCGTCTTAAGAATATTGTCAAGGAAGAGGTTTTAAGTAAATTGGATCATGCCTGTCTTAATGATATTTTAAAGCAGCCTTCAGCAGAAAATATTTCTGTTTGGGTGTGGCAACGTTTACAAAAAATGCTGCAGGGGCCCAACTATAAGCTTTATGAAGTTGAAGTCTGGGAAACTAAAACCAGCGGCTGTATTTACCGAGGTGATCTATAATGAAGGATGTACAGGGTGAATTAGATCGTCGTAATATACCGTTGAAGCATGTTGGCATCAAAGATCTGCGCTGGCCGATAGCATTGAAAGATAAAGAAAGGGGAACGCAGAACACGGTCGCTACAGTAAGCCTGGCGGTTGATCTTCCTCATGATCTGCGCGGAACGCATATGAGTCGGTTTGTAGAGTGCCTGCAAACGCTAGGACCAGTGACATTAGGTTCTTTAGAAAATATTCTTGACCATTTGAAGGACCGGCTGCAGGCAGAAAAGGCTTTTCTGCAATTAAATTTTCCATATTTTATTTATAAAACGGCTCCTGTCAGCGGTCAGAGAGCACCGCTGGATATCGATTGTGTTTATACGGCTGAAAAGGATGAGCAGTTTTCATTGCGCATTTCTGCGGAGATTCCTATTCAAACCTTGTGCCCATGCTCGAAAGAGATCAGCGCTTATGGCGCTCATAACCAAAGAGCTTTGGCTAAATTGGAAATTAGATCTGCTGAAATGGTTTGGCTGGAAGAACTGGCTGCTATTGCTGATGCAGGAGCAAGCGCGCCTGTTTACGGTCTTTTGAAACGTCCTGATGAAAAGTTTGTAACTGAGCAGGCCTATGATAATCCGCGTTTTGTTGAAGACGCGGTCCGCGAAATTGCTTTGCGTCTGGAAGCCGATAAACGCATAATATGGTATAAAGCAACTGTGGAAAGCATTGAAAGTATCCATAATCATAACGCTTTTGCTTGTGTCGAAAAGGGTTGGAAGGACGTGGGGATATGATTCTGAAGCTGGAACCGCAAACACTGGCCAATGAATTCAGTCAATTGGGTATTCATCCTGCCAGTGAAGCGATTTTTTTGCATAAAAGTGAAATTGTTCCCTTAAAAATTTTGGATATCCGTACTCCTGCTGCCAATATTATCAAACAGGAAATGCTGGCTTGTGGTGGAGATTGTGCAATTCCAGCCGGGTGTGTAGTTTGTGCTGAAGAACGGGTAGATGTAATTCTTCTGGGAACATATAAACATTATGCTAGGCTGCTGGAAAAATTAACGCAGATGCCTTATTTTGGTATGGCAGGAATAAAAAGTGAATTGATGGCTATATTAGATGCGCCGATTCCTCAAACTATTTTATCTGACGGCAGGACACTGAATTATGATAAAATGTTGGTGATGGGTATTTTAAATATTACACCAGACTCGTTTTACGCAGGTTCGCGTGTGCCGCAGTTGGAACAGGTAGTGGAAAAGGCAGGCGAAATGCTTAGACAAGGGGCGGCTGTTTTAGACATTGGCGGGGAATCTACCCGCCCTGGCAGTGATGCCGTAACTGCAGACGAGGAACAAAAGCGCATTGTTCCTGTTATCAAGGCATTGAAAGAGCGTTATCCGGCTTGTGTTATTTCTATCGATACTTATCGTGCCTCGACGGCAGAGGCGGCTTTAGCAGCCGGCGCAGATATCATTAACGATGTTACTGCGATGGAAGGTGATGCTGCTATGTCTGACTTAGTTGTCGGCAGTAAAGTACCGATTATTTTAATGCACATGCGAGGCACGCCTAAAAATATGCAGCAAAACTGCGAGTATAAAAATGTAGTAACAGAGGTTGCAGCTTATTTGCTGCAACGGGCTAAAATCCTGGAAAACCGTGGCGTGGCAAAAGAAAAAATAATTTTTGATCCCGGCATTGGTTTTGCTAAAAATATTGAACAAAATCTGCAATTGATGCAGGGGCTGAAATCACTGACAGGTTTAGGCTATCCTGTATTGCTTGCTGCTTCACGCAAAAGTACTATTGGAAGTGTACTCGGCGGAATTCCAGCAGAAGAACGCCTGGAAGGTACGATTGCTGCCAGTTGTCAGGCTGTGTATGCAGGAGCTCAAATGGTACGAGTGCATGATGTACAGGAAAATCTGCGGGCTATAAGGATGCTGGAGGCAATTTTATGTCCATCGCATATATAGCTTTAGGCAGTAATTTAGGTGATAAGGAAGCTAATCTCAGACAGGCTTTAAAAATGCTGTTGGTCAAAGGACTGCAAATAAGGTCTGTATCAAGCTTTTTAAAAACTGAACCTTATGGTGTGACAGATCAACCTGAATTTATTAACGCTGTTGCTTGTGTGAAAACTGATTTAGCACCAGAAAAGTTGCTGAAGCTGCTTTTGGATACTGAACTGGAAATGGGTCGGGTGCGATTACGGCATTGGGGTGAAAGAAATATAGATTTAGATTTACTTTTGTATGATGATCTGATCTATTATAGTGAAAAACTGGTGCTGCCGCATCCTGATATGCAAAACAGACTTTTTGTACTGCAGCCGCTGTCAGAAATTGCTGCAGATAAAATACACCCTGTTTATAAAAAAAGTATTCAGAACCTTCTAAAATCTTTGACAGACGGAGATGAATGAGATGAATTGCTGCGCTAATTTAAGTAACCTGGTGATCTACCGAGCTCTGTTATCCGACCCGATCGTAAATGCTCTGCGCAGGCCTAAAGAATTTTTTGCGCCGGAACTGGAAGGTTTGCTGCTGGTTGCTGCTGAAGAAAAAGGCCTGACAGGGATTATTCCTTTGGAGTATTTGCTGTCGGCAATCGTGCATGAGCAGAATGTGTTTTCTGCTGTTGCCGAAAAAAATGACGGTAAAATTGGTGAAGGACTGGCAAGAGCTGCAGCGCATGATATTGTAATTATGCGCGAGTTCGTCGATGATGTTTTTAATCGTTATAAAAACCATCCACTGCTGGGAAACTATACGCCGACAGTGTTCAGACCTTTGCCGGGACGCAGTAAGCTGGAAAAAATTTTACTGCATGCTGAAGGTGATGCAAACGGGCGGCAAGCGGTAGAAATTTTATGCAGTTATTATAATGACTATGGTTATGGCGCAATGCTGGACAACGGTGCCTTTGCCTGGAATGGCGAACTGGAATGCCTGTCTGGTACTAAAAACTATTCTGATATGACTTTTGATAAGCTGTATGGTTATGATTATCAGAAAGAAGAATTGATACGCAATACGGAAGCTTTTTTAGAAGGAAAGCCTGCTAATAATGTATTGCTTTTTGGCGATCGTGGTACTGGCAAATCATCATCTATCAAAGCTCTCGGCAATGCATTTTTTGAAAAAGGTCTGCGGATGGTTGAAGTAAAACGCCATGACTTTGCCGGATTGCCAAAGGTGATGCAGGAATTGAGCCGTTGGGGCAAAAAATTTATCGTTGTTTTAGATGATTTGTCTTTTGAAGAATTTGAAGTGGAATACAAAGCGTTAAAATCCATTTTAGATGGTGGGCTTGAAGTAAAACCTGATAATGTGTTGTTCTATGCTACTTCCAATCGCCGTAATATTATCAAGGAAGTGTGGCAGGATCAGAATATGAACGAGCTGCATAGCCGCGACAGTATTAACGAAAAAATTTCTCTGGCTGACCGTTTCGGTATAAAATTATTTTTTGATTCGATGGATCAGGAGCAGTATTTCCGTTTGTTGGAAAATAAAGCTGAAGCCGAAGGGCTGGATATTCCAAAAGAAGATCTGCGTGCTGCTGCGGTAAAGTGGGAAATGAGTCACACCGGGCGCAACGGCAGGATTGCGCGACAGTTGTTAGACTATCTGCACGGCAGATCTTAGGAGTATATAAAAATGATTGAACTCAGTAAAGATAAGATTATTGAACGTTTTCGAAGCTACGTCGCTTTGGATACGGCTTCTGATGATAAATCAGAAACTTCGCCCAGTACGGCAAAGCAGTTAAAGCTGGCAAAACTACTGAAGTCTGAACTTTCAGGTTTGGGTTTGGATGACGTAGCACTTACAGAATATGGTTACGTACTGGCTGCATTGCCGGCTAATACGAATGAAAAACTGCCTGTTATCGGGTTGCTTGCTCATATGGATACCAGTAATGAAGCATCGGGAGCGAATATCAAAATGCAGGTGCATTCTGCCTATGACGGCAGTGAGCTGGACCTTGGCAAAGGGGTTAAATTGAGCCCGAAGGAGTTTCCAGAATTAAAAAATTATCTGGGACAGGAAATTATAACCTCGGACGGTACGACTTTGCTGGGAGCCGACGACAAGGCTGGAGTATGCGCTATTGTTTCAGCCTGTGAGTATTTACTTGCACATCCGGAAATCAAGCATGGCAAGATACTTTTGGCGTTTACCCCTGACGAAGAAATAGGACGGGGAACGGAGCATTTTCCTCTGACAGATTTTAGTGCTGATTTTGCCTACACAGTTGACGGCGGCGCTGTTGGTGAATTGAATTATGAAACCTTTAATGCCTGCAATGCCACGGTGACATTTTATGGAGTTTCGGTACATCCTGGTTCTGCTAAAAATAAGATGCGCAACGCTGTGACGATGGCAGCCAAGTGGCAGATGCTGCTGCCTGCCGGCGAGCGTCCTGAATATACTGAGCTGTATGAAGGGTTTTATCACAGTCTGCGTATCAATGGCGGTACGGATAAAGTTGAGCTGGAAATGATTTTGCGCGATCATGACAGGAAGAAGCTGGAAGATCGTAAAAAACTGCTGCTGCATATGGTGGATTGTCTGAATGCTGAATACGGCGCGGGCAGCGTTGTTTGTAAAATGGAAGATGTCTATTGTAATATGAAGGAATATATTATGCCTGTTTATGAAATAATTGAACGGGCTGAAAATGCAATGCGTGCAGCTGGAATCGAGCCGCATCTAGTACCGGTACGAGGTGGTACTGACGGTGCAAGGCTTTCAGAAATGGGGTTGCCATGTCCCAATATCTTTACCGGCGGGCATAATTTCCACGGGCGTTTTGAATATTTGCCGGTGCCTTCCCTGCTAAAATGTGTGGAAGTGCTGGTTAAACTGGTGCAAAAGTAGGCGGAATGATGGGCGCAGAGAAATAAAACAGAAAAACTGACATTTGCAGCTTTGCTGACGGCAGTATTTGCCGTTACGGCGCTGCTCTTTAAAGGTTTTGTTATTATACCTATACCATCAATAACGGAATTAAGGCCTGTTAATGCATTTCCTTTGATTTTTGGTCTGTTGTTTGGCAATTAGGAGCTGTTGCCTCGGCTTTCTGTATTCTTTTTCTTCAACTATTCCAATGAAATCGGTCAGTTGGCGATTTTGATACCCATGAGTATTTTAGCAGTAGCGATGCTGCTGAGCATGGCAAAATAATAAAACTCCCGTCTTGAATAAAGACGGGAGTTTTATTATTTATTTACGCTTCATATTTTGCAGCAGGGCTTTATCTGCATCGCTGACACGGAAGGATTCACGACATTTCTGAAGGGCTTTGTTGTAAGTAAAGTCATCAAGTTCATTATTTTGAAAAAGTTCCATTGTTTTAGCTCGCTGCTTGACAAAGCACAGCGATAAAGCCCAGGCTACGGCCATTTTTACGTAATAACCTTCGTGTCGTACATTGTTCAGTTCTTTCAGTGTATTGTCGATATATGTGTCATCATTGTAATAATTCATCAGCATTACAACAGCAAACCGCAGTTCATATTCTCTGGGAGAAGCAAGATATTGCTGCAGAAATTCGCGTCCCTGAGCCTGATTTTTTTTGAAAACTTTCAAACCGCCGCAGGTAACATCACAAACAGCCCAATTGTCGATGCGGGGAACAAAAATATTGAGATTTTCCAGCAGTTCAGTAAAATCAATTTTCAGTAAACCTAAAATCATACCGCATAAGGTTGCTTCTTCACTGTAGACAAAAGGTTCGTATAAGGCTTTCTGCAGATAAGTAGGGTAATCTCCATCCCGGAGGATTTCATTTGTCAGTTTTCTCAATACAGGGATACGGATGCCGATGATGTTATCGATACCGGGACAAAGGGCACTGTGAAATTTCTGATATTTGGTGTCCTGCAGGCTCAGCAGGTGTTCTCGTAATGCTTGCATGGTCAAACTTTTCCTTTCAACAGGCTTGATATGTTATAATTATAACGTATTTTTAAAAGCTTTGTAAATCTAGGAGGGTCTATGCTCAATATTGGTTGTCATTTATCGTCGGCAAAAGGCTATTTGCATATGGGAGAGGAGGCACTGGCTCTTGGTGCCAACACCTTTCAGTTTTTTACACGTAATCCACGCGGAGGCAGAGCCAAAGCGATCGATACAGAGGATATCAGGGCTTTACTGGCGCTGATGCGGGAGAATTCTTTTGCGCCGCTCCTGGCACATGCGCCTTATACACTCAATGCCTGTTCGGCAGATTCTAAAATAAGGGATTTTGCACGTATGGTAATGACTGAGGATTTGCAGTTGCTGGAGCTGCTGCCTGGTACAAGATATAATTTCCATCCTGGCAGTCATGTAAAACAGGGAGCAGAGCAGGGAATAATCATGATAGCAGAATTGCTGAATGAAATCCTGCGTCCTCAGCAGCAGACAATGGTGCTGCTGGAGACTATGGCTGGTAAAGGCAGTGAAGTTGGGCGAAACTTTACGGAACTGCGTTCGATTATCGACAGAGTGGAGCTGCAGGGAAAACTGGGGGTATGTCTGGATACCTGTCATGTTTTTGACGGCGGCTATGATATAGTTAATGATTTGGAAAGTGTTTTGGAGGAATTTGATAAAATTATTGGTTTGAAACGTCTTTTAGCTGTTCATATCAATGACAGCCTGAATATTTTGGGCAGCCATAAGGACCGGCATGCAAAAATAGGTCAGGGGAACATTGGATTGGAAGCGCTCAGCGCTGTCACTAATCATCCTCAGCTGAAAGACTTGCCCTTTTATTTAGAAACACCGAATGAATTGCCTGGATATAAAGTTGAGATAGCTTTATTGAGATCATTGTACAAGTGGTAATAAAAAACAGTCTGACGTTTAAACGTCAGACTGTTTTTTATTAAGAAGATCATTTTGCAGCAGCAACAGCCTTGTTGATGTCGGCAATAAGCGCTTCAACATCAATGCCGTGAGCGCCTGCTCCCTGGCCGATGGTTTCGTAATGAGCTGCCATGCAGCCAACACAGCCCAGACCATATTTAGCAAACACTTCCAAAATTTCAGGATGTTGTTGAACAGCATCGATGATGCCGGTATCTTTAGTAATGATATCCATGGATAAACCTCCTTTAACAGGTACTTTGATTTGTCAGAGAGACTTGTCTGTGTTAAAATTACAACAGATGCCTGTATGACTTCATGTATGGATATATTATAGCACAGAAAGTATAAAAATAAAGCTGTTAGTTGTGGCAGAATTGTGAGGGATGGATGATGGAAATGGAAGAGCATGCAGAAGAATATGAAACAAGTTTGAAAAGAGTACAGGAAAGCCTGCAGGCTTATCCGGAACTGGAAATAAAAATATTGCCGGGATCAACACATACTGCGGAATTGGCGGCTCAGGCTTTGGGCACAACGCCGGGACAGATAGCCAAAACCTTGTGTTTTTTAGCTGATGGCAAGCCGATTTTGATTGTTGCCTGCGGCGATAAGAAAATAGACACAAAAAAATGGGGCCGTGCCATCGAAGCGAAAAAAATCAAAATGGCAGATGCGGAAACTGTAATGCAAATCACAGGTTTTGCGCCCGGAGGAGTATGTCCGTTTGCCTTGCGTCAGCAGGTTTCAGTTTATCTGGATAATAGTTTGAAAGAGTATGACATTACTTTTATTGCTGCAGGGACACCTCATTCAGCTTTGCCGATCAGTGCTGAAATGCTGGAAAAGGTAACTGGAGGTAGTTGGGTAGATGCAACTAAATAATAGCTGATTATTTTGGCAGAAGGTGAAAAAGTTCGCTTTTCTGCCATTTTATTTAAACTGTAAAATGAAGAAACTGTATAGATTTGTGGTATAATTTAGTTGTTGAAAATTTAATTTAGGAGAATTTTATGAGCGTTGATAATAAATTTTTAGTGCGTGATAAAATAACTTTAAAAGTAACAGGATTAGGAAGCAGCGGTGAAGGTGTGGGCAAGACTGATGGATTTACGGTCTTTGCACATGGCGCCTTAGCAGATGAGACAGTAGAAGTAGAGCTGGAACAGGTGAAGAAAAATTATGCGTCAGGGAAAGTAACGGCCATTCTGGAAGCATCACCTGAGCGGGTAGAACCATTATGTCCTGTTTATGAAGCCTGCGGCGGTTGTCAGCTGCAGCATTTAAACTATACGGGGCAATTAAAGGCTAAAGAACAGCAGGTTCGCGATGCGCTTTTTCGGATCGGGCATTTACAGGAAGTCAAAGTTCTGCCGATCATCGGTGAAGAAGATCCATGGCATTATCGTAACAAAATGCAGTTCCCGGTTGCATTTGAAAATGGAATTTTGGAAATCGGATGTTATGCTGCGGCTACACATAAAGTAGTCGGCGTTGAAAACTGTCTGATCCAGAAGCAGCGTAACAATGACATTATTGCTGTTGTCCGTCAATGGATGCGGCAGTATGAAATCTCTGCTTATGATGAAAAAACAGGTAAGGGCGTAGTCCGCCATGTTATGGGCAGGGTTGGTGTTAACACTGGTGAGGTTATGGCAGTTATCATTACTGCCGGTTACGATATTCCACATGGCAAAGAGCTGGTCAAAATGCTGCGTGATGCTGTTCCGGGCTTGAAAAGTGTAGTGCAGAATATCAACAAAAAACAGACCAATATCGTGATGGGTAATAAAACACGCTTATTATATGGTAAAACGACGATCAAAGACCGTTTGGGAACTTTAAAATTCAATATTTCTGCGCAGTCGTTTTTTCAGGTAAACAGTGCCCAGGCTGAAAAGCTTTATAACAAAGCGATTGAATTTGCGGCTTTGAGCGGTGGTGAAACCGTTGTTGACTGTTACTGCGGAACCGGTACAATTTCTCTGTATTTGGCAAAACATGCCCAAAAAGTTTATGGAATTGAGATTATAGCTTCTGCTATTGAAGATGCAAAACGTAATGCTGAAGATAATCGCTGTGATAATGCTGAATTTATTTTAGGGGATGCTGCTGTTAAAATGCAGGAACTGGTAGAACAGGGTGTGCGTCCCGAAGTTGTGCTGCTTGATCCGCCTCGTGCTGGCTGCGAAGAAAAAGTACTGGCTGCTATTGCGCAGGTCATGCCACAGCGTATAGTTTATGTTTCCTGTAATCCGGCTTCGCTTGCCCGCGATTTGGCTTATCTGGAACAGAACGGTTATCAGGCTGAAGTTGCCCAGCCGGTAGATATGTTCCCGATGACGCATCATGTAGAGACTGTTGTATTGATGACAATAGTAAAAAAATAAAATTATGGAGCCCGGTTGCCAGGCACTGCAATTTACGCAGAGCGGAGAGCAATGGATTGATTAAGTAGATTGTATTGTAGACAAGGAGCAGTAACAGATATGAAGATTTCTAAGAAGGATGCTTTGTCATGGTTTGAATTTTTTGCACAATTGCCTGCAGGGGAACAGCTTCTGGTTAAACAGCAGGAAATTGTTTATGCCACATTCGCACAGATTGAGGCAGTTGTTATAAAAAGAAAAGAAGAGCTTATGGAACAAATTCCCGGTTTGAAAACATTAAAGGACAGAACACTTTTTGTGGGACCAGATGAAAAATTTCCTGATGGGTGCCGTTCATGTCTGTTGGGCAGCGGGCTGACAGCTATCAGAAAAACCAATAAATGCAATCTGCAGTGCAGGTTTTGCTATAATTATGGCGAGCTGGATGCTATTGAACCGGTAGGCGAGGGGATTTGGGTCATTGGCGGGACCAAGTTTTATGAAAATGACATTGATCTGTTGTTGGAAATCCATAAAAAACCTACAGGGGTTGCCTATGTATATTTAGAACCTTTTATGGAAATCGAGAAATATTATAATATTATTCAAAAATTTAACAAGGCTGGTATTTATCAGCATCTATATACTAACGGCACTCTGGCTACGGAAACAACGCTTAAAGCATTGGGGGAGGCTGGCCTGAATGAGCTTAGATTTAATTTAGGAGCTTCCGGTTGTGCTGATAAGGTCATTGAAAATATTGGCATAGCAAAAAAGTATATCAAAAAAGTCGGCATTGAAACGCCTATGACCAATGAGTTTTTTGAAAAATTCTTTTTGAAAAAACAGGCTGTTTTGGACACGGGATTAGATTTTATTAATTGTGCGGAGCTGCATTTGAATCCCAATAATATTGAGAATTATTGGGGTGAAAAAATGTATATTGCCCGCCATGGATATATATCACCAATCTG